>Ga0075429_100000710_pt1 | contig 26042 bp, 21 predicted proteins | sample RhiMetdeltSRZDD3_FD_75295 | JGI IMG/M metagenome (GOLD analysis project Ga0075429, IMG submission 75295) | Populus rhizosphere microbial communities from Tennessee, USA - Rhizosphere MetaG P. deltoides SRZDD3 | ecosystem: Host-associated > Plants > Roots > Rhizosphere > Soil | place: USA... | reverse complement strand
CGCCGAGGATGTCGTGCGACGGGCCGGGCTCGATCCGCGCCGCGCGGCGGTGCCCCTGAGCTGGATGCTCCGTCACCTGGCGCGGCGTGGCGTGCTCGCGTGCCAGGACACGGCCGACGGGCCGCGATTCCGGCAGCGCGCGTTGAGCCCACCGGATCCGGCGCGGATCGTCGCCGAGCAGCGGGAACACGACCCGGGATGCCTGCCGTCGTACGCGCTGGCCGAGACGGTCGCCCGCGAATATCCGGCGTTTCTCGCGGGCGGGCCCACTGGCGAGCAGATCCTCTTCGCGCCCGCGCGCCTGCCGCTCTGGATCGGCTACTTCTCGAACGATCACGCCCTCTACGCAGTGAACAATCACGTCGGCGCCGTCGCCGTCACCACGTCGTTCCCGGGCCGCGTCGGCACGATCCTCGAGCTCGGCGGCGGGCTGGGCAGCGGGGCTGCCGCGCTCCTCGAGCGTCTATCCGGGGCCGGACGGCTCGCGGACGTCGACGCGTACCGCTTCACCGAGCTCGTGCCGGCCCTGCTGCGGCGCGGCCAGCGGCTGCTCGAGGAGCGATTTCGGGACGGGCCGTCCCTGACGTTCGCGACGCTCGACATGAACCGGCCGTTCGCGGCGCAGGGCGTGTCCCCCGCGAGCGTGTCGCTGGTGTACGCCGTGAACACGCTGCACGTCGCCGCCGACCTCGCGTTCACGCTCGGTGAAGTGGCGCGCGCGCTGGAGCCCGGGGGGCAGCTCGTCGTGTCCGAGTGCGTGCGACCGTGGCCGGCGGACACGCTGTACCCGGAGTTCGTCTTCAACTTGCTCGAGACGTTCCGCTCACCGCAGCTGCATCCCGACTATCGGCCGAACGGCGGCTTCCTCACGACGGAGCAGTGGGCGCGCGCGCTCGAGGCGGCGCGCTTCTCCGACGTGCGGGTGCTGCCCGATATCACGCGTATCCGCAAGGAATTTCCGGGCTTCTACGTGGCGGCGATCATCGCGAGTCGCCCGGCCTGAGGAGATCGAGCGATGCCAACGGCGACCCCGCCTCACCCGGTGCTCGACCGCTATTACGGGCGCGAAGCGGAGCGCGACTCCTTCGTCGCCACGCTGTTCGACGGCGCCGCGAAATATTACGACCGCGTCGGTCACGTGCTCGCCTTCGGCTCGGGTCCGTACTACCGCCGGAATGCCCTGTGGCGCGCCGGACTGCGTCGCGGCATGACGCTGCTGGACGTGGCGACCGGGACCGGCCAGGTGGCGCGGGCCGCGACGCGCATCCTGGGTGGCGGCGGTGGCGTGGTCGGGCTCGATCCGAGCGCGGGCATGCTCGGACAAGCACGGCGCGCGCACGCGGGCCGGCTCGTCAGGGCGCGGGCGGAGGCGATGCCGCTGCGCGACGACCTGTTCGACATGCTGAGCATGGGCTTCGCGTTGCGCCACGTCACCACGCTCGAGACCGCGTTCGCGGAATACTGCCGCGTGCTGAAGCCGGGTGGGCGCGTGCTGCTGCTCGAGGTATCACGCCCGCGATCCGCGCTGATCCGGTGGATGATGCGCGTGTACTTCCAGCGGGTCCTGCCGAGGCTGATCCGGATCGCGACGCGCGACCCGCATGCTCCGCTGCTGATGGAGTACTACTGGGACACGATCGCGGAGTGCGTCCCGCACGCCACGATCCTGTCTGCCCTCCGGCAGGCCGGGTTCGTCGACGTCGAGCACCGCATGTTCGGCGGCTGCATCAGCGAGTACGTCGCGCGCAAGCCGCTGCCCGGCGGCGGTCTCACTTGATGGCGAGCGGCGCCGGCTCGATGCCGCGCAGGCCGTAGCGGCCGAGCAGACGCAGCAGCGCTCGACTGTACCGGCCGGTGGTGGCCATGCCCGACGCCTGCAGGGCGACCTGCCGCTCGATGTGGTTTTGCATCGCGGTCTTCAGCGCGCCGGAGCCGTCGCCCCGCCAGTCGTGTCCCGCCTTCAGCATCGCCACCAGCCGACCATCATAGAGATAGGCCACCAGCTCCGACCAGGCCGCGAGCATCGCCGTCTGCTTCGACGCGTACGATCGGAGCGCGGAGGCGAGCTCCGTCGATGCGGGAGCGACGCCGCGCTTCACGGAGGGGATCAATGAGTCGGCGATCATCTCCGCGGAGTGGAGCGCGAGGAACACGCCCGGAGAAAGCATGGGATCGACGAAGCCGAAGGCGTCGCCGACCATGACCCAGCCCGGCCCGTAGCCGCGCTCGGAGATGAGCTGATAGTTGGCGTAGGTCGCGACGCCGGTCACGCGCTTGGCCTCTCCGGCGACGCCGGCGAGCCAGGCATCGGTCGCGATCGCGCGCTGCAGCCGCTCCTCGGGTGTGCGCCCCAGCGCCGCCGCATCGTCCTGGCCCAGCACGATGCCGACCGAGACGCGATCCTTGAGCGGTATGCACCAGCTCCAGCCCGCGGCGCCGCGCGCGATGAGCACCTGGCCGGGCGGCTCGTCCCACCGGACGTTCTCGAAGTGGGCGAAGTGCGCCACGTCCTTGCGGGGTCCGAGCCGCGCCGGAATGCCGAGGGCGTGGGCCGCATGCCGGGCTCGCCCGGTCGCGTCGACGATGAGGTCGGGCTGCCGGCCAGCCAGATGCGGCGCGGCGGCGAGCGCGTCGCGGTCGAGCCTCAGCTCCCGCTCTTCGGTGCCGTGCGATCCGGCGGGCTCCAGGCGGGCCCGGGTCACGACGCGCCGGACACCGGCGGCGATCGCCCGGCCGAGGATGGCGTCGTCGAACTGTGGACGGGCGATGTTGTAGGCATACGGGAACACGGACGGAGCGAAGCGAGCAAACGTGAAGCTGAAGCGCGTGGTCGGTGACCAGACGAACGTGACGCCCGGCTTCACACGCCCGCAGGTCGCCGCGTCGCCTTCGACGCCGAGCCGCTGGAGAATGGGGACGACGGCGGGGACGAGCGACTCCCCGACGAGGAGCTCCGGGCGCCGTGCGTCGTCGAACAGCGTCACCTCCGCGCCCTCGCGGGCGAGGAAGATGGCAAGCGCCGATCCGGCCGGACCCGCACCGACGATGGCGACGCGCACTACGCGTGCTCGGCGGGCACGGACGCCTCGCCCGGTCGTCTGAGGATCTTGCCACCCGGAGTCTTCGCCGTCGCCTTCACGGCGATGAACTCGACCGGAACCTTGTACGGCGACAGCGCGCGCGCACAATGTGCTCTCACGGCGTCGAGATCGGGCCTCGGGGCCGCGAACACGACCTCGGCGCGAGGCACCTGGCCGAGGTGCGGGTGCGGCGTCGCGAAGACGCGAGACTCCTTGACGCCCGGCACCTGGTTGATGCACTCCTCCACTTCTTCGGGAAAGAACTTCAGGCCGGCGACGAAGATCACGGCCTTCTGTCGGCCTTCGAGGTGGAGCGCGCCGCCGTCGTCGAGCCGGCCGATGTCGCCCGTGAGGAGCCAGCCGTCACGCGTGACATCCTCGCGGAGCCGCCACGGCGTGTAATACGCCGAGAAGAGGCCGTCGCCCCGCACGCCGACCTCGCCCGACGCGCCGGCAGGCAGGCGCGCGCCCGTGTCGGAGAACACGCCGATCTCGTAGCCGGGAACGGCGCGTCCGACCGACCGCGGTGACAGGCCCTCGCAGCCTCGATTGATGCACGGCAGGCCCGCCTCGATGATCCCGTACGCCTGGCCCACGGGCACCTCATAGACGGATTCGAAGCGCTGCATCACCGCCGGTGAGATCGGCGCGCTCGTCGACAGCGCGATGCGGACGCCGGCGAGCGGACCCACCGGCGACAGCGTGCTCATCCGCTCGAAGTGAAGCGGCGACGCATAGAAGACGCTCGCGCGCAGCCGGCGGATCGACTCGACGACGGCGCCGGGCAGCGTGTCGGGGGCGAGCAGGACGTGCGCGCCGGCGCGCACGTACGCGACGATCGTCACCGCGAAATGGTAGGCGAGGGGCAACACCCAGAGGATGCGGTCCTCTTCGGTGAATCGCAGCACACGGTCCGCAGCGTCGACCCGGGCCGCGGTGGCTTCATGCGAGAGTACGACGCCCTTGCGATCGGCGGTGGTCCCCGACGTGAAGCGGATGAAGGCCGGGTTGAGCCAACGAAGCGCGGCCGGACCCTCGGCGCCGCGAGCGAGCCACTGGAAGGTGAAGCCGTCGCATGCCCCTCCCGCCAGCGTGTGTCGCTCGCTGCCGGCCAGCATCGAATCGGCCTCGGGCCACGCCAGGCAGCCGTTCACCTGGACCTCGCTGACGATCTTCGCGACCTCCGTCGGCGTGAGATTCGCGGCGATCGGGACCAGGCACGCCCCGGCCGCGAGCAGGCCGAACGCAGCCGGCAGGTACGCGACGGCATTCGGGGCCAGCAGTCCGATGCGCTGGCCCGGCTCGACACCGGCGCGAAGCAAGAACGTCCGGACCCGTTCGATCTCCCGGCCAAGATCCGCGTATGTCAGGCACTGGCCGGAGCCGACGTCGCTGACCGCCGGGCGCTGCGAGAACTTTCCCGTGGACCCGTGGACGAGGTCGGCCAGGTTCACGACGCGGTGTCCGCCATCCGGGCGGCTGCCTTGCCGACCGCCTCGCCGGTGGCCAGGCAGGTGCCGATGACGCGGAGCGAGCCGAGCGCGTCGTGGGTGGCGCTCATGCAGCGGCCGGCCATGAACAGGTTCGCGATGTCACGCGCCCGCAGGCTGCGAAGCGGGATGTCGTACGTCTGCCCATCCGTCACGTACTCGTACGTCGCGCCGAGGTGGCCGTCCTGCCAGAGCTCGATCGGCCAGCTCGCGCGCGCGACGGCGTCCTCGAACTTGCGCCCGGAGAGGACGTCATCGCGCGTGAGCTCATAGCGCCCGATCACGCGTCGTGTCTCCCGGACGCCGACCTGTGGCGCCACGTGGGACAGAAACGCGCGCCCGAACGGGGGCAGCGTCTTCAGGAACTCCGTGACCGCGAGGACGCGACGGCGGCCTTCCTGCTCGGCCGCGGTGAGGAAATCGCGGCGCTCCGAGCGATCGTCCATGACACCGGCGAGCGCGAGCTTGCCGATGACTTCTCCGGGCTGCGGCGACAGGCCGAGCGCGAGGTTCGAGGCTCCGCGCGGCAAGCGGCCGTCGCGCTCCGCGGCCACGACGGCGCGGAGGACGGCCAGGCGAGCCCCCGCGCCGAGCGCTTCGGCGTCGACCTGCTGGAGGACGAAGACGAGTGCCGGCAGCTGCGGATCCGATGCGGTCTCCGTCGCCGCGCCCGCGTGGTGCGCGACCACGCCGTCACCGCTCGTGTCGGCAACCACCGTCGCCTCGAGCTCCACCGTCCGCTCGGAGGTGACGATGCGCACCGCGCCGATCCGGCGCTGCGCTGTCTCGACGCCGACGACGAAGGCATGGAGGTAGACGTCGACGCTGGCTTTCGCCACGACCTCGTCCGCGAGGCACGCGAACGCGAACGGCGTGTACGGCAGGACGAACGTCTGCCCCCGGCGAACGGGCTTGTGGCAGCCGGGCATCGTCGCCAGCCGGCTGCCGAACGTCTCGGCAAAGCCCTCGTTGAGCGGCTCGGGGGTGCCCGAATGCGAGCCGTGATAGAGCCCGCAGATGGTGCTGACCATGCCGGCGGTGGCCATGCCGCCCAGAAAGCCGTACCGCTCGACGAGCGCTGTTCGCGCGCCCGCGGCGCCCGCGGCGACCGCGGCTGCGAGACCGGCGGCGCCGCCTCCCACGACGACGACGTCGTAGCTCACGACGTCTCGATCCATCCCATCTCCTCGCGTACGGTGGCCACGATCCGCGTCACGTCGTCCTCGGTCACCACCCCGTCGATCCACGCCACGACGACGTTGGTCCGGCCGGCGCAGCGGTTGAAGAATACCCCGATCCCCGGTCGTGGAGGAACGGCGGGGACATGATAGGCGTTCACGACGCGACGTCCGAAGCATTGATCAAGCGAAGCGGGGAAGTCCGTCACGTCGGCGCAGTTGAAGGAGAACGTCTCACCGCCCGTCCGCCGCAACGCGCGCCGGACGAAGGCGAGCGGACGGTATTGCAGGAAATCCATGGCGACGTCGTTCGCCTCGATGTGTCCGCCGCGGACGGCGTCGGCCATCTGCTCGCGGAGCATGCTCGCGAGCCGTCGCACGTCGGCGGCGTCGGAGGGCTTGAACCGCGCGAAGTGGAACGCCAGCACGTTGCCGAAGGTCGGCCCGACGTCTCCCTTGGGTCGCAGGTCCACGGCGACGGGAAGCAGGAACGGTACATCGGGGACGCTCCGCTGCGCCCAGAGCCGCAGCATGGCCTTGCCCACCACGGCGACGCGCCACCAGATCTCTCGCGTGATGCGCACGGGACGCGCCGCCGACTCGCATTCGGCGAAGCGAACCTGTCGGAAGCGCACGCGGCCGTTGCGTGGCAGTGCCGGCCCCGACACCGGCTGGACACGCGGCAGCGTCTGCATGTACGCGAGGCTCTGGCGGGCGAGGCGGCCGCGCTCGCGGAAGGACCGGGCGTCGGCGGGCCGGACGAAGGCCGGACCCGTGCTGCCCCACGGCGCATCGCCGCCGTGATCCAGGTGCACGAGGTGGTGCAGCAGATTCTGGGCGCCGCGGGGATCCATGAGCGGATGGAACCAGGTCAGGATGAGCACGCCGGACCCGACCGCCTCCGGCGCGCCGTCGAGAATCACGAATCGCAGCGGAGGCTCGCGTCGCGGATCGATGGCGGTGTTGATCTCGGCGTCGATCGCGCGGCGGACGTCCTCCGCCGTGGCGACCGTCTCATGGCGCACGGGTGGCCGCGCGAGGTGGCCCGCGCGGCTCGCCGCCCAGTGGAGCTTGCCCCACGGGAAAGGTCGCCTCAAGCGCGCCGCCGGCCACGGGCACGTATCGACGAAGCGATCGAGACTCCGGCGCACCCGCTCCGGATCGATCGGCCCCGCGCAGTGGACCGCGAGCAGCGCGTTGCTGCTGGAGACGACGTTCCCCGTCGAATGCAACGCCAGCAGGACGAGGTCGGCGCCCCGCAGCGGCAGCCGACGCGCGCGGGCGCCGGCGAGACGGAGCCCTACGAGAGACCTCGCCGGCGGCAGATGTAGTGCGCCAGAGCCTGTGGGGACCGGAGGTTCTCCATCACGAGGTCCTCATCGGGCATCCAGAAGCCGAACTCCGCCTCGACGAAGAGGAGCACTTTCAGCAGCGCCATCGAATCGATGCCCATTGGCTCGAAATCGTCGTCTGGCTGGACGGAACGACCACGGGCCATGATGCTCCCGTTGACGAACGCGGTGAGGGCGGCGGCGACGGCCTCCTGCTCGAGGCCGGCCGGTGAGTTCTCCGCTGTCATGGCCGGATAGAAGCTACAACCGCCGGGGACGCGAGGTCAACGCGTGTCGGACGGAGCCAGCGGGAGGCGAACCTCGAATTCACTGCCCTTGCCGAGGCCCCCGCTCATGGCGGAGATGCTCCCGCCATGGTGCTCGACGAGTCCTCGCACGAGCGCGAGACCCAGTCCCAGACCGCCGCTTGCCTGTCGCTCGGCGACCGTGGTCTGCCGGAAGGGGTCGAAGATGTGCGGGAGGTCGTTCGGCGCGATGCCGATGCCGCAGTCGCTGACGCGGACGACGGCGTGCTCACCTTCGCGCCGGAGCGAGACGTCGACCGGCGCTGCCGGCGGACTGTACTTCACCGCGTTGTCGAGGAGATTCCTGAACACCTGCTCCAGCCGCATCGCGTCGCCGACGAGGGCGAGCGGGGCGCCCTCCGCCGACACCCGGAGCTGTTTCTCCTCGATGCGGCCCGTGGCCTCGACCGTCTCCGCGACGTGTCGGACGATCTCCGCGAGATCCACCGGCCGCCGGTGGAGGTTCAGCTTGCCGGCCGCGATCCGCGACACGTCGAGCAGCTCGTCGACGAGCCGGGTAAGACTGGTCGCCTGGTGACTGATGATCGTGCGAAGCCGCTCTCGCTTGGCGTCCTCGCCGGGCGGGAGCACCGTGAGCGCGTGGGCGGAGGCGGTGATGGCGGTCAGCGGAGTCCGCAGCTCGTGCGCCAGCATCGCCAGGAACACGTCCTTGCGTCGGTCGGCTTCCTGGAGCTGACGGTAGAGCCGCTCCGTTTCCAGCTGCTCCTCGAGATGATCGGATTGCTCCTGCAGGCGAGAGAGCATGCGGTTCCGTCCGGCCACGAGGCGGCGCCACTCGTGGTACCGGAACGCGTCCGGCTCCAGCAGCCCACTGCGCGGCCGGTCGGCTGCGGCACGCTCGTCGGCGGCGAGGATTGTGTGCATCGGCCGGACGACGCTGCGATGGATCACGAGGCCGACGAAGGCGACCGCCGGCACGACAGCGATGCCGAGCAAGGCGAGGCCGAGCTGCAGCCGACGGATGGGGCGAACCGCCTCCGCCCGGTCGAGCTCCGCCACGACGACCCAGCCGAGCGGCGGGATGATCGCAGACGCTCCGGTGACCGGCACCCCGCGATAATCCGTGTAGTCGCCGAGCACCTGGCTCCGGTCGCCCGTGGCCACGCGGACGGGGAGCGTCGCCACGCGCGTCTCGAGGAGCGTGTGGTCGATGAACCGAGACTCCGTGATCATGAAGCCGTCGCGGTTCACGAGATACAGCTCGCCCGTGCGTCCCCTCCGCAGCGACTCGTCGCGGACCCCGAACTCGCGAAGCTTCCGGCCCGTGGTGAAGCCGCTGAGCGCATGGGGATCGAGGCGGTTGGCCAGGACGGCCAGGCGGGCACCGGAGCGGCGATCGACGATCGGCGCCGCGACGATCCACTGCGGGCGACCCGCCGTGTCGCGGACGATGTCGCCGACGTGTACGCGCTCGCGCCCGTCGCGGAAATAGTCCGTCGCGGAATCGTCGCGACCGATGGACGCCGCCTCGGACGAGGCGATGACCCGGCCCGCGTTGCTCAGCACGAACAGCTCCTGGCTCTCCGGGATGTGAGAGCGGCTGACGCTGAGGTCGCGATTCAGCTCCTTGCCCAGCCGGTGGGCGACCAGCGCGTCCTGAATGTAGAAATCGTCGGCGACGTCGAGCGTCCGGCTCTTCAGGTACTCGAGGAACTCGAGGATCGTGGCTTCCGTCAGATTCGCGGCCACCCGCAGCGTGCTCTCGGTCTGGCGACGGACGACGTTGTCGAGCAGCGTCGTCGCGAAGAGCGCGGCGATGGCGACGGGAACGAGCACCAGCAGCGCGAGGCCGACGACCAGTGTGCGGGAGAGACTCAAGCTCAGGCGACGACGCGGCGGCATCACGGGGTTCCTGCGTACTGTTCGTTACCACCCGGCCCCCCGTGCGTCAACCTGGGAGGCGACAAGGCGCCGCCGGCTCGAGGCGTCCGACGCGCTGCTGAACGCGGGGGCGCCGATTCGCCGAGAGCGCCGCCGAGTCCTCGAGCACCACCGTCGTCAGCGTGGGATCGCGGTTGTCGCGCCAGAACCGCGCGGCGTGTCGAGGAGGCGGCGGCCGGAGGCCCGGCCCTTGACGATACGTCGTTCACAGCGCAGGATCACCGCTGCCGCCCGGGGGACCCCGCGTCGGCCTGGCCGCCACGCTCGCGGCTCGCATGAACGCGTCGGACATGACGCCTCCACATGGAAGGGGAAGAGGCATGGCACAACCCGCAGAGTCGAAGGCCAGCCGTCGTGACTTTTTGAAGCTCGCCGCCGGGGCCACCGGCGTGGTCGGCGCGCCGTGGATCGCACGGAACGCGCAGGCGAAGCCGACGACGATCACGTTCGCGCGCGAGAGCTCCTACGTGAAGAACTTCGACGAGCACTTCCAGAAGGTGCTGGCCCCCGCCTATCAGAAGGCGACCGGGATCAAGATCGAGTACCAGATCCAGGCGGCCGGTGGCGGCGCGGTGCCGCAGCTCGTCTCGATGGTCGAGAACAAATCCGGCGCGGACCTCGCCTGGGTCCAGCAGGAGTGGCTGTACCGCGACGCGCTCGTCGACGTCTCCGACATCGCCGAGGCCGTGGGCAAGGAGCAGGGGGGCTGGTACGAGGAGATCAAGAATCTCTCCGTCGACAACGGCAAGTGGAAGTCGGTGCCGAACGGCAACATCGGCCAGCTGATGGTCTACCGAAAAGATTGGTTCGAGGAAGCCGGCATCAAGCGCTTCCCCGAGACGTGGGACGAATTCCTCGAGGCCGGCATCAAGCTGAAGGCGAAGGGCCATCCCTTCGGGATGTCGATGGGACACGGCTTCGCCGACAATTACTCCTGGCTCTATCCGCTGCTGTGGTCCTATGGCGTGACGGTGATGGACAAGACCGGCAAGAAAGTCGCGCTCGATGCCAGCGAGACCGCGAAGGCCGTGGATTTCGTCCGCAAGCTCTACAAGGAAGCCTGCATCGACGACTGCGTGGGCTGGCTCGATCCGCACAACAACAAGGCCTTTCTCACCAGTCAGATCTCCTGCACCAACAACGCCTACAGCATCATGGTGTCGGCCAAGCGCGACCTGCCCGACATGGGCAAGGTGATCGACCATGCGCTGAATCCGAAGGGGCCGACCGGTCAGCGCTACCATTCGCTCGTGCCGGTGACGCACGGCGTGTTCGCCTATGGTCCCGATCCGCAGGCGGCCAAGGATTTCCTGCGCTGGATGATGGACCCCAAGCAGTATCGGCCGTGGATCGCCTCCGGCGACATGTACTTCGCGCCGTACCTGCACGCATTCGACAAGGTGCCCGAGTGGGACATCGAGCCGCGCGTGAAGCCGTTCCAGAAAGTGCTCGAGACCGGGAAGCTCACGTCGTGGCCGGCGCCGGCCAACCGCGCCCATGGCGCCGTGATCAACCGCTGGGTCGTGATCGACATGTTCTCCAAGGCCTGCACCGGCGCGTCCACCAAGAGCGTCATCGCGGAAGCCGTCTCGCAGCTCAAGCAGATCTACGGAATCGCATGAGTCGAGTCGTCGAGGCCTCGGGGGCGCGCGCGATCACCGCGCGCGCCCCCCGGCCGTTCGGGCTCAGTCGGCTACGTGAGCTGGTCGAGCGGGAATCCGTCTACAGCTGGCTCATGCTCACGCCGCCGGTCCTCTTCCTGGTCGCCTTCCTCGGCTATCCATTCTTCTACGGCGTCTATCTGAGCTTCTTCCGTCGCGAAGTCGCCGGCCCGGCGACGTTCGTGGGGCTGACGAACTTCGTCATCCTGGGCAACGATCCCATCTTCTGGCAGTCGGTCGGCAACACCGTGAAGTTCACGGCCGCCGCCACCATCCTGAAGGCTACCGGCGGACTCGCCATGGCGCTGGTGATGAACCAGAACTTCAAGATGAAGTCCCTCACCCGCGCCCTGTTGCTGCTGCCGTTCATCGTGCCGACTGTGCTCAGCACCGTGGCCTGGCAGTGGATCTACGACCCCGGGCTCGGCCTGTTCAACCGCCTGCTCGTGGTCAGCGGACTGGCCGCCACGGGCGTGTCGTGGCTCGGCACGCCCACCATGGCGATGATCTCCGTGATCATCGTCAACACGTGGCGCGGCCTGCCGTTCTTCGGCATCTCGATCCTGGCGGGCCTGCAGACGATTCCGGCCGAGCTGCACGAGTCGGCCACCATCGACGGGGCCGGCACCTGGGGTCGCTTCCGGTACGTCACGCTGCCCGCGTTGCTGCCCGTGATCTTCATCGTGACGACGTTCTCCATCATCCTCACCTTCTTCGACTTCCAGCTCGTGTACGTGCTCACGGGCGGCGGCCCCGCCAACGGCACGCACCTCATGGCGACCTACGCCTACAGCCTCAGCATGGGCGCCGGGCAGATGGGCCTTGGCTCGGCGGTGGCGCTCAGCATGGTGCCCGTGCTGGGCCTGCTGCTCGTGCTGCTCACGATCTACGTGCGGAAGGACTGACGTGGTCGGCGAGCTGACGTGGAGCAAGCGTGTCTTCGGCCTCTGGCTGCCGCTCGCCGCCTTCATCGTGGTGGCGCTGTTCCCGTTCACGTGGATGGCCGCGACGTCACTCAAGACCAACGCGGAGCTGTACGACCCGAAGGCGATGCCGTTGACGATCCGGCATCCGTCGCTCGTGCACTACATCGACCTGCTCCGCGAGACGAACTTCATCACGTGGACGGCCAACACCATGGTGGTGGCCGTCGTCGCGACCGCCATCTCATTGCTGCTCGGCAGCATGCTGGCGTACCCGCTGGCGCGGATGCGGTTTCGCGGGGCGCCGCTGCTGGCGATCACCGTGGCCGTGACGTATCTCGTGCCGCAGACACTGCTGTTCGTCCCCATGGCCGATCTCATCGGTCGGTTGAAGCTCGGCAACACGCTGAGCGCCGTCATGCTGACCTATCCGACGCTACTGGTGCCCTTCATCGCGTGGTTGCTCATGGGCTACTTCAAGACGGTGCCGAAGGAGCTCGAAGAGCAGGCGCTCATCGACGGCGCCAGTCGCTTCCGCGCCATGACGCGGGTCATCCTTCCGCTCTGCATGCCGGGCTTCATCTCGGCCGGCATCTTCGCCTTCACGCTGGCGCAGAACGAGTTCCTCTACGCCCTCCTCTTCCTCAGCCGCTCGAGCGTCCGGACGGTGCCGATCGGCGTCGTCGGCGAGCTGATCCGGGGCGACGCCTTCTACTGGGGCCAGCTCATGGCGGGGGCGCTGCTGGGCTCGGTGCCGGTCGCGCTCATCTACTCGTTCTTCGTGAAGTACTACGTCGCCGGGCTCACCGCCGGCGCCGTCAAGGGCTGAGTGACTCGCAGCTCGGGCGAGCGCGGCCGGCTCAGGCTCGCTGGCTGAGCGTCGCGATCACGCGCGGGGCATCGCTCGATTGGAGTCCGCGCGCCGGATGGGTCTGGACGAGATGCGTTCGCAGCGCGCCGACGTCGACGTGATCGTCGATGATCACGTAGCCGCCCGCGTCGTGCTCCGCGAGCCAGGCCGCGATCTCGTCGCCCCGGCTGCCGCCCGGGGTGCCGATGGGCGTCGTGTCGATGACGCGTCCGGCGAACCCCGCGCCTTCGAGCATCTGCTGTAGCTCGGCCGCCGTCTTGCCGTATCGCCACGTGGACGAGACGACCACATCGGCGCCGACGCGCGCGATGATGGCGTTCAGCACATGCACGCACGCGGGGTCCAGGTCCCCGTAGCGGTCCCACCGGCGGATCGGGGCCAGCACGCCGTCGATGTCGAGAAAGATCACCGGGCGCATCGAGGGCCGGCGCTCTACCGCCTCGGCTCGGCGAGGAACAACGGGATCCGTCGCGTCGTCTTCGCCTGGTATTCCTCGTACGGCGGGTAGGCGGCGACGGCGAGCCGCCACAGCCGGGCGCGCTCGGCATCGTCGGTGACCTCGCGGGCGCGCATCGCCCGGACGCTCGCGAGGTCGCGTAGCTCGATGTCGGGGGCGGCGCGGAGGTTGTACACCCACACGGGATGCTTGGGGGCGCCGCCGACGGAGCCGACGAGCACGTAGCTGTCCCCGTCCTTGACGCGCATCAGCGGCGTCTTGCGAATGGCGCCCGTCTTGTTGCCGGTGTGGGTCACGATGATGACGGGCAACCCCGTGTCGCGGAGCGTGGTGCCTTCGCGCCCACCGCTCCGCTCGTACAGCTCGACCTGGTCACGCACCCACTGCCGGGGGCTAGGAATGTAGTCGGGCACGGCTTCCTCCTCCTGGTGGCGTGACGTAGCATAGCGCGACGGTCACGTCCGTCGGAACGACCGAGCGCCTGCAGCCCGGTCGGAGATCCGAAGGCTGCGCGGGCAGGAAGGGAGACATGACCATCATCGTCCTCGGCGCGCGCGGGCTCGGCGGACGCGAGCGCGTCTTGCTCGGCAGCGTGTCGCTCGGGATCGCGCGCGACGCGCCCTGCGCGCCGCCGCCACCAGCCGCGCGCAGCTGACCGGCGCGCCGGCCTCACACGTCGGCGCGCCGCAGGAGCTGGGCGTTGATCGCGACGATGATCGTGCTCAGTGACATCAGCACCGCCCCGACGGCCGCCGGCAGCACGATCCCCCACGGCGCCAGCACACCGGCTGCCAGCGGGATCGCCACGACGTTGTAGCCCGCCGCCCACCACAGATTCTGGATCATCTTCCGATAGGTGGCGCGGCTCAGCCGGATGATGCGCGGCACGTCGCGCGGATCACTCCGGACGAGCACCACGTCGCCGGCCTCCACCGCGACGTCCGTCCCGGCGCCGACGGCGATCCCGACATCGGCGGTCAGCAGCGCCGGTGCATCGTTCACGCCATCGCCGACCATGGCCACGCGCTGGCCGCGCGCCTGGACCTCCTTGATCTTCGCGGCCTTCTGGTCCGGCAGGACTTCGGCGAACACGGTGTCGATGCCGAGCTCGGCGGCGACCGACCGGGCGACGGCCTCGGCGTCGCCGGTCATCATGATCACCTCGATGCCCTGCGCGTGAAGCTGCTCCACCGCCTCGCGGGATTCCGCGCGCACCGCGTCCGCCACCGCCAGCACCGCCAGCCCCGTCGTCTGCTCCAGCAGCGTGATCGCCGTCTGGCCGCGCCCCGCCGCACGGTCGATGGCGGCCTGCAAGGCCGGGTCGAGCTTCGCGTTGAGCTGACGGAGCAAGGCGGGGCCACCGAGCCGCAGCTCGCGGCCGCTCACCACGGCCTGCACCCCGTGACCGGGAAGCGCCTGGAAGCGCTCGGCGCCCGGGATCTCGAGCCGACGCTCCTCGGCGCTCTTGACGATGCCCCGGGCAATCGTGTGCTCGGAGTCGCGCTCCACGGCGGCGGCCAGCGCGAGCGCCTGCTCGTGCGCGAGACCGGCGTGCGTCGTGATCTCCACGACCCGGAACTCGCCCCGGGTCAGCGTGCCCGTCTTGTCGAAGAACACCGCGGTGACGTTCCGCGCCTCTTCGAGACCACGCCGGTCGCGCACGAGCAGGCCGTGGCGGGCGCCGATGGTCGTCGAGATGGCGACGACCAGCGGAATGGCCAGCCCGAGCGCGTGTGGACACGCGATCACGAGCACCGTCACCACGCGCTCGATGACGAACGAGGCCGCCTCGCCGGCGAGGAGCCATCCCGCCAGTGTGGCGAGCGCGGCCACGATGGCCACGATGGTGAGGAGAGCGGCCGCGCGGTCCGCCAGCGCCTGGGCGCGAGAGCGCGAGCTCTGAGCCTGGGCCACCAGCCGCATGATCCCGGCGAGCGCCGTCCGGTCGCCGATGCGCGTGACCTCGACGCGCAGCGAGCCCGATCCGTTCACCGTTCCGCCGATCATCGGGCTGCCGGCGGTCTTCGCAACCGGCCGTGACTCCCCGGTGATCATCGACTCGTTCGCCTCGCTGGCGCCGTCGCGGACGACGCCATCGGCCGGGACACTGGCGCCGGGCCGGACCAGCACCAGGTCACCCTCATGCAGCGCCGAGACGGGGATGACCTCCGTGCCGCCGTCGATGAGACGGACCGCCGTGTCCGGCAGCAGCTTCGCGAGCTCGTCGAGCGCTCCCTGCGCCTGCGAGATCGAGCGCATCTCGACCCAGTGGCCGAGCACCATGATGGTCACGAGCGTGGCCAGCTCCCACCAGAGGTCCATGCCGGGGAAGCCGAACGTCACGGCGAGGCTGAACACGAAGGCGACGCTGATGGCGAGCGTGATGAGCGTCATCATGCCCGGCCGGCGGTCGGCGAGCTCGCCGACGGCGCCCCTGACGAACACCCAGCCGCCGTAGGCGAAGACGAGCGTGCCGAAGACGGCCGGGACGAGCCGGGACGCGACGGGCCCGCCCCACGCCTCGTACCCGAGCCACTCCTGGATCATCGGCGCCCAGAAGAGGGTGGGGATCGAGAGCAGCAGCGTTCCCCGGAACTTCCGCCGGAACATCTCGACGCTGTGACCGGCGTGCTTGTCGCGGGCGACGTGGTGCTGGTGCGCCTCGTGCGCACGCGACGGGGGCGACGGCGCGTGCGAATGGTGGGAAGCGTCGTGCGCGGCTGTCATCGCCCTGCCCCTTCCGTCCGCTGGAGGACTCGACAATCGAAGCAGTTGGCCTGAGCATACGCCAAAGAGGTGCGGGCGCATGGGCCGTGACGTGGTGATCGAGGTGTCGGCGTTCGACGCGTTTCTGTTCGACCTGGATGGCGTCGTCACCCGGACGGCCGAGCTCCATGCGGCAGCGTGGAAGAAGCTCTTCGACGGATATCTGGCCGCGCACGCCGCGCGCCCCGGCGCACCGTTCGTCCCGTTCGACATCGTTGCCGACTACCGCGCCCACGTCGACGGCAAGCCGCGCCATGCGGGCATCCGGGATTTCCTCGCCTCGCGCGCCATTCGGCTGCCTGACGGCACACCGCGCGACGATCCGAGCGCCGAGACCGTGCACGGCCTGGGCAAGCGCAAGAATCGCTACTTCCTCGAGCTGCTGGAGCAGGAGGGCGTTCGCGTGTACCAGTCCGCCGTGGCGCTGGTGCGCGAGGCGCGTGCGCTCGGCGTCAAGACCGCGGTGGTGTCCTCCAGCCGGAATACCGCGGCCATCCTGCGCGTCGCGCGGTTGACGGACCTCTTCGAGGCGCGTGTCGACGGTGTCGAGGCCGTCCGCCTCGGACTGGCCGGCAAGCCGGATCCGGCGACGTTCCTGGAGGCGGCCCGGCGGCTCGGGGTGCCGCCGGCTCGAGGCGTGGTCTTCGAGGACGCGACGGCCGGCGTGGAAGCCGGCCGTCGCGGCGGGTTCGCGCTCGTGGTCGGTGTGGGGGATCGCGACCACGCGGAAAGCCTGCGCCAGCACGGCGCGCACGTGGTGGTGGCCGATCTCGGCAGCCTTCGCCTCGACCCCCGTGCGCGGGCCGCCTCGTGAGCGGCTGGTCGCTCGTCTACGAGGGCTTCGACCCGGATCAGGAGCGCCTGCGCGAGACGCTGTGCACGCTCGGCAACGGCTACTTCGCCACGCGGGGTGCGGCGCCGGAGAGCGAGGCCGGCGGCCCGCATTATCCCGGCACCTACATCGCCGGATGCTACGACCGCCTGGTGAGCGTGGTCGAGGGGCGCCGGCTCGAGCACGAGGATCTCGTCAACGCGCCGAACTGGCTACCGCTGACGTTCAGGCGGCCGGGCGAGGCGTGGCTCAGCTTGCGGGACGTCGAGGTGCTCTCGTACCGGCTGGAGCTCGACCTCCGTCGCGGTGTGCTCCTGCGCGATCTGCGCGTGCGTGACGCCGCCGGGCGGACGACCCGCGTGCAGAGCCGCCGGCTGGTGTCCATGGCGTCGCCGCACCTGGCGGCGCTCGAGACGTCCATCACTGCGGAGGACTGGTCAGGCCCGATCGTGATTCGCGCCGCGCTCGACGGACGCGTCGTGAACGATCTCGTCGATCGCTATCGTCACCTCGCCAAGGACCATCTCGTGCCGGTGGAGACGGCGGCCATCGGTGGCGATGGGCTGTTCCTCAAGGTGCGGACGCGCCAGTCGGACGTCGTGATCGCGCAGGCGGCCCGCCTCGGCGTCGTCGCTGGCCGCGTCGAGAACGCGCGGCCCGTCAGCGAGGAGCCGCGCTACATCGCCCGGGAGACGGTCGCCGAGGTGCGCGAGGGGGAGCCCGTCCGGATCGAGAAGATCGTGGCCCTCTACACCTCGCGGGACCGCGCAACCAGCGAGTGCGGGCTCGAGGCGCGCACGGCCATCACACGAGCGGGCGGCTTCGACGCGCTGCTCGAGGCGCACGCGCTCGTGTGGGAGCACCTCTGGCGAACGTTCGATGTCGATCTGGAGGTGGACGCGGAGCCCGTCTCAGCGGAGAACGGGTCCCTGGCCACCTCGGCGCTCGTGCGCCTCCACGTCTTTCACCTGCTGCAGACGGCGTCGCCACACACGAAGGACCTCGACGTCGGAGTACCGGCGCGAGGGCTGCATGGCGAGGCCTATCGCGGGCACGTCTTCTGGGACGAGCTCTTCGTTTTTCCGTTCCTGAACCTCCGCATGCCCGAGATCACGCGGGCACTGCTGCTCTACCGGTATCGACGCCTCGAGGAGGCGCGCGTGGCGGCCCGCGCCGCCGGCTATCGCGGCGCCATGTTCCCCTGGCAGAGCGGCAGCAACGGACGCGAAGAAACGGACACGCAATTCTTCAACCCGCGCTCGGGCCGCTGGATGGAGGATCACTCGCATTTGCAGCGGCACGTGGGCGCCGCCATCGCGTACAACGTCTGGCAGTACTACGAGGTGACGGGCGATCTCGAATTCCTCGTCGATTACGGGGCCGAGATGCTGCTCGACATGGCCCGCTTCTGGGCGAGCGCGACGACGTACAATCCCGCGCTCGACCGGTACGAGATCCACGGAATGATGGGGCCCGACGAGTACCACGACGGCTATCCCGGCGCCGAGCGTCCCGGCTTGAGCAACAACGCGTACACGAACGTGCTTGCGGTGTGGGTCATCCTGCGCGCGCGCGCCGTCCTCGAGATCGTTCCCGACACGGTTGGGCGCCGCCTGCGCGATCGGCTGGCGCTGACCGACGACGAGATCGCGCACTGGGACACGATCAGCCGGCGGATGCGCCTGATCTTCCACGGCGACGGCATCTTGAGCCAGTTCGAGGGCTACGATGCGCTGAAGGAGTTCGATTGGGAGGCGTACCGGCAGCGCTACGGGCATCTGTATCGGCTGGACTTCATTCTCGAGGCCGAGGGCGACAGCACCATCCACTACAAGCTGTCGAAGCAGCCGGATGTTCTCATGCTCTTCTATCTCTTCTCGGCCGAAGAGCTGCGGATGCTCTTCGAGCGCCTGGGCTACCCGTTCGACGAGCAGACGATCGCGCGGACCATCAGCTATTACTACCCTCGAAGCGCCCACGACTCGTCGCTCAGCCGCGTCGCGAATTCCTGGGTGCTCACACGGGCGGATCGCCCGGCGTCATGGGACGTCTTCATGGAAGCGCTCGTGACCGACGTGGCGGACATCCAGGGCGGCACCACGCCGGAGGGCATCCACCTCGGCGCCATGGCGGGCACGGTGGACGTGTTGCAGCGCTGCTATACGGGCCTCGAGCTTCGCGGCGACGTCTTGTGGCTCAAGCCGCGCCTGCCGCGGGCACTCCAGCGCTTGCGACTGTCGGTGCGGTACCGCGGGCAGTCGCTGCTGATCGACCTTCACGGTCGGACGATCCGCGTGCAGGCGATGCAGTGCTCGGCGCCCTCCATTCGTGTCGGCGTCGACGGCAAGACGTATGAGCTGGCGGCGTCCGAGCATTGCGCCGTCGAGCTGATGTGAGCAGCGCCCGGCGGTGGGATCGGCTCGATGAGCGCCGCGAACGACGTGTGGCTGATCCGCCATGGCGAGACGGAGTGGAGCCGAAGCGGGCGGCACACCGGCCTGACGGATCTGCCGCTCACGGACGCCGGCCGCCGAGCGGCCGAGGCGCTGGCGCCGGTGCTCGGCCGTGAGTCGTTTGACCAGATCCTGACGAGCCCACTGAAGCGGGCGCGCGAGACGTGTCAGCTCGCCGGTCTCGGTGATCGCGCTCGAGTCGACCCGGACCTCGTGGAGTGGGACTACGGTCGGTACGAAGGGCTGACGTCCGCCGAGATCCGCAGCCGCGTCCCGAGATGGCTGCTCTTCAGGGACGGTGCGGAGGGCGGGGAGGCCCCGGATGACGTGAGCCGTCGTGTCGACCGCGTCATCGAGCGGGCTCGAGCGGCGGCGGGCGCGGTCGCGATCTTCGCGCACGGCCATGTGCTGCGCGCCCTCGTCGCCCGGTGGCTCGGATGGCCCGTCGCGGCCGGCCAGCACTTTCTTCTCGACACGGGCACGGTGAGCGTTCTGAGCGCGTACCATGAGGCCCCGGCGATCAAGCGCTGGAACGCCCCGATGGACCGCGGATTGCTCGGAGGGGAAACGTCATGAGCGGGACCGGACAGCCAAACGCCAGGAACGATTCCGCGCCGGCCGGCCGCGTCCGGCGCACCGACACCCGACCGGGTGCCGGAAAGGACGGCGCCACCGGAAAGATGCCGCCGCGCCGGACGTGGCTCTGGTTCGTGGCCGTCATCGTCGCGAATTATTTTCTGGTACGGCTGTTGATGCCCGCCGGCGAAAGCTCGGTCACCGTGCCGTACACGTTGTTCAAGGACGAGGTGAGCAAGGGCAACGTCGAGGCCGTGCACAGCCAGGGCGACAGCATCACCGGCCGCTTCAAGACCGCGGTGACGTATCCGCCCGCGACCGACAAGAGCGCGCCGCCCAAGGCCGACTCGCGGCCGACCGGCGATCGCCGGGCGGCGACGCAGGCGGTGCCGAAGACGTCGGTCACGTTCGCGACCACGCTTCCCACGTTCGTCGACCCCGGCCTCGAGGCGTTCCTGATCGAGCACCACGTGGAGATCAGCGCCAAGCCGATCGCGGAAGAAGGCAGCCCGTGGGCGACGCTCCTGTTCGGCTTCGGCCCGGCCCTGCTCTTCATCGGGTTCTACGTGTGGATGTTCCGCCGCGCGCAGCTGGGCGGGGGGCTGGGCGGCGGCGGGCTCATGGGCATCGGCAAGAGCCGGGCCCGCCGGTACGACAAGGAGACGGAGGTGAAGGTCACCTTCGATGACGTCGCCGGCATCGACGAGGCCGAGAACGAGCTCGTGGAGATCGTGGACTTCCTCAAGGACCCCCAGAAGTACACGCGCCTCGGTGGAACGGCGCCGAAGGGCGTGCTGCTGGTCGGCGCCCCCGGCACGGGAAAGACGCTGCTGGCACGGGCAGTGGCGGGCGAGGCGGGTGTCCCGTTCTTCTCGATGAGCGCCGCCGAGTTCGTCGAAATGATCGTGGGCGTCGGCGCGGCCAGAGTGCGCGATCTCTTCAAGCAGGCGCGCGAGCACGCGCCGGCGATCATCTTCGTCGACGAGCTGGACGCGATCGGTCGTGCGCGCGGGCAGGTGGCGATCGGCGGCACGAACGAACAGGAGCAGACGCTGAATCAGATCCTCACCGAGATGGACGGGTTCTCGAGCCGGGAGGGCATCATCGTCCTGGCGGCGACGAATCAGCCGGACGTCCTCGACAAGGCGCTGCTCCGCCCCGGGCGCTTCGATCGGCGCGTCGTCGTCAACCTGCCCGACAAGACGGGCCGCGAGGCGATCCTCAAGGTCCACACGCGGAGTGTTCCGCTCGCGAGCGACGTGAGCCTGGAGCAGCTCGCCGCCACGACGCCGGGCTTCTCGGGCGCGGACCTGAAGAACCTGGTCAACGAGGCGGCGCTCCTCGCCGCCCGGCGCGAGCAGAATGCGGTCCATCACCGGGACTTCATCGATGCCCTCGAGAAGATCGTGCTGGGCCCGGAGCGCCCGCTCATCCTGAGCCGCGCCGACAAGGAGCGCATCGCCTACCACGAGGGCGGCCATACGATCCTCGGCCTCCTCGTCCCGGGCGCCGACCCCGTGAACCGCGTGACGATCGTTCCTCGCGGCCAGGCGCTCGGCGTGACGTATCAGCGACCGGAGAGCGATCGCTACAACTATCCCGAAGCGTATCTCCGGGCGCGGATCGTCGGGATGCTCGGCGGACGCGCCGCCGAGGAAATCGTCTACGGGACGAAGACGACGGGCGCCGAGAGCGATATCGAGCAAGCCACCGGCCTGGCCCGCCGCATGGTCACACGCTGGGGCATGAGCGACCGGCTCGGGCTGGTGCAGCTCGCGCCACGCGACAATCCCTATCTCAATGTCCCCGGCGGCTATAGCGGCACCAAGCCGTTCAGTGAGGCGACGGCCGAAGCGATCGATGCCGAGGTCCGCACGATCATCGGGGAGAGCCATGAGGAGGCCAGGCGCCTGCTGACCGCGCACCGCAAGCAGCTCGACGCGCTGGCGAGCGCCCTGGTGGCGCGGGAAACGCTCAACGAGCAGGAAATACTCGAGGTGACCGGCCTGCCCCCGGCGCCGGCGCTCGAGAGCGGGCTTCGGCCCGCGCCGGGCGCGGGCCCCCACTAGCACCGTCTGTCATCGCCAGGCCTGCCAAGCGCGGCACCGCGCCGGATAGGAAAACTCTTTCACATGGCGCGGCGGTGCGTTTGAAATCGGGCGGCGTCCGCGTACCATGAAACCAGCTCCCATGGGGAATACGGGCGTCATGCGGTTTCGAATATGCGTCGGCGGCGGGCCCGCCGGCGTCGGCGGAGCGCTGACCCGACCGATCGATGGACGACCGGGCCGCCACTGACACGTTTTCCGAGATCCTGGCGCGCGTGGCGCCCCTCGGACTCTTCCGGGCGGATGCGACCGGCGACTGCGTCTACGTCAACCAGCGGTGGTCCGAGATCACCGGGCTGACTGCCGCGCAGGCGCGCGGCGCCGGATGGGCGGCGACATTGCATCCCGACGACCGCGCCCGCGTCGTCGACGAGTGGTACCGCGCCGTGAGCGCCGGCGCCGAGTTCGTCGCCGACTATCGCTTTCTGCGACCGGACGGTGAAGTGCGCTGGGTCACGGCGCACGCGCTCCCCGAGGTCCGTGAGGGTGTCGTGCTCGGTTATGTGGGCAGCGTCGCCGACGTGACGGATCGCAAGCAGGCAGAGATGGAGCGCGAGCGACTCCTGGGGCAGGAGCGGGAGGCGCGCATGGCCGCGGAGTGGCTCCGCCGCTCCAAGGACGATTTCCTCGAGGAGCGAGGTCGTCTGGCCGCCATCGTCGACAACTCCGACGACGCCATCGTGAGCAAGAGCCTCGAGGGCGTCATCAAGTCGTGGAACCGCGGCGCCGAGCGGATCTTCGGCTGGACAGCCGAGGAGGCTGTTGGCCGCCACATCACGCTGATCATCCCGCGCGAGCGCTACGCCGAGGAGAACGATGTCCTCGCGCGAATCCGGCGGGGCGAGCTCGTCGATCACTTCGAGACGGTCCGGGTGACCAAGGACGGGCGGTACGTCGACATTTCGCTGACCGTCTCGCCGATCAAGGATTCGAACGGCCGTATCATCGGCGCCTCCAAGATCGCGCGCGATGTCACCGAGCGCCGCCGCCTGCAAGACGAGCGCGATCAGCTACTGGCCCGTGAGCAACGGGCCCGCGAAGAGGCCGAGGCATCGAGCCGGACGAAGGACGAGTTGCTGGCCATCGTCTCGCACGAGCTGCGGACGCCGCTGAACTCGATCCTCGGCTACGCGCGGATGCTGCGCCGCGGCGACCTCGAGGAGGCGGAGCGGCCGCACGCCCTCGACGTGATCATCCGCAGCGCGGCGGCGCAGTCCCGGATGGTCGAGGATCTGCTCGACCTGTCGCGCATCGTGAGCGGACGGATGACCTTGACGTTCGAGAAGTGCGCGTTGACCACTCTCGTCAGCGAGGCGCTCGAAGCCGTGCAGCCCGCCGCCCAGACGAAAGGCATCACGCTCAGCACCGCCTTCGACCCGGATGCGGGCGAGATTTCCTGCGCGCCGGACCGGCTGCGACAGGTGATCTGGAACCTGGCCATGAACGCGATCAAGTTCACGCCCGCCGGCGGACGGATCGAGGTCGCGGTGAAACACGCGGATGGCGACGTCCGCATCGTCGTCGCCGACAACGGGATCGGCATCAGCGCCGGCCTCTTGCCCCACATCTTCGAGCCGTTCCGGCAGGAAGACAGCTCCACCACCCGCGCTCACGGCGGGCTGGGGCTTGGCCTGGCGCTCGTGAAGCACATCGTCGAGCTCCACGGAGGGCGCGTGTACGCGGAAAGCCCCGGCAAAGGCGAAGGCGCCACCTTCACGGTGACCTTGCCGACCGGCTCGCGGCATCACGTCGCCCCGGCTCCCCAACCGGCGACCGCACCATGAGCGCGCAGGGCTTGACGCGGGCCGAGGCCCTGCCGAATCATTCGCGACGGCGCGAGGTCGTCGCCAAATCCCCGGGCGACTCATCGCCGTCGGACCACGACGTCGCCGAGCCGCGCGAGTCCGTCCGCGCCCGCGAGTCGAGGGCGCGCGCCCGTCTCGCCGGCCTGAAGGTGCTCGTCGTCGACGATGACGAGGGCAATCTCGACTACTTCGCCATGGCCTTGCGAGCGTACGGCGCGTGGGTCGCGACCGCGTCCACCGCGGTCGACGCGTTGCGACTCGTCCAGGAGCTCAAGCCCCACGTCGTCCTCAGCGACATCGCCATGGTCGGCCACGACGGCTACTGGCTCGTCCGCGAGATTCGCGGGCTTGCCGACGAGTCGATGCGAGGCGTGCCCGTGGTGGCGACCACCGCCTACGGCCGCGAGCACTCGCGTGCGCGCACGCTGGCCGCCGGCTTCACCGAGCATCTTCCGAAGCCGGTGGAGCCGGACGTGCTCTGCCAGACGATCGCCGCCGTCGCCGGGCGATAGCCCCCACGCTCCGCCTGCGTCGTCTCGAAACTCTCCGTTGCCTCGACTTCACGCGGTCTTTATGTCGGCCGCGCTTTGTGCTTCCATGGCGCCACTTGTTCGCCCCTCGAAGGCCCGACGACGGAAGGAGACTCGCGATGATCCGACTCGAGGTCAACGGCAAGCGGCAGAACGTCGACCTGCCTCCGGAAACGCCCCTGCTGTGGACGCTGCGGGACGAGATCGGCCTCACCGGAACGAAGTTCGGCTGCGGGATGGCGCTCTGCGGCGCGTGTACCGTCCACGTCGACGGGCAAGCCGTGCGGTCATGTGTCACACCGATCTCCGCAGCGGCCAACAAGAAGGTCGTCACCATCGAGGCGCTCGGCGCCGACCCCGTCGGCGCGGCGCTGCAGACGGCGTGGGTCGACATGGGGGTGCCGCAGTGCGGGTATTGCCAGGTGGGCCAGCTGATGTCGGCGGCCGCTCTGCTCCGGCGCACGCCGAAGCCGACCGACGCGCAGATCGACGACGCGATGAGCGGCAACATCTGCCGCTGCGGCACCTACACGCGGATCCGCGCCGCCATCAAGCAGGCGGCGGCCAAGCAGGGAGGGGCGCGATGAGCCCGCTGATCGTGTCCAACGTGAGTCGCCGCCGCTTCCTTCACGGGCTGTCGCTCAGTGGGCTCGTCCTCGCGGTCGGCTATCCGTCGGTTGCGCGCGGCCAGCAGGCGAAGAAATACGGCGCCGACGACATGCCGAACGGCTGGGTCGACAATCCACTGGCCTTCGTGTCGATCGCGGACGACGGGACGGTGACCGTCGTCTGCCACCGCTCCGAGATGGGACAGGGCGTGCGCACGAGTATGCCGCTGATCGTGGCCGATGAGCTCGAAGCCGACTGGAAGCGCGTCCGGGTGACGCAGGCGCCCGGCGACGAACAGCGCTTCGGCAATCAGGACACGGACGGCTCGCGAAGCACGCGGCACTTTTTCGAGCCCATGCGGCGATGTGGCGCTGCCGCCCGCACGATGCTGGAGAGTGCGGCGGCCGAGCGCTGGAAGGTGCCGGTGAGCGAGGTCGAGGCGCGCAACCACCAGGTGGTCCATCGCCCGACCGGGCGGCGCCTCGGATACGGAGCGCTGGCACGCGTCGCCGCCGGCCAGCCGGTCCCGGCGCGCGAGACGCTCCGCCTCAAGGATCCGAAGCAGTTCCGCTACATCGGCAAGGGCCAGACGAAGCTCCTCGATGGGCGCGATATCGTCACCGGCAAGGCGCAATACGGCATCGACACGCGGCTAGCCGGCATGCTCTACGCCGTGGTCGCGCGTCCTCCGGTCTACGGCGGCAAGGTGGCGAGTCTTGACTCCGCCGAGGCGCTGAAGGTTCCCGGCGTCGAGCGCGTGGTGCCCATCGAGCCCACGGGGCCCCCCGCTCAGTTCAATCCCGTGGGTGGCGTGGCCGTCCTCGGACGCAACACCTGGGCGGCCATCGAGGGACGTCGCGCGCTCAAGATCACGTGGGACGACGGTCCGAATGGCGGCTACGATTCCGGCGCGTTCAAGTCCTCACTCGAGGAGTCCGCACGCAAGCCGGCGAAGGTCGTGCGCGATGACGGCGACTTCACGGCGGCCGCCGCCGGCGCCGCGCGTCGTGTGGAGGCGGAGTACTACGTGCCGCATCTGGCCCATGCGACCATGGAACCCCCGGCCGCGACCGCGCGAATCGTCAATGGCAAGTGCGAGGTGTGGGGCTGCTTCCAGTCGCCGCAGGCCGCGCGCGACCTGGTGGCCAAGCGGCTCGGCATGTCG
>Ga0075429_100000706_pt1 | contig 26099 bp, 16 predicted proteins | sample RhiMetdeltSRZDD3_FD_75295 | JGI IMG/M metagenome (GOLD analysis project Ga0075429, IMG submission 75295) | Populus rhizosphere microbial communities from Tennessee, USA - Rhizosphere MetaG P. deltoides SRZDD3 | ecosystem: Host-associated > Plants > Roots > Rhizosphere > Soil | place: USA... | reverse complement strand
GATTGTTCGGGCTGAGGTCCGGCTTGGTGATCAACTCGATCGGGCCAAGGTGCAGCGGATCCTGCGCGTCCATCAATCCGCCGGGCGCGCCCATATCCGCGAGCGCCGCACGCATCGCCGGAGTCGCTTCCGCAAACGATGGCAGACCAGGAAACATTCGACTGAAGCGTTGCGGCTGTGTCCGGGCGTGTGTCTCACTCGTTTGCGCGATCGCAACAGGGGGGCCGAGCACCGCCGCTCCAGCCGCACCCGCGGCGCTCGTTCCTAATCCAGTCAGAAATCCTCGTCGAGTCATGCTCATTGCCATCGCTCCTTCACGCGCTCCGAGACACCTCCGGCAGGCCGGCAGGTTGCTCAGCTAAGAAATGCGAACAGGTTTTGGGAAGCAGTCGAAGCGGCGAGGCGCTGGTGCAATATCGATTCCCCGTTGCACGCACTGAAAATCGAAGGCGTCACGCTTCGTGGGTGACGCCCTCGTGCATCAGCACGCGTCGTTTGGGGCCAACGATCGAGTAAGAACTTCGAGTGCGAACGATTTATGGCAGCGCGAAGACGAACACTTGTCCGGTCGTGCTTGGCTTGATCTCCGGGGTCACGCGAAGGGTGGCGTTCGCGACGCCCGACGGTCCAGTTGCGACCGAGATGTACTGCTTTCCATCGACCGCGAACGTGATCGGGTAGCCGCTCACCGGCGCACCGAGGTTGGTCTCCCACAGCACCTTGCCGCTTCGTTCGTCGAAGGCGCGGAAACGGCCGTTCGCGTCGCCGCCGAACACGAGTCCTCCAGCCGTCGCGACGAGCGAGAACACACCCGCACGCTGTTCGTACTTCCACAATGTTTTCCCGGTTTCAGCCGAGATTGCCCACACGGCCCCGACCTTGTCGGTACCGGGAGCGATGATGGTGGGGAAGTCGAGTCCGTATACCTTGGACGGATCGCGCTTATCAGTGTTCGTCGTGAAGTTACCGCACAAATTCTGCATCGGCATGTACATCACGTTCGTGCGCGGATCGTAGGCTCCGGCTGGCCAATTCTTGCCGCCCTGAGCGCCTGGACAAATCATCTTTGACTCGCCCAGCCTGGAGAACGTCGCCTCAGGGTTGACCGTGACCACACCAGAGGCGCCGTCGATGCTCTTGATCACGTTCTGCATGACCGTGGGGCGCGCCCACAGGAACTCGCCGGTTGCACGATCGAGTGTGTAGACGACACCGGTCTTTCCCGGAATGCCGGTGACGACCTTGCGCCGCTCGCCGGCCTTAATCTTCGGATTGATCCACGCCACCTCTTTTGGATCGGGGGCGATGGCGGTTTCCACCAGCAGTCGCTCGAATGGATGATCGAGATCCCAGTGATCGACGACGTGCTGGTAGTGCCAGATGATCTTGCCGGTGTCGGCATCGAGCGCGAGCGTGGAGTTGTGGTAGAGATACGTCAGGTTGTTGCCGGCGAGCGTGAACTTGGGCGCGGGGATCGTCACCGAGGTTCCGACGAAAATGCGATTGAGCTCAGGGTCATAGCTCGGCACCATCCACGTTCCGACGTGCCAGCGTTCGGCCATGGGCACGTCGCCCCACGTTTCGTAACCCGGCTCACCCGGCAGCGGAATCGTCCGCGTCCGCCACACCTCTTTGCCGGTGGCGGCGTCGTGCGCAGTGATGATGCACGCGTCGTTGCCCGCATCGGGTTGGCACTGGCGCCCGGTGATCACCTTGCCGTTTGCGATGATGGGACCCGCACTGGAGCGCGCTCGCTTCTTGGCTTCCATGACCGCGGTTTCCCACACCATGTTGCCGGTGTGGACGTCGACGGCGTAAATCTGATTGTCGGCGCTCCCGTCGATCAGCGTGCTGCCCCACATCGCGATATTGCGGTTGGTGCCGCCGTTGACTCCTTCCGGCAGTTTGCGGCGGTGCTCCCAGATCAGGTCGCCCGTCTTCGCGTTGATCGCGGCGATGACGTCGCCAGGTCCCGGCACGTACATCACACCGTCGTAGACGAGCGGAGTCGCTTCGACCGTGCCAGTTCCCAGGCCGCGGGTCCACACCATCCTGATTCGTGACACGTTGTTGCGATCGATCTGGTCGAGCGGGCTGTAGCCCCAGCCATCGAGCGTGCGTCGCCACGACAGCCAGTTCGCCGGGTCCGGTTTCCAGAGCATTTCGTCGGTCACCGGTACGTAGGGATGGCTGCCATTCGTGGCCGCCGGTCGGTTGGTCTGCGCGCTCGTAGTCAGAGTGGCCACGAGGCTCAGGGCGACCAGTACGAACGAGGTATGTTTCATGACAGCTCCAGACTACAAACGCTGCTCGGCCACGGACGGCCACGAAGCCACAAATGCCACGAAAATCCTCGGTCCTTCGTGGCTATACGTCTTCGTGATCGTCGTGGCTAAAAGTCAATCTGCGCGCTGAACTTCGCGAACCGCGCGGTCATCACCGTCGTCGGCGTGAGCCACGGTCCGTTCGCGATGAAGTTCTCGTTGTAGCTCAGACCGGGTGCGGCGTTGATGATGTTGAAGATGTCCATGCCGACATTGGCGCGCAGGCCGCTGAAGCGCAGGATCTTCGCGATTCTCAAGTGCAGCTCGTTGACCCGCTCGCCGTACTTGGACCCAGGCTCGATCAGGTTCACGGTGGCGTTTGCGGCTCCGCCAGAAAGTGGACGACCGAGGATCGGCGCGATGGCGGCGTTGGACACCGTGTAATTGGCGCGCAGGTGACCGCCGTTGGTCGGCGTGCCCGCGAAGCTCACCACCATGCCTGGCTTGCTGAGGAACGTCACGCCGAGTTGAACGTCGATTTTCGGAACGTTGTAGGTTGCGAGCCCCTTGTAGTACGGCAGATACCCGCTGACCACGTGGCAGTACGGATCCAGCAGCGCCGTTTCCGGCACCTTCGCGCGGACCTCACAGCTGTCGGACGTCGTCCGGCCGAAGTTGAAGCCGCCCTGTACCGTGAGCTGCGACAGCCGGGCGTTGGCGTTGAAGTCCACGCCGTTGAAGAACACGTACTGATTGCCGTACTTCTCCGACGTGGTAATGAAGTTGTTGGTCTGACCGAAGACATTCGGGTTGACGTCGTAGAGTCCCGCCACCTGATATCCACCACCGCCGGGCAGCCGCGAGTCCTGCGGCGCCGTGACGTAGAACTCAGTGACGTCGTTCGGTCCAATCGCCAGGTTGTCCGTCACGTTGAATCCGTGGAACACGCGTCGCACGTAGCCGACGTCGATGGAGACACGTGGAATCAGTTCGTGCTGGACGGACACGCCGAAGTTCCAATCCGACGGTCGCACACCCCATCCATGCTGGATGTCCGGATCGACGGTGTTGCTGAAGACGTTCGGGTTGCCGAAGTTCCGGTTCGCGAAGGCACCGCAGACGTCACCGCCTGCCGCCCGAAGGTCCTGCGCGTTGGGGTTTAGCAGATCGCAGTCGGCGACCCAGTCGCGGTCCACGTCCGTCCACGCGCGCGCCACGCTCTGCGGGATCCGGCTCGTCGGATTCGCGAAGGCATACCGCCTTCCCGTGAACGCCGCTTCTAGGTAGCGCCCGAACGTTCCCTTGACCGCCGTTTTGCCGTTGCCGAACAGGTCGTAGACCACCGAGACGCGAGGACCGATGTCGTGGAAGGAATCGACGAGCGGCGTCTTCGGGAACGTCACTGGATCGGGAAAGAACTGGGCAGGTCCGACCTGCTGCTCGGGGCTCCAGCTCCACGCCTTGTCGTACCGTGCCGCTGCCTGCAGCGTCAGCCGGTTGCGCGTCCATTGCCCCTGTACGTAGAGGCTGTCGGTGCGCATCCACAGGTCATTGGGGTAGTTGTTGATGAACATGGTGAGCTGGTTCGGCACACCGTTGTTGACGCGATATTGCAAGTTGTTCGGTGCCCGGTTGCTGTTGCGGATGTCGCCGAGGAGGTTGCCCTGATACCCCGCCTTGAACGACAACGCCCCGGTCACCCTCGCCAGGTTTGCGCGCCAGTTGTAGATGCGGTTCTTGTTGCGACCGCTGATGAAGAGGTCGACGCTCTGCGATCGATAAATCAACCCGGCGATGTTGCCGTTGGCGGGGCAGCCGGCCGTGCACTGCTCCTGCATCCGGATCAAGTCGCCCGTGTACGGGTCGTCCTTCTGCCGCCCGCCCCAGTCGGCGCGATACGAGCCATACGCCAGCTCGAACAGCACCTGGTTGTTGACCGGTGACGTCCACGAGATCTGTCCTACTTGCACCGGCCATTGGTCGCCTGCCGATCTCGATTCCGGTGCCGACAACGCCTGCTGACCACCGTTCTCGCAGCTCTTGCAGATGAACTGCTCGTCCCAGAAGACGTTCAACTTGTTGCGCGGCGTCAGCTGCGACGTGAGGCGCAGATTGAAGTTGTGATTCTCTCTGTCGATGATGGCCTGGTGGCCGAAGTCGGCCTCGTAGGTCCAGACGTTCGCGAGACCCTGGTTCTGGTTGTAGTACATGTCGAACAGCTGCGCCGTTCCCTGCCGCCGTGTCGATCCAAAGAACCACAAGCGATCCTGTCGAATCGGTCCGCCCACCGCGGCGCTGACGTCGTAATTCCTGATGAGCGGTGTCGGCGCCGTTGCGCCCGCCGCTTTGAGTTCGTCGGTGAGGTTGGTACCTTGCAGCGCCTCCGGGCCCCAACCCGCGTAGAAGCTGCCTGTCATCGAGTTGCCGCCGGTCCGCGGCACCATGTTCAGCACAGGCCCTCCGGTCTCCGTTTCACCGAGTGCTCCTCCGACGGTGACCGAGATTTCCTGCGAGTTTCGCGAGTCCGAGAAGTAGTTCGACGAGCTTCCCTGCGGGACGGAGATCAGCAGGCCGTCCAGCAACGTTCGACCTTCCTCGTTGGCGCGGCCGGCGAGGAGCGCGCCGTGCGCGCTGAACGTGCACGCGCAAGGCCCCGTGGCGATGTCCTGTGATCCACCGACGATGCCGGGTGCAAGCGACAGGATCGACGAATACCCACCCGCGGTCGGGAGCGACGTAATGACGTCCCTCGCCACGACCGACTCTCGCCGCGCGGTCTGAACGTCGACGATCGGCGACTCGCCGGTCACCGTGATCGTTTCCTCGAGCGTGCCGACCTTCAGTTCGGCATTGACGTTGAACGTGGCGGCTCCCGCCAGCTCGATGCCCTCGCGCCTGACCGTGCTGAAGCCCGCCAAGGCGAAGTTCACCGTGTAGACACCGGGCCGCAGATTCTCGATTCGATACTGACCCGTGGCGTCGGTGACGGCGCTGCGGACCTTTTCAATAAGTTCGGGGCTCGATGCCTCGACGGTTACGCCCGGCAGAACCGCCCCTGACGTGTCTCTGACGGTGCCGGCGATAGAGGCTTGCGCTTGCGCGTAGAGAAGGGTGGGTGCCAGGAGTACGCACCACAGCACTCCCCCGACTCTCAAAGAGGAAAACATCAACCCCACCTCCGTGTGTGGGCGTAAACCTTGACCTCGACCACCGAGAGCCTCAATACCCAAAATCGGGTAGCGAATACTGAATGGTGGACTCGGGGCTCGGGGCTCGGGACTCGGGCTCGAGACGGAATATTTGTGTCCAAAGCTGAGCCGCGATCACTCGATATGGATGATCCCTCTTCGCAAGGCGACATTCACAGCGGCTGTGCGCTCGTTCACCCTGAGCTTCGCGAAGATATTCTTCACGTGCACCGGGACCGTGTCCTCGCTGAGGCCGAGAATCGCCGCGATCTCCTTGTTGCGCTTTCCCTGCGATACCAGTTGCAGCACCTGGATCTCGCGCGGGGTCAACGTCGGGTGTGCCGCCCGCTGATCGAGGCGTGCCCGCACACTGGGAGGCATTGGATTTCCGCCCGCGTGGACTTCCCGCACCACCCTGATGAGGTCGTCGGACAGCGCATCCTTCAAGAGATACGTCGTGGCCCCGGCCGACAACGCCCGATGAATGTCCTCGTCGCCCTGATACATCGTCAGCACCACGATCCGAGCGGTCGGATATTCGCGCCTGATCTCGCGAATCGCATCGATGCCGCTCTTGTCGCCAAGACGAAGGTCCATCAACGTGATGTCGGGCAGATGTCGCTTGAACTCGCTCACGGCTTCATCAGCCGTAGCGGCGGTGGCGACGACGGTGATGTCCGGTTCGCGCGCGAGGATGAGGGCGATCCCCTCGCGGACGATACGATGGTCGTCGACGCACAGCAGTCGAACAGGGGCTGAGCTCATCATATGGCGGCGGGTAGATTGTTTTTTGCCTGACCGGAAAGCGGGATCACGGCGTCGATCGATGTGCCTTGTCCGGCGGCGGAGACGATAGAAAAAGTGCCACCAAGCTCCTCGGCCCTTTCCTTCATCGTCGTAAGCCCGTAATGGCTGTCCTCATCAACCAGGGAGCGGTGGGCGTTGAATCCACAGCCATCATCTTCAACCCGCAGCTTGACGACCTGCGACTCAAACGCGATCTCGAGATGGATGCGCCGCGCCTGGGCGTGACGGACCGCGTTGGTGATCGCTTCCTGTCCGATGCGAAGCAGTTGGTTGTCGACCTTTGTCGGACGGGTCGCGTCGTCTCCAGTGACCACTGATGTGAAGCGAATGGGTTTGTCGCGGATAGCCTCCTTGGCAAACGCCCCGAGCGCGGCAGCAAGATCATGAGTCTCGAGTATTGGCGAGCGGAGGTCCCAGATCGACTGGCGCGCCTCACGGATGTAGGCCTCGACCTGGCGACGAATGCGCGTCAGTTGCTCGCGTGCGCTCACAGACGATGGACCGAGTGCGTTCGCGATGCCATCGAACTGCAGGGCGACTCCCACCAGGCTCTGTAGCAGGGTGTCGTGGATCTCCCGACTGAGTCGCGCGCGTTCTGCGAGGGCCAGCGAGAACTGCTGCCGAACGAGTGCCAGTCGGAATCGCCAGACCAGTACCGTGCACGCGGCGATCATGGTGGCCACGAGGGCGTAGAACCAACGCGTCTGATAGATGGCCGGCTCGATCGCAAATGCCCAATCCGCCGCCGACGTACTCCACGTGCCGTCCTCGGAATGCGCTTCGACACGGAACCGATAGTCGCGGGGGGAGAGGTTCGTGTAGAAGACGGTGCGTCGCGGACCGGCATCCACCCAGTCGGTGTCGAAGCCATCGAGCCGATAGCGGAAGCGAATGCGATTTGGTGCGGCAAAGGCGAGGACAGTGAAACTCAGCTCGAGACGACGTGTTCCGGCGGGGAGCCGGTGCTGTGTGAGATCCAGGCGCTGGTCGTTGGCGATTGCCTCTTCGATTCGAATCACTGGCGGACCCGTGCGCGGCTTCAATTCGGCGGGATCGACCTCCGTGACACCACCGCCCCGTACGAACCAGAGCCGGCCGTTGGCTTCACGAGCCGAGTTGATCTGACCGAGTGGCGCGCCGGCGAGTCCGTCCTTGGGGTCGTACATCTGATAAAGCATGCGACCAGATGGAGATGCCATCGCCGCGGCGATGTCGTCACGAGAGAGCCGCACGATCCCGCGATCGAGACTGAGCCACAAGTCGCCAGTCGCGTCCTCGACGATCGACCACACGCGTTTCCCCGGAAGACCGTGCGTCGAGCTGACCGATGTGATTCGCCCGTCGGCGAAGCGGCTCAAACCTTCGCTCGTGCCGAGCCAGATCGCACCATCGTGATCCTCGAACATGTCGTAAAGGGCCACATCCGTCGGTGAGGACAGTCCGTCAGTGCCGCCAAGCACTTGGAACGTGCCATCCGGGTTCAGAATCCCGATCCTGTTGCCCGATCCGAGCCACAGACGCTGGTGGCTGTCGGCATCGGCGAACGTCAGGGTCGAGAAACCCGCTTCACGTGGAAGCGTCAGCGGAACCGGGGTCGATCCGTTCCACCGATATATCCACTGCCCATCTCCGAGCCAGAGCCCTCCACCGGGTGCCGGCGCGATCGAGAGCACCAGCATTTCCGATCGGGATCCGAGGTCCTCATGGATCACGCGTCCGTTCGTGAGGCGCCATAATCCGTCGGCGGCGCCGACCCATAGCGTCCCTTGCTGGTCACGGAAGAGCGTCCGGATCTCGGGTGCAGATCCGAGGTGATCCGCGCGCCATCCCGACGGTGACTCTTTGAGCTGAACGAGTCCTCTCGTCGTACCCGCCAGTACCTCGTCGGCCCCGTTAGGGAGCACGGTCAGCACAAAGCCCACGTCTTCGAGCGGCGTTAACGCGCGTTTCGTCAATCGATGCAGACCAACGGTCGTGCCGACCCAGACGTTCCCGTCGCGATCCTCCGTGAGCGACAGCACGGAATCGCTCGATAGTCCCGTGCGGAGCGCAGCGCGTTCGATGGACGCGACTCGATCTGCCGTTCGGACTCGCCACAGGCCGTCGCCAAACGTGCCCACCCACAAGGTGTCCTGCCGGTCGTGTAGCAGGCGGTAACCCGCCGCTTCGAGTGAATGTGCGGGTGCACGCGGAGCGCCCAGTTGACGGAAACCCGCCGCCACGTCGGTCGTCCAGATCTGCCCGTTGTGATCTTCGTCAATGCCCCAGACGTGCTCGTCGGACGCGAGGCGAAACGCGGTCGTTGTTCCAACCTGCTCGAACACACCCCAACGAGTGCCAACCCACACCGTGCCCGCTCGACTGGCGAACAGGTGGCGCACCAGGCCTGTCCGCCCTTTCCACGGCAGCGCTACCTTCCGCCATCGGCTGCCGTCCCAGTTGTACAAGTCCCAGTCGACGATGGCCCACATCGCGCCGCCACCGTCCTCGACGACAGCGGTGACCGATTCGAGCCCTTCGAGGCCCGTGTCGTATCGCTGCACGCGTTCGCCGTGAATTCGACCGATGCTCGCTGGATTCGCCGACCCGACCCAGAGGCCACCGCCTTTCGCGCCGGTGAGCGAGGTCACCGATCCGAGAATCGGTGTGTCACTCAGGCTGTCCCACAAGAAGAACCGCCAACCGTCGAAGCGCAAAAGCCCAGCATCCGCGCCGATCCACAGATAGCCATCGTCAGACTGTGCAATGGCGTAGACCGATCCGAGTGGACGGCCGGCGCCGTCGTTCCACGAGGTGAGGGAATAGCCGGACAGGATGCCGTCCGCAGGGGACGCGGCGGCCGTTAGAGCTGCGCCGCCGAGTAAGCTCAGTGCCAACGCCAGTCGAACGAGAACCACGAGGCGAACGATAGCAGAGTTGCCGACGGATGTGCTGTCGCGCGGAAACGACTACTTTTGATGAGGGTAGAGGCGGGTCTTCAGAGACCCGCCTGAGAAGGCGGGGACGCTCACGCGCCCCTCGCTTTTCTGTTTATTTGGTGCACGATGGGGCGAGAGTGCGGGCAGAGAGAACCATGACCTTCGCCTCATGTCCGGGGGACAGCGTCGCCTCGGTTCGCGACTTCACCTCCGTATCGGGCGCCTTATCCCGATTGATCTTGGTTTCTTCCTCCACTTTTACCTTGACGTCGTCGTCGCCGTTCTTCGGGTCGAGTGCGACCGCGGTGATCAGCACCTGGTGGCCGACATGCGCCCCAAGATCGACGCCTTGCTGTGGCGTGAGTTCGTACGATGCCTTCAGACCCGCGACGCCTGCGCGGTGACTGTCATCGCGATCGATTTTGGTTCGCGACTTCGTCACCTTGTTGCCATGATCGTCGACTTCCGTCTCTACTTTCGACTTCGTCGTGACCTCGTCACTCGTGCTCACGGTCGCGTTCTTGAGCGTGAAGAGGCTATTCGGTCCTCGCTCGAGGCAGCCAGTCAGCGTGATCGCGCGCGCGTCATTGCCACTGACCCGCGTTCTCGATCTCACAGTGGTGTCCTGCGCTGCAAGCGGAGCGGCCAGGCCGAGAGCCAAGGCAACGGCGGGAATCATTCGATGCATCAGCTTCCTCCAATATGTGTTCTCCTTACATGGGAGCTGCATGAATCGGTCCCAGAGCGACCCCTACCGGAATCAGTTGTTTACCGGGCCGATTTGCCTATGAAGCAAGGTGAGCAGTGCTCTAATTGGACCTCGAGCAAAAAGCTACATCCCATCCAGAGGAAACTCAGTGATGCTCGCGTTCATCGTAGCGATCGGTGTGATCGTCTTCGCGCACGTGGCGCCGTTCCCATTTCTTCTGGACGTGACCGATGACACGGTGTGGCGAATGCCGAGGACAACGACGCCGACGATCTATTTGACGTTTGACGACGGACCAAATCCGGAAGCCACGCCCGCACTTCTCGATGTCCTGGCGAGACACGGTGTCACCGCCACGTTTTTCGTGATCGACAAGCACCTGACTCGCGATACCGCTCCCATCGTTCGCCGCGCGTTCGAGGAGGGGCATGCCGTTGCTGTGCACTGGCATTCACGCGAGCTCGTGTTCCGTGGAACGGACTATGTCGCCAGCACGTTGCAGGAGGCGGCCGCGCGCATGGAGGTCATGACCGGGCATCGGGCGTGCCGCGCGTTCCGTCCGCACGGCGGCAACCGCAGCATCCCGATGATCAAGGGCGCTGCCAAGGCTGACTTCCTCGTCGTCGGGTGGAGTTGGATGTTGTGGGACTTCAACTGGTTTCGAAAACGGAACGCGGACGATCTCGTTCCTCGTCTCGCCGACCATGCCTCGGATGGAGACATCATCGTGATACACGACGGGCATCATAAGGATCCGCGATCCGATCGTCGTTACGCGGTCGAGACCGTCGACCGTCTGATCCCAATGCTCCGTGAACAAGGGTTCGCGTTCGGCACCATCTGCCCCTCGCGTATTTTCCAGAACGTAGAGCGGGGGCTTTAGCCCCGCGTCGCGATGACGCCGCAGGCGGTAGCCTGCGGCGCAGGCTGAAGCCTGCGTTCTACGACCGCTTCACTCGTTTTCGAACAGGTCCAGTTGACCGCGCCGCGGTCTCTTGTCATTGAGGACGGTGCGACCGCCGAGCGATCGGGAGATCGCGCGTTCGTGAGCGATCGTCGCCGCCACGTCTGCATCGGGTACGAGACGGTTCTCGATCGCGCGAGTGAACGCATCGAGACGAGACATCCCACCGAGCTTGTCTGAGCGTCCGAGCCTCGCCAGATCAAGTGCGCGGCGCAGGACCGAAATCGACTCGTCGTAGATCTTCAATGGCACTGGGAAGGGATGGCCGTCCTTGCCGCCGTGCGCGAATGCGAACCTTGCGGGATCGCTGAAGCGTGTCGGAGTGCCGTGCACCACTTCCGCGATGAGCGCGAGCGATTGCAGTGTGCGTGGGCCGAGTTGCTCCAGCAGCAGGAACGAGGCAAAGTCGCGGAGGTCACGCTCGTGCGCGAGCGCCAGGACGGCGCCCAGCCTCTTCTCGTTGACGTCGGCGGCGCGCACGTCGTGGTGCGCGGGCATTTCGAGATGCCGGTAATGTCGCGGCAGTTCGAGACGACGAGCCTCCGCAAGCGTGCGTGATGGATCCTCGCGCGCGATCGAAAGAAGCGCCTCCTGCGCCGGCCTTGCCTGTCGATCCACGAGGTTCAGAATCGTGCCGGCAGGTTGGCCGACGATGGCCGTGTGCGGCTCGGCGGTGAAATCGCGGACGGCCGCGGAATGCCAGTGATAGCGTCGAGCCGTTCGGCTGGCCTCGTTCATTCCTTGCTGGACGACGGCCCACTCGCCGTCGGCCGTGAGCACGAACGAGTGGAGATAAATCTGAAATCCGTCAGCGACTGCGTTGTTGTCGATGCGAGCCGTGAGCCGGCTGGTGCGAACCAGGCGGTCGCCATCGAGGCTGATGCGCCGCGCGATGTCACGCAATTCGTCCGGTGTCTTTCGCGACTGCCGTCCACGGCCACCGCAAACGTGGACGCCGAGCTCGTGTGACCTGGGATTGAGCCCTCTCTTCAGCGCGCCCATCACAGACGTCGTGATACCCGAGGAATGCCAGTCCATCCCCATCACGCAGCCGAGCGCCTGAAACCAGAAAGGATCGCTCAATCGCGACAGCAGCGCCGGCCGGCCGTAGTGGTAGATCACGCTTTCCGCGATCGCCGTGCCGAGCGTCTCCATCCGGGTCGCCAGCCAGGGTGGCACGCGACCGCCATGCAACGGAAGGTCGGCGACGCCCGAGCGCTTCATAATTGGACCGCTATGCGGCTCGTTGCGCGAATTCTGTACCCGGTGGTGACCTGCATTGCGGTCCTAGCCGCGCGGAGCGCGGCAACAGATACTGGTGACCAGTCGAGGGCTCTGCCCGGACATCTAGAACAGAGCCCGGCAGAGCCCTTGACTGGATCCTACACGGTGACCAAAGGATGACGTCTCTCTTCGAACCGCTCGAATTCCGTACTCGGCTCTCTGCTCGAAACCGCATCGTTCTGGCGCCACTCACGAACATGCAAAGCCAAGCGGACGGGTCGCTTGGCGAAGATGAGTTGCGCTGGCTCTCCTCGCGAGCCGACGGCGGGTTCGGCATCGTCATGACATGCGCGGCGCACGTGGCCAGGGATGGACAAGGATGGCCTGGTGAGCTGGGTGTCTTTGACGACGTTCTGTTGCCGGGCCTGACAACGCTGGCCACTGCTCTCCGTCAGCGAGGCGCAACCTCAATCATGCAGATCTTTCATGGCGGTCTGCGGGCCGATCCCAAGGTCACCGGGACCATCCCCTGGAGCGCCAGTGAGGGCGAGGGCATCCGTGCCGCGACGATGGCCGACATCGACCGTGTGATTGGCCAATTCGCTGACGCCGCCGCTCGAGCGCGCGCGGCCGGCTTTGACGGTGTGGAGATTCACGGCGCGCACGGCTACCTGTTCACGCAATTTCTGAGCGCGACGCAGAATCGCCGCAGCGACGCGTGGGGAGGCGCACTCGAGCATCGGGCGCGACTGTTGCGCGAAGCGATGCGGGCGGTTCGCGCTCGAGTGGGTACTTCATTCACAGTGGGCGTGCGGCTGTCGCCTGAAGACTTCGGTAATGCGCGTGGACTCGATCTCGACGAAAGCGTGCAGACCGCTCGCTGGTTGGCGGAAGACGGGGCTGATTTCATCCACCTGTCTTTGTGGCACGCGCTCGATAACACGGCGAAGCGCCCGGATGCGCACGCCATCCCGCTCTTCCGCGCGGCGGTGCCGAACGATGTTCGGATTCTGGCCGCCGGTGCGGTGTGGACGCGCGCAGAGGCAGAGCAACTCCTCGTGAAGGGCGCTGATGGCGTCGTGCTCGGTCGATCGGCCATCATCAACCACGACTGGCCGCTTCGCGCCGCGGATCCGAACTGGGTTCCGCGACGACCGCCAGTGACGATCGATTCGCTTCGTGCGAGCGGATTGAGTCCGACGTTTGCTGAATACATGAGGCGGTTCAAAGATTTCGTCGTGTGAGAGTGCGCGCGCGACGCGCGAAGTTTGCTTGACTTGGCGTCCGCGATACCTCACCTTTGCGCGTCATGGCAAAAACAAAACGCGCACGTTCGTCCGGCCGCAGGTCTACCTCGTCTCGTTCAACCTCATCAGTTGTGCGGAGAAGCCCCGATGCTCCTCCAGTCATACGCGCTCAAGCGAGTGGTCGCGGCGCGACGAAAGAGCGTGTACTCGACGCGCGACCCGACACACTCGATTTCCGCGATCGCATGTTCGAGCCGACGTTGATCGAGGTGCAGACGGAGCGGCCACTCGACGAATATCGCAAGGCGAAGGTGCCGATCCTCGATCAGGGCACCGAGGGCGCGTGCACCGGCTTCGGGTTGGCCACCGTCGTCCATTACCTGCTGCGCACGCGCCACGTCGTTCGCGACGACCTGGAATGCAGTCCGCGCATGCTTTACGAGATGGCACGTCGTTACGACGAATGGCCGGGGGAGAAATACAGCGGTTCGAGCGCACGTGGCGCGATGAAGGGCTGGCACAAGCACGGGGTCTGCTCGCGCGCGAATTGGGTGTACGACGTCAAGCTCGAGAAACAGGACAAGAAGCTGTACGGGGATCGTTTCGACGAGGCGTTACGCCGTCCGCTCGGTGCGTACTTCCGCGTCAATCACAAGGACCTGATCGCAATGCACGCGGCGATGAGCGAGGTCGGGATCCTCTACGCCACGTCGCAGGTCCACGAAGGCTGGCAGAACGTTGGAACGGACGGCGTGATCCAGTGGGCGCCCGATGCCCAGATCATCGGCGGGCACGCCTTCGCGATCGTCGCCTACGATGCGCGCGGCTTCTGGATTCAAAACTCATGGGCCGACGACTGGGGGAAGGACGGATTCGCCCAGGTCTCGTACGACGACTGGCTCGCCAACGGCAGCGACATCTGGGTCGCGCGTCTCGGAGCGCCGGTCATTCTGCGCGATAAGGAATCGGTGTCGCGCAGCGTCGGCGTGGCAGCGCAGGGATCGCGCAGCTACGTGTTCAGCGATCTGCGTCCGCACATCATCAGCCTTGGCAACAACGGCGCACTCAAGGTCGATGGTACGTATGGCACCTCCGCCCAAGACGTAAAGGAAATCTTCAGCCACCTCTCGGATCGTATCGACGCGAACGAATCGGTTCCTATCAAGCACCTGCTGCTCTATTCGCACGGCGGGCTTACGGCTGAAGACTCGGCGATCCAGAAGGTCGCGGACCTGCGCCCCACGTTGCAGGAAGCCGGCGTCTACCCGATCGCGTTCATATGGAGAACAGATCTGTGGACGACGATCCGCAACATCCTCCAGGATGCCGTCACGCGCCGCCGGCCGGAAGGATTTCTCGATAACGCAAAGGACTTCATGCTCGATCGACTCGACGACGGGCTCGAACCGATCGCGAGAACGGTCGGCGGACGTCAAGTCTGGGCCGAGATGCAGCAGAACGCGATGCTCGCCAGCCAGAAGAATGGCGGCCTGATGGTTGTTCTCAATGAGGTAAAAGCGCTAGTGGCGCAGCATCCGAGCCTGAAGGTGCATCTGGTGGGGCACAGCGCTGGCTCCATCCTGCTCGGCGGACTTGCCGGCGCCAATCAGGCCGCCGGCCGGCCCGTAACGTTCGAGACCTGCACGATGTGGGCGCCCGCCTGCACGATGAGTTTCTATCGCGAACAGTACTTGCCAGCAATTCGCGGGGGCAGCATCAAACAGTTTGCGATCTTCAATCTCACCGATCGCGCGGAGCAGGACGACAACTGCGTGAACATCTACCACAAGTCGCTGCTCTACCTGGTGTCGAACGCGTTCGAAGAAACTCTGCGCAAGCCGTGGTTCGGCGCCTCTGATGGAGTGCCGCTGCTCGGGATGGAGAAGTTCGTGAACGCGCTGCCCGAACGCGATCGCCCCAAAGAAATGGTGCTGTCACCGAACGCGGTTGCGGAAGGCAAACCTGGTGCCGCACGCTCGACGACGCATGGCAACTTTGACGACGACAGCGCCACGCTGAAGTCGACGCTGGCGCGCATTCTGGGCGAGTCGACGGCCAAATCGGAGTTCGCGCACCACCGTTCCGAGGGCGCGCAGCGCCGGCAACGTCAGGCGATCATGCAGCAGACGCGGAATTTCTAAAAAGTGGCGCGCGGTGACGGGGCACCACCGCGCGCATCGGTCCTGATCAGGCGACTGGAGCCAGCACCTGCGCGGTGCCTTCGGTCGCCGCGGTCCGACTTTGTGATGGGCGACGCGCGCCCTTCGTTTCGACCTTACCGGACAGAATTGCACCGTCCTGGACGACGAGACGGGTACACGTGACGTTTCCTTCGACCGATCCGCTTTTGCGTATCTCCACCCGGTCGTGGGCCTTGATCGTTCCAAGCACGGTTCCAAAGACCATGACACCTTTTGCCGTAACATCGGCGCAGATGGTCGCGTTCGGTCCAACGGTGAGGACATGATCGGGTAGATCAACGCGTCCGTCGACCTGGCCATCGATGGTCAGATCTTCAGAGGCTTTAATTTCACCTTTAACACTTACAGATCGCCCGAACTGCGCCATTCGCGTTTCATTCCCTTCAACGGACTTACGGTTTGCTTGCGCCTGCGGCTCAGTTGGCTGAACCGATTTGATTTTGTCGTGTCGCGGGTCTTCTTGGCTCCACATGCGAAACACCCCCGGTACTTTCTCGGCTCGGTCAGGTCGAGATGTTAGGGGGCGATTCGCCGACGACTTTGACGGAGGCGTGGGGTTGCGGAGCCAGCGTGACCGCGAAGTTATGGCAAGACGACGGCCGTCGCCGGTTGACGCCGACGTCGATGTCGGAGCATTGGCCGCGCATCAGGCCTCGGGCGATGTCACGCAGCGGCGCCGTCTGGTAGGGTGCCCATCTTTTCACAAGTTGCCGTATTAAGATGCGATCGATCCCATACGAGAGGTGGCCGCTGATGACCCTGCGTACGAGCGTCTTCGTCCTTCTATCTGCGACGGTCCTGGCTCAGGAGCCTCCACCATTCGCGCCGCCTCCGAATCGCGAAGCGCCCGCGCCGAACGTGTCGTTCGATCGGATCCTCCAATCGAACAAGGAGCCGCAGAACTGGCTCACTTACTCAGGCGGCCTCTCGAGCCAACGGCACAGTCTGCTGACCGCCATTAACGCCGGCAACGCGCGCGACCTGGAACTGAAGTGGGTCTTTCAGTCGCGTTCGCTCGATCGCCATCAGGTCACTCCGCTGGTCGTGGACGGAACGATGTACACGATCCAGAGCCCGAATGACGTCGTCGCGTTGAACGCCACGACGGGCAAGCAGATCTGGATCTACTCCTACACTCCCGATCCAGCTGCCAAGAACTGTTGTGGACGGTTTTCACGCGGCGTGGCGATTTCAGGAGACACGGTTTTTCTCGCGTCGTTCGATGCGCGGATCATCGCGATCGATGCCAGGAACGGACGCGAGCTCTGGAAGACCGAGCCGGCGGGTGATCCGAAGCAGGGTTACGCGTTCACGCACGCGCCGCTCGTCGTAAAGGACAAAGTCATCGCGGGAACGGCCGGCGGTGAGTTCGGCGTCCGCGGATTCATCGCTGCCTGGGATGTGAAGACCGGTAAAGAGGTCTGGCGGTTTCACACGGTTCCTGGTCCTGGAGAACCCGGTCATGAGAGCTGGAGCGGTGACTCCTGGATGCATGGTGGCGCGCCAATCTGGGTGACCGGTTCGTACGATCCCGAGACCAATCTCACCTACTGGGGTACCGGCAATCCCGGGCCGGACTGGGACGGTGCGGGACGTCTGGGCGACAACTTATATAGCTGCTCTGTCATCGCGCTCGATCCGGATACCGGGCAACTGAAGTGGCATTACCAGTTCTCGCCGCATAACGAGTTTGATTGGGACTCGACGCAAATCCCCGTGCTGGTCGATCTCGAGTGGCAGGGCCGCCCGCGCAAAGTCATGTTGTGGGCGAACCGCAACGGGATGTTCTACGTCCTCGATCGCACGGACGGCGCGTTTCTCAAAGGCCAGCCCTTCGTGAAGGTGAACTGGGCGGACGGTTTCGATGACAAAGGGCGCCCCATCCCGGTTCCAGGCATGGCTCCGACGAAGGAAGGGACACTGATCTATCCGGGCAACCAGGGCGGGACCAATTGGTATAGCCCGTCGTACAGTCCGCGCACGGGATTGTTCTACATTCCCGCCTGGGAAAACACGTCGACGACCTACATCAAGGCCGACACGCCGCCGGTGTTCCGCGAGGGCCAGGGCTTTGCCGGGCTCTTTCCACGCCCGGGATCCTCGACCGACGATGTTCACAGTTCTATCCAGGCGATCGATCCAAAGACGGGAATGAAGCGATGGACGTACCGACTCTCGGCAGCGCTGACGGAAGGCGGAGTGCTGACGACGGCCGGTGATGTGCTGTTCAGCGGCGGGCGCGATGGCACCTTCCTGGCGCTCGACGCTCGCAGCGGCAAGTTGCTGTGGCAGACGAACCTAGGCCCGTCGGTCGCCGCCGGGCCGATGACCTACGCGATCAACGGCAAGCAGTACGTCAGCGTGATGGTGGGCAGCGCCCTTTACACGTTTGGTCTGCGCGAGCGCTAGCGTCCTCAGGAGCAACCAGAATGGCCAACATCGAAAAATTCTGCGCCCCCGGTGTCTTCGACCCGGCAACCTACAGTCAGGGCATCAAGGTGACGCAGGCCCAAACCATCCTCTTTCTCTCCGGCCAGGTTGCGTACACGCCTGACGGCAGCGCGGCCTTTCGCGGTGATTTCAAAGGACAGACCCGTGGCGCTTACGACGCCATCAAAGCCCTCGTCGAGTCGCAGGGCGGAACGATGGCCAACGTGATCAAGATCACGACCTACGTCACCGACATGCGTTACCGGGTCGATCTGGCGGCAATACGTGAGGAATATTTCGGCAAGAAAGGGCCCGCGTCCACGCTCATCGAGATCCCCGCGCTCGCTCATCCCGATTGGATGATCGAAATCGAGGCCATCGCCGTTCTCTAGATCACGGGTTCACGAAGCTGCACTGGATCATTCTGGTTGAGCTTGTGTGCCGCGGCGCCACAGCTTTACCTTTCACTCGGGTCCCCTATGCAGCCCATCGATCTCGAAAGCGCGGTCAGCCGGCAGTCGTGGGAATGGCTTATCGACTTAGCCCCCAGGCTCGACATCGTGATCGAGATGGTCGATTCGCACGGAGCGCCGGTGTTCCCCGTGGGATCGACACCGGATGCGGCTGCCTTCCGCGCTTTGCTCACCGCGCCGGATTCTTCGCTCCAGGCGGCGATTGCCGACGTGCCCTCGAAGAAGCCGGCGTTCCTGTCGATCGATTCGCTGCAGGTGATGTGCTGTGGCCTGGATTCTGGAGGCGCCCTCTGTGTCGCCCGAAAGCTGACCGGCCCCGATTCGGTCGACGAATGCCGTCAGGATCTCGAGTCCATCGCCAACTGGCTTGCCAGCGCGATTGAGGCCAGCCTTGCGCAGGCCAGTTCGATCTCCGTCGAATCCTATCGAATCGTGTCCTTCCGGCGGATCCTGCGCGAGGCGACGTCCCGCGGTTCGGTTCGCAGGCTCATCGGGGCATTCGCAGAAGCATTGAGCGTCTGGGATGACGTGCGAGTCCGTTGTTACATCGCGGGCGCGAGCGGCGGTTACCTTGAGTACGGTTCCACGCTGACCATGCTGCCCTCGTCGACCGATCACCTCGATGAGGCCGTGGCGCCGCCTCACGGACGGATGGTTCGCCTGTCTCGGGCGGATGTCGATCGTCTCGGCTTGAACTCCGAGCCTGGCGACACGCTGCTCCAGCGAGTGCCCGTCGGCGACATCGCGTGGCTCCTCGTCTTCTCCGGGATGATCGACGACCGCGAGCAGGTCCGACTGCGCCTGTATTCGGACATTCTGCGCGAGTCTCTGAGCGACGTCGTAACGATGATGACGAGTCGCCTGGTTGCTGAAGTGTCTCGCTATCAGCGCCCGCCGAACGAGCCACTGGAGACCACGGCGCAGATAGCGCTCGATCAGTTGACGGCAGCCGTCGGCGGCCATCGGGGCGCCATGATTGTGACGGCGGCAGGCGGCAGGCAAGTGGTGGGGGTTGGCCACTCGGAGCTGTTTTCGTCGCCCGCTCAACCGTGGCGGTATCGCCTGGAACTGAAGTCATCTATTACCGACACGGTGATGACGGCGGCGTTCGAGCGCGAGCAGGGGGCCTTCACCGCGTTCGAACGCGACGTTACCCTGGCCGGGATGGCCGTCGCTCACCGCGCCATGCAAGCGGTGTCTCAGCGGTCGACCAACGCGGAGCGCCGTCGTCGACCGCAGCCGCTTGACGGTGTTTTCGACCAGCTCGCGACCGATGCGATCGCGGCTGGCCGGCCAGCCTCCGTCATCGTGGTCTCGGTCGACGTAGCTGCCGCACGCCCAGGACTACTGCCAGGGTGGGTTGGCAAGATCCGAGCACAGCTCCGCGCCGGCGACTTCGCGGGAATCCTGAGCGACAAAGAGATCGCGGTGTTGCTGTGTGGCGCGTCCGCGACTCATGCCGCGTCCGTATCTGCCCGCCTGACCCAGCTGCTCACCGTCGAAGACAGCACCGGCGCTGTTGTGGCGCCTTCGATCGGAATGACCACTCGCGTGCCCGATTCCGCGTTCGAAGGATCGATCGTGGGCGCCGCACGCGCCCTGGCGGCCTCGCGTCACTGAACTCTTCTCTTCACCTCGGGCGTGAGTTCGTGCACAATGTGCTCGACCCTTCTCCATTGACATCGAACAATTGACGCATTGGCACCGCACGCAAAAGATGCTGGCGCCATGAGCACGGCTCAAGATCTGATCATCGACCCGCTTGCACCGATGGTCGAGAGCGGCGCTCGCCTGACGACGTGGTACGCGCAGGGACATTCGGACGGTCTTGGTGATCGTCTCCTGATGTTCGACAACACGAGCGCGCCATCGTGGGAAATCCTTCGCTTTAAACCGGAACTGGCACGCGACCCGCGGTTCGAGACCGCCCTACGTCACCGCGTCGAACGACTGAGTACGTTTCATCACCCTGCCTTTCCCCTGGTGCGTTCGATCAACGAGCTCGGGCACGAAAGCGGTCTTGCCGTTGTCTCGACCTACGTATCTGGGGTTCGTCTCTCGGACGCACTCAAGAAGCCGCGTAGCGCGGAGTTCGCGTGGCACCTGATTCGGCAGTTGATGCCGGCGCTCAATGCCCTGCATGAACACGGACCTGCCATCGCGCATGGAGCATTGACCCTCGATCGCGTCGTGCTCACGGCCGACGGCCGCCTAACGATTCGCGAGCACATGGTGGGATCGGCGCTCGAAGGTCTCGAGCTGTCAGCCGCCGGCCTCTGGGCCGATTTCGGGATGCTCGTGCCTCGAACCGGTGCCGTAATCCCGCGGCTCGACGGACGAAGCGACGTGGCGCAACTGGCCCTCATTGCGCTGTCGCTGATCGCCGGACGTCGAATCGGTCCGGACGAATACCCGCAAGCCATTCCCGAGTTGCTCGAGCGCCTGGTGCGGGTGGATGTCCTTCGCCACTGGCTCGAACGGGCGCTGCAACTTGACGACAAGGCGTTCGGTTCCGTTCGAGAAGCCAACGACGCGTTGTCTGAACCGCCGCATCAGACGCGGCGGGACGAAGGTTCCGAGACGTCGATACGAATGGCACCGCCCGCATCGAGGCCGGGGCCCGGCCCTGCGAGCGCGTTAAAAGTGGAACCTGCTTCGAGCGCGCCGCGATCGGATTCCCTGCCCCCGATCGCGCCGCGACCGGTCGAGCGCCAACATCCGCTTGCGCCGACAGGCATAGTGGCGATGCCGTCGGCTCCCCGTCGGGTTGGGCGGGCGATCCGCTGGGCGGCTATCGCAGCCACCGTCATTGCGCTCGTGGAAGCCGCGTTCATTGGTCGAGTGCTGCTTGACGTTTCAGCCCTCTGGGCTCAACCTACGGCCGCCTCCCCGACTACGGCCGAAGCATTGCCACCTTCACCGGCGAGCATCGCGACAAGCGGTCAGCCGACAGTTGTTACACCACTCTCAGTGCAAGTCGAGCAGCAGATACCGGGCATTCGAGTTCTGCCGGCAGTGGCGGCTGCCGACGGTGATCTCTCCGCGCTCGGCGCGAGTGGGCTCGCCAGCAAGGCCAACGCCGCTGCGGTATCAGCCCCGCCTCCTGTCCGGAGTGGCGGGTTCCGGGTAACCGCGCCGATCGAGCTTCATGTACTCGAGGGGGAGCGAGTGCTTGGATCGAGCCAGGACGGTCCGATCATGACGCGGGCGGGACGCTACGAGCTGGAGTTCGTCAACAGCGTCATCGGCTATCGCGTCCGGCGCGAAGTCGACGTGAAGGCGGGCCAGATCACGGTGGTGTCGATCCCGGTACCCAACGGCAGGCTGAATATCAACGCCACACCCTGGGCTGCCGTATGGATCGATGGCACCGCCTACGGGGAGACGCCACTGGGGAACCTGTCTATCGTTCCCGGGGAGCACGAAATCGTGTTCCGACACCCTCAACTGGGCGAGCGTCGCGGAAAGATCATCGTGCGCCCGGAAACGCCGGGGCGCCTGGCTGTGAGTATGCAGCGATAGGCGGGTCTAAAAGACCCGCCTCGACATGGCGGAAGACGCTTCAGGGAAATCGGGCGAGGAGCGTTCGGCCTGACGGCGTTGGCCGTCCACCGCTCGGCTCGATTGTGACGGCGGCGCCGACGACCGGTCCTTGCACTCTCGGGGGCGCATCGACGACCAACGTCGCCCGGCCAGCGTCATCCGGTACGAACACGCCGGCCCCCACTGATTGCGTGTTTGTGACCAACCAGAGCTGATAGGTGCTCTCCGGCGGAGCGGCAGGCAACCGGGAACCGCTCAACACGAGGCCACGTGTACGACTCCACAGGAGCTGGGCTGACGATCCGTTGGTTTCGGCACTGGTCAGATTGAAACGAATGAGATCCGGCGCGGTCAGGATGACGCCTACGGTTTCGGCGCGTTGCGCCAACTGTCGCGCCTCGGCGATCTGGCGATCGGCGTCCTGACGCGCCGCCACCACTTCGCGGTTGGCCTTCTCCGTCGTGGTGATGACCTGGCGCTCGGCGGAGGCGACACGGGCCGACGCGTCATTCAGTCGAGCCTCGATCCAGCGGACTCCGAGAACGATCAATACGAGTCCGGCAACGGCGGCGAGTCCAACTCCGACGTTCCTTGGCGACCACACGCTTCCGATCGCGCGCGACGACGCCTCCTGGTGTCCCGCTTGCAGCAGACGGACAGGATGGGGAGGGGGTGCCGCAGCGTCGACTGCGAGCGCTTCCCCCGGCACAGCGTGGCCATTGCCCCCGTTGACCGTCCGTCTCAGCTCGTCGTGAAGATGAACGACTCGTTCGAGCGGCCAGCTTGCCGCGGATCCCTGGTTTACCCCGGCAGCACCGGCGCCGATCCGTAGATTGGTCGCGAGGGTCTGAAGGTGACGCGATAACTCACCCAGACTCTCGGCGTGGGCCAGCAACCGCTTGAGCGGCTCCTCGTGGATCTGTCGCAGGGTCTGGGCTTCGCGCGAGACGGTTTCTTCGAGCGCACGAATACGTTGATCCAGGTCTGGAGGATTCTCAGACGGGATCTGTTGCTGCGTTTCCTGCCATTGACGAAGCGCAAGGCTGAAACGATCCAACTGCGCCTCGAATCGACACAGGCGCTGTTCAAGGCCAGGATCGTCTTCGTACATCGGGTCGTTGCGATGATACACAAAAACGGATCGCGTGTGACGATGTATCGAATGAGATCGCCGAGCGATGCGGCGTGCATCGCTCGGCTTGCGCGCAAGTTCGGGGATCAGAAGTAGGTCTTCAGACCAATTGTCAGTGAGGTACCTGAAGGCTCTTCGCCGCGCGCGTCTTCGATCGCGTGATAGCGGCCTTCACCCTTCACCGCAATGGTACGATTGAGGAAGTACTCGACGCCGCCACCGAAGTTGAAGCCAAGTCGCGTGTCGGTGTTGTCGTTGTTGCCGGACGGCAGGTCGGACGTGAAACGAAGGAAGTGCCACCCGATGCCGGCGCCGACAAACGGATGCCATTTGCCGCCTTCCCAGTTGTAGATCCCGTCAACCGTGAGCGGGACCTGCATCAGCGAATCGACGGCGCCGACGCTGAAGCCCGGATTCATCCACCCCACGCCGGCGCGTACGCTGATCCGTGGAGTGAAATAGAACTCGTAGGTGCCGTTGAGGGTCAGCGAACTTGACAGTTCGTTGCTGCCCGGTACGAACACGCCGATATCGAATCCGGCGGCGGTCGACCCGGCGTACGGCACACGCTCCTGCGCAAGCGCATTTGGGGGGAGAGAAACCAGTAGAGCGAACAACGCCGATGCGACGCTTGGTAGTCTCATCTCGTTCCTCCATTGACGAGATGGATCAGAGGCAAACGAGATGCCGGATCAAGACCCCGGGTGTGATTTCCTCGAGAGCACACGTGGAAATCACACCCGGGGTCATAACGCTGCTTCTAAAACGTCAAACTCGCGCTGAACTGGAGCAGTCGGCCATCCTGGAGCAGCGATGGCTGCAGCCACAATGGACCGTAGTTCGTGTTCAGCGTTGAGCTCGCGCTCCCGTTGAACACGTTATAAAGATTCACGTTCGCCTGCAGCCGCATGCGATCAGAGAGAGCCATCCGCTTGCCGAGTCGCAAGTCGAGTCGGGTCAACCGATCGTCGAACATCGTCTGCGGAGCGATCAGCGGTACGGTCGCTGTTGCCGTGCACGTCGCGGCGCCTCTGCATGCCGCCAGGTCGCGGCCGAGCGATGGCCGGATCAGTGCGTTGCTGGCCGCGTAGTTCGCGGTGATCGTCGGCCCCGAAATGTTCTGGAACACAGCGCTCACGATCATGTCCCACGGCAATGGATAGGTCAGGAATCCCTTGAGCTGTGTCTGCCCGCTGAACGGAGTGACAATGCGGCAGATGCTCTTCCCATCGATCGTCGTGTTCGTGAACGGTGTCGGCTGGGAAGACCCAGCGCCCGCTGGAGCGACGTTGCCCGGGAGGGATGTGGCTACTGCGCCAGGGGAGTCGACGTTGAAGCAGGCGTCGTTGACGCTGCGGCCTGTGTCGACACCACCGCCGAGCACCACGTCCGCCTTGAGTCGTGCCGTCACCGTGACGTTGAAGAAGTCGTTGACGCGCGAGATCTTCCCGAAGTTCTCATCCTGCTGGATGACGCTGCTGACCTGGCCGAACTTTGCCAGCGAGACGTCGTACAAGCCGCACACCTGATACCCGCCACCACCGGGAAGACGCGAGTCAGAGGGCGCCGTTATGCAGTAGGGGCTGAAGTCGTCAGGCGTCACCAGAACGTTGTCCGTGACCAGGTGATTGCCAAACCAGTTGCGGTAGTAGCCGGCGGTCATCGACACGCCCGGGCGAAGCTCGTGCTGCACCTCGGTCGTGAAGTCCCAGTTGTAGCTGCGCGAGTTGTAACCAAGGAGGGCGTCGTCGGCGTATCGCGTGGTGGCATTGAGCCCGCCGAAGTTCTGATTCGCCATTGCGCCACACTCGCCGTTAAGGGCGCGGTTGGCGAGATCGCAATCAGGTACGTAATTGCCCCGGCGCGGATCGCCCACCGGGTAGAAACTGTCGTTCCAGGTGCGGCTGACCGAGTTGATCGAGGCCTGGACCGGGTTGTTGTTCTGTGTAATGGCGATTCCGTTCTTCCCCACGTACCGCCCAATGGCCACCTTTATGGCGGTCCTGCCATTCCCGAAAAGATCGTACGCGGCGCCGATCCGCGGATCGACGTCCTTCCAGAGCGGTACGTTCTTCACTGCGTCGAAGTTGCGCTCCGCGACCCATCCGTTCGGCGTCGCATTCACATGCTGCGGCGGAACGTAGCCGCTGAAGTATTCGTACCGGACACCGTAGGTGAGCGTCAACCGCTGCATCGTCCACTGGTCCTGCGCGTAGAACCCGAAGTCCTTGTTCTGCGCCTTAAGGCCGTATGGCGTCGCCCATTGTGTGAGGTTGACCGGCACCTGATTGTTGAAGGCGTACTCAACGTTGTAGGTACCGCCCTCAGCTTCGATCTCGAGGTAGCTTTCCTCGAATTGAGCGCCCACTTTCATGTTGTGGCCGCCGGTGACGTACGATGCCGAGACGCGCTGGCTGAATCGTGGCACGAGCTGCTGCGTGTAGTACAGCGGACCGAAAATTGGCGAGCCCGAGTTGTACCGCATGCCGGTTGACTGTTCCACGATCGAAATGTCATCCCGCGTTACCTCAGGCTGCCGGTAGATCGGCCAGCTGCCGTCCGCACGGCCAACGCCGGCTTCCAGGAGAAGCTTGCTAGTAATGGGATTGGTCCAGGTGACCTGATAGAGTCCCGCCGGCTTGAGCTTGTAGCTGAAATACGCTTCGGGTGCGTTCAACGTGCCGCTCGCCGTCAAAGCGGGGCAATGGCAGTCGCGCTGTGGATCGGCGAAGAAATTGAACTTGTTTTTTTCTGTCGCTCGCCATGTCACCCGGATGGCTTTCGATTCGTACCACTCCTTCGCGAACGCTGGTCGCGAAGGGTCCGCCGTGTAGAACGGCGTATGCTGCGTCGCGTTGTAGAACTTGTTGGCGGCCTGCCGCTTGTTTCCCCACTCGCGGAACGAGCCGAAGAACCAGACTCGATCCTTCTTGATCGGGCCGCCCAGCGTAAACCCGGCATCGTAAATGTACAGGAGGCTGTTCACGCTTTTCAGGCCG
>Ga0075429_100000705_pt1 | contig 26103 bp, 20 predicted proteins | sample RhiMetdeltSRZDD3_FD_75295 | JGI IMG/M metagenome (GOLD analysis project Ga0075429, IMG submission 75295) | Populus rhizosphere microbial communities from Tennessee, USA - Rhizosphere MetaG P. deltoides SRZDD3 | ecosystem: Host-associated > Plants > Roots > Rhizosphere > Soil | place: USA... | reverse complement strand
GAGTCGAACCCGATGAGGAGCTTGCCGTCCAAGGCATCGATGTTGTGCGAGGTATGGGCACCGATCGTCACCGAGGGACCGACCGTTTCCTGGCGTCCGGTGTCCCAGAAGAGCTGAGTGGTGGTGATGTCGGCCAGTCGGAGGCCGAGCGCCAGTTTCGGAGAGGCCTGGAAATGGAATCCCAGGTCGGCCCCGATACCAAAACTGGCCCCTTCATCGACCAGGGATTGACGCACCAGCTTTACGTTGACGCCCCCCGACCACCGGTCCCCAAAGCCGCGGGCGTAGGTCAAGAAAAGCGCGAGATCGTACGCGCTCTTTTGCTCGACGCGATTGGGATCGATGATGGGGTTACCGTTTTGATCCTCCCCCACCTTCGCGTCCTTGGTGACATTGATGTCGTCCACGCCGACGCGAATGAACGTGATGCCGAGCGCAGCGCGTGACGATGAGGTCTTCAGGGGAGCCACGAACGAGCCCATCTCCTGGTCGACCACGCCGCCAAACTGGCTAGCTCCCATCAGCATCGCTTCGCGATGTTCGAGCTGCACGAGCCCGGCGGGGTTCCAGTATGCCGCGCTCGCGTCATCCGCCACCGAAACGAACGCGCCGCCCATGCCGAGCGCACGCGCTCCGACGCCGATCTTGAGAAATTCGGCGGCAAATTTATCGATGGCAAACGCGGGAGACGTGAAGGCCAGAAAAAGGGTGCAGAACAGAGCGGCGGTGACGACGGGAGTCGACGCAGGGGGGCGACGGTCTGACATGCGGTTAAGCCTCGCTCGGCCCCGGTTGCCTCGCTCCGGGGCTTAGGGCTGCGAGAGACGCTCGTCCACGAGGTCCTGCATCAATCGCCAGCCGATGTATTCTTCGATGAGCTGCTTGTCTTCTTTCTTGATGTCCGTGAACGCACAGGACAGATCGTACTCTCCTAGCACCGGCTGCGCTTCGCTTCGAACCACGACCCCGTTGCAGGAGATGACTTGAGTCTTCTTCCCTTTGCGTCCAAACGACGGCAAGAGGATGGTGAGACCCACTCGCGTTGCCGTTTCGAGCTGAGAGCGAACGCAGCAGTTGATGCCTCCGCTGGAGATGTTGACGCTCTCCGTTGTCATCGGCCGTTCGGCGGACGATCTCCCCGTGCGCTCCACCTGCATGGCCAATCGAGCGTTGATGCGGGGGTGCCTCCTCCGCTCCTTCGAGGCCTTCTTCAGCATCCTTCCTCCACACCGCCTGCTCCTCAGGGGATCGCGGCGCGTGCTGAAGGCAGGCCGGGGAAACCTACCTTCCAAGAACACTCGTAACGCTGGAGAGTTCCCCGCATTAACACAGAGGCCCCAGACCGGACGGGGCCTCTCTCTGCTCCAGCATGAAGATCACGGACGGGCCGTCTTCCAAGAACCATCCACCCCGTTGGGGGATCAAACTCCTCCATAAAGTAACACAGAAAAGGCGGGTTACAGCCTCCGGAGGCACCACGAAAACCGGCCCCAATGTGGGCGGACGCTAACACAAGGAATGGGGGTGCTACAACGCACCGACCCCACCCGCTGGGGCAGTTACCGCAGGCGGTATTCCAAATGGGGGCCCCAGGAGGCCCGGGCTTGCTCGTGGAGCAGGTGGTCGAGGAAATCCAAAAAAGGAATCCGGGGCCGCGCTCGATGGACAACCGGCGTTTCGGGGGCAACGCCCCCCATCGTCGCCGCCATGGCCACGGCATCTTGATAATTACCCAACCGATCGACCAGACCGGCATCCATCGCCTGCCGTCCGGTGAAGATTCGTCCGTCGGCGAGCGGCAACACATCGTCGCGCGAGAGCCCTCTATCCGCGACCACCGCGCTTACGAATTGGTCGTACACATCCGAGATGATGCTGTCGAATACGGCTTCCTCGTCTTCGGTGGGATTCCGACTGAAGCTACCCATGTCTTTCAACGGGCCGCTCTTGTATACGCGCCATTCCACACCGATCTTGTCGAGCAACGTCGCCGCGGTGGGATAGGTAAGGATGACGCCGATCGATCCCACCACCGCCCCCGGCGTGCACACGATGCTGTCCGCAGCCATGGCCGCATAATAGGCTCCCGAGGCCATCACCGAGCCCACGGACGCCACGACCGGCTTCTCGTCGGTGAGCCGCGCTACGGCGTCGTGTAGCTCTTGCGATGCCCCCACGTCGCCTCCGGGGCTGTCGACGCGCAGCACCACGGACTTGATCGAATCGTCACGGCGGACCTCTTCCAGCTCGTCGAGCAGATCGTGAACGTCCCCGATGGGTCCTTCGATTACCACCAAGCCAATGCGGCTGGAACCGCGCAGTCCAAACTCGGATCCTTGACCGAGTCCGCCCATGATCCAGGAGGCGAGAACAATCAGGACCAAGCTGCCGGTCAACAGAATGGCGCAACCGAGAGCGAGGCCTTGTGTGCGGGTGGCCAGTGGGAACACTCCAATCGTGAGACGGAAGTCACGCTAGCACCCTGTCAAAAGCAGTGTCAATCGAGGCCAACGCTGCCATAAAAGGAGAAAGGGCCGGCTTGTGAGCCGGCCCTTCCGAACGCCCCCGCTTCCGACGTGGTCCTGGAGATGAAACAGGCGTCTGGTGTTTACTCTCTTAGCAGGCCATCACGAACGGTGCAGGGTTTGCAACCTGTGTCCTGGTGCCGGTCCCGAAGGACCGCGTCTGCTACACACATATCGCAACCGCCGTGCCACCCCTCGTTACCGCGCATCCCGTGCCTGCGTTTGTAGGCCAAGCGGGCCGCACACAACGAGCTACGAAATCGCTTGCGACGGCCCGGTTCGGGGGACGGAGCCACCCCGAACAGTTAATAGCCTTCAAACGGGTGGAAGTTACCTTTCAGTAGGGTGAAATTCCGCGTTTCGCCGTCCGCCCGCACAAATCAGGGCGCGGGAACCGCCAGGCCTTCGCGCACGAAGATGCGGAAGGTGCCGCCCTCTTGAGCGCCGCTCCAAATGAGAAGCAACCGGCCGTTGGGTTCGGAGAGGAGCGTGGGTGACTGGGACGCGGATTCGTCGGTGGTGAGCGCCGTGACGTCGCGATCCCAACCCGTTTCGGGAGTGATTTGACGGTAAAAAATATCCGGAGATCCGAAGCGAAAATCTTCCCATACAACATTGAGGCTTCGCCCCGCCCCGGCCACGATGACGGGGCGCGCATGGTTGGTGACGTCGTAGGTGAATCGCTTGTCCTTCCCCCACCCCACTCCCGGGAGAAAACGCTTGTAGAAAACCTCGAACACATCGTTGTGTGTCGCCGCACGGCTATCGAGCCAAACCAGGTATACCGTCCCATCATCGAGCGCCTCGACGTACGGATGAACGGCGATAGAGTTCCCGTGCACGAGATCCTTGGGCGGTGGAATAGCCGAGCTCCCCGCATCCAATCGCGTGTAGAAGAGGTGCCAGATCTGGTCCGGAGTCGCGATCACGCGATCGCTCCAGAAGATGTGGATGCCGCCCAGCTGGTCGGTATCGATGGTCGGGTCCTGGGGCGAGGTTCCGCCCGAGCTCATCACGTCCGGGCCTCGCCAACCCGTATCCGATGTCCAGGTCGCGTGGAGGATGCGCTGGATCGAATTCCGGCCGTCCACCCAGACGACGTGCAGCTTGTCGAAACTGTCCACGCTCGCCACCGGTGAGCGCGAAAAGCCCGTACTGGGCAGCACGAAAGCGGAGGTGCTCCAGCTTCCGTTGGGCTCCCGAATCAGATGGGCGATGTCTTCCGTGGTGCCGTAGGCCTGTTCGTAGAGTATGTGTACGCGTCCCTGGTGGTCCACGACCACCGACGCATTGCGCGCGCTCACCGTGTCCGAAGAAATGGGAACGGGGGTTGACCACGTTCCGCTCGCGGTGCGGGATAAATACATGAGCTGCGACCGGCTGCTGGCAAGATTGTTTTGATACACAAGATGAACGGCGCCGTCCGCAGCAACGGCGGCGTTGCGGCTCGTCACCCCCAGCGTGGCATTGGCCAAGGGCGGAGAAATGGGGTCGAGACTCGTGTCCCACGTCGCGCCATGAATCGAAGAGGTTAGGGCGATCAGAAAAGAGATAACCAGCGGTGTGACGCGCGCGATCACGGGAGCACCACCAGTCGGAGGGTCGGCACTTGGCTTGGGGTGAGCCGCGCGAGATAGAGGCCCGGTGCTACCCGCACCCCCGATGCGTCGCGACGGTCCCACACCGCCGTGTGGTCCGAGCCGGCGGGTCCGTCATACACCCGGCGTCCGCCGATGTCGAAGATTTGAAGCCGTGCGCGTTCGGGCAACGTTCCCTGCCACGCAAATTGCGCCGCTCCTCGTACCGGGTTGGCCAGCACTCGCCACGACACCGGCGCGATCACCCGGGAACCCTCGACCACGAGCGGTCCCCAGTGACTCTTGGTGCCGTCGCGTTCCAGCCCTTCCATCCAGTAGCTGACGGGAAATTGCCAGGCGCCGGTTGAATCGATCGCGCTGCCCAGGGCGCCGGGGGTCATCCATGCGCTCGACCACTCGGGGGCTTCCGGGCCTTGGCCACGAATCCATCGCACCGCGGCGGGGAACGGTTCCAAGAGCTCCCAGGTCAGCTCGACGCCATGTTCCGTCGCCACCCCGTGCGCCGACAGCACGCGCACCGGAACCATCTCTTGCTCGATCTTGACGTTGTCGATATGCCAGCCTTGACCGCTTCGTGTTCCCGCTTCGGAGAAGAACCGGAAGCGCACGCGCAAGGACCCCCGATAGGCGGACAGGTTGATGCGCTCGTGGATGAACCGTCCCTCCTCTATCCGCCCCGCGAACACCGGCCGATCCTTCCACTCGGGATGCGTGCCTCCGTAATACGTGTTGTAGCCACCCTCGGGAATGGCCAGCTGCCAGTCTCCGCCGTTGACCGAAATCTCCACCACACCCCCGGCCTGAATGATCGTGCTGTCGGGGCTCACGATGTCCACGAGCTGATCGAAGCTGAGGACGGCGTTGGGCGGCAAGAGCACGGTCGGGCTCACCAGCACGGCATCGCATCCGCGCAAAAATCCGTCCTGGAAGTAGCCGTGTTTGAAGCCGGAGGAGCCGTTCTGGCCGAAGCTCGGGCCATAGCTCCACTGATCGAACGCGGTGGGGCGTACCGGCTCGTGGGTCCATTCATGCTCGGTCGCTTCGAAATCGTCCGAGCGCCCGACCACTGTGCCGATGCCCAACGCGATGGGGATGTGCCGACCCGGCGCGTCCGCCCAGCTCAACGTGAGCTCGAGGCGAAGTCCGTATGGATCCGTGGGCAGACTTGACGCGATCCGCACGCGGAGGGGCTGGGCGGGCGTCACCGAAGAACCGGCGGGCACGTCCCCGAAGACCATGTCGTGATCGAGGAGCGTTCCCAACCCATCGACAGGCTCCGCGTGGAGCGTTAGCCCATTGGCCGGCATGCGATCCACCGAAATACGAGGCAGAAGACCGGCCAGCTCTCCCGGCTCGATGAGACCATCGCCGTTACCTTCCAGCTCTTCCATGGTCAGGTCGCTGAGCTCCACGAGCGGACCGGCCTGCACGCTCAAATCGACGGTCATCGCCCCCGCGGCATCGGGGCCGCGAACGTTGTATACGTGGACGTAGGTGTCCGCGCCTCGATAATCCATGCTCGAGGGCACCGTGTAGCGGCCGAACGCATCGCCGGCCGTATAGGGATCGCCAGGATCCCCGGATGACGCATCGTTGTAGAAGTTCTCGAGCTGGTACTTGCCGTCCGCCTGCTCGACCGCCACCTTGTAGTGCTCAGCGTTGTTGTTCTTGGGCACGAAATCGTCGATGTGATAGATGAGCAGCCCTTCTCCGGGAAGCCCCGCGTCGATTCCCGCCTGGCGACGATTTTCGAGAAGGAAGTACTCGTTCGTTCCCCCACCTCCCCGCCACAGGCGATACACCAGACCGCTTTCCACCGAAGGCGTGATCACGACGTCCTTCATGTTGTTTTCAACGTAAACGACATCGGCGAACCCGAGTTTGACCTTGGACCACGCGTCGAAATCGGCGGGGGTCCGGCCGGCATCCTGGTTGACGCCTGCCGACATGATCGACCACCGTCCGGTTCCATAAGACTCCCCGCTCGTGTCATAGAGATCGGGAAGGCCGAGCAGATGACCCAGCTCGTGACAGATCACGCCGATGGTGGCGTTTTCCGGATTCATGGTGAAGTATCGCCCGAACACGCCGTCCATATGCATCGGCTGGGGGGTGAACCAGTAACAGCTGATGAAGTCGTTGGTGGTGATCCCTCCGAACTCACTGCCTTTTCCGGCGTGAATGACCACGATCCCATCCACGATCTCATCGTCGTCACCGGAGTCGGTAATGCCGTCCGGGCCATCGTTATCGAGGAGGGAGTAATTGATGTAAGGGTCGGCGAGCCAGAAGGCTTCCTCGGCCAGACGTTGCGTGTTGAACGGGTAATAGCCGATGCCGTAGTAGCCGGCCGAATAATCGTTCCGCTTTAGAGACAGTTTGAACCAGCCGCTCACCACCCCGTCCAGATGAAGGCGGCCGTGGGAGGAGCGATCGAAGAATTCGGCGACCGAAGTGAAGCCGTCGTCCTCCCGAGAAAAAATCAAATGCTCGTAATGGGACGGCGGATACGCGACACGATCGGCCGGATAATCGGGGAAATCCACCAGGACCACAGCAACGTTGAAATCGGTGACGCCACCCTGAGCGCGCCGCGCGGCTTGGCCCTCCAAGGTAGCGGTGGGAACGTTGATCCCTTGCTGGGCCAGCATGGCGGGATCGGGGGCAAATCGCGGCTCCCCCGACGTTCTTCCCGACGAACTAGCGGTGTCCGTTGTGAAACAGGAGGTTGCCGTCAGGAGGGCAACACAGACGAGCGAGCCGGACTTGGAGACGCTCGCTCTCCGGCGCGAAATATCCATATGTGGGTCAACCGGCGGAGGCAGCGAGCCTCGGTAACATTCCAACCCCGTCCGAACATAAGTCTAGACTTGGACTTTGGAAGCGTCAACGTCCTTCTGTTTGCGGCGGGGCTCGTCGCGACGATCCCCAGCGCCGGAGAGCCCAGGCTGCTCCCCCACCCAGTATCCCGCCGAATACCCAGCCTCCCAGCACATCGAGCGGATAGTGGACGCCAAGGTAGATCCGGCTCCACCCGACGAGCACGACCAGGATCGACATGGGGAGAGCTAGGGGTGGATACGATCCGACGAGGATTGCCGTTGCCGCCGCGGTATTGGCGGCATGGGTGGACGGGAATGACGCGTTGTGCGGGCAATAGGCGCCATGGGTTTTTACGTTGACCAGTCCCGACGCGGGCCAGCAGGGACGCGCGCGATAGAAAACCGGTTTGACCAGCTTCACCGATACTTGATCGCTGAGGGGAATGACGATCAAGAGCGCAAGGACGGTCATCCGTCCTTTCCATCCCCCTCGCCACACCATCCAGATCACCGCGATGACGACGATGGGTAGGAAGGCCTTGAAGTTTGAAAGGGTCTTCATGATGGGCGCCAGTGCGTCCCAACCAAGATCGTAATTCAGGAAATGAAACACCGCGACGTCGAGGCTCATGGTTCGAGCTCCCGGCCGAGCGATTCGAGCTCGGGAGTCTGGCGATCAGGGGGATGGGAGCGGAGAGATGCCAACGCTTCGTCGCGGCGCCCGAGCGTCAAAAGCGCACGCACTTCCCCCGCCCGCGCCGCGGCATTCCAGGGCTGCCGCATTACGAGAGCATGAAACCCTTGATAGGCCAGATCCGGATGGCCAAGATTTCCCAGCACCACCGCGGCATTGTAGAGGGTTTCCGGTTCTTCGCCCCCCACGCGTAACGCACGCCGAGCCAGGGAATCGGCTTCCGCGGGCCGGCCTTCCTGAAAATCGAGCGCGGCCAGGTTTCCCAGGGCTTTTGGATGATCCGGAGCGACCGCGAGTGCTTTCTCGAACGCCGCTCGCGCATCCATCCAGCGTTGTTCCTGCGCGTGGAGCACGCCGAGATTGTTCCAGCCATCGGCAAAGGCAGGGTTCTCCCGGACGGCGAGCTCGTATTCTTGGCGGGCTTTGGTTGCGTCGCCGTTCCCCGCATAGAAAATGCCCAGCCGCAGATGGGATTCAGCCGTCGAGTGATGCGCTCGCAGCGATCCCAGATCGAGATGCATCGCCAGTAGAACGGCAGCCAGCCCCGCTCCGGCCAGGCAAAGCCGCCGCCACGAGCGAGCGCGCGCGAGCACGACGACCTCGGACACGCCGACGCCCGCCCATCCGGCCAGAAGCGGCGTGGTCGAGGCGCGAAACCGACCGCACACGAAGAAGGCGGCGATCGCAAGCCACAACACGATCGGAACGGTGATCCACGCGAACGTCAAACGCCGGCGCGCGATGCCAAGCACGAAGCCGAGGATGGCCAGCGGTCCCAGCACCCCGAAGTCGAAAAGTACCGGCCAATGGAAGATGCGGGTGAGCCGCGAGAAGTAGTAGTAATCGTCGTTGTTCGGGATCTCATAAGAATCCCAAAACAGCGCGAGCTTCTTTGCTTGGAGGCGAAGGAAATCGCCGGGATGTTGTTGCGCCCAATCCATGGCCCGATGCATCCAGTAGGACGACACCTCCGATGGCCGAAGCGGGTGGCCCTTCGCGAGCGTGGCCAGCCGGTCAGCATCCTCGATACCTCCCGTCCACGTACGCCGAAATTCCGGAGCAACGGCGGACATCCCATCCGCCGCGGCGTTGTTGCCAAGGTAATAATTAAGCCCGCCCTGAGACGCAACCGGAACGACGTCGTGGCCGACGATTGCGTTTCGCGCTAGTACCGGAGCCAAAACGAGGAGGATGGCACCCCAATAGAGGGCCAGCCTGGATAGGGATGCGTTTCTGAGCCGCCACACCACGTACACGCTGACCACTGGGACGAGGACGAGGATGTTGGGCCGGGCCAGCGCGGCGAGCCCCAAGAGCCCGCCGGCCAGACTCCAGGCGCGTTTGCGATCCATGCCGAGGGCTCGATCCAGCGCCCACGTCGCGGCGAGATTGAGCGGCGCCTCGAGCACGACGAGCAAGAGCTCTCCCTCGTAGTAGACGCCCGGCCCATAAGTCGCCTGCAAGAGCCCCGCCGTTACACCGGCCACGTGTCCGAAGCGCCGCCCAACCACCAGGGTGGTGAACGCGGCCGTGAACGAGCCGAGCACGAATTGCACGAGACGAACCAACGTGTACTCGGGACCGAAGAGCGCATAGAGAACGCCCAGGAAGTACGGGTAAAGCGGGGCGCGAAAGTACACGCCCGAACCGATCCAGTCCCCGGCGGCGAGGCGACGGGCCCACTGGTCGTGATAGAGGGCGTCCATCTGTGGATGGCCGAAAAACGGAGTGTGTCGGAGATCGGTGAGATAGCCGAGGCGCAGCACAAGAGCGAGCGCGAACACGATCCATACCCATGGATCGCGCCAGCCTCGCCCCATGGGTTCACCCCTGCTAAGCTCGGCCGGCATGCGATGGCAATGGATTGAAAGTGCCGATGGGCCCCTGCTTCATCTGGATGCCGAGCTTCCCGGAGTGGCCGATCTCGGTTTCATCGGGCGCACACGACCCGGAGCGAAGTTTCTGGAGAACCGCGCCGTGGTTCGCTTGGGACAAGTGCATGGGAACCACGTCGTGGACGTGACCGATCCAGGATCGATCCCGGCCACGGATGGGGCGCGCACGCGCTCTCCGGACGTGGTCCTTACCATACGGACGGCCGATTGCGTGCCGGCCGTCCTCGCCCACCCGGACGGCGTCGCACTCGTACACGCGGGGTGGCGTGGGTTGGCGGCCGACATTCTTGAGGAGAGCCTTTCGGGATTTCCGGATGCCGCATCGGTTCGAGTCGTTCTCGGACCGGCGATTGGCGTGTGCTGTTACGAAGTGGGCCCCGAGGTCGCGGCACAATTTCCCGCGGAAGCACTGCGTCCCGGCCCGCGCGAACGCCCTCACCTGGATTTGTTCCATGCCGCGACCCTGCGGCTCGTCGAACGCGGGGTGCCTCGGCGCTCGATCGTGACGGCGCCCTTCTGCACGCGCTGTCACCAGCACCTCCTCGCTTCGGCTCGAGGATCGCAAGGCGGACCGGAGCGCATTATTGCTTTCGCCAGTTATCGCTCCCCGACTGCTCGTCAGGCGCCGTAGGCGCGGAGGTATTCGGGAACGACGCGGTCGGCATGATAGAGCTCCCGGCTGCGCTTCTGACCGGCTTCGCCCTGCGCGTGGGCAAGCTCCGGATCCCGAAAGAGACGGCTTACCGCATCCGACATTCCCTCGACGTCATCCGGGGCGCGCAGAAAGCCGCACTCCCCTTCCACGACAACCTCGGATGGCCCACCCACGTTCGTCACCACCACCGGAACGCCGGCCGCCATCGCTTCCAACGCCGAGAGGCCGAAGCTCTCGTGAAGCGAGGGAAGAATGAACACGTCGGCAAGGGGAAAGATGTCTTCCACGAATTCCTGGTTGCCGAGGAATGAGACGTCGTTTTCCAGGCCCCGTTCCTGAACGAGTCGCTCGACCGGAATCCGTTCCGGGCCGTCGCCGACAAATAAGAGGCGCGCCGGAAACTCGCGGCGGATGCGCGCGAAGACCTCCACCACCGCCTTCACGTTCTTGACCGGCCGGAAGTTGGAAATGTGCAGGAGAATCTTTTCCTCCGGCCGTGCGAACTGAGCACGGCGTTCCGGCTCGCGCCGAGGGCAGAATGCCTCCGTATCCACGAAGTTCGGAATAACCTCGATGGCCCGCCCGGGATCGAAGATCCGAATGGTCTCGTCGCGCAACCAACGACTGACCGAGGTGACGACGTCCGATTCCTGAATGGAGAACCGCGTCACCGCGAAGAACGACGGGGCCTGGCCCACCAGGGTGATATCGGTGCCGTGCAGTGTGGTCACCGTGCGGATCCGCCGGGAACGCAGCATCTTCTGGGCGAGATACGTGCTGGCGGCGTGCGGCATGGCGTAATGCGCGTGCAGCACATCCAAGTGGTGCGCTTCGGCCACTTCGGCCATCTTGGCGGCCAGGGAGAGGCAGTACGGCGGGTATAGAAATACGGGGTAATTCTCCGGGCGCACTTCGTGGAAGTAGATGTTCCGTTCGAAGGACCGTAGTCGCACCGGAATGCTGGAGGTGATGAAGTGGATTTCATGCCCGCGGCGAGCCAGTTGCTTGCCAAGCTCCGTGGCCACCACACCGCTTCCGCCCTCGGTTGGATAACACGTGATCCCGATCTTCATCACGCATCCTCCGGAATCAAGGACAGTGCTTGCGACACCGCAACCGGCCCGCGATCCAGGAACGCTTCTCCGAAGGTCGCTCCGATCAAACTGCCGAAGTAGCGATCCCGTGCTTCGATGCTGCCCAAGAATCCGGGATCGGAAATGGGGGTCACCAGCGGATCACCGTCCCGCCGGTGAAACTGGCTCTCGAACGCCGCCAGCGCATTCCGCTTTACCGGGTACGTGCCCGTTACATCGACGATCAAGCTGGGCAGAAACGGCCGGCGGCCCATGGCAAAGAGAAGGCGTTTGGGACGGTAGGACTCACGATCGCCGCTCCCGAACCGTTTGAGGCCGGAAAAATAAATGGCGCGGCGGACGAGCTCCGCGCCTTCGCGATGATCGGGATGGTCGTCCTCGCCATGCGCGGCGATCACCAGTCGCGGTCGAAGGCGCCGGATTTCGTTCACCAGCGATTCGATCTGGTCTTCATCGAGGGCACGCACCCCCGTGTCGGGCAAATGCAGGCACCGCCGCTTCGCGCCGAGAATCCGGGCGGCGTTTCGCGCCTCCTCGGCCCGGATTTCCGCCGATCCGCGCGTTCCCCGCTCGCCCAGGGTGAGATCGAGCAGAACCACCTCTTTCCCGGCCGCAGTGAGTTGGGCCACGGTTCCGCCGGCGGCGAGCTCCATGTCGTCCGGATGGGGACCGATCGCAAGCACGTCACACACGCGTTGCCTCCAGTACTCGCGGGGCGGGCCGTCCTTCGCTCCAGGCCACCACGTGATCGCCAGCCGCATCCGCCAAGACCGAGGAGGCGTCCGGACCGAAGAAGAGGCGGAGCATGGCGCCCGAAATGCCGCGTTCCTGCGGCCCTCTTCGGGGGCGCAAGAACTCGGCGAGATGTCGAAGGCGTGGGTCCGATCGATACAACTCGCGCCGGCCCCGGCGCTCCAGAGTTTCATCGAGCCGCTTGAGCTCGAAATCGATCTTGCGCCGCGCGCTCCCCAGCGTCTCCGCGGAGTCCTGTTCGTTACCCAAGAGCGCCTCCAAGCGGGTGATGGCGGTCTCCAGTTGATGCCGTAACGCGGTCAGCGTGGGAACCGCGTCGGCGGGCACATGAGCCTGTGCCCGTTCGGTGATCCATGCTTCCGGATCGAGGAACGCCCGTTCGCGATCGGCGGAGGGGACGAGGTCGTGAGGCAACACCGTTGCGCTGAGACGCGGCACACGTACAGGTTCGGGGATCCCGAGCGCGGCGTACACGGGATGCAGTTGTTTGAGATACGCCGCTTCAGCGTTTCCCACCACGTGGGCCACCGATCCCAGGAGATGATCCTGAAGCGGAGCGCGAAGGAGCACGGAGGGAGCGAGGCGAGCCGGTTCGACCTTCAATACGTCGCTCACCTCCTGTTCCCAGCTTGCCGGTTCGACGGGGCGCCGTCGTTCACCGTCCAGGATGAAAAGGCCGTTGGATGCCGACGCTTCGTCGAGCGGCGATGCCGATCCTCGATCTTGTCCGCGGGCGACCACGTCCAGTGTGAGTTGACGGTGCCGGGGCAGATATCGTTCCCACAGGCCTTGACCACCCAAGCGTAGTTCTGGCCAGCGTCCATCCAAGGGCAGAAGACCTCGAGCGCCGAACATCGACATAAGAGCACGGGCGAACCGTGCCCCGAGTTCGTACGTCTCCGTGGACGGTCCGAGGTCCCCGAGATCGTCTCCCCATTGCTCGACCACCGCGCGCGCCTCCGGCGGATCGGTCAAACGCGCCGAGCCCACCCAGTGACGGGCCGGCACCGCGGCGTCGAAGCGATGCCGGTACAGGCGCAGGTCGCGCCCCGGCAACGCGCCCCATCCGATCTCGCCCCAATCCGTGTCCTCGGTTTGCATCCAGAACACGGAAACGGCCGGGATCTGGTCGCGCGCGGCAATATGCTCGGCCAGCGCAATCGCGGTGGCGGCCTTGTACAACGTATAGAGAGGACCCCCCCAGGGGCCCGGCTGCTGGCCCGTGACCACGATGCGCGTACGGGGATCATCCAGCGCCTGCCATGCCTCCATGACGCGCGACGGCGCGTTCCAGACCCCAAGCGATGCCTCCCAGCGACTCAAGAGTTCACGGCTCAAGTGGCGGGGCCGGGCGGTCTGAAGCGTGTCCTTGGCTTTGGAGAGGGCTTCGGTCATGCGGCGGTTCGCTCGGCAACGATGATGAGCCGCGGCGAACCCGGAGTCCACGGCTCTCCATTGTAGTTCCCCAGACTCGTGAGCTCGTTCCACGACGCGGCATGGAGCATGTCCAGGAGATCAGCCCGTTCGTAGAGCGAGACCTCTTCATGAAAGGCGGCGATGGGTTCTCCCGTGGGGTCCGAGACTTGAATGTCTTTGATCACGACGTCACCATCGGATCGTGATACGAGCGTGCGGTGTTCCCGCACGACGTGATCCTCCACCGAGCGCTCGGAGAAGGGTTTCAAGCACGAACGCACGTCGGGCGGGTTGGCTACGTCGAGCACCATGCGCCCTCCCGCCGCTACCACGCGCGCGAACTCCGAGAGAAGCGCTTCGTGCACACTCCGCCGTCCGAAGTAACCGAAGCTGGTAAAGAACGAGAAGAGTCCGGTGAAGCCACGGTCGGCAAAGGGAAGCTCGCGCATGTCGCCACGCACCAGGTGCGGGTGTAACGACGGCGGGGCGTTCGCCAAAAGAGCGGCGGAACGATCGAGACCTACTGCGGGTACACCCCGCCCGATCAGGATCTCCAGATGACGTCCCACTCCGCACGCCACGTCCAGCATGCGACCTCCTCGAGGCAACCACGGATCCAGGGCTTGAAAAGTGCGAGCGGCTTCCTCACGGCCCCGATGTGCGTAGAGCTTGAGGTACCACGGTCCGAATGCATCGTCGAACCAGGCCATGATTCAATGACGCTAGCACGACCCCGGGCCCGGTTCCAACGCCGTCCGGATCAATCCATCTCGCACGGCACAAAAAGGCCCCGGAGCATGGACCGGCTCCGGGGCGGCAAACACGTCAGCGGGCGAGAACGTCTTCAATCTTTTTCTGGATTTGATCCTTCGGTACCGCCGCCCGAATCACATCGACCACCTGACCATTCTTGAAGAACAACAAGGTCGGTATGGAACGAACGTTGAACTGGGAAGCCACCCGCGGGTTTTCGTCCACGTTCACCTTCCCCACCTGGATCTTGCCCTGGAAGTCCCCGGCCAGCTCTTCGACCAGGGGGGCAATGAAGCGGCAAGGGCCGCACCAAGGCGCCCAGAAATCGACCATTACCGGAATAGCCGAGCTTTCCACCGTGCTCGCGAAGTTCGCATCCGTGAGCTCCATCAAATTCTTTCCCATTCCAGCCCAAGCTCCTTCCTTTACAGACATAGTCAGAATCCCTTACCCCCGCCGCTCCCACCTGTGTCTTCGTCTTTGGCGGTTCCGGAGAGCAGCAAAAACGCAACCGCTCCGACCACAATCGCGCCGCCGGCAAGCAAGAGTCCCGACGGACCACCGTTCGCCTTGTCGGCCTCGACTTGGGTCACGTCACCCCACGGGACCCGCACTTCCTCGTACCGATTGGTAACGCTCTCGCGACTCTCCGCACCGGCACCCATGGCTTCTGTCGATGTGTGACGCACGGTGCCAACCAGCCAATCGTCTTCCAGGTGCAGGGCGATGAATTCGAGTTTGCGGCCGTCGCGCGTGGACACGTGATACGTCTCGGCCTGAGGCGGCTCGGCGAGATCTTCGCGGTCCAGCTTCGTGGTTCCCGCGCACCCCATAGAACATGCGTAAGCGAGCGCGAGAATCGTGGCAACCGGGCGTCGAATAGAAACCGTCATCGAGCTTCCTGACCAGCCCACAATGCTATCAGAACGACGGCCCGCGCCCCAAGAGAGGGTTAATCCGTGAATCAACAAAAAGGGGGTCGGGGAGAACGGAGGTCACAGCCCGACCTGTCGCTAAGGAGGTCCCAAACACAGCGTCGGACTGCCGCTGCCTCGTCCTCGACGTCTCCCCCGACCCCGAAAGACTCGAAAGTAATTTATGCACGTTCCTGGTGAACGTCAATTCCAACTCATTCTGGACGGGATCCTTTTTGCCGGGTTGGAATCCTAAATTCCACGCCCAGGCTCAATTCCAACGCATCTACCGTAAATTGCTCGGTGAGATTCCCCCCCCCGCGCTTCTCGGTAAAGAAGGTGTCTCGGACGTTTGTGCGGATGGCAAAACGTGGGTTGAGAACGAACATGATGCCGCCGCCCAAGTGAAACGAGGTGTGGTTGTCGTCCAGCGATCCCGGTCCCCCGCTTCGGAGCACCGTCCCTGCCCCAAGATCGAGGAAGGGGTAGATCCGGGTCGAGGTCAGGGATTGGAAGTGGACGAGAAGGGACACCGCGAACTCGGATACGCGCAGGCTTTCCGAAGGGCCGATCCCACCGGTTAGGACCGCATTGTTGGTGCCGGTCAGACCGACGAGCTCGGCCGAGAACGCTTGAGTGAATGCATACCCGGCGCGTCCGCCGTACATGAAGTTCCAACTATTCTCGAACTGGAGGTCGGGGTACGCATCATCGTCCCAGTGCCAAGCGCCGCCGGTGGGGCTGAAATACACATACGAGCCGTCTGAAGGACGAGACGCGCATAGGAAGACCGCGATCAGTGTCAAAGCGACTGCTGCGAGTCTCCCACGCATAATACCTCCGGGTTCGCGCGGACGCTTCAGGGTAGTCGCACCACCCGCGCGGATCGCCTCAAGGGTCCCACTCGAGCCTCCATCCAGTAAACCCCCGCCCGCACCATCCGTCCCTGGTCATCCCGTCCATCCCAGCGAACCGTGATTTGACCGCTGTCTCCTAGAATCCGTCGTATCGCACGTCCGGCTGCATCGTAAATCCGAAGCTCCAAGCGTCCCGCACTGGCCGAAGCGGAGAGCGTTATGGCGCAGCTCGAGTGAAATGGATTGGGATAGGGTGCGCCGAAACGGATCGCCCCCGTCTCGTGCCACGAGACCTCGCCCCAGAGCTTGCTCTGTCCCGTGCGCGTCGTCGCCCAGAGCCGATAATCCCAGTAGGGCGAGGCTTCGAGTTCATCCCATGTGTGCCCGCCGGGTCCGGTGAAACGCGCCCGCTCTTGCCACACGTCGCCATGCCGGCGCGATTCGAGCCAAAAAGCCGCTTCATCCCGACCCTGCCACTCGAGATGCGGGCGCCCGTTTGCATTCGTGGTGACATGAAGCGCACCGGGGGACACGGGAACGAAACCAGCCACGAGCGCCGCGACGTCGAGTTTTCCGTAACCTGCGGCAGAGGTCCAGGGGGCCGCGGCATGCTCATCGTGACGGGCGGCATTCTTGAGCGCGGTGCGGGCTCCCGCCGGATCAAGGGTGGCGTTCTCTTCCAGCGCCAGCGCGAGCGCCCCGGACACATGGGGTGCGGCCATGCTCGTTCCCAAGTACACGAAGTGTTCACGATCCGGTTGCACGGTACGATCGAAGCGATAGAGCTGGGCGAATGCGGGCGTGATCTGGGCGCTACGAGCCGAAGCAATCACGAATCCCGGAGCAACGATCTCTGGCTTCTCCCGCCCGTCCCGCGTGGGACCGCGGCTCGAAAAAAACGTGATCCGGCCGGGCTCGGTAAGCTCGACCGGACTCACCGACGTGCAGCGCGTTTGCCCCAAAGAATCCGGCCAACACGGCTTGGTGTTCCACGCGCCGACCGTGAGAACGCCCCGTGCCGTCCCCGGAGCGGCGATCTCGTTGCCGGGTGCGTAACCGTCTAGCCAATAGGGCGCGTTGCCTCCCACGTCGCGAATCGACGTGAGGGGAAGCCACAGGTTCACGTCCCCCCCGCTCCCCCCCTGATCGGTGAACACGAGTCGCCATTCTCCGGTCGCCGGAGCCACGGCGGCTTGTCCGTCGGTGGTGTCGGGATCGACGTTGCTGACCACCATGGCAACTTCGATTTGGGATGGTTCGGGTGGATAGGCCGCTTGATCGAGGAAGAGCGTGCCTTGGCCGGTTAGCGCGTCGGCGCTGAGGCTCCCCTGGCCGTAGGGTCCGAACCGATGGCCGTTCGGCGTGACGACGGTGATCTCGAACTCGCCGCTCGCGTCGTAGAACGCATCGACCGAGAAAAATAGGAGCGCGTTCGGCGGGGCCGTATACGGACCCACAAAAACCGACGCCGAGTCCCGCCCTCCTGCACTCACGTGAAGCGCGGCATGAATCCGGTCGACGCCGTCATTCCCCGCCGCCGCGACGACGAGCTTGCCCGGGCCGACCAGCGCATCGATCCCCGTCTCGAGGGGTGTCGAGCCATCATGAGGCCCGAATTGGTTTCCAAGCGAGAGGTTCACCACCGCGGGCTTGCCTTCGCTCTCGGCGCGCTCGAACACGTACGAGACCGCATCGAGAATGTTCGTGTCCCGAGACAGGTCCACCGCCACCACGACCAGCTCCGCCTCCGGCGCCAACCCGATCAGGCGATAGCGGAGACTGTCCACTTTGGATGCGCTTCCGTCCCCGGCTGCAATGCCGGCCACGTGGGTTCCGTGCCCGATCGAATCCCACGCTCGCGGGTTGGATAGGAGCGCACTGGCGGGCCATTCGGATCCGTAACCAAAGCTGGACGGCGTTCCGGTGCTGTCGTTTTGATCCCAGTATGCGGAGATGCGTGTCGTGCCATCGGGGTTCCGAAAGTCGTCGTGGGTGACATCCACCCCGCTGTCCACGATGCCCAGGATCACGCCGCTTCCGGTGTGCCCGGTCCACGAACCGTCGGGGTCGCGCGTGCGCAAGAAACGGGCATGCACGGAATCCACGGAGGCGTCGAGCAGAAATCCCATGGGGCGCGCCAGCATCACTGCGTCGAGCCCCGGCACTCGCGCCAATGCGTCGAGCCGTCGGTTCGGAACGCGCGCGGTGAGCACCCGTCCCGCGCGTCCTCGAATCCTCACCTCGAGGGCACGGAGGGCGGCTTCATCGGGAGTACCGAGCAGAAAGACATCTATCCACGCCGCACGTCCTAGGGCGACGCGTTGAGACTCCACGCGGGGGGCCTTGAGCCATGGGTCCATGCGGACCGGCGTGGGCGTCGCCGCAGTTACGAGGGCGCCGGCCAGGATAGCGGCCACTGTCCCGACTCGAATGATCACGCGCCGTCCTGTCCGTAGCGTTGTTTCCAGCGCACGAGGAGCTGGAGCGCTTCGAGTGGGGTGAGTCCATCCGGTTCTAGATGGGCGAGCTCCTTGAGCAAATCCCCACCCGCCGGCTCAAACAGGGTGAGCTGGGCACCTTGGCGGACCGGAGCTTCATGGTCGCGCTCAAGCGTCTCGAGGATCGCACGCGCACGATCGACTACCGCCGCCGGCAACCCGGCGAGCTCGGCCACGTGAATGCCGTAGCTGCGATCGGCCGCGCCCTCGACGATTTGCCGCAGAAAAATCACCTTCCCGTTCCACTCCTTCACCAGAACGGTGAGGTTGATGGCGCGAGACAATTGATCCGGAAGAGCGGTCAGCTCGTGATAATGGGTGGCGAACAAGGTGCGCGGATGACCCTCCCGCCGTTCGTGCAAATGTTCGGTCACCGCCCAGGCAATGCTGAGACCATCGTACGTGCTCGTCCCACGCCCGATCTCATCCAGAAGCACAAGGCTCCTTCCGGTGGCACGGTCCAGAATGGTGGCCGTCTCCTCCATCTCCACCATGAACGTGGATCGCCCGCGCGCGATGTTGTCCGAAGCGCCGACCCGCGTGAACACGCGATCGACGATGCCGATCCGGGCCCGGGTGGCGGGAACGAAGGACCCCATCTGGCTCATGATGGCGAGGAGACCGATTTGTCGAAGGTAGGTTGATTTTCCCGCCATGTTCGGGCCGGTGATGACCGCGATCTGGCGCGCGCGCGCGTCGAGATCGAGATCGTTTGGCACGAACTCACCCGAAGGCAAGAGACGTTCGAGCACGGGATGGCGCGAACCCGTGAACGAAAGCACCGGTTCGTCCACCATCTCCGGTCGCTCGTATCGGTTCTCCCGCGCGGCAAGGGCGAGCGACAAGAGCGCGTCGGCCTCCCCCACTACGTCCGCGACGGCTTGAATGGCCGAGGCCTGGACGATCACCTCCGCAATCAATTCACCGAAGAGCTGCCGTTCGAGAGCGATCCGCCGCTCCTCTGCGCCCAGGATTTTTTCCTCGGCTTCCTTGAGCTCCACCGTCGCGTAGCGCTCTGCGTTCACCAGGGTTTGTTTCCGCAGGAAACGATCCGGAATCTTGTTGCGTTGGGCAGCGCTCACTTCCAAGTAATACCCAAACACTTTGTTGTAACCCACTCGCAGGCTTGGAATGCCGGTGCGCTCACGCTCATCCTCCTGGATGCGCGCCATCCATTCCTTCCCCCCTCGAGCGAGCGAAGTGAGCTCGTCCAGGGCCGCATTCCAACCCTCACGAAAAACGCCCCCCGCTCCCAGCATGGGGGATGGACTCTCCACGAGCGCGGCGTCGAGCCGTTTGCCCAAGGGCGAGACATCCGGAAAGCGCTGGGTCAGCTGCTGGAAGATCGAACTCCGAAGCCAACCAAGCCGCTCGGCCAGGACCGGGGTGGCCAGGCTTCCATCCGCGAGCGCGCGAACGTCCCGTGGGCCGGCGCGGCCGGTCGCGCATTTACCGAGGAGCCGTTCCAGATCGCGAAATCGTCCCAGCGCCTCGGCGAGGAGCGCACACTCTTCCGAGCGCGCGAGAAGCTCCGCGATCGCGTCATGTCGCTCCCCAATCCGGTCGCGAGCGAGAAGCGGTCGTTCGAGCCAGGCACGGAGCCGCCGTGCGCCGAGGCTGGTCACCGTGCGATCCAACACGTTGAGGAGCGAGGTGCGATCATCGTCCTCCTGGATAGAGCCGAAGAGCTCGAGGTTCCGCCGGGTGACGGTGTCGAGCACCATGACGTCTCCCGCGCCGAAGCGACGGGCCAGGACGAGATGCCGAAGTGGGCCGCCTTGCACTTCATGCAAGTAGCGGAGGAGGGCGCCTCCCGCAGCCAACGCAGGTTCCAGGTCGAGCACGGTTTCCCGTTCCAGTCCGTCGCGGCCAAACTGACCCAGGAGAAGCTCCCGTCCCGATGCCGTGTCGAACCAGGCATCTGGCCGGCGCAGGCCTGCGGGCATGCTGCTTGTTCCCGCGCTCTCGGCCATGATCCACTCCGCAATCGGTAGAGACTCGACCGCGTCTCGCCACGTATGGAGACTCAGGTCCTCGAGCAAAAAGGCGCCCGTGCTCATATCCGCCGCGGCAAACCCGATCGTGTCGCCGGTGGGATAGAGGGCGGCCACGTAGTTGTTGCGTCCCTCGACGAGGAGGGCATCGGACAGCGCGGTTCCCGCGGTCACGACCTGGGTGACATCCCGCGCGACCAGTCCCTTGGCCTGAGCGGGATCCTCGATTTGGTCGCAAACCGCGACGCGATGTCCACGCCGCACGAGTCGGGCGATGTATCCGTCCACCGCGTGGTGCGGCACGCCCGCCATCGGCACCGGATCGACCTTCCCTTTGTCGCGTGTGGTCAGGGTGAGGCCCAGCTCCCGAGCCGCCATCTCGGCGTCCTCGAAGAACATCTCGTAGAAGTCGCCCATGCGAAAGAGAAGCACGGCGTCGCGTGCCTTCTCCTTCATGCTCAGGTACTGCCGCATCATGGGCGTTTCACGGCTTTTCACTGTCCGCTCGCCTCCGGGGATAAGCTGAATCCCACGCCCAAAACGGTGCCCAGAGAATCTCCAAGCGCTTCGGCGCGAGCCCGCGGCAAACCGGTCCCCACCAGAACCCGGTGCAATCCGCTTTCCGTGTGCACGACGCGCACCGAAGCAATGTGCCGCTGTTCGAGCGCACGGGCAAAACTTTGTGCGTTGGCAGGATCGGCGAACGCGCCCAGCTGCACGCTGTACGTTTGCGGGCGCGGTCCAATGATCACCGCCGAAGGCGACGCGGCGGCTTCCGGAGTGACGACGTCCAAACGGCTGAGCGCAATCGGCGCCTCGTACGCATCCGGCCGCTCGGCGAGCAGTTCCTTGTAGAGACCCACCGCCCCCGCGGCATCGTTCGTGTGCTCGAGGCATTCCGCTTCGGCGAGCAATGCCGCCGGCCACCAGTTACCCTCCGAACCGTCCTCGCGAATTTTCCGGAAGGCATCGCGCGCCGATGTCCAGTTCTCGCCCGCGCGATAGGAATTTCCCTGGATGAAGAGCGCTCGATCGTGAATGGCGCGGTTCTTGGAATGTTCCGCGCGCCCCAGGGCCGCTTGCGCCACTTCAATATCGCCGAGCGCGGTGGCGGCGAGGCCCTCCCACAAGCTGGCTTCGTCGGTGCGACCCTCTTCGCGCGCCCTCTGAAATTCTCGCATTGCGACCGCGAAGTCCCCGCGCACGTAGGCAATTTGTCCCAGGGCGAGATGCGCGGAGCCTTGACGTTCCTGGTCGAGGCCGCGATCGAGAAGCGCGCGCAAGCGATCCTCGTAGTTCTCTCCGCTTTCTTCGAGGCCAGCACGCAAGAACTCGGCCTCCCGCCGCTCATCTTCGGGAAGCGCGCCACCCCCCGGCGCCAAGAGCGCGTCGAGCATGATCCGGGCCCCCGCTCGGTCTCCCGCGGCCAGGCGCCCGCGCGCTTCGGCCAGCGATGCGGCCCCACACCGGGACGGCAAGAGGCCGCAAACCAGGAGGAACACGGCGGCAACGATGGCGCGCCGTGCGGTCATAGCCCCTGGGGATCCAGGGCGTGGCACTCGGGACAGCGCCAGGAGGGCTGCTTCAGCGTGTAGCCGCAATGACGGCATCGGCTCCCCTCCCCGTCTTCAGGCAGGGATTGCAGCACGCGGTCGACGTGCGTAAGCGCGCCCTTGAGATCGTGGCGATCGAGCGCGATCTTGGCCAGGTGCCGGTACGCGCGCGGCTGATCCGGCGCCACCTCGAGCGCTTCCTGAATGAAGCTCTCCGCCTGGTCGAGCTCCCCCTTTCTGCGGTAGATCTCCGCCAGCGCCAGAAGCGCAGGAGCGGAGTTCTCCTTGGGCGCCTTCGCGAGTAGCTCCCGATAAAATGACACGACTTCCTCGAAGCGCCCCAGCTCGAAATACGCGCGCTCGAGCCGATCGAACACGAGGGGGGCGTGGTCGGGAGCGATATTGGCCAGGGCCCGCCAGCGTTCGACGGCGCGCTCGGTGTGCCCCTCGGCCTGATCCATGTCGCCAAGGGAGACGTACGCGAGAAGACAGCGGGAGTCGAGCTTGAGCGCCTCTTCCATTTGCCGGCGCGCTTCCCGTGCGTTGCCGGCGGCGAACTCCTGCTCGCCGACGAACCCGTGGTAACGGGCCAGGAGCGGTTTGCCACCCTCGCCCTCCAGCTTCGTGCGTTCCTCGACGATGCGGATCGCTCGCGACCAATCCTTGAGTGCTTCGGCCACCTGCTGCACGGCCCGGTAGGCGAAGCGGTTCTGGCGGTTGATTCGGAGAAGCCGCTCCGCGCTTTGCCCCGCTTCCTCGTAGCGGCCGGCGGCGAAGTAATCGCGAGTGAGGCTTTCCAGGATGCGGGCGCGATCCATGTCGGCCAGCTCGGCCCGAACCATCAAATCCCGGTGGATGGCGAGCGCTTTCTCGACGTCGCCGCTTTCGCGAAGCAGGTCGCCGAGACGGATATAGGCATCCAGGTTGGTCGAGTCGCCCTGCACCGCCTCCTTGAGCCGCCGCAGCGCTTCGCGGCGGTCCCCCCCGACGAGCGCGGACAGCCCCAGGGTGTAGGCGTCCTGCGGCACGCGTGCGACGCGGCGTTCGGCGCTGCGCTTGGTGCGAAGCAAGTACCAGCTGCCGAGCAGGATGGCCACGAGAACAATGAGGCCGACGCTCTCCATCCAGCTCATGCAGGTGTTTCCGTCCGGGTGGGAATCAAGAACCGGGGCGGAGCACTTCCGTCCCGATCGGGTTGGTTATCGAATCGGGATCGAGATCGCGCACCGGCATGTTGCGCAGATCGGTGAGCTCGCGAGTGAGCTCACGGTTGCGCCGTTTGAGCGCGGCCACCTCGGATTTTGCCGAGAGAACCTGGAAGAGCGACACGAAGAACCACACCAGGGCACCGAGGACGAAGCTGGCCAAAAGCGCTACGGGAAGCTCGACGTTGGGCAGCGAGGGCACGTTGGGATCGAGAAGGAAGATATTGACCTGTTGGCCGGAGTTGAGAAGCGCCACATAGAGAAGCGCGGCCACCACTACGATGGTGAAAAACGCCTTGATGAACCACATACCGCCTCCTAAGCCGCGCCTTGCGCGGCGGCCGGCTCGATCGGGTCTCCGAAGAGCGTCACCCCCCGGGTTTCCGTGACGCGCAACCGTTTCAGGGTTCCAATCCACTCCGGACGTCCCGGGAACACCGCGTTCTTGAACTCGCGGGTCTTACCCACCACGCGATGTTGATCCCGGGGGCTGGTTCCGTCTACCAGCACCTCCACCTCCTGCCCAACGAATCGCGCCGAACGTTCGTCGGTGATGCCGCGCTGGGTTTGAATCACGATGGCCAGTCTGCGCTGTTTTTCCTCGGTCGTCACGTCGTCGTCATAGCCGGCGGCCACCGTCCCCCGCCGCGGCGAGTACTTGAACAGGAATGCGGAATCGTAACGGACTTCCTGGAGCGCGCGCACGGTGGCCTGGAAATCCTCTTCCGTCTCGCCCGGATACCCCACGATCATGTCCGTCGAGAGCGCCATCTGCGGCATGAGCTCCCGCGCCCGATCGACCAGCCGTTTGTAGATCGCCCAGGTGTACTCGCGATTCATGCTCGCCAGCACCCGGTCGCTTCCCGACTGAATCGGCAAATGCAGGTGGGGCATGATCCGGGGCTCTTCCGCCATGGCCACCAGGACGTCATCGGTCATGTAGCCCGGATGCGACGTCGTGAAGCGCACCCGCTCCAGCCCCGGAACCTGAGCGACGCGTCGCAAGCATTCCGCCAGGCCAAACTCACCGTCGCGATAGTGGTTCACGTTCTGGCCCAATAGCGTGATCTCGCGCACGCCGTGGGCCACGCACCAGGCCGCCTCGCTCAGGATCTGGCCGATGGGTTTGGAGCGCTCACGACCCCGAGTGAAGGGGACGATGCAGTAGTGACAGGAATTGTCGCAACCGCGAATGATGGTAATGAAAGTCTTGACGGAACCCGGGGCGAGTTCGGGCCGGTCTTCCATGGTGAAATCGGGGGCAAAGCCCACGTCCACTTGGGGGCGGCCGGTTTCCACGCGGGCGTTCAAGGCATCAAAAAACCGAGGATACGCACCCGATCCGATCACGAGATCCAGGAAGGGCGCCTTGGCGAGGAACTCACCGCCCAGGCGTTGGGCCATGCAGCCGGTTACGCCCAGAAGTCGCTCGTTGTCCCCGTTCTTGAGCCGCTTCAAGACGCCGAGCCGGCTCAGGACTTTGGATTCAGCGTGCTCACGAATGCTGCAGGTGTTAAGGAGGATGAGATCGGCGCCCTCGGGGGCGTCGACGAGCCGGAAGCCTTCTTCGAGCAGACGGCGTCCAAGCACGTCCGACTCGTTCAGGTTCATCTGGCAGCCGTAGGTCTCGAGATACGCCGTTTTCACCCCGAGACCCTCATCGAAAGCACCGTAGTGCCTACGACTCTTCGGATTCGTCCGAACGCTGGCGATCCAGGTGCTCTCCGATAGACGACGACCCGGACCCCGCATAGCGCTCGGAATAGGTCGTGGTGTTCTCTTCCACGTAGTCCTCGTCAACATCCTCGGCCGCGCCGGCGGGCGCGTTCTCGACCCCGAGCACGATGCGCTGGTTCGGTCCGTCCACCTTCGTGACCCGGAGCTTCATCACCTCGCCTTCCGCCTTGGTCTCACCGCCGAGCTGCGACAGAGGCACGAAACCTTCCACGTCGTTGCCCAGATCCACCACCACGCCGCGGTCGATGACGCGCACGACCTTGCCTTCCACCGCCGTACCGGGCGCATAGGTTTCGGACAGGCGCGGCCACGGGTTCTCCTGGGTTTGCTTGAGACCCAGGGAAATGCGGCGGTTGTCCTTGTCGATGTTGAGCACTTCGACTTCGATCACGTCACTCTTCTTAAGCACTTCCGAAGGATGGTTGACACGCCGGGTCCAGGACATATCGGAGATATGGACGAGCCCGTCGATGCCTTCCTCCAGCTCCACGAATGCGCCGAAGTTGGTCAGGTTCCGCACCTTTCCGGTGAAGCGGCTGCGAATGGGATATTTGAGCTCGAGGGTGTCCCAGGGATCGGTGCCGGTCTGCTTGAGGGAGAGGGAGATCTTCTCATTCTCCTTGTCCACCTTGAGCACCAAGCACTCGACTTCCTCGCCGATGGAGACGATCTTGGAGGGATGCTTCACGTGGCGGGTCCATGACATCTCGCCGATGTGGATGAGCCCCTCGACGCCGCGTTCCAGCTCCACGAACGCGCCGTAATCGGTGATCGACACCACACGGCCCTTGACCCGTGAACCGACCCGATACTTTTCTTCGACCTGCTCCCACGGATACGGGGTGAGCTGCTTGAGCCCGAGGCTGATGCGCTCGCGCTCGGGATCGAAGCTCAGCACCTTCACCATGACGCGATCGCCGATCGTGACTACCTCGGACGGATGATTGACGCGGCCCCACGACATGTCGGTGATGTGGAGTAAGCCGTCGATACCGCCCAGATCCACGAAGGCGCCGAAATCGGTGATGTTCTTGACCACGCCCTCGCGCACCTGATCCTTGGCCAGCTCCCCGAGAATCTTGCCCTTTTGTTGCGCGCGCTCTTCTTCGAGCACCACGCGCCGCGATATCACGATATTGC
>Ga0075429_100000703_pt1 | contig 26158 bp, 18 predicted proteins | sample RhiMetdeltSRZDD3_FD_75295 | JGI IMG/M metagenome (GOLD analysis project Ga0075429, IMG submission 75295) | Populus rhizosphere microbial communities from Tennessee, USA - Rhizosphere MetaG P. deltoides SRZDD3 | ecosystem: Host-associated > Plants > Roots > Rhizosphere > Soil | place: USA... | reverse complement strand
CTCCTGCGCGAGATCCCCGCGCACGATCGCGTGCTGCCCGCGACGCTGGAATCGGTCACGTAGATCGTGGCCGGCGCCGTCGCGGCTCTCGCCGCCGCCGTCCTCGCCGTCTCCCCGGTGCTGCCCACGCCACCCGCGGTCACGCCGCCGCACACGGCCACGAGCGGCGGCCGCCACGCCCTGCCCGGGCCGGCGATCGAGCCTACTTACGGCGTGGCGGTGGAGCTCAGCACGTGCTTCTGGGATCCGCCGCCGTCGGGGTTCCTGCCCGTGCGCGTCGAGATCCGCAACGACGCCCCGCGTGCGCGAGAGTACCGCGCCACCTTCAATGCCTCCGGCGGCTACTACCGCTACGGGACGACCTTCCAGTCGTCGCACACACTGCCGGTGCCGGCGGAGAGCGTGCGGCGGTTCGACCTGCTGGTGCCGATGCGCGCGGGGCCGTCTTCCGGGGGCCTGCCCAACTCGATGCAGCTCGGATTCGACGGTCCGGGCAGCCCGCTGGAGCCAGTGTCGCTCTTCATGAACAACTACTACCTGCACTCGGGCAGCGGCCATCGCGGCCACACGCCCTGGGTGGGGGTCAGCGAGTCGCTCGCGACCGCGCATTGGGAAACCGCGAAGACGCTGCTCGGCACGCGGGATTCGACGTTGCTGGTGGGGAGCCGCTTCGACCCCGCATGCCTTCCCGCCGACTGGAGGGCCTACGCCGGGTTCTCCGGCCTCGCCCTCACCCGCGACGAGTGGCACGACCTGGCCCCCGCCGCCCGCGTGGGCATCGAGCGGTGGATCGCACGCGGCGGCCGTCTCTGGCTCGCCGGCGGAGAGGCGCTCCCGAGCCGTCTGGGCTTTGGCGAGATCCGGGGCCTGGCGCCGAAAGAGGAGTGGACGGCGGCCACCCTCGCTGACGCCGTGCTCGCCCTTCGCGACACACCCGCAGGCACGTATCACTCGTGGAGCCTGGCCACCGAGCTCGGCGCCCCGGCGTTCCCCAAGGGCCTGATGCTCACGTTCATCACGGGCTTCGCGTTGCTCGTGGGACCGGTGAACCTCTTCGGCTTCTGCCGCCGCCAGAACCGCCATCGCATCTTCTGGACGACGCCGCTCATCTCGACCGCGGCCTCACTCGGCATCGGGGCGGTCATCCTGCTGCAGGACGGCACCGGCGGGCGCGGAGAGCGGCTGGTGCTCGTCGGCCTCCTGCCGGACCGTCACGAGGAGGTGGTGCTGCAGGAACAGCTCGCCCGCACCGGCCTGCTGCTCGGCAGCCGCTTTGGCGTCCCGGAGTCGGTGTGGCTGGAGCCCATCGACATCGACGCCACCGTCGGCACCCGAGGCCTGCAGCTCGAGCGCGCGGGCGACGTGTTCTCGGGTGAATGGTTCGTGAGCCGTGCCGTACAGGGCCAGATCGTGGAGGCCGTCCGTTCGAGCCGGTCGCGCCTCGAGCTCGATCATGCGAAGGGGCAAAACCCGGTCCTGGTCTCGACAGTGCCCGACACGCTGACCGACGTCTACTACGTCGATGCGGACGGCGGCTATTGGCACGGCGCGAATGCCGAGCCGGGGCGCAAGCTCGAGCTCACTCGGGCGGACGAGCAGGCGTTCGACAAGTGGTGGGCGACGACCACCGCCCACCACGGCCCGCGGCTCGACGAGGCGCTGGGGAAAGTGGCACCGCGGACCATCGTCGCCGCCGCGCGTACCTCCACCGCCGCCCTCCCGACGCTCGGCTCCATACGCTGGCACGACCGCGACGTGGTCTACGTGCAGCCGGGGATGTGACGATGCCCCTGGCCGTCGAGGTCCGCGATCTCGTCCGCCGCTTCGGCACCTTCGAGGCGGTGCGCGGCATCTCGTTCGAGATCCCCGCCGGTGCCGTTCTCGGCTTCATCGGCGCCAACGGCGCGGGCAAGACGACGACCATGCGCATCATGGCCACGCTGGAGGAGCCCACGTCGGGAACGGTGCGCATCGCCGGGCGCGACGTCACCGAGCACCCGACCGAGGTACGGCGCCACATCGGATGGATGCCCGACGCCTACGGCGCCTACCCCCACGTCACCGTCTCCGACTACCTCGACTTCTACGCACGTGCCCACGGCCTGCGCGGGGAGACACGCCGCCGGCGGCTGAGCGAGATCGTCGAGTTCACCGACCTCGGACGCATCAGTGACCGCGAGATGACGGTGCTGTCCAAAGGCGAGTCGCAGCGGCTGTGCCTCGGCCGCACGCTGCTTTCCGATCCGGAGATCCTGATCCTCGACGAGCCGGCGGCCGGCCTCGATCCCAGGGCCCGCATCGAGTTCAAGCGGCTGGTGCGCCTGCTGGCGGAGTCGGGCAAGACGCTCTTCATCAGCTCGCACATCCTCTCCGAGCTCGAAGAGATGTGCGACACCCTGCTCTTCATCGACGACGGCCGCATCCTCCACCACGGCTCGGCGGAGTCGCTCAAGCGCGGGGACACGCAGAAGACGATCGTCACCGTCACCGTGGCCGGCAGCCCGGAGCCGCTGCGGGAATGGGCGGAGATGAGCCCCGGTGTCGAGGTCGTGGAAACCGCCGCCGCGAGCTGCCGCCTGCGCCTCGAATCCGCCGAGCCCGATTTCATCGCCGACCGCCTCCGCGCGATGGTCGGCGCGGGCGTGCGTGTCGTGGATTTCCGCCGCGAGGAGCGGCGCCTCGAGGATGCCTTCGTCGACGTGCTGCGGAAGGTCCAGGGCAATGGCTCTTAGGCGCGGCACTCTCAGCGACCTGCTGAGCCCGATCCTCGTGAAGGAGCTCCGCCAGGGTGTGCGGGGCAACGTCTTCACCGGCGCCTTCCTGCTGCTGCAGGGCCTCATGGTCCTCACCATGTGCGTGATGCTCATGGAGCCGTCGTCGAGCCAGGGGATAGCCTGGATGTTCTGGGCCCTGCTCATCGTGGCCGTCGGCGTGCTGATCCCCCTGAGCGGGATCCAGGCGGTGAGCTCGGAGAACGGCCTCAAGGCGCTCGAGCCGATGCTGCTCACGAAGCTCACCGCGCGCAACATCGTGTTCGGGAAGTGGGCGTCGCTGGCCGTGCAGAACCTGGTCCTGCTCGTGTCGATCGCACCGTACTTCCTCCTGCGGTACTTCCTGGGCGGCCTGCAGTTTACCCAAGAGTTCTGGCAGGTATCGGCCCTGATCGTCTGCGCGGCGGTGGTCACTGCCATTACCGTCGGCCTCTCTGCGTTCAGCATCTCTGTATTCTTTCGGGTCCTCCTCTGCATCCCGCTCACGAATGTCGCCGCGCTGATCATCGGCCTGTTCGCGACGCAATGGTCGAACATAGGGACGGTTACGATGGCCGCCCCCGCCCTGGCGATGGTCATGGGCGCGTTCACGATGTTGGTGATGCTCGAGGCCGGCGCGTGGCAAATCGCGCCCCTCGCGGACCGCAGCTTCGCCATCGCCCGCGCGGCCTCGCTGCTCCTGCTCCTGATCCTGAGCCTGGTGCTGGGCGGTTTACACAAGAACGTGCAGGCGCTGGTGGTGTTTTGGGCCGGGGGGCTGATCCTACTGGTCATCGTGGCGGCTCTGTGCGAGCCGCAGTCGATGATCCCCAGCGCCTACTCGCGGTACTTCGGGCGGGGGTTCCTCCGGCGCGTGGCCGGGCTGTTCCTCGCCCCGGGCTGGGGCTCGGGGGTGTTGTTCGCGATCGTGGCCTCCGTGAGCGCGTGTTTCGCCCTGCGATCGGCGCTCCCGGAGCTCACGAGCCCCGTGGTCCTCGTGTCCACCGTCGCCCAGGTCCTCCTGCCGCTGGTGCTGATCCCGTACATCACGTTCCCGCGCCTCAAGCGTGCCGCCTGGTATCTCGTCATCCAGGTCGCGTCGTTCAGCGCCGGCACGATCGCCTTGGTCGGGAACGGCATCGAGTCCGAGACGCTGACCCACGCCGCGGCGTGGCTCGTTCCCTTGTCGCCCACGATGGGAATGGCCATCGAGATGGATCAGCCCGAGCTGACGCCGCTCGCCGTGGACACCCTCTCGGTGATCGTGGCCGGGGCCATCGTCGTCCTGACTGTCGCTCAGGCGTCGGGCGTGCTCAGTCGGACGATGAAGATGGTGAGCCGGCGGCCTTATGCCGCGCCGGCCGCGGCCACCGCTCCGGCCGCCGCGACGCCGGAGCCCGCGGACGAACGTGTCGCCAACCTCTGATCCCGCCCCCAGGACGCCCTGGCCGGTGGCGCTGGCGGCGGCCCGTCACGGCGCGGAGGCCGCCTCGCACGTGTTGCGCCTGCCGTTCCGCGGGCACCTCTGGCGCGGCCGCGCAGGGGCGTGGCTCGGCTCGGGCCGCGGCACGTCGCTCGAGTTCCAGGACCATCGCGTCTACGTGCCGGGCGACGATCCGCGGCACATCAACTGGCAGGCCTACGCGCGCACGGGCGTGTACTCGATGAAGCTCTACCGGGAAGAGGTCAGCCCGAGCGTCGACGTCGTCCTCGACACGACGGCGTCGATGATCCTGACCGGCGCCAAGGGCCTGCGCGCGCTCGAGCTGCTCCTGTTCGCGGTCGAAGGCGGCCAGAGCGTGGGGGCGTCCGTGCGCGCCTGGACGCTCGCCGCCTCTGACCCGACCCTGATCCCGTCCGGTGCGCTCGAGACGGGTGACTTCTCGTTCGCCGCCTCCGCCGCCGCGGGCGCCCCCGATCTCGCGCGCGTCCCCTTCCGTTCGGGCTCGCTGCGTGTCCTGGTGACGGATGGATTGTTCGAAGCCGCGCCCGACCCGATCCTCGCGCGCTTCGTGGCCGGCGGCGGCCGCGGGGTCGTGATGATGCCGTTCGCGGCGGAGGAGGTGGACCCCGAGTGGTCGGGGCCCATCGAGCTGCAGGACTGCGAGACAGGGACGCGCCGCGACCAGCAGATGGACGCGCGGACCCGTGAGAGCTACCGGCAGGCGTATCGGCGGCACTTCGCGGCCTGGCAGGACTCGGGCCGTCGGTACGGCGCGGTGGTGGCGCGTGTGCCCTCGGAGGGAACGCTGCTCGAAGCCTTGCGCCAGGACGCCCTGGCGGTGGGCGCGGTGGAACCCGCATGACGTTCGCGAACCCGGCGGGCGCGTGGGCCCTGCTCGGTCTGCTCGCCGTCCTCGCGATCCACCTCCTGCAGCGGCGGCGGCGGCGGCTGTGGGTCTCGACCCTCTTCCTCCTCGAGCCGCAGCGCTCGTCGAGCCTCGGCGGCCGGCGCTTCGAGCGCCTGCGGCGCTCGGCCTCGCTGTGGCTCCAGCTCGCGGCGGCGGCTCTCTTCGCCTTCGTGCTCATGCTTCCGTTGCGCCTGCTCGAAGACTCGCGGCAGGCGGCCGTCGTCGTCCTCGATTCATCCGTCTCCATGAGCGCCTTCCGCCGCGAGCTGCGCGACGCGCTCGCACGGCGGGTGCCCGAGATCTCCGGCCAGGCGCGCCACACCGACTGGGCGCTGCTCGAGAGCGTGCCGGGCCGGCGCCCTCTGTACGCGGGCCCGGACGGGGTGGCGCTGCTCGCCGCGCTCGACACTTGGGAGCCGCGGGAGCCCCACCACGACCCGGGCGCCGCCCTCGAGAGCGCCCGCGCCCTCGCCGGACCCGAGGGCCTCGTCGTCTTCGCCACCGATCACGAGGAGCCGCTCGCCGAAGGGTTCGAGCGGCTGGCGGTGGGCCGGCCCCTCGACAACGTCGGCATCGTCGGCCTCGACATCGACCCTTCGGCGGCAGGAGCCCCGATCCGTGTGGCCGTCCGCAATCACGGCTCGCGGCCCGCACAGCGCGACTTCTGGGCGGAAGCGGACGGCGGCGTGACTACCGATCGACGCACGCTCGAGCTTCTGCCGGGCGAGGTCAAGGTCCTCACGAGCGCCTTCCCCAAGGGGCGCGAGTCGGTCGTGCTCGCCCTCGCTCCGGATGCCTTCACCCTCGACGATCGCGCGCCGGTGGTGCGGCCGCGGCCGAAACGCGTGCGCGCGCGGCTCTCGTCGCCCGACGCCACGGTGTCGGCCTGGCTGTCGAGCCTGGATGCCGTCGACATCGCCGAGCCTGCGGACGTGGTCCTCGGGCCGACGGCGGGGGATGCCGCCGCGAAGCCCGAGGCCTCCTTGCCGGCGGTGCGGTGGCTCGCCGCCGGCCAGACGCGCCTGACCCGCGGCGCGGTGGTGGCGGAGAAGCATCCGCTCGTCGACGGTCTCGCCTGGCACGGCGTCGTCACGCCGACCGCCACCGGCTTCACGGCGGCGCCCGAGGACGAGGTGCTGGTCTGGACGGGATCCCGGCCGCTCGTCTTCCTCCGCGGGCCGCGCCAGCTCCACCTCAACTTCCCCATCGCCGGCTCCAACGCTCAGCGCGTCCCCGCGCTGCTGGTGTTGCTGCATCGCTTCATCGAAGAGATCCGGCGGGACAAGATCGCCGAGGAGCACGCGAACTTCGAATGCCGGCAGGAGCTGGCACTGGCCACGGCGGCAGCGGACCCGCCGCTGCGGCTCACCTGGGACACGAAAGAAGCGGGCGCCGAGGCGGAGCTGCGCGCCCCTTGGAAGCCGGCTTTCTTCGACGTCTACGCCGGCCCCCAGCGCCGCCTCGCCGGCGCCACGCATTTCGCCGACGTGCGTGAAGCCGACTTCGGCCGCGCCATGTCCTCGCAGCTCCGCGCCGCGAACACCCACGAAGTGCGCCGCCGCTACACGCGCGACGATCCCTTCCTCCCGCTGTGGATCGGCCTGCTCGGGGCGCTGCTCGTCGCCGACTGGAGCCTGGCCCAGCGAGGTGCCGCGTGAGCGCGTTCTTCCACGCGCCCGAGTGGCTGGCCCTGCTGCCGTTCCTGGGCTTCGCCGCCTGGCGGTGGCGCGGGCTGGGAGCGTGGCAGGCCTTGCGGCTCGCCTGCCTCGCCCTCCTCGTGCTCGCTCTGGCCGAGCCGCAGTGGCCGCGCGGTGGCCGCGGCACCGATCTCTGGGTCCTCGTCGACGGCTCCGCCTCCGCGCGCGACCTCATCGAGCCGCGGCGCGGAGAGATCGAGACGCTGCTGACCCGGGCGCGAGGCGCGGACGACAAGCTGTTCCTCGTCGACTACGCCGCTTCACCGCTGCTCCGCGGCGCCGCCCCCGAGGCCTTTACCGCCGCCCTCGATCAGACGCGCACCGCTACCGCCGTGCGCTTCGCCCTGGCCCAGATGCCCACCGGACGCGCCGCGCGGGTTCTCGTGCTGACGGACGGCTACAGCACGGAGCCGCTCACCGGCCTCGCCGCCGCCCTCGTGCGCGAGGGCGTGCCCCTCGACGTGCGCCTGTTCCCGCGCAACGACCACGCGGACGCGCAGGTCGAGGACGTGCGGGTGCCGTCGGCAGTGCAGCCCGGCGAGCCGTTCCTCGTCGAAGGCGAGGTGCGCGCGGGGGTCGACGGCCCGGTGCCGATTTCGGTCGTGCGCGACGGGACCGAAGTCGCGCGCGCCACCGCCGACGTGAGCGGCGGCGTGGCCCGCGTGCGTTTCAGCGATCGTCTCGTCGGCGGCGGCGCCTCGCGCTACGAGCTGCGCGTGCGCAAGGAGGGCGACACGATCGCCGGCAACGACACCGGCGCGGCCTGGCTGAACGTCGGCGGCGGCCGGCGGGTGCTGCTCGTCACCGGCTATCAGAATGACCCGCTGGCCCCCGTGCTCGCCGCGCAGGGCTTCGCGGTCGATGTCGTCACGGACATGTCGACGCTCACCCTGGGCCGGCTCTCCGGCGCGCGCCTCGTGATCCTCAACAACGTGCCGTCGCACAAGCTGCCCTCGTCGTTCCTCGCCGCCATCGACGCCTTCGTCCGCGTGCAGGGGGGCGGCCTGCTGATGGCGGGCGGCCGGTACAGCTTCGGCTCCGGCGGGTACTTCCAGTCGCCGATCGACCCGCTCCTACCGGTGTCGATGGAGCTGCGGCAGGAGCACCGCAAGCTGTCCGTGGCCATGGCCATCGTCCTCGATCGCTCGGGCAGCATGGCGGCACCGGCGGGTGGCGGCTCCCTCACGAAGATGGATCTGGCCAACGACGGCGCGGCGCGGAGCCTCGAGCTGCTCACCGACTACGACGCGGCGGCGGTGATCGCCGTCGACAGCACCGCCCACACCATCCTGCCCCTGGCCACCCTCGGCGCCAACCGCGCGGAGGCCATCGACATCGTGCGCCGGATCCGGAGCGAGGGCGGAGGCATCTTCATCGGCGAGGCGCTGCGCGCGGCCTGGGAGGCGCTGCACGACGCGCCGCAGGGCCAGCGTCACGTCGTCCTCTTCGCCGATGCCGCCGACTCCGAGGAGCCGGACGACTACCGCCGGACGATCGACATCATGGTCGAGCAGGGCGCCAGCATCAGCGTCATCGGCATGGGCACCGACCAGGACCAGGACGCCGCCCTCCTGCAGGAGATCGCCGAGCGCGGCAAGGGGCGCATCTTCTTCACCGACGAGCCGTCGACGATACCGGCCCTCTTCGCGCAGGAAACGGTGACCGTCGCCCGCTCGGCGTTTCTCACCGAGCCGGTGAAGGCGGAGTCGACGAACGGGTGGCTGCAGATCGCCAAGGACACGATCGGGGAGGCGGTGGAGCTGGACGCGTACAACCTGAGCTACCTGCGCCCCGAGGCGACGGCGGCGATGGTCTCCGAGGACGAGTACAAGGCACCGCTTCTCGCGTTCTGGCACCGCGGCGCGGGCCGCACGGCGGCGGTCTCGTTCCCCCTCGGCGGCGAGCACTCGGGGCGAGTGCGCGGCTGGAAGCGGTACGGCGATCTCGTGCAGACGCTGGCCCGCTGGCTGGCGGCGGCGGACACACCGCCGGGAGTGGCGCTGCGGGCGATGACGAACGGCCACGAGCTGACGCTGCGGCTCCTCCTCGACCGCGACTGGGACGAGCGCGTCACCAGCGCACCGCCGATGGTGCAGGTGGTGGAGGGCGCACGCGGCGAGCCGCTTCCGCTGTCCTGGGAGCGCATCGGCCCCGGCCGCTTCGAGGCGCGTCTCCCCGTCGAGCCCGGCCGCATCTATCGCGGCGCGGTGGGTGTCGGCGGCACCACCCTCGCCTTCGGCCCCGTGGAGGGCGCCCGCGGCGCGGAGTGGGCGTTCGATCGGAGACGAGTGCAGGAGCTGCTGGCGGTGGCACACCAGAGCGGCGGCGGAGAGATCACGAACCTCGCCGGCGCGTGGCAGCGTCCCGCCGCTCGGCGCACGCCCCTCGATTTGCGGCCGGCGGTGCTCCTGTTGTTCCTCGCCTTGTTCCTCGCCGACGCGCTCCGCACGCGGCTGTACGGCGCGACGATCGTGCGGCCGGCGGCGCTCCCCGCCACCCCCGCCCCCGTTCTCATCAAGACGCCGGCCGAAGCTCCGCCGAAGCCGGCCGAGCCGGCGGCGGCGTCCGACTCGCTCGCCGAGCGCCTGCGTCGGGCCAAGCGTCGTTAGTGTTCTCCTTGGCTCGCCCGCCCGTCCGTGATAGTTAGTGGCACTGGAGGTCCGCCATGACCATGGACCGGCGCACATTTGTAATGGGCACCGCGTTGACCGCCGCCGCCAGCACGCGCGTGTGGGGCGCCAACGATCGGCTGCGCATCGCAATCGTGGGTCCGGGTACGCAGGGCCGCGGCCTGCTCCGTCGCTTCTTGAGCGACGCGGAAGCGGCCAACGCGGAGATGGTCGCCGTCTGCGATCTGTGGACGAAGCGCCGCGACGAGGCGGCGGCGCAGGTGAAGGAAGCCACCGGCCGCGAGCCGCAGAAGCTCCAGTACTACGCCGACGTCCTGCAGACGAAGGACCTCGACGGCGTCATCCTCGCCACTCCCGACCATCAGCACGCGCGCCAGCTCGTGATGGCCGTCGAGGCGAAGAAGGACGTCTTCTGCGAGAAGCCGATGGGCAACGTGTTGTCGGAGGCGAAGGCGGCCTACCACACCGTGACCGCGTCCAGGCAGGTCGTGCAGCTCGGTACGCAGGGGCTCAGCCTCGGCCGAACCCAGTTGGGCGCGCAGTTCGTCAAGTCCGGCCGCCTCGGAACGATCACCCGCGTGAGCCACAACGGGAGCTTCAACGGCCCGCGCTGGAGCCCCATCGCGGCCGTCAAGGAGATCCGCGAGGCGGACACGGATTGGAAGGCCTGGCTCATGGGTCGTCGCGATCGGCCGTTCGATCCGCGCCTGTACTTCGAGTTCCGTCTCTATCGCGAGTTCTCGAACGGCATCGCCGACCAGTGGCTGACCCATGCCGCCTCCGAGGTCCATGCCGTCATGGACGACTACTTCCCCGTGAGTGCGGCGGCCAGCGGCGGCGTTCTCCTCTACAAGGACGGCCGCGAGAACTGCGACACGTTCCAGGCCACGCTCACGTACCCGAAGGGGTTCCTCTTCGACTACTTCGCCATGTTCGGCAACGACTATCCGGGCCACCTGCGCTTCCACGGACAGAACGGAACGATGGAGCGCGCGGAGGGCGGTGACGGCGGGTACGTGGTGCGCGGGATCGGCGGCGGCCAGCGCGCCGAGCGGATCGCCGAGGAGATCAAGCTGACGCCGCCGAAGCCGCCGAGCCACGTGCAGAACTGGCTCGACTGCGTCCGTAGTCGCCAGACGCCCAATGCCGACGTGCGCAGCGGTTATGCGCACTCCGTGGCCTCGATGATGGCGGCGCGCGCCGAGATCACCGGCAAGACCGTCTACTGGGACGCCAAGCGCGAAGAGATCGTCGAGCAGAGGCCCGCGTAACGCGATGCTTCCGCCGGCAGCCGTATTCCACGCGTCTACGACAAGGAGGATCGAATGAAGATCGCCATCAGGTTCCTCGTGTTGGCCCTGGCCGTGCCCGCCTTCGCCGCCGACAAGAAGGACGACAAGAAGAAGGACGAGAAAAAGGAGGACAAGCGCGGCCCCAGCCTGGAAGACATGTTCGCCCAGGCGGACCAGAAGGCCGCCGCCGGTGACCGCAAGGGCGCCGCCGAGCTGCTCACCAAGGCCGCCGCCATGCCGGGCGCGGGCGGAGCGCCGCTGCTGCGGCTCGGCCGGCTCCTCGAATCCGGCCAGGAGCTCGATGCCGCCATCGATGCGTACAAGGCGGCGTCGGAGGCGGCAAGTCTCGGTGCGGAGAAGGGAGAAGCCCTCGCGCGCTTGTCCGTCGTGCAGGAGGTCCGCGGCGTGGGCGATCCCGTGGCGACGGCGGACTCGGCGCTGGCCGCGGATGCCGAGGGAGCCTGGCCCGCCGTCGCCGCCATCCGCGCCCGCGTGCGCCAGAAGAAGGTGGCCGACGCGGAGGCGCTGCTGCCGAAGCTCGCGAGCTCCGACATTCCCGCCGCCGTCGTCTCGATCGGCGTCGTGCAGGAGGCCAAGGGCGATCTCGCCGCCGCCGAAACCTCGTTCCGCAAGGCGCTCGCCGCCGAGGCCGGGCGTCCGGATGCGACGATCGGCCTCGCTCGCGTTCTGCGCAAAGCCGGCCGCCCCGGCGAAGCCGAGCCGCTGCTGAAGGCTCTCCTCGACGCCGCCCCCGGCGCCATCGAGGGCTACAAGGAGTCGGCTCGAGTGAAGGTCGCGCTGGGCCGCCCCGACGAGGCCGCCGGTGACGCCGCCACCGCCGCCGCCCTGGCCGAGAACGATCCCGACGCCGACGCCTTCGCCCGCGAGATCGCCATCTCGAAGGCGCTCGCGTACGTCAAGAAGGGACAGGCCGCGTTCGCCGTCCAGGACCTGAGCGCCCTGCGCGACAAGAGCCCGGAGGCCGCCGACGTGCGCGTGGGCCTCGCCCGGGCCCTGATGGCCAAGCGCGACCTGCCCGCCGCCGCCGCCGAGCTCGAGAAGGCGGTGGCCCTGGCGCCCACCAGCGCCGAGGCCCACTACCAGCTCGGCTATCTCAACCATGCGCTCAAGCAGAGCGCGGCCGCCGCGCTGCCGTCGTACGAGAAGGCCGTCGCCCTCGATCCCGCCAACGTCGAGTACCGCACGAACCTGGGCGCCGTCCTCTCCGAGCTGCAGCAGCTCGACCGCGCGCAGACGGAGCTGTCGACTGTCACGTCGACGCCCGGCTACGCCAAGGCCGACGCGTGGATCTATCTCGGCGGCGCCTACCTGGGCGCCAAGAAGTACAAAGAGGCGGTGGGCGCCCTCGAGAAGGCGCTGGCCATCGCCCCCGAAGTGCAGATGACGAACGCCTACATGGCGTGGAGCTACTTCGGTCTGAAGGACCCGGCCAACTTCAAGAAGTACGGCGCCAAGGCCCGCGACCTCGGGTACAAGGACACGCGCTTCCTCGACAACCTGAAGCGGGTGGAGGCCGGCGAGGCGATCAAGTAAAGCCGTTCAGCCGATGCGTTCGAGCGAGACCATCCCGGAAACCGGCACGTCGATGGTGACGGCCCCCTGCACGAGGCGCACGGTGCCGACGTTCGCCTGCCGCCCCTGGCAGTCGCGGACGACGTAGCGGTAGTTGCCGAGGTCCCGGTCGAGGACGAGCACGATCTCGCGCGAGCTCTTGCCGTTCACGATGTCGACGCGCGGCGGCGTGCGCGCGGCATCGAGGCGCACGACGGTGTCGCCGTAGACACCGACGATCTGCTTGTCCTTCGTCTGCGCCCGCACGATCGGATAGTTGAGCGACGGGCCCTCGGCCTCGAACTCGCCGTCCAGCAGCACGTGCCGATTGGTACGCCAATACGTCGTGTAGAACTGCACCATCTCCACGTGCGCCTTGGGCACGTCTTGCAGCCGCACCGAGACCTGCGGCACCGAGAACAGCACGTTCACGAGCTGGAAGGCCGCCTTCTCCACCGGCTCCGCGTAGTGCCACATGACCATGTCGGCGTGTACGGCCGTCGATCCGACGAGGAGCCGCAGGTCGACGGTACGCACGCGGTTCAGGAGATATGAGTTCGGGCAGTCGCTGGCGCGGAACATGTTCCCGTACTTGCGGATGAGCGGCCCGATGTAGGGCTGGCGATACTCCACCATCACGTCCGGCTTGGTCTTCTTCAGCTCGGCGAGGATGTCCGTCATCATCTTGTCGGTGGCCTCGTTGACCGACGCGAAGTCGCGGCCGTCGGTGGCCTCCAGCACGGTGTTGGCGTCGGCGGTGAACCGTTCGATGAAGTCGAGCTTGAAGCCGTCGAGCCCCCACTCGACCAGCGCCGTCTTGTAGACGTCGCTCAGGTACTGCCGGACCTCCGGATAACGCGGATCGAGGACGTAGGCGCCCAGGCGCTCGTCGAAGCGGAGCGACTTGTCCTTGAACCGCAGGGCGATCTTTGAGTTCTTTCCGACGAACGGGACCGCGTACCAGAGCAGGACCTTGACCCCGAGCTTGTGGCAGCCGTCGACGAATCCCTTCATGTCGGGCATGCGCTCCGGCCGCCAGTCGCCGGTGAACGCGTACCCGCGCGCGCTGTCCAGGGTCTGCCAGCCGTCGTCGACGATGATGGAGTCGAGGCCGAGCTTCTTCCCGATCGCCACTTCCTTCAGCAAGACGGCGGCGTCGACGCTCTGGTGGTAGTTGTACCAGGTGGAGTACATGGGCAGGCGCGCGTGCTCGGGCACCGCCGCCGGCTCGTAGCCCGGCTGTTTCGCCCACCACTCGCCGACTTCGCGGAGCGCCTGCCCGTACGGCACCGGACGGCGGTCGAGACGCAGCCGCGCCGTGTATTCCTTCACGCTGTTGTGGCGCTCGGTGAAGAAGATGACGTCGTTGTAGATGAAGCCGTCCTCTTCGCGCACGCCGGAGCCCATGGAGACGGTGTTGAGGGCGTCGGAGACGGCGAACGTGAGGACGTTGCGATTCTCGCTGCTGTAGAGGCAACTCACCGGCGCCTGCCGCGCGAACATCGAAGCCTGGAGCCGGCTGCCGGCGAAATCGGGCCGCAGCGTCTTGTTCGTGTCGCGGCCGGTCATCCAATGGCCCGCCACGTCGTGCGAAGGCATGTTCCATCGCACGGTCAGCCGCGGCGGCACCTCCGCCTCCGGCCGCGTGAGCTTGAGGGTGACGACCTCGAGCCCCTCTTCGATCTTCTCGGCGGCGACGTCGAGGGTGAAGCCCCGCAGCTCGCCGATGACCTCGAGGTCGAAGCCGGCGGCGCGGTGGAGCGTCTTCGGTCCCTTCGGGCCGCCGAAGGTCTCTTGAGCCAGCAACGCCGCCGGCGAGGCGGCCAGGGCGAGGACGAAAGCGAGCGAGGCTGCGTTCTTCATGGAGAAGACCTCCGGATCGTTCAGGGGGCCGGTGACGGGGCGTTGTCCGACGCACGGCCGGCGGCGTCGCGAACGAGGGCGAGCAGGCGCTCGGCCTCGAGCGGCTTGGGCAGATACGCGGCCGCGCCGCGCTCCAGGGCGTGTTTGCGCTCGTCGACCATCGTGATCATCACGATGGGCGTCTGGGCGAGATCGGGGGCGGATTTGAGGCGCGCCAGCACCGTCCAGCCGTCGACGTCCGGCATGATGACGTCCAGGGTGATGAGGATCGGGCGAAGCTCGTGGGCCAGGCGGATCCCGTCTTCACCGTTGCGCGCACGCGCGACGCGATAGCCTTCGCGGGTGAGATGGCGCGACGCGAGCTCGCGCAGCTCCGGATCGTCGTCGATCACGAGGACGACGGGACCGCCGTCGCCTACCACGACCGCCGCGCCCTCGTCCTCCGTGTGCGGGCGATCCTCCGAGACCTCCGCGGGAAGGGTGAGGGTGAAGGTGGTGCCCTTGCCGTACGTGCTCTGCACGGACACGTCGCCGCCCATCATCTGCGCGAAGCGCCGGGTGATCGCGAGGCCGAGGCCGGTGCCGCCGTACTTGCGCGTGGTGGAGGCGTCCGCCTGCGCGAACGGCTGGAACAAGCGCGCGAGCTGCTCCGGCGTCATCCCGATGCCGGTGTCGGTGACGGCGAAGACGAGACGGTCGCCGCCCGCGGCCGTCTCCCGGATCACCTGCAGGGTGACGGCGCCGCGCTCGGTGAACTTGCTCGCGTTCGACAGCAGGTTGAACAGGCCCTGCCGCACCTTCGTGACGTCGGCGTGCATGGAGCCGACGCCGGGCGCGCAGCGCACCTCCAGGCGGTTGGCCTTCCTGTCGATCAGCGGCAGCACCGTCGTCACCACCTCGTCCACCAGCTTTCGCACGTCGGCCGTCTCGAGGAAGAGCTCCATCTTCCCCGCCTCGATCTTGCTGAGGTCGAGCACGTCGTTGATGAGGCCGAGGAGGTGCTTGCCCGCGGCCTGGATCTTCTGCACGTCGGCGACCAGCCGCTCCTCGCCGAGGTCGGCCAGCTCCTCCTCCACCATCTCGCCGTAGCCGAGGATGGCGTTGAGCGGCGTCCGCAGCTCGTGGCTCATGTTGGCGAGGAAGGTGCTCTTCGTCTGGCTGGCGCGCTCGGCGACGTCCCGGGCCTGGCGGAGCTCCGCCTCCGCGCGGCGCCGCTCGGTGATGTCCTGGGCCGCGCACACCATGCCCTGAACCTGCCCGCCCGGGTCCTGCATGAGGGCCGACGAGAACGCGACGGGCACGCGCCGGCCGTCGCGGGTGCGATAGAAGACCTCGAGGCTCACCGCCGAGTTGAGGGCGGAAGCACCGCGCTCCACGTCGTCGCCGAACTCGCAGACGTCGGCGAAGGGTTTGCCCAGGAGCTCGCCGGGCCCGTAGCCCAGCAGCCGTTCCGCCGCGCGGTTCGCCTTTTCGATCGTCCCTTCCCGGTCCACGACCACGAGCGAGTCCGCCATCGTGTCGATGATGTTGTCGACGTAGGATTTCGAAACGGTGCTGGCGTCGAGGCTGGCGGCCATGGCCTTGAAGGAGCTCGCGAGATCTCCGATCTCGTCGTTGCCGAGCAGGGGCACCTCGCCGCCGGAGAGGTCGAAGCGGCCGAGGGCCACCTCGCGCGTCATCACCGACAACGACGTGATCGGCACCACGATGCGCCGGCTCCAATAGACGAGCAGGCCCAGGAGCAACGCGGAAGCGAGGGCGCCGATGAGCAGCGAGAGGTTCGCCTGCCGCCGCGTGTCGCTGACCGTGCCGCGCAAGCCCTCCGCCAGCGCGCTCTCGCTCTGCCGCACGAGCTCACCCAGGGTGGTCTCCACCTGCGTTCGGAGCTCGCGCACCTGCTGGGACAGGTTGTCGATTCGGACCTGCGGATCCTGCGGCTCGCTCCCGGCCGGGGGCGTGGCGGCGAGGGCGCCCTGCGGCGCTAACAGCATCGTGGCCAGCGTGCGTGCTCGTGGGTAATACGCCTCGAACTCCGCGCGCAGCCGATGCGCGGGGTCGCGCTCGCCACGCGGAGGCCCGGCCGCGTGCGCCACCTGGTCGGCGAGGGAGAGAAAGACCTCCTTGTCGGTTTCGGCCTCATCGAGGAGGGACGCGTCGCCAAAGACGACGCCATACTGGAGGCGCGCGGTCAGCTTGTCGAACCGCGAGGCCGCCTGGGAAGCGGCACGGTACTGGGGGAACGCGTTCGACTCCACGGACGCGAGGCGGGCGGCGACGTTGCGCGACGAAGCCCAGGACAGGAACAGGATCGTCCCCAGCGTGAGCAGGAAGCCGGTGAGCAGGAGGCCGAACTTGCGGGCGAGGCCGAGGCGGACTCCGGGCGTGGCCGACATCGCTCTACCGGCCGCCTTTCACCTCGATCACCTTCACGCGATCGTCGGTGGGGGGTGCGGCCACGATACCGACCGCCCCGGGCTCGCTGGCGACGAATTCGATCACATGGGCCGCCGTGCGGAACGTCCGCGGGGCGGTGCCGCCGCCGGAGAACAGCATGTGCTTCCAGTACGCGCGGTACTGGTCGACGGTGCGCTGAATGTCCTTCTCGATGAACTCTCGCACGACGCCCTGTTCCTCGCCGAGCATGGCGGGGTGGATGCGCCCGCGGGTCCCGGCGTCCCAGAGCGTCTTCTTGCCGAGATAGATCCGCGCGAGGTCGGCCATCGGCAGCTCGCGGGTATCGTTCTCCGCGTTCACGATCACGATGAAGCTGGGCTTGTCCTTCGCGGCCTGGCCCTGCGCGGGCTCCGTCAGCGCGGCGAGAACCAGCGCCAGCGCGGCGGGCACCGTCGTGGCCTTCAGAACCCGAAACACAAGGCCACCTTCAGCTCGTCGTAGCCGCCGCCCGGCAGTGCGCCCAACGGATTCTTGGCGCGGCCGCGGAAGTGGTCGTTCTCGAGCTTCAGAAAGAGATTGCGGTCGATCTCGTAGTTGGCGCCGGTGATGAGGTTGATGCCGGCGTCGCCTTCCGTGTCGCGCAGGTCGACGAGCTCCAGGCGCACGTACGGCGTGATGCGGTTGTCGAAGCGATACGCGGCCTGTCCGTAGGCGGCGATCTGCCGGACCGTCTCCCCCGTCGTGCGGCGCTTCCACCCGAAGATGCCCTCGGCCAGGACCTGGATGCGGCCCAGGCGCAGGTCGCCCTCGGCGCCGTGGGAGACCAGACGATTGAAGCCGGTCTGCATCGTGCGATCCCAATAGAAGGATGTTCCGAGGCGCAGGTGCGGGCTGGGCTCGAAGCGCACCCGGGCCGCCACCGACTTCGACTCGTTCTCGTCGCGATCGAACGGGTTCACGGTGGCGTTGTCGCCGTTGGCCACGAGCACGTCGTAGCTCCAGTCGCGCCCGCCGATCGACGAATCGCCGTGCAGGGCCACGCCCGTGCCCCAGCGCGGGTGCGGCGCGTAGGCATCACGCACGATGCGATCGGTGCGGTTCGAGGGCGAGGGCAGCTTCACCGGCGCGAACGTGTAGGCGACGTTGTGGATCTCGTTGAAGATGCCGAAAGGCGTGAGGAACTTCCCGGCGCGGATCTTGAGCAGGTCGGAGACGGTGTACTCCATGAAGCCGTACTCGAGGTTCAAGCTCCCGCGGTTGGCGCCCGTCGACGCCCCGTGCTCCCAGTCGGACTCGATCGAGACCCGCACACGGTCGGTGGCGTGGACGTTGATCGCGATCCCGATCACGTCGGAATCGAAGGATCCCTCGGGATCGCCGAACCCCTGCGTGTCGAGCTGGCGCTCGAACTCCACGCCCATGAAGCCGTTGAAAGTGACCCGGTCGAGGAGCTCGTCGGCGCCCGCCGCCGGCCCCAGGGCGAGGAGGCCCCCGGCGACGAGCCAGCCCACCCACCTGTCCGGCTTCGGCCCCACGACACCTCCGAGACCCACCCTTGCGATGCGAAACTATACACTGCGAACGGTTGGAGGGGTGCGGCCCGGCGTGTACGATAGCCGCGCTCCTGGCGAAGATGAGCAGGGATCCGCGACTGGAAGCCGTCCCGCCCGCCGGACCCGAGACACCGGAGGACCGCGAGCGCCGGCGCAAGCAGGAGAAGCGCGCGCGGCGCGAGGTCCAGCCGCTCCAGCCCTGGGAGCGCTACCGGGCGATGGCGGACGCCTACAAGATCGCCCAGGACCTCGTCGAGTTCGCCGACCGCAAGGTGCGCTTCGGCCTGATCGTCATCGGCGCCATCAACGTCGTCGTCTTCGGCGCCGCCCTGCGTACGGAGACCGCCCTCATCATCCCTCCCCTGTGGCGGCCGTGGGTACTGGTGGCCCTCGGGCTCTACGCCATCGTCCTCGTGCGCGGCGTGGGCCACGCCCTGAGCGCGCTGCGCCCGCGGATCAACCCGTTGAAGACGCGCCTCAGCGAGCTGCGCGGCCTGCACTTCTACGACGACGTGCTCTCCCGCGAGCTGCCCGAATACGAGCGCTCCTGGTACGGCCTCAGCATGCGCGAGCTCTGCGCCCTCATGGCGGAGCAGACCTACGCGCTCGCCCACATCAACCGCGGGAAGTTCGGCGCCCTCGAGCAGATGTACGGCGCGATCCGCACCATGCTGGCGATGGGCGCGGGCCTGCTGGTGGCGGCGGTGGCGCTGGTCTTCCTCCGGGCCGAGCAGATATCGACACCGCCTCTGGCGTCGACGGCTACCACGGTCGTGGGCGAGACGGAGACCGACTCGCGTGAGTACAAGATGATGCTGGCCCCCGAGCGCTTCGGCGAGCCGCGCACCGCGATCGCCGCGTTCTGGCGGCTCGTCGACGCACAGCGCTGGCCGGGGGCGCAGGTCGACCTCGCCCTCCTCGAGCGCCGCCTCGCCCCGGGGCCGTCGCGCCGCCGGCTGCTGCAGTTCTTCGACGCCGCCGCGCGCCCCGGCGACGCCTGCCGGCCCGCGGATCCGTCCGCGTACCTCTTCGAATGCCACGGCCTCGTCGTCCGCAGCCGCGTCGATGTCCTGCCGCACGCGCCGGGCGCGCCGTTCGAGATCGACGCGTCGCGGCCGCGGCCGATGGAGCTGACGCTGAAGTCCCGCGGGCCGAGCCCGCTGGTGGCCACCGCCGAACGGCGGCTGTCCGCGCGCGCGGACGCCGCCGGTGCACCGCTCGAAGTGCGCGCCAAGCTCGAGAAGGACATGACCGTCGGCCGCACGACGTGGGGACAGTCGGTGTCGGTGCGCTTCACCGCGGACGAGGCCCGGCCGTTGTTCACCGGGAGCGCACCTCTCGGGCCCGGCGTCGCCGTTCCCGCCGACCTCGCCGAGCTGCAGGCCCTGTACACCGTGCCGCGGCTGGCGGGGGTGGCCAACCGGCCGCTGGCGCCGGTCGCGGGCCAGCTCGCGTACGAGGAAGCGTGGACGGCCGAGGGTGCGCTGATCTTGCCGCGCGGCCAACGCGCCACGATCACCACCTCGTTGTGGTACGACCCCGCGGGATCGCTGAAGGTGGTCGAGACCTCGTGGCGCCTCCTGCAAACACCCTCCGAGCCGCGGCTCGCCGCCGATGTCGTCGGTGCGTCCGAGCAGCTCCTCGATACGATGGTGGCCGCGGGCGCCCGCGACGGCTGGTTCGACGCCGAGGCGCCGCTCAAGAAGGCGCACGCGCTGGGAGGCTCCGGTGACTGAGAAACGCCCCGCGCTGTTCCCTTCCGAGCTGCTGGGCCTCGGGGCCGACAGCTACCTGGGCTCGGGGGCCGTCCTCTGGCGCGAGGGCGACCCCGGGGGCGACGTGGCCCTCGTCCTCGACGGGACGCTCGAGGTCTACCACGAGACGCCCGAGGGCGACATCGTCCTCGATGCCGTCGAGGCGGGCCAGGTGGTGGGCGAGATCGCCCTCGACGGCGGCACGCGCACGGCAGCGGTGCGGGCGCGGACGGGCACGCACGTGCTGCGCGTCGGCGCGGTGGAGTTCCGCCGGCTGTTGCGTGAGCGCGCCGACCTGGTCGAAGGCCTCTACTGGACGCAGGTCAATCGCCTGCGCCGCATCGTGCGCCAGAAGGCGCCGGCGCCGCGGCGCGTGATCGAGGCCCACACGCGCACCTGCAGCTATCCCTTCTTCATGGAGCGCCTCGCCGAGGAACATCGGCGCGCCCGCGAGGCCGGCGACGGCCTGGCCGTGGTCCTGTGTGAGATCGACGGCTTCGGCGCCTATCGCCTATCGGCGGGGGACAAGGCGGCCGACGCTTGTATCGCCGACCTGGCGACGGCGCTGCGCGCGCACGTCGGCCGCGGCGACATCGTGGCCCGCTGCGGTGAGTCGCAGCTCGCGGTGCTCCTCTACGGCGCCGATCGCGATACCGCGCGCGGCCTGGCCGAAGCCTTCCGGACGGCGGTCGGCCAGCGCTCCTGGCCGTCCCCGCTGCGCACGTTGAGCGCCGCCCTGGCCGTCTTCCCCGCCGATGCCGGCGATCCGCCGGCGCTGCTGCGGGCCGTCGACGTGGCGCTCTACAAGGCGAAGGAAGAGGGCGGCGACCGCGTGGTCAGCGCCGGCTGAGCCGGCGTTCCTCAATACACCCAGAGGATCTCGTAGCGCAGGATCTTGACGCCGCCGCGCGCGGGCACGAGCGTCGTTTCCGCGAGGCGCGCGGGATCGACGTCGGCGACGGCGGCGAGGTCGGCCTCGAGCTGGGCGATCTCGGCCTTGATCCCCTCCACCCGCGCCTCTGCGTTGTTCTCCATGCGGTTCTTCGACAGCACCGAGCCGGCCCCGGTGATCGTGCGCTTGCGCCCGCGGAAGAGCCCGAGGTTCGAGAGGATGGCCCCGCCGATGGCCGCCCACTTCTCCGTCTTGCGCCCGCTCAGCTCCTGCTCCTTCGCGGCCAGCTCGCGCCGCTTCTTGTCGAGCTGGTCGCGCAGCTTCTCCGCCTTGCCGCCGCCGGCGGCGGACGCCAGGCGCGCGAGGAACGCCTCGCGGCTCTCGCCGGGCCGTGAGGCCGCCTTCGTCAGCGGGTCTTCGTAGACGACTGTCGCGAGCTTGTCGGGCAGACGCTCGCGGAGGACGCGCTCGATCGCCTTGGCACCCTCACCGGCGATGAACGACGGCAGCTCGCCGTAGCCGAGGCCGGCCCGCGCCTCGCCGAGCTTCGCCTCGTCGACGTCGATGGGCTCGCCCTCGAGCATGTCGGCGAGCTCCGTGCCGGAGATGGGATACGCGCGGGCGGCGATCGTCTCGTCCTGACCCTTGAAGCGCACGGCGTACTTGACGAACAGATGCGGGTCGGCGAGCTCGCCGCCGTATTGCGGCAGGTAGAGATGATCGAGCGGCGGCGGCAGGACGGGCGGAGCCGAGGCCGCCTTCGAAGCCGGTGCGGTGACGCCGGCCGGCATCGCTCCGCGCAGCTTCGTGATCTCCTCCCGCGTCAGCGGCCCGCGCAGGTACGAAAGCGCCCAGCGCGAGTGCAGCAGAACCGGCTTCGGCCGGTGCACGTCGTGCAGCAGGAAGACGCGCGGCCCGGTCGCACCGAGCAGCGTCTCCACCGCCCGGGCGTCGGCCCCGGCACCGATGAGGCCGTCACGCAGCCGCTCGCGATCGCGGTCGGTCTGCAGCTTGCCCACGAGCCACGTCCCCATGTTGGCCAGCGCCTTGTAGTCGAGGTCCACTGGATTCTGCGTGGCCAGGACCACGCCCAGCCCCTGCGCCCGCGCTTGCTTCACCAGCGTCAGAAGCGGCTTCTTCGTCGGCGGATCGGCGGGGTGCGGCGGGAAATAGCCGAAGATCTCGTCCATGTAGAGCAGCGCGCGCAGGTCGCTGGTGCCGCTCTGCCGGCGCACCCACGTCTTCAGCTTGTCGAGCAGCATCGCGGTCACGAAGAGCCGCTCGCCGTCAGCGAGATGGGCGGTGTACAGGATCGACAGTCGCGGCCGTCCGTCGGGCGCCTTCAGCAGCCGATCGATGTCGAGGGGCTCGCCCTGACGCCAGACCTCGAAGGAGGGTGACGCCAGCAGCGCGTTCAGCGACAGCGCGAGCTTGCGCCGGTCGGCCGCCGGGAAGAACGTCTCGAGGGGCAGCGCCCCCATCTTGTCGAAGGGCGGATCGGACACGGCGCCCACCAGCGCCTCGAGGGTCAGTCCCTTCCCGGCGCGCCAGGCGTGCTCCACGAGGTTCGACAGCAGCACCGACTCGCGCGAACGCAGCGGATCCGCCTGGATGCCGACGAGCGTGAGCAGGCCGGACACGACGGCGGCGATCGCGTCGCGGGCGTCTTCCGGGGCGGAGTCGAAGGACACGCCCGGTGCATCCAGCGACTGGAGCACGTTCACGGGCACGCCGGCGGTGGAGCCCGGCGTGAGGACGAGCACGTCACGCTTCGCGCGAAGCGCCACCGCATCGTCCGGAGTCAGCCCCCAGTCGGCGAGGCCCTTCTGCCAGGCGCTCTCGGCCTCGGGGCCGCCCGCATCGGTGAGCGCCAGGTTTGCGAGATCGCCTTTGGGATCGACGGCGATCACGGGGATCCCGCGCCGCAGGACCTCTTCGATGAGGACGACGGCGAGGCCCGTTTTCCCCGATCCCGTCATGCCGACGATCAGGCCGTGGGTGACGAGGTCGCGCGAATCCAGCAGGACACGCTCGCCGAGGGCGCGCGTCGAAACGTCCACCTCGCGTCCGAGATACAGGCTGCGTTCGCTCATCGCGCGAGTCTATCAGCGAGAGTGTCCTCCGCGAAGGACAGAGCGCGCGGGGTCACATCGCGACTAGTGCCGCGATTCCAAGACCTTAGCGGCATGTAATGGTGGCACGGCGGTTGCCACGTAGGAGTGCAGCCGGGAGCGTCCTGGCGGGAGGAAGACCAATGAAGACGGGATGGGCAGCGTTGATGGCGCTGGCGGCGATCTCGGTGCTGCCCAGCGCGTGTATGGCGCAGTACAGGGATTACGACTACGGCCGGTCCCGCCGCGACGTCTATCGGAGTGCCTACGATCGCGGCTACGAGGACGGCGCGCGCAACGGACGCGTCGACGGCCGCCGGCACGAGCGCTACGCCTATCGCGACGAGCGCTCGTATCGGAAGGCCGATGCCGGTTACAGCCGCTCGTACGGATCGCGGTCTCGCTACGCGAGCGCGTATCGGGAGGGCTTCGAGCGCGGCTACACCCGGGCCTTCGATCTGGAGCGCCGCGCGTACCGGAGCCGCTCGAATCGCGGCCGCGTCGGCAAGGATGAGTACGGGTACGACGGCCGCTACTACGACGACGACGACTACGCGGTCGAGAAGGACGACCGGCGCCGCTACTGATCGCGCGGCCGACGTCGACGTTCGAGAGGCGGCCTTCGGGCCGCCTCTTCGTTTTTCAGGCCAGCGGTCCCAGCACGCTCACCACGTGTCCGTCGGGATCGGTCATGTCGAACCCGCGGCGGTGCGTGCGCGCGTCCACCCATTCCGGCGAGACGCCGGCTCCGGCGGCGGCAGCGCGCTCGCGATACGCGGACGCGTCTTCCACGACGAGGCCGAAGGACGTCACCGGCCCCCGCGGGTGGGCGCCCGTCGCCTCGACCAGCATCAAGTGCGTCCCTCCGCGCAGCTCGAACACGGCCAGATGGGGCTGCTGGAGGACGACGCGCAGCCCGAGCGCCGCGTAGAAGGCCAGCGCCCGCGACACGTCGGAGACACACAGGGCTCCCCGGCCCACGACCTTCGCCTCGTCCCGGGCTGGCAGTTCCGTCATGACACCCTCTCAGGTTGATGGAGGCCCGGCGACCGCCTCTTTGCTCACGCTGGACCGGCTGTCTTCAGGGTTAGACGGCGGAAGAAGCCGTTCGGTTCCCTGCCGGGTCCACGGATACAATGGGGGGTCCATGTCGACCGCGGTGCCGGCCAAGTCGCATCACTACTGGAAGAGCGTGGCCGCCTTCAAGGCCCGGCTGCGGGCGGCGGTGCCGACGGAAGAGCTGCGCGCCCTGCATCGCCGGCAGGCGTGGAAGCACCTCCTCTATGCCGGGCGGCAGTTCGCGATCGTCGGCCTGTGCAGTTGGTGGCTCTGGCGCGAGACGAACCCGCTCCTCTGGGTGCCGGTGGCGATCCTGCAGGGGTTCACGTTCTTCAACATGACGATCCTCCTGCACGAGGCCGTCCACAACGCCATCTTCCACAAGCGGCGCGACGGCTGGACGCGGGTCCTCGGCCTCGCCTACGCGATCACGAGCGGCATCTCCGCCTCCCAGTTCACCCGCTGGCACCTCGATCACCACGACAACCTGGGCTCGTCCGAGGACGATCCCAAGCGTCACTGGCTCTCGCCCAAGCGGAACGCCCGCTGGTACAAGCTGCTGTACTGCACGTTCATCCTGATCCCGCTGTACTTCAGGGCCGCGTCGCAGGAGACGGCCACGTACCCCGCGGCGCTGCGCGGGCGCATCCTCCGCGAGCGGATCGCCACGATGGTGATTCAGCTCTCGGTGATGGCGGCGCTCTTCACGTTCGGTGGCCTCGGCTGGAACAGCCCGGCGGTGCGGATCCAGATCGTCCCCTACTTCGTGGTCTTCCCCGTGGCCTTCACCCTCAATCGGCTCGGCCAGCACTACAACATCGATCCCACGCACCCCCTCAAGTGGTCGACCTTGATGAAAGCCAGCCGGCTGTGGGATTTCCTGTTCGTGTACTCGAACTATCACCTCGAGCACCACTACTTCCCAGGCGTCCCGTTCTACAACCTCCGCAAACTGCACCTGCGCCTGCTGCCGCTGTATCGTGAGCTGGGCCTCGTTCCGCGCACCTATCGCGAGATCCTGTGGGGCTGGTTCGTGCTGAACCAGGCACCGCACACGGACTGGGATGCGTCAGTGGCCACACCGAAGCCTCCCTCGTCGACAGGCAAGACCAGCTCCGCCTCGTCTGTGATATCGAAGCCGGAACCCGCAGATTCTCAAGAGCCTGCGGCGCGCGTCGCCGTCCGTTAGACGCGCGGGCTCCGACTTTTGATTAGATACATAAAAAGGGCTCTGCTGATTTTTCTTGCCCGACATTGCACCGGCTCCATACAATATCCCTGGTTCCCTTTTTAAAGACCGGGCTGAACAGAGTGCAGCAGCGGTGTTGTCGAAACCCACCGCGGGTGGAGTGTTGTCCATGGCTCGCGCTCAGAAACGTGCCGTAATCGAAGAAGCCGCCTCGCCGGCCCCGTCGGAGGAACCGGGGCGTCACTTCCACGTGGTTCCGCCGCCACCGGCCGAGCAAACCCGACGGGCCGCAGAGCCGCGTTGGAAGACGGCGCTCCAGAGCCCCCTGTGGCGCTCGATCGGCCTGTACCTGCTGGCGCTCGGGCTCCACCTGTATCAGCTCAACGATCGGCCCGGTTTCCCCCACTTCTTCGAAGAGAACACCCTCGTCCGCGAGCTCCGACCCGGCATCACACCCCGCGACGCACTCCACCTGCCGTGGGCGCAGTCGTACGAGATCCTCCGCGAGTGGGGCAACGGGGATGTCGACCATGTCGGCTTCTCATGGCCGTGGATCCTGGCCGTGGACTCCAGCCGGCGGCTGTTCGGCGAGAATCCGTTCGGCCACCGCCTGCCGAGCGCGCTCGTCGCCGCGCTGTCTCCGGTCCTCTTCTATCACCTGATCCGGCGCTTCTTCCGCCCCAAGCAGGCGCTTCTGTGCGGCTTGCTCCTGGCCACGTCACCACTGCAGCTGACGTTCGCGCGCAACGGAGGCTACGTCGCCGCGAACTTGACGCTGCTGATCGGCCTGTTCTACTGCTGCCTGCGGATCTGCGTGGACAACAGCCGGCGCGCCTGGCTCCCGTTCACGGCGCTGCTGCTGCTCATCCCCTACGCGTACACCCCGAGCCGCTACCTGGGCCTGCTGGTGTTCCCGCCGATCCTGTTGGCGATGTGGCGCAGCGGGGTCTTCCTGCGGCGGCACTTGCCGCTGTTCGCGGCCTGCATCGTGGTCTGGCTCGTGGCCGCCATCCCGAACGTCGCCGCCAAGAACGCCTATCTCGAAGACTGG
>Ga0075429_100000702_pt1 | contig 26160 bp, 25 predicted proteins | sample RhiMetdeltSRZDD3_FD_75295 | JGI IMG/M metagenome (GOLD analysis project Ga0075429, IMG submission 75295) | Populus rhizosphere microbial communities from Tennessee, USA - Rhizosphere MetaG P. deltoides SRZDD3 | ecosystem: Host-associated > Plants > Roots > Rhizosphere > Soil | place: USA... | reverse complement strand
CTGCCCTTCGGCGCGGACAAGATCATCGCGCGCCGCGCCGCGCGCGAGGTGAGGCCCGGCGTCACGTCGATCTTCGGCTTCGGCGCCTCCTCGGACGCGCCCACCGTCCTGCTCGAGGACGGCCACTTTGCCGACGGGCGCTATCGCGACTACCAGTTCACCACCGAGCACGGCCCGTTCGGCGGCCTGGTGATGAGCGGATGGCAGTTCTCGGCCAACAAGTATCCCGAGGCGCTGCTCGACGGCGTGACGCAGTTCGATTTCATCAACGGCGGCGGGTGCCCGTTCGCGGCGCTGGCGTTTGCCCAGTTCGACGGCGCGGGGCAGGTGAACGTGTCGCGCTTCGGCGTGGCCAATCCGGGTGCGGGTGGCTTCATCGACATCGCGCACAACGCGCAGGCGCTGGTCTTCACCGGCACCTTCACGACCGGCGGCCTCGAAGTGGCGTTCGAGAACGGGCAGCTGCGCATCGTGAAGGAAGGCAAGGTGCGCAAGTTCGTGAGGACGGTCGACCACATCACCTACCCGGTCCGCAAGAACGTGGCGGAGCGCGGGCAGAAGGCGTCGATCATCACCGAGCGCGCGGTGTTCGAGGTCCGTGCCGACGGTCTCGTCCTCACGGAGGTGGCGCCCGGCATCGACGTCCGGCGGCAGGTGCTCGACCTGATGGACGTCGGCAACGTGGATGTCGCGGCCGACGTGAAGCCGATGAGCGCGGACCTTTTCCGGCAGGACTGAACGACGAGGGCGGCAAGCGGGGTCCGCAGTCACGCCGGGCCGTCGGGTCCGCCGTGACCCGGGGAGCTTACTCGGCGACTTCCGCGTCGGCGCGCATCGCCTTGCCCTGCGCCGCGGGCGGTCGCCCCGAGCTGAAGCTCTTCGCTTGCCCCTCGACCCACCGCGTGAACCGCTGCACGAGCGGCAAGTCGGTCTTGGAGTCGGGGATGATGAGGCAGTAGCGCTTCTCGTGCGTCAGCGGGATGTCGAACAGGATCGCGAGGTCGCCGCGCGCGATCTCGTCCTGGATGTAGATGCGCGGGATGAGCCCGATGCCGAGGCCGGCGCGTGCGGCTTCGATGACCATGGAGTACATCTCCATGCGTACCGTCTCCTTCGCCTCGGCGTGCGGCACGCCGGCGATCTCGAACCAGTGGTGCCAGGCGTCGGGGCGCGAGCGCTTGTAGAGCAGCTTGTGCTGCAGCAGGTCCTGGGGCGCGCGCAGGCGCGAGAAGTCGAAGCACCGCGGGTTGGCCACCGGGATCACCTCTTCATCGAAGAGCGACACGGTGGTCACTCCCGTCCACGAGGGATGCTCGAAGCTGAGCGCCATGTCGAAGTTGGTGCCGCGGAAGGCGAAGGGTTCGGGCCGCTCCGAGAGGTTGATGGAGATGTCCGGATGCTGCTCGTAGAAGCCCTTGAGGCGCGGGATCAGCCAGCGGTTGCCGAAGGTGGGCAGCACCGCCAGCTCGAGGATGCCGCCGCGGCCGCGGTGCGACATCAGCGACGCGGTGTGCATCTCGATCTCGTCGAGGTTGGGGCCGATGGCCTGGCTGTACAGGCGGCCGGCCTCGGTGAGCACGACCTGCTTCTTCACGCGGTCGAAGAGCTTCACGCCGAGGTAGCCCTCGAGCGCGGCGATCTGCCGGCTCACCGCGCTTTCGGTGAGGAACATGTCCGCCGCGGCGCGCGAGAAGCTGCCGTGCCGCGCCGCGGATTCGAACAGCACGAGGGCGACGGTGCTGGGGATCTTTCGTCTCATGGCGTCGCCCGCAGGCCTTCCACACTTGCCGAAACCGCATCAACTGGCAATGAATACTCACTTGCCGCATGCCCGGGGCTCCCGAAGAATCCGCCCACCGAATTCCCGCATGACCCGAGGCAAGACATGACGCGCTACCAGCTCTTCATCAACAACCAGTGGGTGGACCCGCATTCCGGCCGCTGGTTCGACTCGCTCGATCCGTTCACCGGCGAGCCCTGGGCCCGCATTCCGCAAGGCGACGCCACCGACGTGGACCGTGCCGTGGAGGCCGCGGCCGCCGCCTTCGAGGGACCGTGGTCGAAATTATCGCCGAGCGAGCGCGGTGCCATCCTGTACAAGCTGGGCACGCTCATCGAGCGCGACGCGCAGCGCCTCGCGGACGCCGAAAGCCGGGACAACGGCAAGGTCATGAGCGAGGTGTTCGGCCAGGTCAAGTACACGGCCAAGTACTTCTACTACTACGGCGGACTGGCCGACAAGATCCATGGCTCCGTGGTGCCGATGGACAAGCCGAAGGTCTTCAACATGGTCCGCTACGAGCCGATGGGCGTCGTGGCGAGTATCACGCCGTGGAACTCCTCGCTGCTGCTGTCGGCGTGGAAGATCGCGCCCGCCCTGTGCGCCGGCAACACCATCGTCTGCAAGCCCTCGGAGTTCACGTCGGCGTCCCTGTTCGAGCTGGCCAGGCTGGCCGAGGAGGCGGGCCTGCCGCCGGGCGTGCTCAACGTCGTGACGGGCTTCGGCGCCGAGGTGGGCGAGCCGCTGATCCGCCACCGCAAGGTGGCGCGCATCGCCTTCACCGGCGGCGACGAGGCGGGCCGCCGCGTGTACATGACCGCGGCCGAGACGTTCAAGCGCGTGAGCCTGGAGCTGGGCGGCAAGTCGCCCAACATCGTGTTCGACGACGCCGACCTCGACAAGGCGGCCAACGGCGTCATCACCGGCATCTTCTCCGCGGGCGGCCAGACCTGCATGGCGGGCTCGCGCCTGCTGCTGCAGGAGTCGATCCACGACGAGTTCGTCGAACGCCTGCTCACGATCGCGCGCAGCGCCAAGGCGGGCGATCCGTCGGACCGCAACACCGAGGTGGGCCCCATCGCCACGCGCCCGCAGTTCGACAAGATCATGCGCTACATCGACATCGCCAAGACCGACGGCGCGCGCTGCGTGGCCGGCGGCCGGGCGCTGACCGGCAAGGGCTTCGGCTGCGGCCAGTTCGTCGAGCCCACCATCTTCGTCGACGTCAGGAACGACATGCGCATCGCGCAGGAAGAGGTGTTCGGGCCCGTGCTGTCGGTGCTCAGGTTCAAGGACGAGGAAGACGCGATCCGCATCGCCAACGACGTGCGCTTCGGCCTCGCCGCGGGCGTGTGGACCCGCAGCCTGCACCGCGCGATGCTGCTCACCGAGCGCCTGCGCGCCGGCACCGTGTGGGTCAACAACTACCGCTCGACGAGCTACACGACACCTTTCGGCGGCTACAAAGACAGCGGCGTCGGCCGCGAAGGCGGCATGGACTCGGTGAAGGAGTACATGGAGGCCAAGAGCGTGTGGATCTCCACCGATCTCGACATGCCCAACCCCTTCGTCCGGAAGTACTGAACGCCCGGCCACCACGAACGATTCCTTCGGAGACAAGCATGCGCACCGACCATCACGCGACAACGTCCACCGGCGGCCGCCGGATCGTCCTGACCGCGCTTCTCGCGGGCTTGCTCGGCGGCACGGCCCTGGGCGCTGCCGCCGCCGAGGAAGCCTGGAAGCCCACCCGCCCGATCACGATCGTCGTGCCGTTCCCGCCCGGCGGCGGCTCCGACGTCCTCGTCCGCTCGGTCGCGCCGGCCCTGTCCGCGCGCCTCGGGCAGCCCATCGTCATCGAGAACAAGACGGGCGCGAGCGGCGCGATCGGCTCCGACTTCGTGTACCGCGCGGCGCCGGACGGCTACACGCTGCTGGTGGCCTCGCTGGATGCGCAGAGCATGGCGCCGCACTTGCAGAAGGTCGCGTTCGACGCCACCCGGTTCACCCTGGTGGGCGGGATGGCGTCGATGGGCTACGCCCTGATGGGACGCCCCGACCTGCCGGCCCAGACGCTGCCCGAGCTGGTGTCGCTCATGAAGCGGCAGGAGCTCACCTACGGCAGCGGCGGCGCCGGCTCGTCGCTGCACGTCTTCACCGAGCTGTTCGCGAAGGAAACGGGCACGAAGATGCTGCACGTGCCCTTCAAGGGCGCCGGCCCAGGCGTCCTCGCCCTGCTGGGCGGCCAGGTGGACGTGATGATGGTGCCGATCGCCGTCGCGCCGCAGCACCGCGAAAAGCTGAAGGTGTACGGCATCACGCCGGCGCAGCGCGTCGACTCGATGAAGGACGTGCCCACGCTCTCCGAGCAGGGCATCGACGTGGCGGGCGCCTCGTGGATCGGCGTCGTGGCCCCGCCCGCGACGCCCGCGGCGGTAGTGAACACGGTGTCCGCGGCGCTGCGCGAGGTCATCGCGGCGCCGCAGCTCCAGCCGCGGCTGCGCGAGATCGGCATGACGCCCATCACGCTGTCGCAGGCGCAGTTCGCGAGGTTCTATGCCGACGAATACCGACGGTGGGGCGACGTCATCAAGGCCGCCAACATCCGCGTGGAATGACGGCAGGCCCACAGCGGGAACCCACCATGGCACCAGACATGCTCACCCGCGGCTATGCCCGCACCCCGCGCGGGCAGATCCACTATGCCGAGGCGGGCGAGGGCCCGCCGCTCATCCTGCTCAGCGAGTCGCCGCGCACGCACCGGCAGTTCCTGCGCCTGCTGCCGCTGCTCGCGAAGCACTTCCGCGCGATCGCGATCGACACGCCGGGCTACGGCAATTCCGATCCGCCGCCGCAGCCGGTGACCATCCCCGGGGTGACGGCCTGCCTCGTCGACTTCCTCGACGCGATGGGCCTCGACCGCGTGGACGTGCTCGGCATCCACACCGGCAACAAGATCGCCTCGTGCCTCGCGGCCGACTGGCCCGAGCGCGTCGGCAAGCTCGTGCTCGTCGGTCACACGCACAGCATCATCCCCGAGTGGAAGGCCCGCAATGCGGCCATCCAGCCGATCTTCGACACGTACCTGCCTCACTACGCGCAAAGCCCCGACGGCGCGCACCTCGTGCGCGCGTGGACGGCGGTGCAGGCCAACCTGCACGACTACTGGTGGACGCCCAAGCTGCTCTTCGGCCGCAGCGTCGAGCCGGCGGACGTGGAGAACGTCGAGGCGAGGGTCATCGACCACCTCCTCGGCTGGCGCAACACCGTCGCGATGTACCAGGCAGTCTTCGACTTCGACCTCGAAGCCGCGTACCGGCGCATCGCCGCGCCCACGCTGGTGCTGGAGCTTCTCACGCCGCAGGAGGTTCACTACGGCCTGCAGGCCGAGCGCATCGCCGGGATGATGAAGAACGCGAAGGCGTCCGCGATCGACAGCTCGTACCTGGCCGCGCTGCAGGAGCAGCCGCAGGAGGTGGCGCGCGCGGTCGTCGCGTTCCTCACCGGGCGCAACGCTGCATCCAACCATCCTGAAACGAGGTAGCACCGAATGAGTCCCGACAACGAGCACAACGCGATGCTGGACTTCGACGTCGTCGTCGTCGGCTGCGGCATCGCCGGCCTGAGCGCCGCGGTCGCGGCGCTGGAGCAGGGCGCGCGGGTGGCCGTCCTGGAGCGCTCGAGCATGGAGGACCGCGGCGGCCAGACACGCTGGACCGAGGCGCAGATGCGCATGAAGAGCGAGCACGAGGTGGCCGACGACCTGGAGAGTCACTTCGCCGACAACGCCGGCCACTACCTCGATCCCGAGCTCGTGAGCGAAGCGGCGGGCGACTACGAGAACTGGTCGTCGATCGTGAAGGTGCTCAACTTCACCGATCCGGAGCTGATCTCGACCCTCGCCGAGCGGGCCGGCCCGACGCTGCAGTGGCTGAAGGGCTTCGGCGTGCGCTTCGACTTCCAGCCCAGCTACTTCATCACCACCTGCACGACGCGCATCTCGCCCGTGGGCGGTGGCCTCGCGCTCATCGAGGCATTGGCCGGGGCGGCCGAGCGCAAGGGCGCCACCTTCTTCTACCGCACGACGGCGCGCAGCCTCGTCACCGACGACACCGGGCGCGTCTGCGGGCTGGTGGCGGCCGGGGCGAAGAGCCGCACGCTGCGCTTGCGGGCGAAGTCCGTGGTGCTCGGCAGCGGCGGCTTCCAGGGCAACCCCGAGATGCTCACGCAGTACCTCGGCCCGAAGGCGCGCTACCTGCGCCCCGTCGCGCGCGGCGGCTACTACAACAAGGGCGAGGGCATCCGCATGGCGCTGGCCGCCGGCGCCGCAACCGCCGGCGACTACGGCCAGCTGCACGCCGAGCCGCTCGACCCGCGCTCGGGCGCGCCGGAGCCGATCGTGCTGGTCTTCAACTACGGCATCCTCGTCAACAAGCGGGGCGAGCGCTTCGTCGACGAGGCGCCGAGCACGGTGGACGCCACGTACGAATCCATCACGCGACGCATCCTCGAGGAGCCCGAGGGCATCGCCTGGGCCGTGCTCGATGCCGGCATCGCCGACGTGCCGAACTGGAAGAAGTCGGTGCGCTCCGACCAGCCGCCCGTCAGCGCGCCGACGCTGGCCGCGCTCGCGGCGAAGATCGGCGTGCCGGCCGATGCGCTCGCGCGCACCGTCGCCGACTTCAACGCCGCGTGCGGCGACGGCCGCTTCGACCCGCTCGCCACCGACGGCCTGAAGACCGCGCCCGGCTACGCGCCGCCCAAGTCGAACTGGGCGCGCCCGATCGCCCAGGGGCCCTTCCTCGGCTATCCGCTGATCTGCGGCAACTGCTTCACCTTCGGCGGCATCCGCGTCAACCAGCGCAGCGAGGTGGTGAACGCCGACGGCGAGACGATCCCGGGCCTGTACGCGGCCGGCGAGATGACGGGGCTCTACTACGGCACGTACACCGGCGCCACGTCGGTGCTGCGCGGCGCGGTCTTCGGCCGCATCGCCGGGCAGCAGGCCGCGTCCTCCTGAGGCGCCGGCCGCCCTTTCCTTTTTCCGACGACAGACGGGCTTCCGCCGGAAGCCCGCGATCCGACGCATCCCATCACCGGAGACAACGATGCAATTCACGAAGCGCAGAGCGATGTGGTCCCTCGCCGCCGCGACGGCCCTCGCCGTCGTGCCGGCACTGTCCGCCGCGCAGGCCACCACGGGCGTGAGCCCGGACAAGATCCGCATCGGCATGTTCGGTCCTCTCACGGGGCCGACGGCCGTCGGCTCGCTGCCGCTGCTGGGGGCCTCGGCCATCTACAAGAGCGTGAACGACCGCGGCGGCATCCACGGCCGCAAGATCGAGCTGGTGATCGAGGACGACGCCTGCGACCCGAACAAGGCGATCGCGGCCACCAAGAAGCTCGTGTCGCAGGAGCAGGTGTTCATGGTGCACGGCGGCTGGTGCAGCGGCGCCGTGATGGCCATCAAGCCCGAGCTGGCGCGCACGCCCGACGTGCCCTTCATGGTGCTCGGCGCGGCCAACAGCGCCATCTCGACGCCGGTGACGCCCAACATCTTCCACCCCATCGCCACGACCGCGACGGTGGCGCGCTCGATGGTCGACTTCGCGCTCACCAAGCCCGGCGCGAAGCGGGTGGCCATCATCAGCCACTCCGACGAGTGGGGCAAGTCGCACCTGGAGCCCGCGCTCGCGCAGCTCAAGGCGCAGGGGCTCGAATCGGTGGAGACGGTGTACCTCGAGCGCGGCCAGGTGGACGCCACGTCGCAGGTCCTGCGCCTCAAGGCGGCCAAGCCCGACGTGGTGCTCGCCGTGCTGTACCCGCCCGAGCTCACCATCTACCTGCGCGATTCGCTGAAGTACGGCGTCAAGGCGCCCACGGTGACGACGCAGGGCGTGTCGATCGAGGACATGGTCAAGCGCGTGGCGATGCCCGCGGCCACCAAGGAGCTCTTCGTCTTCTACCCGCTCGCCGACACGCTCGATTCGCCGGCGTACAGGAAGTGGGTCGACCTCTATCGCAAGTACAACCCGAAGGACCCGGTTGAGACACTCAGCTTCATGGGCATGACCGGGGCGCTGGCGGTGGTCGAGGCGCTGGAGAAGGCAGGCCCCGACCTGACCCGCGAGAAGTTCATGGCCGAGCTCAACAAGCTGCGCAACTTCGATCCCGGCATCCAGTCGGGCCCGCTCACCTTCACGCCGGAGCAGCACGCCGGCATCAGCGCGGGCAAGGTCATCTACATGTCGGGCGACAAGCCGCAGATCGCCGCGAAGTACCCCGCGTCGAAGTGACCTGACGAGGGACTCGCCATGCTCGTCCAGCTCCTCGTGAGCGGCATCGCCGTGGGCAGCGTGTACGCGCTGGTGGCCCTCGGCATGACCATCCTCTACCGCTCCACCACGGTGGTGAACTTCTGCCATGGCGAGTTCTTCATGCTGGGCGCCTTCGGCGTGGTCGTCGCGCAGCAGCTGCTCGGCTGGTCCTATGGCGTCTCGATCGTCTTCGCGCTGGTGCTGCTGCTGGCCGTCGGGGTGCTCACCGAGCGGGTGCTCATCCGCCCGCTGCGCAACGCGCCCTTCGTCACCCTCGCGATGATGACGGTGGCGCTGTCCTACCTGCTGAAGGGCGTGTCGCGCTTCTTCTACGGCCGTGAGGTCGTTCCGCTGCCGCCGCTGCTCGCCGGCGAGCCGATCGAGCTCGGCGGCGCGGTGCTCTTCGCGCAGGATGCGCTGATCGTCGGCTTCACCGCGGTGGTGGTCGCGGGCTTCTTCGTGTTCTTCCAGCGCACCCAGCTCGGCAAGGTCATCCAGGCCGCCTCGCAGGCGCCGCGCGGCGCGTCGCTGGTGGGCATCAACGTGCCGCTGCTGCGCAACGCGATGTGGGGCGTCGGTGCCGTGATGGGCGCGGCCGCCGGCATCCTCATCGCCCCCAACACGCTGGTCTACCCGGACATGGGCGGCCACATGCTGATCCGCGCCTTCGCCGCGATGTGCCTGGGCGGCTTCGGCTCCTTCCCCGGCGCGGTGCTGGGCGGCGTGACGCTCGGCGTGCTCGAGAACCTGGTGGGCGGGTTCGTCTCCAGCGCGCTGGTGGAGATCACGGCGTACCTGGTGATCGTCGCGGTGCTCGTCCTGCGGCCGCAGGGCATCCTCGGCGAAGGGAGATCCGTCCGTGCGTGAATTGACTTCCTCCCCCGCGCTGCCGCGCGTCGCGCGGAACTTGGCCGCGCCGAGCCGCGAGCGCGCGCTGCGCCGCACCGCGCTCGCCGCCACCCTGGTCGTGCTGTGCGTGCTGCCGTTCTTCGTCAACGACTACGTGCAGTTCGTGATCAACACGATGATCGTGTACTGCCTGGTGGCGGTGGGCTTCAACGTCGTCATCGGCTACCTGGGGCAGCTCGCCTTCGTGAGCGCGGGCTTCTTCGGCGTCGGGGCCTACGCCACGGGCCTGTCGATGGCGCACCTCGGCCTGCCGTTCCCCCTGGCCGCGGTGATCGGCACGCTCGCCGGCGGGCTGGTGGGCGGCCTCGTGGGACTGCCCGCGCTGCGCGTGCGCGGCCACTACCTGGCCATCATCTCGCTCGCGGTGGGCGAGATCCTGCGCTGGGTGTACGTGCATGCCGAAGCCGTCACCTTCGGCGCCGGCGGCTTCACGCTGCCCGACGTGCGACTGGGCGGGCAACTGCTAGGCGACAAGGGCAAGTACTACGTCTTCCTCGCCGCCGCGGTGGCCGCCATCGCCGCCACCTCGCTGCTGTTGCGCTCGCGCTTCGGCCGCGCCTTCGTGGCGGTGCGCAACAACGAGCCGGCGGCGGCGTCGCTCGGCATCCGCGTCAAGCGGGTGAAGGTCATCGCCTTCGCCTGGAGCGGGCTCGTGATCGGGCTGGCCGGCGCGCTCTACGCCGCGCTCAACGGGCGCGTGTCGCCGGATTCGTTCGGCCTCGCGCAGGTGCTGCTGCATTTCGCCATCGTGATGATCGGCGGCCTGGGCAGCCTGCTCGGCTCGGTGCTCGGCGCCGTGCTGCTCACGGGCGCGCCGGAGCTGCTGCGCAACTTCCCGGGCCTGGAGGAGATCGTGTTCAGCCTGATGCTGATCGGCGTGCTGTTCTTCATGCCCAAGGGCCTGGGCGGGCTCGTCGCCCGCACCGTGCCGCTCGCTCGCGAGCGGCTGTTCCGGAGCAACGGCGATGCTTGACGTGTCCGACCTGAGCGTGCGCTTCGGCGGCCTCACCGCCGTGTCCGGGCTGAGCTTCTCGGTCCGCGCGGGCGAAGTGTTCACGATGATGGGGCCCAACGGGGCCGGCAAGACGACGGCGTTCAATGCCATCGGCGGCTTCGTGCGGGCCACGGCAGGGCGGGTGCGCTTCGACGGCCGCGACCTCATCGGCCTGCCGCCGGAGAAGATCGCCTCCCTCGGCATCCGCCGCACGTTCCAGAACAACGGCATCCTGCGCGAGATGACGGTGCTGGAGAACGTGCTCACCGGCCTCGAGCTGGACACGCCCAGCACCTTCTGGGGCAGCGCCCTGGGCCTGCCGGCGAGCGGCCGCGCCGAGCGCGAGGCCGTGGCCAAGGCGCGCCGCATGCTGGCCGAGATGGAGATCGCCGACCTCGAGGACCGCAGCGCCGGCGACCTGTCCTTCGGCCAGCAGCGGCTGGTGGAGATCGCGCGCGCGCTGGTCGCCGGCGCGCGGCTCATCATGCTCGACGAGCCGGCCGTCGGCCTGTCGCCGAGCGAGCGCGCGCACTTGGCCACGACGCTGCGCGAACTCGCCCGCACCGGCATCGCCATCCTCCTCGTCGAGCACGTGCAGGACCTGGTGATGGCGGTGTCCGACCAGGTGCTGGTGCTGAACTACGGCAAGCGCATCGCGCAGTGCGTGCCGGCCGAGCTGAAGAACAATGCGGAAGTCCTGGAGGCATACCTTGGCCACGCCTGAACACGCACTCCAGGTGCACGACGTCGACGTCCACTACGGCCGGCTGCAGGCGCTCGCGGGCGTGAGCCTCGAGCTGCGCGCGGGCGAGGCCGTCGGGCTGCTGGGCGCCAACGGCGCGGGCAAGACCACGCTGCTCAACACGCTGTCGGGCTTCCTGCAGCCGAGCGCCGGCACCATCGCGCTGTTCGGCACGCCGCTCACCGGCGCAGCGCCGCACCGCATCGTGCGCCAGGGGCTGCTGCACGTGTCGCAGGAGCGCGATCTCTTCGGCGACCTCTCGGTGCTCGACAACCTGCGCCTCGGCGCGCTGGGCCGGCCGCCCGCGCGCTTCGCCGCCAACCTCGAGCGCGTCTACGGCTTCTTCCCCCGCCTGAAGGAGCGCGCCGGCCAGCGCGCGGCCACCATGTCGGGCGGCGAGCAGCAGATGCTCGCGATGGGGCGGGCGCTGATGGCCGAGCCGAGGATCATCCTGTTCGACGAGCCGTCGGCGGGGCTGTCGCCGCTCTTCGTGACCGAGATCGGCCACATGATGAAGTCCCTGCGCGACGAAGGCGCCGTCTCCATCCTGCTGGTGGAGCAGAACATGCCGCTCGCGGCCCAGGTGGTGGACCGTTTCTACATCCTGCGCAGCGGCGCCATGGTGGCGCAGGGCCACGCGGCGGAACTGCGCAAGGACCATGCGGACCTGGCGCGTGAATTCTATTTGTGAGCACTGAAGAATTGCTGCGCACTTCTTTGGTGGTTTTCTTGATCGACCATTTTTCTTCAATGGCCCGTCCATGACCCAGCTTCGCATTCCCGCGCTCTACATGCGCGGTGGCACCAGCAAGGGTGTCTTCTTCCGCAGGGACGATCTGCCCGCCGACGCGCGCGTGCGCGACCGGCTGCTGCTGCGCGTGATCGGGAGCCCCGATCCCTACGGCAAGCACACCGACGGCATGGGCGGGGCCACCTCCAGCACGAGCAAGGTGGTGGTCCTGTCGCGCTCGGCGCGCCCGGACAGCGACGTCGACTACCTGTTCGGCCAGGTCGCGCTCGACGCGGCGCTGATCGACTGGAGCGGCAACTGCGGCAACCTGAGCGCCGCCGTGGGCCCGGCCGCGATTGCCCTGGGCCTGGTCGACGTGCCCGCCGACGGCGAGACCCGCGTGCGGATCTGGCAGGCCAACATCGGCAAGCGCATCCATGCGCGCGTGCGCATGGCCGGCGGCGAGCCGGTCGAGGAGGGCGACTTCCAACTCGATGGCGTGGCCTTTCCGGCGGCCGAGGTGCCGATCGAGTTCCTCGACCCGGTGTCCGATGACGACGACGGCGCGATGTTCCCCACCGGCCGAGTCGTGCAGACGCTCGATGTGCCGGGCGCCGGCGCCGTCGAGGCCTCGCTCGTCGATGCCGGCATTCCCACCGTGTTCGTCGATGCCGCGGCGCTGGGCCTCGCCGGCACGGAACTGCAGCCGCAGGTCAACGGCGACCCCGCGCTGCTCTCGCGCGCCGAGGCCATCCGCGCCCACGCCGCGGTGGCGATGGGGCTCGCGGCCACGCCCGAGCAGGCGACGCGAGAGCGGCCGCACACCCCCAAGCTGTGCTTCGTCGCGCGGCCGGCACCCTACGTGGCATCCGACGGACGTCCCGTGGCCGCGCGCGACATCGACTTGCTGGCGCGCGTGTTCTCCATGGGGCAGTTGCACCACGCCATGACGGGCACCGGTGCCGTGGCGCTGGCGGTCGCGGCGGCGATCCCGGGGACGGTCGTGCAGCGGGCCTCGTCGGCCGAGGACGCCGGCCAGGTGCGCTTCGGCCATCCGTCCGGCATGCTGAAGGTGGGCGCCGAGGTCGGCCGGCGCGGCGACCGCTGGGTGGCGACCAAGGTGGTCATGAGCCGCTCGGCGCGGCGGCTGATGGAAGGTTGGGTGCGCGTGCCGCGCAGCGCCGCGGAAGACGCGGCATGAGGGCCGTCGTCATCGACCGGTACGGCGGGCCGGAGGTGCTGCAGACGCGCGACGACGTGCCGCGACCCGAGCCGGGCCCCGGCGAGGTGCTGGTGCGGGTGGCCTGCGCCGGCATCAACTTCATGGACATCCTCACGCGGCAAGGCAAGTACGCCAACTCGCGCACCTATCCGGTACGCCTGCCCTGCACGCTGGGCATGGAAGGGGCGGGCGAGGTGGTGGCGACCGGGCCGGGCGTGCAGCACCTGTCGGTCGGCGACCGGGTGGCGTGGTGCATGGCGTGGGGCAGCTATGCCGAATATGCGAGCGTTCCCGCGGCGCTCGCGGCGCGGATCCCCGGCGACATCGGCTTCGACGTGGCGGCGGCGGCGATGTTCCAGGGCTGCACGGCGCACTACCTGATCCACGACGTGGCCGGCATCCGGCCGGGCAGCACCTGCCTCGTCCACGCCGCGTCAGGCAGCATCGGCCAGTTGCTCGTGCAGATGGCCAAGCGCCGGGGCGCCACGGTCTTCGCGACGGCGAGCACGCCGCAGAAACGCGCGGTGGCGCTGGACCGCGGCGCCGATCGCGCCATGGCCTACGACGACGGCCGCTTCGCGGAAGCGGTGCGCGAGGCGACCGGGGGGCAGGGCGTGGACGTCGTCTTCGATGCCGTGGGCCGCACCACGCTGCGCGACAGCTTCCGCGCCACGCGCAAGCGCGGGCTGGTGGTGAACTACGGCGCCGTGTCGGGGTCGATCGCCGACCTGGACCCGATCGAGCTCGGCGAGGCCGGGTCGCTCTTCCTCACGCGCCCGCGCCTGGCCGACCACATGGCCGACGCGGCCACCGTGCAGCGCCGCGCCGACGACGTCTTCGCCGCGATCCTCGAAGGGGCGCTTCGCATCGACGTGGTCGCGCGCTATGCGCTCGACCATGTGCACGAAGGGCTCGCGCTCATCGAGCAGCGGCGGCAGGTCGGCAAGGCCGTGGTGTGTCTCTGAATCATCGAACGGCATGGAGTCATCCACCATGAACACTTCCCCGGGGGCGCTCCTGCGGCGCTACGTCGGCGAACGCCGCGGCCTGCTCGTGCCGGGCGCGGGCAACGCACTGGCCGCGCGCGTCATCGAGAGCATGGGTTTCGAGTGCGTGTACCTGAGCGGTGCGGGCCTCACCAACAACTTCTACGGCCTGCCCGACCTCGGCTTCGTGAGCCTCGCCGACGTGGCGCAGCACACGTCGGCCATCCGCGATGCCGTGGCCCTGCCGCTCATCGTGGATGCCGACACCGGCTTCGGCAACGCGCTCAACGTGCGGCAGACCGTGCGCGTGCTGGAGCGCGCCGGCGCCAATGCCGTGCAGCTCGAGGACCAGGCCATGCCCAAGAAGTGCGGCCACTTCGCCGGCAAGGCCGTCGTCGACAAGGCCGAGATGGTCGCCAAGGTGAAGGCGGCGGTGGACGCGCGCCAGAGCAGCGATTTCCTCATCGTCGCGCGCACCGATGCGCGCGCGGTGCACGGCCTCGACGATGCGCTGGAGCGCGCGGGCGCCTACGCCGAGGCCGGCGCCGACATCACCTTCGTCGAGGCGCCCACCAGCGTCGCCGAGCTGTCGCGCATCGCCGCGGAGCTGCCCTGTCCGCAGGTCGTCAACATCGTGATCGGAGGCCGAACGCCGGCCCTGCCGGCATCGGCGTTCGCCGAGATGGGCTTCGGCATGGTGCTCTACGCCAACGCCGCCTTGCAGGGCGCCGTGCGCGGCATGATGAACGCGCTGGGCGAGCTGAGGCGCCGCGGCGAGCTGCCGGAAGATCCTGCGCTCGTCGCGACGTTCGCCGAGCGGCAGGCGCTGGTGCTGAAGCCGCTGTTCGACGAGCTGGACAGGAAGTACGCGGTGTAGCTGTCTCGATGTCGTGGGCGACACCGCGCGCGCGCTCCATGAGAGCGGAACCTGGCCGCGCGGGCCATCGCGCTTCGACAAGGCACGCGTCGTGCGTTCGCCGTCGGTCGGCCGCACCGCGCCCGCATGCGGCCGCAAACGCACAGGAGACGCGCATGAACGAAGTGTTGATGATCATCAATGGCGAACGCACCGCGGCAAGCGGCGGCGCGACATTCGAGCGCCGCAATCCGCTCGACCGCACGGTCGTGACGCGGGCGGCGGCCGCGACACCGGCTGACGGCGTGCGCGCGGTCGACGCCGCCGCGACGGCCTTCCCCGCGTGGGCGGCCATGGGACCGGGTGCGCGGCGTGCGCTGCTGCTGAAGGCCGCCGCGGCGCTCGAGGCGAACGCGCCGCGGTTCGCCGAGGCGATGGCCGCCGAGACCGGGGCGTCGGCGCCGTGGGCCGGCTTCAACGTGCATCTGGCCGCCGGCATGCTGCAGGAAGCGGCGGCACTGACCACGCACATCGTGGGCGAGCTGATCCCGTCCGACGTGCCCGGCAGCGTGTCGATGGCGGTGCGCCAGCCCGCCGGCGTCGTGCTCGGCATCGCGCCCTGGAATGCGCCGGTGATCCTCGGGGTGCGAGCCCTGGCGACGCCGCTGGCCTGCGGCAACACGGTCGTGCTGAAAGCCTCGGAGGCGTGTCCGGCCACGCACGGCCTGATCGTCGAGTCGCTGCACGAGGCCGGCCTGCCGCGCGGCGTGGTGAACCTCGTGACCCATGCGGCGGCCGACGCGCCGGCGCTGGTCGAGGCGATGATCGCCCATCCGATGGTGCGGCGCGTCAACTTCACCGGCTCGACGCGCGTCGGCAGGCACGTCGCGCAGGTGTGCGCGAGCCACCTGAAGCCCGTGGTGCTGGAACTCGGCGGCAAGGCGCCGCTGGTGGTCCTCGACGACGCCGACCTCGACGCCGCGGTGCGCGCCGCCGTGTTCGGCGCGTTCGCGAATTCCGGGCAGATCTGCATGAGCACCGAGCGCTTCGTCGTCGACCGCCGCATCGCCGACGCGTTCGTGGACCAGCTCGCCGCTCGCGCCAGCGCCTTGCCGCTGGGCGACCCGCGCGAGTCGCCCGTGGTGCTCGGATCGGTGGTCGACGCGAGCACGGTGCAGCGGTGCAACGGCATGATCGACGACGCCCTCGCCAAGGGCGCGTCGCTGGTGTGCGGAGGCAAGGCCGACTCGACCTTGATGCCCGCCACGCTGCTCGACCACGTCACGCCCGCCATGCGCATCTACGACGAGGAGAGCTTCGCGCCGGTGAAGCCGATCGTGCGCGTCGACGGCGTCGAGGAGGCCGTGCGGGTCGCCAATGACACCGCGTATGGGCTGTCGGCCGCCGTGTTCGGGCGCGACATCGCGCGCGCGTGGCAGGTCGCGCAGCGCATCCAGAGCGGCATCTGCCACGTCAACGGACCGACGGTCCACGACGAGGCGCAGATGCCGTTCGGCGGCGTCAAGGGCTCGGGCTACGGCCGCTTCGGCGGCCAGGCCGGCGTGGACGCGTTCACCGAGCTGCGCTGGATCACGCTGCAGACCACCGAGCGCCACTACCCCTTCTGATGGCTGCGGGCCCGGCGGCGGGCCCCGCGTCAAAGGCTGATGCCGCAGCGGCCCGGCGCCAGGATGTTGTTCGGGTCCAGCGCCCGCTTGAGCTTGCGCTCCACGCTGCGCTTGACCGGCCCGTAGCTCGCCGCCACCTGCTCGGCGAACGCGGTGTTCGCGCGATAGACGCCATAGCCTTCGCGCGCGAAGGTCTGCAGCAGCTCCTCGTAGCATGCATGGGCCTTGCGCATCTGCTCGGCATCGGAGCGATCGAAGAGCAGGTCGACGACGTGGTGCATGTCGCGCCAGCCGACGATGAACTCGCCGACGTAGTCGAAGCCGTACTTGCCCAGGATGTCCTTGGCCAGCTTCATCTGCTTCAGCGTCTCCGATCCCTTGGCCTGGGAGACGGGGGCGAACCAGATGGATCCGCCGCCGCCGCGCCAGTTGTACAGGCCGAACTCACCGAGGTTGGGCTTGCCGCGCATCAGGTCGAAGCGGTACTCGAGCGCCTTGCTGCCGGAGTCCTCGCGGGTGACGATGCGCCCTCCCGTGCCGGCGGCCACCGCTTCGATGATCTTCCAGTTGGCGTCGTTCGTCTCGCGCGTGCCGTACAGCGCGGCATAGACGTTCCACGCGCCGATGCGGTGGTCGCGGCGGATCCTCGCCACCGCCTCGTCCGGGATGGCGCCCGGCCCGCTGTAGTAGTCGGATCGCTTGACGGGCGTGCACGGCGCCTCCCACAACGTGTGCGCGATCACCACGGCATTCGGAATGACCATGGCGATGCGCAGCGGCCGCAGCGCCTCGACGATCTTCGCGATGTCGGCCTCCTCGGGGTACTGGATGGAGAACGGCCGGAAGTCCGGCGGCGCCGGCATCAGCCACATGCCCATCTTGGTCACGATGCCGTAGTTGGACTGCGTGAAGATGCCGTCGAGCGTCGGCCCGTAGCCCCACTTGAAGACCTGCCAGGTGTTGGAGTTCGGCATCCCGCCCATGCCGGTACGAAGCACGGCGCCGTCGGCGAGCACCACTTCCATGCCGCAGGAGAACAGGAAGTGCTCGCCGTACGGCGTGTAGCCGACGCCGCGATCCACCATGTTGCCGAGCGGCCCGGCGATGGCCGAGGGCGCCGGGCACGAGAACCACAGCGGCAGCTTGCGCTCCTGCAGGTGGTCGTAGAGCTGCTGGTACGTCACGCCGGGCTCGACCAGCGCCGTGCACAGATCGGGGTCGACCTCGATGATGCGGTTCATGCGCCGCAGGTCCATCACGATCTGGCCGCGCTGCACCGGCGCGGCCGAGCCGTAGCCGAGGTTCTTGCCGGTCGAGATCGGATACACCGGGATCCGGTGGCGATTGAGCACCCGCAGGACGGCCTGGATCTCCTCCACGCTGCCGGGCGTGACGGCGGCCGAGGGCGCGTGCTGCTCGTCCGGCACCGGCATCATGATCTTGTTGTACGGAGCGAGCCGCTCGTCGAGGACGACGTTCGAATCGCCGAGCACGCCCTTCAGCGCCGTGACGGCGCGATCGAAGTCCGCGGGCGCGATGCCGGAAGGCAACGCCTTGCGCCGGGTGGTCATGGTCTTGTCTCCTCGGGTTGAATAAGGAACGACGCCGCGCTCGCGCCGGCGATGCGGTGCTGCCGGTGCGCGAGGCACGCGGCGCCGCGCGTGGCCGCCACCGCCTGGAAGACGACCGCGCTCGCGTCGTCCATGACGCCCACCAGGCGCGTGCCCCGTGCGCGGTCGAGCAGTTCGGCGATGCGCTGCACCTGCGCCAGCGCGCGGCCATCGGCGCCCGCGGGCCGCGCGGCGAGCCCGGCGCGCGCCAGCGCCTCGCCGACGCCGCGCGCCAGCAGCGCCGCGGCGGGCAGATCGGTCTGCACGACGAGCGTGACCGCGGGCGTCGCACCGTGGGCGAGGGGGGCGCCGGCCACGGGGCCGGCGGCGACGACCGCCGCAGCGGCCGTCGTCTGGAGGAACTGGCGTCGGTCCATGGCGCGCTCCCTACTTCGCGTCCGCGGGGCTCGCGGCGATGAAGCGCGCCACGCCGGCCAGCACGTCGTCGCTGATCTCGCTCTCGCGGAACGCCGGCATGGCGCGGTTGCCGTTGCGCACGACCGACGTGACGTACGCGACGGGCAGCCGGCGACCGGTGATCACCGGTCCGACCCGCGCCTCGTGGCAGTACGCGCAGACCTTCTGGAAGGCCTCCTGGCTGCTCTGCCATCGCCCGCTGCTGTCGGCGCCGGCATGGCCGAGCGCCAGGAACGCGCAGGCGAAAGCGAGCAGGCGAAACGAAGCGGTGCAACGCATCGGCATGTCTCCTTGGATCTGGTGTCCTGTCCACGCCTTGTCCCAGCGCGGCTGAAGCCCGAACGCACGAGTCGTGCCACCGGTCGCCGTCGCGCGCCCCCGGGTGGTGGCCCGCGAAGCGCCGGCCGCCGGTTCATCAAATGATCAACCGCGCGGCCAGGTGATCATTTGGTCAATCCGGATCGCTCTTCTTCAGGCGATACGCGAGCTGCGGACGCGTCATGCCGAGCATGCGCGCCGCCGAGGCGTAGTTGCCGCCCGCGCGTTCCACGGCCGCTTGCAGCAGCAGGCGCTCGACCCTGTCGAGTCCGATGCCGCTCTTCAGCACGTGGTCCAGCAACGCATCCACCGTGCTCTCGCCCTGCGGCAGCACGCTGCCGGTCCTGTCCAGCGAGGCGAGCCGGCGCTTGCGCGTTTCCGACGTCACGGCCGCAAACAGGTCCGCCAGGTCGATGCGGCCGCCCGCGGGCGCGAGGATGACGCCGCGCTCGATGACGTTCTCGAGCTCCCTCACGTTGCCCGGCCACGGATAGCGCTGAAGCGCGTGCATCGCCTCGTCGGTGATGCCGATCACCTTCTTGCCGTGGCGCACTGAGTACTTCTCCAGGAACCGGCCGGCCAGCAGCACGATGTCGTCGCGCCGCTCGCGCAGCGGCGGAACGACCACCGGGTACACGTTGAGCCGGTAGAAGAGGTCCTTTCGGAAACGCCCGAGCTCGACGGCCGCCTCGAGGTCGACGTTCGTCGCGGCCACGATGCGCACGTCCACCGTGCGCATGCGCGTGCCGCCGATGCGCTCCAGTTCGCCTTCCTGCAGCACGCGCAGCAGCTTGGCCTGCGCGGAGGCCGGGAGCTCGCCCACCTCGTCGAGGAACACGGTGCCGCCATGCGCGCGCTCGAAGCGTCCGGCTCGCGACTGCTGGGCGCCGGTGAAGGCGCCCTTCTCGACGCCGAACAGTTCGGACTCGATCAGCGATTCGGGCAGCGCCGCGCAGTTGATGGCGACGAATGGCTGCCGCGCGCGCGGGCCGGCGTGGTGCAGCGCACGCGCGAACATCTCCTTGCCGACGCCGGTCTCGCCCTGCAGCAGCACGGTGACCTGCGTCTGCGCCGCCCGCTTGAGCAGGCCCGTGGCCTGCTTGAAGGCCTGCGATGCGCCGACCAGGTCGTCGGTGTCGAAGTCACGGACGATCGAGTCGCGCAGCGACCGCACCTGGTCCTGCAGTTCCAGGATGTGGTCGGCCACCGAGTCCGGCTCGAAGGCCTTCAGCTCGGCCTGCGAGTCGGGCCACTCCTCGGCGGGCCGTCCGACGATGCGACAGCACGGCGCTCCGGCCGCCGCGCACTGCGTCTCGCGGTACAGGATGAAGCGGCCCATCAGCGTGCTCGAATAGCCGGTGGCGTAGCCGAGCTGCATCCAGCACGCCGGCTCCGGCGAAGGACCGAACAGCTGCACGTGCGCGTCGGCCTCGAACGAGGCTTCCCAGGTGAACTCGCCCCGGAAGCGGCCCGCCGGGATGTCCATCTCCATGCGCTCCGGCGTGCAGCGGACGATCCCCTCCAGCATGTGCAGCGCGGGCCCCATGGCGAGCAGTTCGGTGTCCGAGGCGTGCGGGTAGAGCTCGCGCGCCCACTCGGCGTCGCGCGCGCCCGAGGCATGGCCGATGCGCAGCAGCACGCCGCGCGCGCGCTCGATGCCGAGCGAGTCGATCAGCTCCTTGCGCAGGGCCGTGAGTGCGGCCCCGTGCAGCAGGATCATGCGCGACTCCCCGAGCCAGATGTGGCCGCTGTCGAAAGCGAAGCGCAGGCGCGACGCCAGCTCGCTCACGCCCGGGGCCGGAACCCCCGCCGCGCCGGTCTGCCGATGTGTCTCCAAGGCGGCTCCCGCCTGTCCGCCAAGCGGACGTCGACGTCATTGTGCGTCGGCGCATGGCGATGGCGCCGGTCGTGCATCGGTTCGACGCCCGTCAGGCCGCGATCGCCGCAGCGCCGAGCGCGCTGCGTGATGCTCCTCGAGGCGGCCGGCTCAGCCGACCTGCGCTGCGCTGCCTCGCGCGGACGACTTCTCGAGGTAGCGCCGCAGGCCCGCCTCCCCGGTGCGCATGACGCCATCGTGGTTCCAGCGGAACACCGGGGCCAGCAGCAGCGCCGGCCAGCGCATCCAGCGGCGCTTCGCCGTCACGCGCCAGACCTGGGTGACATCGGTGAAGCCCGTCTCGGCACGCAGGAGCCAGAGGCCCTCGCCATCGAACTGCCGGCCGCGCGAACGCCCGCGAAGCCGCTGATGGTGCACCGACTCGACGCATTCGACTTCGATGACGATACGGTAAGGCAGCCGGGTCGACCAGCCGATGCGCCGCACCGCGCCAACGCCGTCGGGGCCTCCTTCGCGCAGCGTGCGGACTTCGTGCACGCAGGGCCACCAGCGCGGCCACGACGCGGGGTCGGTGAGCGCAGCCCAGACGCGCTCCACCGGCGCGTGGATGCGCCAATGGCTCACCAGATCGAAATGGGTCGACGACACGGTGACAGCGATCGGGTCACCCGGCCACCAGCGCCGGGCGGGCGTCGGGATAGCCCAGAGCCTCGATGTCCCGCTTGTCTTCCTGCGACGCGGCGCGCACTTCCCTGCGGATCTGCGCCTCCAGCAGCGGCCGCACGATCGCGCCGACCAAGGGCGGCAAGGGCAGGCGGATCGCGATCTCGACCTCCGTGCCGCTGTGGCCCTCGACAACTTTCGGCGCGAATCGGAAGCTCAGGGTGCCGCCGCGGTTGAAGCCTTCGACCGCCCGGTCCTCGATGCTGCCGTCGGCCTCGAGGCTGCGCTCGAAGACGTCGCGCTGGCGGATGCCCAGCAGCCGGACCTCCTGGGCGAAGCGCGCGCCCCGCTCTCGCCTCTGCAGCACCTCGAAGCGCAGACGCGGGTGCACGTTGCGACGAATGTGATGGTCGAGATCGGCGAACTGGGCGCGGACCGTGTCGACCGGTGCGGCGATCCACTCGCGGTGGGTCACTTCGGCGAATCGGGTCATGGCAGGCCTCCTGGCGGTGAATGCAGTGCCCGTTCTACGGTGGACCGGGGCGTCCGGATGCAGGCCCGGGCAGCAAACCTGCGGCCCTCTTGACCGCGGCGCCGGCAAGGTCTTGAATCCGCCTCATCGGACTCCCCGTACTCGCGTGATGGACCCCCTCGACCCCCCCATCCCGCAGCCCCCTGCTGCGGGCTCGCCGAGCCAGGCGCGGGCCATCCGCCGCCGGCTCATGGAACGCGTGGCCGACGCCGACACGTCGCACCTGACGATCGACGGCGACCAGGGCGAGTGGCAGCCCTTCCTGGACGGCGTGACCATCAAGGTGCTGCGCGAGCACGACGGCGTGCTGTCGTACCTCTTGCGCCTGGAGCCCGGCGCCGCGCTGCCGCCGCATCGTCATCCCCGGGACGAGGAGTGCATCGTCCTGGAGGGCCGTCTGCGCGTGGGATCGCAGGTCGAGATCGGCCCGGGCGGCTACCACCTGGCGCATGGCGGCGCACTGCACGCCACGATCACCACCGAGACCGGCGCAACGATATTCCTTCGCGGTGCCGTGCCCGAGCGCAGCCAAGTGCTCGGATGAATGCGGTGGACGGGCCTGGAGCGACGATGAACGACCGTGCATCCGAGATCGCGACGGCGGCGTATCCCGCCGATCGCCATGGACGGCCCGGCAGCGCGAGCCGGGCATCCGCAACCGGGGCCGTCGGCCCTTCAGACCGAGGTTGCCGCATGAACGCTGCCATGAGGAAGACGGACGACGCCGGGGACGCAGGCGCGCTGCAGGATCACCGCGACTGCCCGTCCGCCGGCGACCTTGCCGAAAGCGCCGACCTCCCGGGCACGCCGGAGCCGCTGCATGAGGAAGACCGCACGCTCGACGCTTTGAGCGGCGCCCGGGTCGCGGCGTCCGACGCGCAGCTCGCGCGGTGGATCGGGGCCATCGTGAACCAGGACGATCGTGCGCTGGCCGCGCTGTACGACGCCACGTTCACGCGCGTGTTCGGACTCGTGCAGCGCATCGTGCGCAACACCGCGATGGCCGAGGAGGTCGTCGAGGACGCCTACTTTCAGGTTTGGCGGCAGGCCGTGCGCTTCGATCCCGCGCGCGGCAAGGCAATGACCTGGTTGCTGGCGATGGCGCGATCGCGGGCGATCGACGCACTGCGCCGCGAAGCCCGCTTCAGGCACGAAGCGCTGGACGATGCGGCGGCGCCCGAATTCGCGAGCAAGGCAGCGCCCGTCGACGAATTGCTGGACCTGGCGCGACACCGGTCGGATCTGCACCAGGCCCTGATGCTGCTCGGCGCCGAGCCGCGCCAGCTGCTCTCGCTGGCGTTCTTCCGGGGCCTGTCCCACGAGGAGATCGCCGAGGTGACCCAGCTGCCGCTGGGCACGGTCAAGTCGCAGATCCGCCGGGCACTGCTGTCGCTGCGCCGACTGCTCGGCGCGAGCGACACGCCGGCCCTCGTGTGATGAACCACGCCAACCCAGGCCGGGCGCCATCCAACCGCCTCACGGACAATCCCGCCATGCCGTCCGATTCGCTGCCCCTGCGCATCGATCCCGCGCCGGATCCGCTCGACCGCGAACTCGAGCCCCTGTTGAGCGAGCCGTTCGCCAGCGCCTGGGCCGCGGGCGACGCCAGTGGCGCGGCGGCGTCGGGTGTGCGCGGCCGGCTGCTCGAACGCCTGTCGGCCTCGCGCGCCGCCTCTGCGGCGATGGTCACCTCGAGGCCGAAGCGGCTGGCCGCCTCGGAGCTGGCATCCGGCGTGGTCGCGCGCACGCTGTACGCGGCACCGCGCGACCGATCACTGCGGCCCGGCGAGCCCCTGCGCGCACGGATGGTCGAACTGCAGCCCGGCAGCCGGTGGGAAGGTCCGGTCGACGGGTGTCATCGCGAATGGCTGGTGCTGCGCGGAACGGCCCGCATCGGCGACGAGGTGCTGCAGCGTCGCGACTACCATGTCGTGCCGGCGGGTACGGCAACCGGCGCGATCGCCTCCGAGCAGGGCGCATGGCTGTTCTTGCGCGAGTCGACCCTTGCAGCTTCGCGCGGCGACGCGTTCACGGTTCGCGACGCCGACGCCGGCTGGCCCGAGTACGCGCCGGGCATCCGGCGCCGCGTGCTCTGGCAGCGCGACGGCCAGGCCGCGTTGCTCTACCTCGCCCAGCCGGGAGCCGCAGTGCCTCGGCACACGCATGGTCACGACGAGGAATGCCTGATGGTGCAGGGCGAACTGTTCCTCGACGACCTGCTGCTCCAGGAAGGCGACTACCAGCTCGCGCCCGCGGGCACCGGCCATCGCATCACCGAGACCGATACGGGCGTGGTGGTATACGCACACGGCGACTTCGAGCTGAAGTTCGTCCCGTGACCGGCGGCGTGCCTCGGCGCGCGCCGGCAGACGACCCGCGGTCGTCGATCACGTGGCCGAAGTCGCTGCCGCCAGGCAGGCATCCGTCTCCATGTCGAGCGAGCATCACCGCGAGCCAGTGGGCAGTCAGTTCCCGGAGGGTCGCGAAAAGGTCCGTGCTCCCCGGTTGGCCACGTGGATGGCCGGCAGAACCAGCAGCGCCCCGACCCCGTGGAACCACTGCGGCGGCTCGTCCAGCAGCCACCATGCGAGCGCCGAGCCATACAGCGGCGCCAGGTACATCACGAGGCTCGCCGTGCCCGCGCCCAGCTCGCGCAGCATGAAGCCGTAGGCGAGGTACGACAAGAGCCCCGGCAGCAGTCCTGCCAGCACGATCAGCCCGATGCCGCGGACATCGAGGGCCACCGGCTGGGTCAGGCATTCGAACACCACGAACGGCAGCAGCAGCACGAGGCCGCCCGCGCAGATGCAGCACAGGCGCTCGGCGGCGCAAAGCACGGTCGGCCACGCGAGCAGCAGGAGCGAGTAGGCGATCCACGCCACGGTGGCCGCGAGGATCCACAGGTCTCCCGCCGAGAAACGGGTGGCGCGCAGCACACCGAGGTCGCCGCGCGCCAGGATGAAGACGACGCCGGCCAGCGCCATGGCCATGCCGACCCGCTGGCGCGTCGTCAGCCGTTCGCCGAGCAGGCGCTGGCCGCCCAGCGCGATGCCTACCGGTGCGGCGGCGTAGAGCAGCCCGATGTTCGTGGCGCTGGTGGAATGCCCCCCGAGGTAGACCCACGCGCCGCAGATCCACATGCCGAGCCCGCCCAGCACGAGGCAGCGCTTCCACTCCCTGCGCACATGCTCGCGCTTGGCGAGCAGCGACCGCCCGTTGAACGCGAGCAGAACGGCGAAGACGATGGACCAGCGCCCGAACGCGAGCAGGTGGGGCGGCACGAACGGGCCGGCGGCGCGCGCGATGAGGTAGTTGGACGACCACACCAGAGGCACCACCCACAGCAGCGCGCGGGCCAGCCGGCTGCGCGCAAGCGGGTCAGCGGCCACGCGCGACCACGCGAGGCACGTCGCGTGGGCGCGCTCGACGGCCGGTGCGGCTGCGGCGGGCGGCTTCGGAGGTTCACGCATGACGCAGGATCATCGCCGACCGGCGCGCGCCATCGAGGTCGGAACCGCCCACCCCGGTCAATCCCAGGTCTCTATGACCCTGCTGTCGTCGCGCAAGCCAAGGCCGGCTTGCGCCGCGCGGCGGAAGCGCTCATGTGCGATCGCAAGCAACGGAAGCTGCGCGCCGCAGGACGCTCCCGCCGACGCCACCAGTGCGCTGTCCTTGACAAAGATGTTGATGGCGCTCGTCACTTCGACGTCGGTCCCGGCGACCATGCGAGGGCCTCGGTCCGACAACATCCACGACCCGGCTGCGCCTTTCTCGACAAGCCGAAGCACGAGGGCCGGATCGAGGCCCAGCGAGCGCGCCAGGCTGAGTGCCTCGGCGGCCGCCACGATGTGAACGGAGCACAGATGCTGATTGACCACCTTGATGCTCTGCCCGTCACCCAGCTCCGGACCCGTCACGCGCACGGTGCCCATGGCCTCGAGGATCGGCGTGGCGAGCGCGACGTCGTTCGGGGCCCCGGAGGCGAAGATGACCAGCTGTCCGGTTCTTGCGCGGGCGACGCCACCGGTGACCGGGGCATCCACGACGCGCGCGCCCGCACGCTGCAATGCCTCGCCCTGCTCGCGCACGCATTGCGGTCCGACCGTGGACATGATGACCCACAACTGCCCTCGGACCGATTCCCCGACGCGGCCGACAAGCCCCGCCAGCTGGTCCGGCGTGGCGACCATCACGACGACCACGTCCGCCGCCGGCGCATCAGGAAAGCTGCTGACCGTCTCGATTCCGCTCGACCGGGCGTTGGCGATGACGGCGTCCGACACGTCGACGCCGGTGACCTCGTGGCCAGAGCGTTGGATCTGCAGAGCCATCGGCAAGCCGATGGCGCCAACGCCAATGAATGTGACCTTCATCCTGTCTCCCGAGTCCGAGCACGCTTCGATTCGATCGAGCGCGAATTGCAAGAAGGAACGCCGCCGGAACGCGAGCCAGCCGCGACATCGAAGGTTCGCGGGCACCGCATTCGGCCGGTGGCCAGCGCTACTCCACCGCCTTGACCATGTCCTCGACGACCTTCTTCGCGTCGCCGAACACCATCATCGTCTTGTCCATGTAGAACAGCTCGTTGTCCAGCCCGGCGTAGCCGGCGGCCATGGAGC
>Ga0075429_100000698_pt1 | contig 26179 bp, 27 predicted proteins | sample RhiMetdeltSRZDD3_FD_75295 | JGI IMG/M metagenome (GOLD analysis project Ga0075429, IMG submission 75295) | Populus rhizosphere microbial communities from Tennessee, USA - Rhizosphere MetaG P. deltoides SRZDD3 | ecosystem: Host-associated > Plants > Roots > Rhizosphere > Soil | place: USA... | reverse complement strand
TCGTTCAGCCCGCCGCTCGCGGCGCGGCTGCCGCACCCGACCAGCAGGATGAGACTCAGAGCCGCGATAGCGACCCGAGCGATCACCTGACCTCCTCTGCGACAAGCATCTGGTGGTTCAACGCCACTCGGGGCGCGCAGGTTCCGCGGGTGGGAATAGCGCGGTCGGGAGCCGGGTTCTGGCGGCATGGCCGACTGGAACAAGGGCATCGTCGACGAATTCCGCGCCAAGTCCGGCAAGGGCATCGGCCACTTCGGCGACAAGCTCCTTCTCCTGACGGCGCGTGGGGCGAAGACCGGAGAGGTCCGAACGACACCGCTGGTGTATCACCGTGATGGCGACCGCTACATCGTTGCCGCGTCGATGGGCGGCGCGCCTCGACACCCGGCCTGGTATCACAACCTGGTGAAGCATCGGGAGGCGGAGATCGAGGTCGGGACCGAGAGGTTCAAGGTGCGGGCGACCCCGATCGCGAGGGGCCCGGAGCGCGACCGTCTCTACGAGGCGCACGGTGCCAACTTCGCGCCGTTCAAGGAGTATCCGAAGAAGACCACTCGGATCATCCCCGTCGTCGTACTGGAGCGCGCTACCTAAGCAGCGCGATCAGTTCTTGGCCCAGCCCTCCGGGAGCAGGACCGTGCCGTTGGCCATGACGTAGTACACCTGCCAGCCGTAGAACCCGCGGTACGCGTTCGGATCGTTCCGCATCACCTCGCCGTACTTCATGACGGCATCCACGTACTCGCTGTCGTGGTTGTACCACCAGATCGCTCGTTCCATGCGTTCCGGCGCGCCGGTCGCGCGCAGATAGCGGCCGGCGGCAAAGATCGCGTCGCGCGGGTTATTGATGTCGCCGTCTCCGTACACGTCCCAGGTCTTCGGCATGAACTGCATCGGCCCCTGCGCACCGGCGTAAGAGTCGCCGCGGATCCGACCCATGCGCGTTTCGACCAGGTTGATCGCGGCGAGGTAATACCAGGGCACGCCGAACTCGGCCTCCGCAGCCCGGTAATAGGTCATCAGGTCGTGCAGGGGCGGAGCCGACACGATCCGCCACTCGGGCAGCTCCGTCACGTACGTCGAATCCCAGAGCCAGAGATTCGCAAGTGCGGCGATGTTGAGGTCCGCGGCCCTGCGCAGATCCTTCGGTATCCCGGAGAAGACCGCGTCGCGGAGGTCGGCACGCTGGATCAGTTGGAAATAGACGAGCTGCTGAAGGTGCCCCATGTACGCGAGCTCCTTGCCGGTCACGGCTGGATCGCGCACGGCGCGTTCCGCCATCACGAGCTGGTCCAACAGTGCGGTGGCGTCGCCAGCGGCGACCGGCAGAACATCCCACCGGCCCGGCTCGCCGGCTGCCGCACGAGCTCGATCGCGGGAGGTCAGCGCGGCGCGCTCGACCTCGGGCTCGAACGCGCTCACGTCCGTTGCCGGCGCTGGAGTCATGCGAGGCGCTGCGCTCGAGAGCGCGGTGGGTGCTCCCAGGGCGAGGTAGGCGGCGACAAGCACCAGGACAAGCAGAACCCCGGTGGCCAACCCCTTCCTCATCGCGCTCACATGGTGGACCCGCCGCGGTCCACAGGTAACTCCACGATCGGGGATCCAAAACGAGATGAGACCTCTCTGATCCGCGTGGTCGCTTGATCGCTGCGGAGCGATCCGACCGTTACATGGCCAGCGATACGTCGAGAGCCGGCGCGATGAGCGGCGAGGGCCGGACGTCACAGAGCGCGCACGGATCAGCCGCGTGCGCTACCCGGCCCTCCTGGACTTCGACGCCTTCGCTTGCCTCTGCTTCGCCGCCTCGACACTCGAGCGAAGCGCGGCCATCAGATCACCGATCTCAGAGACGCTAGATGTCTCGACGATCGGCGCGGGAGCGGCCGGCGCCTTGCTCCGAAGCATCTTTAGGAGCTCGTCACGGTATGCGTCCGCATGGGCGGATGGCGACCACGTTGTCGCCATCGCGCCGATGAGCTGGCGCGCGGTCTTGACCTCGCGATCCGAGACCGCAACGTCGGCGGGCCGCACCGCGAACTCTTCGGGGCTTCGCACCTCGTCGCCGAAGAAGAGTGTCTCGAGCGCCAGGGTCTTCTCCAGCGGGCGGATCGCGACGAGGTGCGGCTTGGTCCGAAGAACGAAGCGGCCGATCCCGACCATGCCGGCGGATTGCAGCGCCATGAGCAGCAGGACGTAAGGCTTCTCGCCGCCCAGCCGGCGGACCGGCGCGACGTGATAGCTCTTCTCGTAGAAGACGGGATCGATCTCGGCCAGATCCACGAATTCCTCGAGCTCGATCGTCCGGCTCCGCTCAGGCGCGAGCGAGACGAACTCTTCTTCGGTGACGGTCACCAGCTCGCCGTCATCGAGCTCGACCCCTCTGACCACGTCGTCGGCTTCAACGGGGCGCGCCGTTGGCCCTGGCTCGCGGATCGATGGCGTGCTCGGCTGGTCCGCTTGCCGCAGCTCGCGTTCTGCCTGGTACGAAACCTCGGGACCGGCGTCATCCGGCGCGAACGTCGGCGATTCCTCCGCGCGCGTGACGCGCTCGTAGCGCACGCGCTTGCCGGTGCGCCGGTCGTACAGGTGGAAGCGCACGTCCTTTGGCTGCGTGGCTGGATACAGCCTCACCGGAATGTTCACGAGGCCGAAGCTGATGCTGCCCGTCCAGACCGCTTGACCCATCCCGCGCGTTACGCTCCCGCTCGAATCTCCGGCTCATTGTCCCTCAGGCACTCGGTTGTGGGGAGGCTCGATCCGTGACCCCCGCGTTGACGTGGCCGCAGGTCCTCGCCTGGCGCATGCGCCGGCAGCTCCTCGATCCCATCGGAAGAGCGTCCGTGCCGGATGTCGTCCGACGCCTCTGCGGTGTCCAGGCGCAGGTGGCGTCATCGGCCGAGCTCGCGATCCGCGTCCGGCGCATGTCGTCACGACCGGGTGAGGTCGCGCGCGCGCTGAGCGACGGCCGGCTCATCAAGACCTGGGCGATGCGCGGCACCCTCCACCTGCTCACGCCAAAGGATGCCGGCGCGCTGCTGTCGCTCATGGCAGCGGGACGCTCGTGGGAGCTGCCGAGCTGGGAACGCTACTTCGGCATGACCGCCAAGCACTGGGATGCGCTGCGCCCGGCGGCGCGCGAAGCGCTCGAAGGCAGGAATCTGACACGGGAAGAGCTGATCGCGGCGATCGTCGCGCAGCCCAGCCTCGGACATCTCGGCGACGCGCTTCGCTCCGGATGGGGGACGCTGCTGAAGCCGCTCGCATGGCAGGGAGACCTCTGTTTCGGACCGAGCCGCGGAACGCGCGTGACCTTCATGCGTCCCGAGGCCGCGAGCAAAAGGTGGGCCGGCGTGCTCGAGCCGGACGAGGCCGCGGCGATCGTCATCGTCGCCTACCTCCGGGCCTACGGCCCCGCCACGATGGCGAACTTCCGGAACTGGCTGAGCCGCGGCAGAGTCAGTGCGCGACAGATCCGGGGCTGGTTCAGCGCGCTCGGCGATCGCCTGGCGCAGATCGATGTGGATGGCGACGAGGTCTATGTCCTCGCCGAAGACCTCGACGAGATCGCGTCGGCGAGGCCGACAGCCACGGTGCGCCTATTGCCAGGGTTCGACCAGTACGTGCTGGGGCCGGGCACCGAAGACGGTCACGTCCTGCCGCCGGGGCGGCGGAGGGCGGTCAGCAAACAGAGCGGCTGGATCGCGCCGATCGTCGTCGCCGGCGGCCTAGTGAAAGGCACGTGGGAGATCGACGGCGAACGTCTGCGCGTGGGCTGGTTCAAGGAGGCGGGCAGGCCGCCGCGGACACGGATATACGAAGAGGCCGAGCGGCTGTCCGCGATAGTGGGTCGCCGTCTTCGCTCGGAGATCGTCCTCAGCTGAAGCGCCAGCGTGTAGCGCCGTGCGGCTCCGCCGTGGCAACCCCGAACGCCGTCGTGGGTGTCACCGCGTACAGGTCCCACGGCGGCGGCCCGGCGCTCGGCGCGCTGTACGGCGCCGTGAACGCGCCGTCCTTCACCGTCGCGGGCCATCCCTGATCGGCGTAGCGCTTTGCAAGCCGGTGGAGCGTCGCGTCGTCGGCGACCTTCACGGCTCTGCCTTCGACCGCGAGGTCGAGTCCCTTGAGCGCAACGGAGATGACGCAGTTCGGATTCCTGGCCAGGTTGCGGCCCTTACGGGTGCGCGCGCCGGTCACGATGAAGAACTTCTCGTCGAGCCAGAGCGCGCCAATGCCGGCCACGTGCGGCCGCCCGTCGGGGCGCGTCGTCGCCAGCCAGCACGTCCCGTCGAAACCCGCGTTCAGGATCTCAAGGGCGCGCGACCAGGGGATCCGCTTGTGGCCGTAGATGTCGAGGTTCTTCTCGGTGACGCTCACACTTGTCCTCCCGTCCGCATCACTCGCTGATCGTCGACTCAGAGATCTTCACGAGGCCGAGGTTGCCATAGATCTCGCGCGTGGCCTTCGAGAAGTTGAGGGTGTAGAAGTGCAGCCCCGGGACGCCGATGTCGAGCAGATCGCGGCAGAGCTCGGTGGCGACCTCGATCCCGCGTCTGCGTATCTCGTCGCGGTCGTCTCCCCCGGCCTCGATCCGGCGAACGACGTCGTCCGGCACGGCGTATCCGGAGAGCTGGGCCATCCGCTGGACCGAGACCAGCGACGTGATCGGCATGATCCCCGCCAGGATCGGCTTCGTGACCCCGAGGGCAGCCAGCTCGTCGCGCAGACGCTCGTACTCCTCGACCTTGAAGAAGAACTGGGTGATCGCGAAGTCGGCGAGGCGAAGCTTGTCGGCGAGGTGCCGACGATCCGATACGAGGTCGGGTGACCTGGGGTGCCCGGCCGGATGCGCAGCGACGCCGACCGACTCGAAACCGAGCCGGCGTCCGAGCTCGACCAGCTGCGAGGCGTACTCGAGCTCTTTGTAGGACTCCTCCTGCGGAAGCGGATCTCCGCCGAGCGCAAGCAGATTTTCGAGCCCCGCAGCGCGAAAGCCACCGATGATCTCGCCCAGCTCGAAGCGCGGATGGGCCACGCAGGTCAGGTGTGGCATCGGCGTAAGGTCGGTCGTTCTCAGAAGATCAATGACGACGCGCGTCGTTCGCTCGCGCGAGATCCGACCGCCGCGATAGGTGACCGAGACGAATGACGGTCGGAGCGGCTGCAGGTCGGAGATCGTCCGAGTCAGAAGCTTCTGTTCGGTTTCGTCCTTCGGCGGAAAGAATTCGAACGAGAACGTCTGCCCCGCTGCGAGGAGGTCGATGATGCGCGCCATCGCGCGAGTCTAGTGAGAGCGCGGGCCCATCAGTCCAGTTCGGACGAGTCCCACGCCACGCTGTCCCACGCCACGCTGTCCCACGCCACGCTGTCCCACGCCACGCTGTCCCAGGCGACACTGTCCCAGGCGACGCTGCCCCAGGCCACGCTGTCCCACTCGTAGTTGTCCCAGGCGACGCTGTCCCAGGCAACGCTCTCCCACGTGAGCGCGGCCCACGCGATGCCGCCGAGCGATAGATCCCTCCAGCGAAGGGGCGTGCCGTAGAGGAGTGCATATAGCCCACGCGCGACGGGATTGGCGGGCCGAAGTGCTCGATTCGCTCGGGGCAGGTCCTCAGTTGACGATGCTGTACCGGCAAGCGCGTTCGTGACGCTGAGCGTGCCCCCGCTGCTTGGTGCTTCCGGCGCCGCCATGTTCATCGCGGCCGAGATGTCCAGGAGGCCGCGGCCGTCCGCGGCCGGATCGCTCGTCGAGGCGCTCTCGGCGCCGTACGTCTGCGCCGTCGACATCAGCAGCGCCTTGACCTGATCCGGTGTGAGATCGGGGCGGCGCTGGAGCAAGAGGGCGACAGCCCCCGACACGATGGGCGTCGACATAGACGTGCCGGTCATGCGGATATACGTCGCTCCGTTCGCCGCGGTCACAACGCGGTCGGAGAAGAGTGTGTCGAGAACGCTGCCGACCGCGCGGAGCGAGACGATGCGCCGCCCGGGTGCGACAAGGTCGGGCTTGGCGTTCGACTCGGCCGTGCCCCACGCCGAGAAGAACGCGAGCACGTCGTCGCCTCTGGTCGCCGTTCCAAGATCGTCCGTGGCGCCGACGGTGATGACGTACGGATCGATGCCTGGCGACACGACGGTGTCACGCTGCGGTCCGCTGTTACCCGAGGCGGCGACGACGACGATGCCGCGCTGCCAGGCGATCTCCACCGCGGCCGACAGGGGGTCGATGCGGTACGACACCGTGACCGGCGCGCCGAGGGACAAATTCATGACGCGGATGTTGTAGACGCCGCTGTGTGCGACGACCCACTCGATCCCGCGCACGACAGAGGACATCCGTCCTGCTCCCCTGCTGTCGAGCACGCGCACATCGACGATGTTCGCTTCCGGAGCGACGCCAACGAACTGGCCGTCGGAGCGCGCGCCATTACCCGCAACGATCCCCGCGACATGCGTGCCGTGCCCGCCGGGATCCCGCGTGACACGCCCGTCCGCGAAGTTGACCGACGCGAGGATGCGGGCACCAAGATCGGGGTCTGGGGCGACCCCTGAATCGAGGATCGCCACTGTCACGCCTCTTCCCGTTGTTCCCTGCCGCCTGACCTGGTCCGCATTGACCACGGTCGGATAGACAGATGCGCTCTGTCCCGCGGCGGCTTGACCCTGCGGGGCCACCGCGGGTGAGGGGGTTGCTGTTGTGGTCGGCACCGGTGTCGGAGCGACCGTCGGCGCGGGTGTCGGAGCGACGGTCGGTGCGGGTGTCGGAGCGACGGTCGGTGCGGGTGTCGGAGCGACGGTCGGTGCGGGTGTCGGAGCGACGGTCGGCGCGGGTGTCGGATCTGCGGTCGGCACCGGTGTCGGTGTCGGGCTTGCGGTGGGAATGAGCGTAGGCGTCGGAGGCAGCGTCGGGGGCGGAGGGATCTCCGCGCGCGCAGACGGAGGCGCCTCCGCTGCGCCAGATAGTGGGCCGACAGTGGCGTCGTGATGGATGTACGCGACCGTCGGCAGGAGGCTCAGCGCGCTTATGCCGCTCGCATTCGCGAATCCCGCGGCGCTGCCCAGGAGTGAGAGCGCTCCGACCGGAGTGCCGTACTGGCGGAGCAGGCCCAGAGCTTCGTTGGCACGACCCAGGTCCGGCGCGGGAGCGAACGGCGCAGACGAGTGATGCATCTCCACGATGACCGGCAGAACGGCCAGCGGATCGGCCTGCATACGCGTCCGCAGCGCTGGATCGATCTTCTGGTCCGGCAGAACCTCGGCGGTGGCCCCAGACGGGGGCCCGGCGAAGGTCTGCGCGAACACCAGAAGCGTGCAGGCGACGGCGACGGCCAGCTGCCGGCCTCTCATGCGCCGCCCATACGCACGCGTTCGCTGCCGCGCTCCAGCCGCAGCGGCAGGCTGAAACAGAACGTGCTGCCCTTGCCGTGACCCGCCGACTCCGCCCACATACGGCCGCCGTGGGCAGCGATGAGGCCGTTGCTCAGGTAGAGGCCAAGCCCCGCTCCCCTCACCGTACGGGCGGACTGGGCGCGATAACCCCTACCGAAAAGCTGAGCCAGCTCGTTCCCATCGAGCCCGATGCCTTCGTCGCTGACGCGCACGGTCGTGCTCGTCTCGTCAGAGGTCACCGACACCGTGACCGTCGAACGCTCCGGCGAGTACTTCATGGCGTTGGACACGAGATTCGTGACGACCTGCTGGATCCGCCGCTCGTCCCACTCGCCGATGACGGTCTCCTCGGCGCACAACCTTAATTCGTGGCGCGCGGTCGACCGCATGCCGTCCGTCACCTCACGAACGAGCGCGCTCAGGTCCATGGGCCACCGCGAGATCGTCAGTACGCCCGCCTCGAGACAGCGGATGTCGAACAGCGCGGTGAGAAGCTCCGCGAGGCGATCCGCGTGCTTCACGATCAGCGACGCGGCCGACTTGAAGGCACTGCGATCCCGCTCGCCGGAAAGGAGTCGGCGCTGCAGAAGCTCCGCGTGGCCCCTGATCACGGTGATCGGCGTGTGCATGTCGTGCCACGCCATCGCGAAGATGTCCTCCCGCAGCCGCTCGAGGTCGCGCTGCGCGGTGATGTCACGGAACACGATGACGCCGCCCTGCAGCTCGGCGCGAGGCGAACGGAGCACCGAAGCCCCCAGGCCGAAGACGCGCCGCTCACCGGAGAGCAGCTCGACATCCATCTGATCCACGCTCTTGCCCGAGCGGATCGAGTCGATGACCGGGACCAGAGCCGCGGCGATCTCGCGCGCAGTGTCGGGCCACTGCTCGACTCGCTGGAGATCGAGCGGCTGGCCGAGGACGAGGCTCGCGCCGTCGAGGCAGAGGAGCTCGCGGGCGGCGTGATTGAGCCGCACGATCGCGCCGCGAGCGTCCACGATCATGAGTGCGTCGTTCATGCCCGCGACCACCGCCTCAAGCTCCAGCGCGTGCCGTTCGTGCTCGAGTGCCATCTGCTCGGTCGCGCGCAGGCGCTTGATCGTGGCGCCTGCCTGCGCCGCGATGGCGCACAGACTGAACAGATCTTCGTCGTCATAGGCCTCTGACCGATAGCTCTGCGCGGACAGCACGCCGATGACGCGGTCACCCGACAAGATCGGCACGACGACGCCGGATCGAGGCGAGACCAGCTCGCCGGACTCCGTGCCGTACAGAAGGCGGATAGGCGCCGCCTCGCCGGACCATCGCACGATGCGAGGCCTTCCCATCCTGATGACCTCGCTCGTGAATCCTTTCCCGAGCGGGAACGAGCCGCCGTCATGCTCCTCACCACGGTCGATCTGACGAACGACATGCACGGTCTGGCTGACGTCGTCGTAGAGAGCGAAGAGGAAGACCGTGGCGTCCATCACGCGCGCCGTCTCGTCGTAGAGGGCGCGGAAGAGCTCTACAAGATCGCGCGCGTCCGACGCGATCGCCCCAAGTCGACTCGCGAGCGCGAGGCGAGCACGGGGCTGTTCATCATTGGCGGTCGTCGACTGCAGCATGTCCCCCACTGCACCCACGTGAATCGGCTCAGCGTTCGACTGCAAGGAGAGTACCGACCTCACATTGAGGTCGGTCGCTCGGTCACAGGGTCGGCTGCTTAGAGTGAGCCGATCGCGAGAAGCAGCCCGTGCTTTTTCATCGCGGGACTGGTGACGATGAAGAGCACGACACCGCTGACGGGCGCAGTCACGGTCGCGAGTGGCTGACCGACGAGATCGACGAGCTCGCCGACAACGTCTCCGGCCCTGACCTGTTGGTCCACATGCACGCGGGAGTGGAAGATGCCTTCTTCCGGCGAGCGCAGCCAGTCGAAGCTGTTCACGACGCGCGGCGGCGCCACCGGCTCGGGCGCACCGTCAAGCGCGCCGATCGTCCGCAGGATGTTGGTCACACCGCGGACGTGGCGAACGACGTCTTCTTCGATGAGCAACCCGCGTCCGCCCGACTCCGCCAGCACCGAGGCGACGCCGTTGAGCGCCGCGAGCGCGTACAGGGAGCCAGGCCGCTCGCCGGTCGGCGCGCTCTTCACCGCCCAGCGCGCTCCGTACGCGTCTGCCATCTTGCGGATGCGCTCGTCGAGCGCGGCCTCGCCCGTCTCGCGGTATATGACGAACGGCGTCAGGTCTTCGATGAGATCGCCGGCATGCAGGTCGATGGCGTACTCGCAGCGCGTCACGATCTCGGTCAGGAGCCGATGTGCGAAGCGCTCTCCCCACTTGCCCTTCGGGTCGCCGGGAAAGAGCCGGTTCAGATTGTCGCCGTCCTCGGGATTCACGTAGACGCTGCGCTCGTAGAAGCCGGGGCGGTTGAGGAGCGGGATCACGATCAGGATCCCGCGCACGTCCTTCGGATCGGTATCGCGTCCGAGGCGGACCGCAGCCTCGATCCCGGTGTACTCAGCGGCATGGATCCCAGCGGTGACGAGCACGGTCGGACCGGACACCGTGCCGGTGATAGCGAAGAACGGCCACCGGTACTTCGCCAGGCCGTCGTCACCGGTGAACGTGAAGAGCCCGGCGGCGCGCTGGCCGGCGGCCGGGATCGCGATCGGGCCGAGCGCGCTCTCCTGGGTTCGCACGAAGGCGCAAGTCTCTCAGAGGCGCCTCGGTTATGCGTAGCATCGTTCAGAAGCCGTGATCGAAGGAGGAGATATGCCACCTAAGAAACCGAGCCCATCACGCAGTGGCCGTGGAACGAACCCGCCCGGTGGCGGTTATGGCCGCGGCGGCAAGAAACGTAATCCGCTCAAGACGAAGCCCGGGCGGAAGAAGTAAGCCCACCGCCGCAGCCACGCGCGAAAGACGCTATGCGGGGATCTTGAGCTCCAGCCCGGGGTGGATAAGGTCCGGGTTCTTTCCCACTGCGTCCTTGTTCGCTTCGTAGAGCTCGGGCCAACGCTTGGCGTCGCCCATCTCAGACTGCGCGATGTCGGAGAGCGTGTCTCCCGACTTGACTATGTAGGTCCTTGTGCCCGTTGAATCCTGTCCGCCGCGCTCGCCGCGGCGCTGTTCGATGACGCGCTCGGTCGAGGTCTGCTGCTCTGTGGTCGGCTGATCGGTCGCGGAACCACCTTCGCTACGAGGCATGTGTCACCTCTTTTCATCCCTAGACACCCGCATACGGCGGGCCACGACGTCAGAGGCGCAAAGGTGGGTAGTAGTTCTCCACGCCTTCGCGTTTGATCTCCTCGACCCAGCTCGTGCCATAAACAGCCTCGCGATCGGCCCCGGCGAGGCTCCAGGCGTCGCGGCGGTAGGTCCAATTCGTCGGCTGGAGCCGGTGCGCGGCTCGAAAGTGTCCGATTGCCGCCCCGTGCGCGCCGCGAGCGTACAGAGCCTGACCGAGCGCGAAGTGCGCGGCGGCGGTCGCCTCTCGGGCGGAACGGGGTCGACTACGACGGATCACCTCGTCGGGTGACAGCGCATAGCGACTCTCGCGGCCGTTCTTGCTCGATGCCCAGTCACGAAGTGCGGCCACATACCGCTCCGCCTCGACGTGAAGCGCCTTGACGAGCTCGATGCGCTCGCGCTCCTCGGGCAACGCATCCGCGGGCACGGCACGGTCGAGATACGCGGGACGCTGGGGATGGGCCGGCTCGGGCGGGCGCACGATCATGCCCTCCTCGTCGATCCAGACCCCGCTCGGAACGTTGACGATGCCGAAGAGGGCATCGACGACATGCGCCGCATCGATGAGCGAGGGATGCTCGGGCGCCGCTTTCGCGATCCATGGACCGGCGGTCGCGCTGCCGCGCGCGTCGAGGGCGACGGTGACGATCTCGAGACCCTTAGGTCTTAGCTCGGTCCGCAGCTCCTGCCACACGGGCAGGTCAAAGCGACAGCCTCACCACGAAGCCCACGCGACGAGGACCACCTTCGTTCCGCGCAGCGACGACAAGCGGAACGACCCGCCACGAAAGTCGGGCAGCTCCAGCTCCGGCGCCACGACGCTTTGAAGTGCGTGACCGCCGGCTTCCGCGCCGAGCGCCCACAGGCCATGGTCCGCATCGTGGACGAGCGGCATCGCTAGAGCCTCCGCCGCGGCCGATAGCTCGACCGTGGCCGCGTCGATCGCACGGAACGGTACGCAGCGGTCGCCGCGGCACAGGCCCTCAGGCTTGGCGAGCCACCCAGTGACGCGTTCGAATTCCGCGACCGGAACGCTGGGGCTGGTGAAGATCACGACGCGTTACGGTAACTCGATGAGGTTGTTGATCGTCGCGCTCGTCGTCGCGACCGCATGCGCGCCTGTCGCGACGACCGTCACTCCGTCTCCCTCGCCGACGATCACCGCGACGCCGACCATCTCGCCATCCCCCACGGCGTCGCCCACCGCTTCACCGACGCCCACGCCGGGCCTAATGCCGCTGTTCGACGCGCACCTGCACTACAGCGCGCCGGCGTGGTCCGCCCATCCACCCGAGACGATCGCCAGGCTTCTCGACTCGGTCGGCGTTCGCTCCGCGCTCGTATCGAGCGCGCCCGACGAGGGGACTTCCAGGCTGCGCGCCGCGCTGGGCGACCGGGTCGTGCCCGTGCTCGGTCCGTACCGCAACGCGGCCGACGTGTTCTCGTGGACGCGGGATCCGTCGATCGTCCCGTACGTCGAGTCGACCTACCGAGCCGGCGTGCACCGCGGCTTCGGCGAGTTTCACCTGGGTGTCGGGCAGCTTGGACTGCCGACCGTTCGAAGCGTCCTCGCCCTCGCGCAGCGAGAGCGGCTGTTCCTGCACCCGCACGCCGACGCACGCGCGGTCGGTGAGCTCCTGAGCTACATGCCCGAAGCGACAGTTCTCTGGGCCCACGGCGGCGTGGACGCGACGCCCGAGCAGATCGGCGCGCTGCTCGACCAGTGGCCGAAGCTGTCGGTCGAGCTCTCGCTGCGGGTCGATGTCGCGCCGAACGGCACCCTGGATCCGCGCTGGCGCGAGCTGCTCGTGCGGCACGGCGGCCGCTTCATGATCGGCACAGACACCTGGACCGTTGGCGGCACGTTCACCGGGAACGAGCGCTGGGACGCGTACGCGGAGATCGTGCGCGGGATCCGCGGTTGGCTCGCGCAGCTCCCCACCGACGTGGCCGAGGCGATCGCGTACCGCAACGGGGAGCGGTTCCTCGCTCAGCTCCCGCGTTAGAGGTACCGCGACAGCAGCAGTCCGACCGCGAGCGCGACGAGCGCCAGCCACAGGATCCGAAGCGCGCCCTCGGACGCCGCGATCAGACTCGTCGCGTCCAGCGTCTCGCGCGATCCATCGCGGTAGCGCACCTCGCCCACAACGGACTCGCTGCGTCGGCGCACCGCGCGCACCCGCGTCGAGAGGACGCGCTGCGCGAGGCTCAGCAGTGCCGCCGCGGCCGCGACCGCGATCGCCGGCAGCGGCGGGGCGCCCGTCGCGTAGGCGGCCGTGAGCACGGGGAAAGCGCCCCACGCCAGCGCGAAGCCAAGGTCCGAATGCACGAGCGGAGCCTCGAACGCATAGAGAAGGACGAGCGCGACGCCCGCGGCGACGAAGAAGCCGAACGCCGGCCCGAGGATCCCGATGGCCGCGATTCCTAGCGCCGCCGCGCCTGCCAGACCGGCGGTTCCGAGAGCGACGAGCATGCGCGCCGGGATGCGCGTTCCAAGCGGGCGGCCCTGGAGCTCGTCGAACGAGTGCGCCGCGACGCCCACGCCGAGCCCGAACGCGAGGAGCGCCCCGAGGACGATGCGCGGGTCGGGCGCCGGCGCCAGCGCCGCGCCGAGCAAGACGTACGAGAGGTGCCACGCCGTGTATGGCGGATGCAGCAGCGTCCAGTAATCCCGCCATCCGCCGGGCCGCAGCGCGTAGAAGGCGGAGCCGAGCCGCGAGTCGCTCATGGCGGGCGCCGGGCGCCTCGTCGCGCTCATGACGATGCCGCCGCCCAGGCTCATGTGCCGCGAACGAACCTCGGCGAGACCGGCCTCGCGCCAGTAGCGCTCCACTTCGCGCTGCGGGTGCGCGCGGTAGAAGCGCTCGATGCTCGGTCCGAGGAAAGCGTTCACGTCGCGCCACCTTCGCGAGAACAGACGGCCACCAAGCGGCATCAACACGCGCGTGTACAGCCGCCACAGCGCGAGCGCCAGCGGCGAGCTGGGAACGCCGAATTCGAGCGCCGCGAGACGGCCGCCCGGCTTCAGGACGCGTGCGAGCTCGGCGACCGTCGCAGCCGGGTCGTCGACATAGCGAAGGAGATACGTGAACGTGAGGTGGTCGAACGTCGCGTCGGCGAACGGAAGCCGCTCGGCGCGCGCATTCACGAGTCCCGTGATGAGCCCGTTCCGCCGCGCGGCCTCGGCGAGCATCTCGGCGCTCCGATCGAGACCGACAACGCGGCAGCCGTAGCGCCGGGCGAGCTCCACGGCCACGAGACCGGTGCCGGTCGCGACATCGAGCACGACATCGTCGGCATCGGCGCGGACAGCATCGACCAGTGCGTGCCGCCAGCGCGGGTCCTGACCGAACGAGAACAGCGCGCCGGCTCTGTCGTACGAGCGCGCGATGCCGCTGAAGATCCGCGGCGCGTCGGATGATGGCGAACGAGGCAAGGGTTCGAGTATGCGCGGGCCCCGAGCTAGAGCGGCATCACGACATGGCCGGTGCGGCCGGTGCGCGACCGGTACTGTTCCGCCGCGGCGCGCGCCGCCTCAGCGGCGCAGCCCGCGTCGGCGAGCGCGAGGACCGAACCGCCGAATCCGGCACCGACCAGACGCGCGCCGCGGACGCCACGCTGTGCGCGCAGCGCATCGGCGAGCACATCGAGCTCGTCGATCGACACATCGAAGTCCTCGCGCAGCGAGGCCTGCGACGCGTCTATCAGCGCGCCGCACCGCGCGAGATCGCCGGCGCCGAGCGCCGCGACGAAGGCGCGGACGCGTTCGTTCTCGGTGACCACGTGGCGTACGCGACGCGCGAGCGTCGGGTTCTGCGCCGCGAGGCGCTCGACATCGCCGAGCGTGGCGTCGCGAAGTGACGCGAGACCGAGACGACGCGCGGCCTCGTCGCACTGCGCGCGTCGTTCGTTGTACGCGCCCTGTTTCGCGTTGTCGTGGACGATCCCGGAGTCGATCACGGCGATCTCGGCGTTCGCGGGGATCGGCACACGCTCGATCTGCGACTTCCGCATATCGATCAGCAGCGCCTCGCCGACGCGAGACAGGCTGGCGGCGAGCTGATCCATCGTCCCGACGCGGGCGCCGACGATGTCCCGCTCGGCCTTGTGCGCGGCGTACGCGATGGCGACGTCATCGAGGGCTAGCGAGAACGCCTCGCGGAGCGCGCGCAGCAAGGCGACCTCGAGCGCGGCGCTCGACGACAGACCCGCGCCGGGCGGCACGCGCGACGCGATGCCCGCGTCGAATCCACGGATGGCATGCCCAGCCTTCGTCAGCACCCAGGTCACACCGCGAACGTAGTCGCCCCAGTCGCCGTGGTGCCGCTCTTCCCCGAGGCGGTAGGCGATCGGCATGTAACCGTGGCTCTCGACGCGGACGACCTGATCCTCGCGCGGGGAAAGCTCGACGACCGTTCGCTGAGGCGTCGCGGTGGGAAGGACCAGACCTTCGTTGTAATCCGTGTGCTCGCCGATCAAATTCACGCGGCCAGGGGCATCGGCACGGTACACGTCGCCCTATTAACTCTCCGAACGGAACTCCTGTTCTGCTCCACGGATACTTGGCTCGTGATCCGATACCGGCGCGCCATGCTTTCGGCGGTCGAGCGCCTGTCGCGCGGCCGCCTGGACGACCTTCGACGGTCGCTCTGGCGCCGTCGGGCGTATCTCTACGTGACACCAGGGGATGTCCTGGTGGACCGCGCCCTGCGTGGGTTCCCGGAAGAGGTCCGGGAGCTCGGCCGTCGCTGCCGGATCATCCGGACGAACGCCCGCGGTGGTGGAGGGTTCTATCCGGATCGCAACGAGATCGAGCTTGCTGCCGGCGTCGAGACCTACGAGGGCCTGGAGCAGGTCGAGCTCTCGGCCTGCCACGAGCTGTTCCACTTCGTCTGCTGGAACCATCCCGAATACCGCCGCGATGAGGAACGCAACTTCGCGTATCTGCGCCGGGCGGTCCGGGCCAGCCGGTCGCAGCTTGAGGCCTTCCGCCGCTATCGAGATTGGGTCGTCGGTTCGTTCCTGCGCCAGGGCGATCACGCGAATCCGGTCGAATACTTCGCCGACATCCCGACGAACTTCCGCGACACCGCCGAGCTCCCGCCGGCGATCCGAGCGCACTTCGCGCCTCTGATAGACGGCTCCACGCCCACCATCGACTTCAGTCGCGAGCCTGACTGGCCGATGGACGAAGGGTACTTCGAGCTGGCGACCTTTCAGCGCTGGCTCGCGGGGAAAGACTGAGCCGCTGCTCGATAGCAGCGGCTCAATCAATCGGACCTAGATCGTGGGTGCGTTCTCCGGGCCCTTCTCCACTCCGGGCTTCTGACGTGGGACATCGGTCGGCCCTTCCGGCCGCTCCGGGACCTCGCCGCCCTTCTTCCCTACTTCACCCGGGACGGGCTCGCCCGGGCGCGGGGGCAGTCCAGGCTCCATCTTCTGGTCGCCGCCGAGGTTCGGGTTCTTCTCCTGCATCGAAAGAGGGCCTCCCGCGATGTAGTCGCCGCTTAGGGCGCTGAAGAGAGACACGAGCAGTCGCTGTGCCATGTCCGTCGGTGCAACGGAGCGCCGTGCGGTGCCGCGCGACCATGTTCTTCGTGCGTGGGGAGTGCGGGATCATTTGGCTCGGACCGCAAGCAGCGTGGCCGCCAGCAACCGAACGCGTTTCTCGATCGCGTCCCGAACTCCGCGGAAGACCTGGACGCGCTCGGTCTTCGCGCCGCCGGCCGCGGCCGGGTCAGGTAGCTTCCAACGAAGCTTCAGTCCGCTGCGCGGCGGGACCGGGCAGCTCGCATCGCAGACCGTTACAACGACATCCCAGCCCTCGCCCACATCGTCGACCGATTTGCTCGCCTGTTGAGCGATGTCGATCCCGACTTCGCGCATCACTTCGATGGCGAGGGGGTGCACGCGCGTCGCGCGCGTGCCGGCGCTCTGGATCTCCAGGCGTTCGCCGGCGATGGCGCGAAGGAAGCCTTCGGCCATCTGAGAGCGGGCTGAGTTATGCGCGCAAAGGAAGAGGACGCGCTTCACGCCCGCAAGCATGACGCGCGGCGCCGGAGGTCGTCCGGCGCCGCGCGACGAATCAGGCGAGGACGGCTGTGCTGAGTGTGTCGATGAGCGAGCGGGGCGTCGTGCCGCCGCCGAAGATGGCGGGGCCCGCGTAGAAGATGAGAACGAGGACGATGAGGATCAGCAGGATGATGCCGATGATCATGCCGGCGCCGAATCCGCTGTCCGACGATCCGCTCGGATTGACATTGACCTGGCCCATGGATACCTCCTCTACTACTAACTAGGTCGCTAAAGACGCTCGCAAGCGCCGTGCCGGACCGCACGCTCGCTTCTATGCTCGCCGTCCCATGCGCAAAGGGCCGCTCCGTCATAAATGGTTTGCGGCCTTCACCGGCGCCATCGGTCTGGGGTCGATCGCGGACGAGGTCGCGAGGCTCGCATTGCCGCTCCTGGTGCTCGATCTCACGCACTCGATCGCCGCGGCGGCAACGCTTCGCGTGGTCCAGTCCCTCCCCTACATCCTCTTCGGCGCGCCCGCCGGAGCACTCATCGACCGAGTGGACAAGCGCCGGCTGCTCATCGCCTGCGATATCGCGGGCGTCGCGCTCACCGCAGCGATCCCGCTGTCAGCCATTGGCGGCGTTTTCTCGATCGAGCTCCTGTACGTGATCGGCTTCCTGCTCGGCACGGTCGAGGTCCTCTGGGGCGTGACCACCGACTTCAGCGTCATCCCAGCGCTGGTCGAGGAGCGGGAGCTCACCGACGCGAATGCGATCTTCCTCGCGGCGGACCGCGCGGCGCGGATCATCGGACCCACCCTCGGCGGGTTCGCCATCGCCGCCATCGGCGGCGTGAGCGCGATGTGGATCGCGGCGCTCGCGTTCCTGCCGACCCTCTTGGTCTTCTACCGGATGCCTCCCATCCTCGAGATCTCCGCCGCGGAGCTCGCTCCGCTCACGGTGCGCAACGTCATCCACGAGATCGGCGACGGCTTCGCGTTCGTATGGCGCGCGAAGGTCCTCCGCTGGCTGCTGGTCGTGATGTCGATCGCCAACCTCGGAGGCGTCGGTCTACGTGTGCTGATCCTGTACGTGCTGCGCGAGGAGCACCACCTCGACGAGGTGACCATCGGGCTCGCCCTCTCCGCGAGCGGCGGTCTCACGATCATCGGCTCGCTCCTCGCACCGCGTCTCACGCGCGACCGGGCGATGGGTCACAGCATGATCGGCGTCATCCTCGCGTCAGGGCTCTGTGCGCTCGCGGGAGCTTTCACCAACGACTGGCGGCTCATCACGCTCTTCTTCACCGGGCGCGAGATCGCCTGGCAGGCATTCATCATCTATGCGTTCATCCCGCGGCAGCGCGACGTTCCAGCGAACCTGCGCGGCCGCGCCAACGGCGCGTTCCGGACCGTCGTGCTGATCTCCAACAGCGCCTCGCCCGCGGTCCTCTCCGCGATCGTCGTCGTGGCTTCGAGCGCCGTCGCGTTCGCGGTCGCAGGCGGTCTCGCGATCGCCAGCGCGGCGGTCGCGACGTTCACGCCATTACGGGAGTACGCGGTGCGGGAGCCCGCTGCCGATGAGGTCGCGAACGCGACCACTGGTGACGAGTCAGTCGCTGCGACGGGCGAGTGACCGCTCATGCGGGCCGCACCACGGGGCGGCTGGTGGTATGACTGACTTCATGAAGAGGACCCTGAATCTGATCGTCTCCATAGCGGTGCTCGCGGCCGTCGCCATCGCCGCCCTTCAGGTCGCGCAGGCAACGGTCACGTTCCAGGAAGAGTCTCTGGCACTCGCACCCGGTGAGATCAGAGCATTCGAAGCGCGAACTCCCTTTGGGATCCCGCTCCGGAACGGACTCAGCTGGACGGTCGATCCCAGCTGGCTGGGAAAGATGGACGAGCGTGGCGGCTTTCACGCAGGCGAGGTGAGCGGCTCCGGGACCGTGACCGCGCGACTCGGGCCCGCGTCCACGCGGGTCGCCGTGACGGTCACCTGCCCGAAGCTCGTCGAGATCCAGGGCATACGTTTCGACGTGTCGTGCGGCCGCGCCGCCGATGTCTACGTAGACGTCAATGCGAACGGAGGCGCGGAGCGCGCGCGCGAGGAGGTCGACCGGGAGACGGACCGAGTGTCACGCGACCTGCAGATCTCGACCGATCTCCGGTTCCGTGTGTACTACCTCGGGTCGACGCGGGCGTTCACCTCCGCGGTGTCGTGGCTCGGCCGCGGCTTCACCGCCGGTCCGACGGTGCGTCAGACCGAGGCCGTCTATCTCGACCTCCCCGATTTCATCGCGATCGATCAGTCGCAGATGGTCCAGTTCCAGAGCGCGAACGCTCTGCGCCACGAGCTCGTGCACCGTTCCCTCCGTCACTTCGTGGGCTACGCGAACATCGACGAGGTCCCGTCCTGGCTCAACGAAGGCTGGGCGTTCTTAAAGGAGTCCGAGTCGGGTCGGCTGCACACGGAAGCGCGCGTCGCTTCGGCGTCCAGCGCGTTCTTCGGCAGGCTGCCATCGCTCGACGCACTCAGCGATCTTGGCGACTGGAACCGTCGCACCGGCCTCGACCAGATCTATCAGTACTACGTCTCAGCGCAGGCGACGCAGTTCCTGATCGACGACATGACGCTGCCCGGTCTGCTTCGAGCGTTGCGGATCGTCGGCGAAGGCGAGCGCTTCACGACGGCTCTCACACAGGCCGTCCCAACGTTCGATTACAGCTCGTTCACGCGCCGCTTCAGCGATCGCGTGAAGGCTCTCGTGCAGGAATACCCGGGGATCGTCGCGCCGCGTGGTTCGCCGGACGGGACGGGGAGCACGGTGATCGCCTACGGTCTGAGGCCCGGTGCACCGGTGACGGTCAGGACCGCCGGGCCGCTCGAGCGCGTGTTCTCAGGCACCGTCGACGCCTACGGCGTCTACGTGAAGTATTTCGGTATGGAGTGGCCCGTCGGTGAATATCGCGTGACGATCGAGACGGAGGGACGGCGGCTCCAAGTGAACGCAACGCGCTAAGTCCGGTGGACCCGATCATCGCCGTTGCGGCGCTCGCGCTGGTGGTCTGCGTCGGCATCTTCGTTCGGCAGGCGAAGGGCAGTCGCTGCCCGCACTGTGGGAAGTGGCTCAGGGAAGCCCGCAGGTACTGCCCACGCTGCGGCGCGGACCTCGACTGACGAGTTTCGCCTAGATTTACCGTATTCCCGCACAGACAGCGTCCGGCAAGCGAGGCGACTGGCTCACCCTCGGGGAGGCCAGCCGGATGCTCGGTGTCGATCCCGACACGCTGCGCCGCTGGGCCGACAACGGCAAGGTCGAGGTCTTCACCACGCCCGGCGGGCACCGCCGATTCCTTCGTTCCGCGATCGACGCGCTGCTGCCCCGTCCGCGCGCCGCGAGACGGCCCTCGCTCACATCGATCGGTGAAGCCCCCGACAAGGTGGCCGCGGAGTTCCGTAAGCGTGTGCGCACCGATGTCAGCGACCAGGACTGGCACACGCGCTTCGATGAGAACTCGCTGCGCTGGTTCCGCGAGCGCGGGGTCCGTATGAGCGATCTCATGCTCGGTCACCTCGACACCGCGCGGCGCGCCGGGCAGGAGCAGTACCTGACGCAGGCCGAGTCTCTCGGCCGCGAGTACGGGGTGGAGGCGAAGCGCGCCGGGCTCTCGCTGGGCGAAGCGACGCAAGCGTTCCTCTACTTCCGCGCTCGCTTCATGGCCGAGATCGCTCACGTCGCGCGGCGCCGCTCGCTGGAGTCGGGACAAGCCGCGTCGCTCTTCGAGGAAGCCGACCGTGCGCTCGACCGGATCATCCTCGCGATGATCGCCGGGCACCAGACGGCACCGACCGCGCCGGCTGGATAGCATCGGGCGACATGCCCGAAATCGCCGCGCTGCGGAAGCGCGCGCTGAACGCGATCGACCAGAGGCGCGAGGCGCTATTCGAGCTGTCGCGCGCGATACACGCGAAGCCCGAGACGGCGTACGAGGAGCGCGAGGCGTGCGCCCGGATCGCCGAGTTCCTGGAGAAGAACGGATTCAAGGTCGAGCGAGGGTACAAGGGCATCGAGACGTCGTACCGCGGCGATGCGGCGGGAAAGAGCGGCGGTCCGCGCGTCGCGATCCTCGCCGAGTACGACGCGCTGGCGGAGCTCGGGCACGGCTGCGGACACAACCTGATCGCGATGATCGGCACGGGCGCCGCCGTCGCCGTACGTGAGGTCATTGACGACGTCGAGGGATCGCTCGCGGCGATCGGCACACCGGCGGAGGAAGGTGGCGGCGGCAAGGTCGCGCTGCTCCGCGCCGGCGGATTCGACGACGTGGACGCGGCGATGATGGTCCACCCCACGACCGGTCGGAGCCTTGCGGGCCGTCACTCGCTCGCGTCGAACCGTGTCCTCGTGGAGTACTTCGGCAAGGCCGCACACGCCGCGTCGCAGCCCGATCAGGGCATCAACGCGCTCGACGGCCTCATCCAGCTGTTCAACAGCGTCAACGCGATGCGCCAGCAGCTGCGTCCTGATGCGCGGATCCACGGCATCATCACGAACGGCGGCAGCGCCGCGAACGTGATCCCCGACCACACCGTGGGCCGCTTCAGCGTGCGCGCGCTGGATCGCCGCTACCAGCAGGACGTCCTCAAGCGTTTCATGGCGTGCGCCGAGGGCGCCGCGACCGCGACCGGGACCAAGGTCAAGATCACGGTCCACGAGAACGCGGGCTACGAGAACATGGTCTTCTCGACGCCGATGGCGGAGCGCTGGACGCAGCACATGAAGAGCCTGGGCATGCAGGTCTTCGAGGCGCGAGACGACGAACGCGTGGGCTCGACCGACATGGGCAACGTGATGCAGGTGATGCCCGCGATCCATCCGTACATCGCGATCGCGCCCGATCCCGTTCCTGGGCACTCGATCGCGTTCCGCGATCTCGCGGTCACACAGGGCGCGCTCGACAACGCGCTGGTCTCCGCCAAGGCCCTCGCGCTCACCGCGCTGGACGTGCTCGCCGATCCCACCGTCCTGCAGCGAGCCCGCGCGGAGTTCGACGAGCGGCGCAAGGTTGGTGTCGTGAAAGGGCGCGCGTCCTAGGCCTCGGCCGCGAGGCCCTCGCGCTCACGTGGGCCCAGATCCTGTGGGGCATCGGCTTCGGACTCTTCGCCACGCTGTCGCCGCTGTACCTGAAAGATCTCGGCGCCTCGCCGACGGACATCGGCCTTGTCTTCGGCGCGGGCAATATCGCCGCCGCTCTCCTCTTCATCCCGATCGGCCTTGCGGCGGACCGCTGGGGTCGCAAGCCGTTCCTCATCGGGGTCTGGTTCTGCTCCACCCTCGGCGCGGCCGCGTTCCTCCCTCTCACCGACTGGCGCGGCGCCTTCATCGGCTCGTTCCTTTACTGGGTGGGCGCCGCCGCATTCCCGCTGATGAGCGCGCACCTCGCGGCGACGACGCCGCGCGCGAAGCTCGCCGGAGAGATGGGCCTGGTCTACGGCGCGTTCTTCTTCGGCACGATCCTCGCGTCGCCATTCGCCGGCTCGATCGGCGCGGCCATCGGGCTGCGCGGCGGTCTGGTCCTCGCGACGGTCGCGTTCGTGCTCTCGTCGCTCATGACGCTTCGTCTCGCCAACACACCGACCGTTCCACATGTGCCCGGTCCGCCACTGCCGCGCGCGTTCTGGACACTGCTGGTGATCACGCCGCTTGCCGCGGTCATCGCGGTGATCGTGAATCCGCTCTTCCCCATCTACGTGCGCGACATCGCGGGCGTTCCGCTCGAGCGCGTCGGCATCTACGTCGGTCTCGTCGCGTTCGGGTCCGCGGCGTTCTCCGCCCTGAGCGGGCGTATCGCCGACCGTGTCGGTCCGGTGCCCGCGGTGATCGGCGCGGGCGCGGTCCTTACGCTCGCCGCCGCGACGATCGCGCTGTCGGGTCGCTCCGAGGTCACACTCGCCGTCGGCTCGTTCCTCCTGGGAGCCCAGACCGCGCCCAATCCGGTCCTCGCCGCGGCACTCGAGCGCATCCTCCCGCCGGCCCGAGCGTCCCTCGGATACACCGGCTTCCAGCTCGTGTACGCGCTCGGCTTCGGCGGCGGCGGCCTGCTCTCCGGCGTCCTGTACGACGCCGACCCGCTGCTGCCGCTGCTGGTCCAGCTCTCGCTGGCGCTGCCCGTCACGGCGACCGTCGCGGTGATCGTCGTGCGGATCATGTCGTCCCGCCGCGCAACCTAGAATCGAAGTCCCGATGCTCGTCGCCAAGGAAGCTCCCACGGCCAACAAGCACCTCTTGTCCTGGGTGGACGAGATGGCGGCCATGTGCAAGCCGGATCGCGTGTACTGGTGCGACGGCAGCGACGAGGAGGCCGGGCTCCTCACCGCGGAGGCGGTCGCGGACGGCGTGCTCATCCCGCTGAACCCCAAGAAGCGCCCGCGCTCCTTCTACTCGCGTTCGAACCCGAACGACGTGGCCCGGACCGAGGAGCTCACTTTCGTGTGCACGCCGACGAAGGCCGAAGCCGGCGCGACGAACAACTGGATGGCCCCGGAGGAAGCGCGGCGAAAGCTGGCGGCCATCTACGACGGCGCGATGCGGGGCCGCACGATGTTCGTGATCCCGTATCTGATGGGCTCGCCGGACTCCCCGTTCGCGATGCTGGGCGTCGAGCTGACGGATTCGATCTACGTCGCGCTCAACATGCGGATCATGTCCAGGATCGGCACGGTCGCGCTGGACCTGCTCGGCGACTCGGACGACTTCAACCGCGGACTCCACTCCGTCGCCGACTGCGACCCCGAGCGCCGCTACATCGCGCACTTCCCGCAGGACAACACCATCTGGTCGGTCGGATCCGGATACGGCGGAAACGCGCTGCTCGGAAAGAAGTGCCTCGCGCTGCGGATCGCGAGCTATCGCGCCGAGCGCGAGGGCTGGCTCGCGGAGCACATGATGCTGCTCGAGGCTGAGAGCCCCGAGGGTGAGACGCACTTCATCGCCGGTGCGTTCCCGAGCGCGTCCGGCAAGACCAACCTCGCGATGCTCGTGCCGCCGCCCGAGTTCCAGGGCTGGAAGCTCCGAACGATCGGGGACGACATCGCGTGGATGCGCGTTGGCGACGACGGCCGCCTGTACGCGGTGAACCCGGAGTTCGGGTTCTTCGGGGTCGCGCCCGGGACCAACTACCACACCAATCCGAACGCGATGCGCATGCTCGAGCACGACTGCATCTTCACCAACGTCGCCCTCACCCCGGACCAGGACGTCTGGTGGGAGGGCATGGACGCGCCCGAGACCGATCTCTTCGACTGGCGCGGACGCCCGTGGAAGCGCGGCGCGAAAGAGCCGGCCGCGCATCCGAACAGCCGCTTCACCGCGCCGATGGACAACAACACCGCGCTCTCGCGCTACGCAAAGGATCCGCGCGGGGTTCCGATCTCGGCGATCCTGTTCGGTGGCCGCCGCTCGACGACCATCCCACTCGCACTCGAGTCGTTCAACTGGACACACGGCGTGTATCTCGGTGCGACTGCCGGCGCGGAGACGACCGCGGCCATCACGGGAGCGGTCGGGCGCATCCGTCGGGACCCCATGGCGATGCTCGCGTTCATCGGGTACGACGCCGGCGCGTACTTCGCGCACTGGCTCTCGATGTTCGGGCGGATGTCGCACCCACCGAAGGTCTTCCTGGTGAATTGGTTCCGGAAGAGCGACGAGGGACGCTACCTCTGGCCGGGCTATGGCCAGAACATGCGCGTCCTGAAGTGGATCATCGACCGCTGCGCGGGGCGCGCCGGCGCGATGGAGACGGCGATCGGCCTCACGCCGCGTCTGGGCGATCTCGATCTTCGCGGGATCGAGGCGAGTCCCGAGGCGATCGAGTCCGCGCTGCGCGTCGACCCGGCCGAGTGGACCAAGGAGCTCGAGGCCCACGCCGACTGGTTCGAGAAGATCGGCGCGACTGTGCCGGAAGCACTGCGGCTCCAGCGCCGATTGCTTCTCGCGACACTGAAGGCGGAGCAGCCGAACTAGCAAGGCGTACTCTCGGCTTTCGATGGGTCCATTCGATCGTTTCAACGACCGTGCGAAGCGCGTCCTCGCACTAGCCCAGGACGAGGCGATCCGCTTCAACCACAACTACATCGGGACCGAGCACCTGCTGTTGGGACTGGTTCGGGAGGGTGAGGGCGTCGCCGCGCGGGCATTGGACTCACTGGGGGTCGACCTCTCCCAGATCCGCCGGAGCGTGGAGTCGATCATCGGTCGCGGTGACAGCACGAAGTCGCCAAGCGAGATCACGCTGGCCCCGCAGACCAAGCAGGTCATCAACTACGCGATCGAAGAGTCCCGCAAGCTCGGCCACAGTCACGTTGGGACCGAGCACCTGCTGCTCGGGATCGTGCGCCAGGGCGAGAGCACCGCCGCAAAGGTCCTGGCGTCGGCAGGCGTCGAGCTCGAGAAGGTACGGCACCAGGTCATCGTCGCGTTGGGTCAGCAGGGCGCAGCGGCGGCGTCGGCAGGGCCAGCTATGCCGTCGGGGAGCGCGTTCGGCAGCTTTGGCGGTCCTTTCGAACGCTTCAACGACCGCGCCAAGAGGGTCCTCGCGTACGCGCAGGAAGAGGCGATCCGCCTCAAGCACAACTACATCGGGACCGAGCATGTGCTGCTCGGTCTGGTGCGTGAGGGCGAGAGCGTCGCGGCCAAGGTCCTGAACGGACTCGGCGTGGAGCTCTCCAAGGTCCGCACGGCGGTCGAGTTCATCATCGGACCGGGTGATGCCGCGAACATGCCGAGCCCGCCGAACAAGCTCCCGATCTCGCCACGCACGAAGAAGGTGATCGAGTTCGCCATCGACGAGGCACGCAAGCTCAACCATCGTCATGTCGGCCCCGAGCATCTGCTGCTCGGCGTGGTTCGCGAGGGCCAGGGCATCGCGTCCGGCGTGATCGAATCGCTCGGTGTCACGCTCGAGAAAGTCCGTCAGCAGGTGCTCGCCACGCTCGGCAAGCCAGCGCCCGAACCGGCGACGAACGTGTACGCCAACGTTCTGGTCCAAAGCGGCCCGTTCGATCTTCTGGACGACGCCGCGAAACGCGTGCTCTCCCTTGCGGAAGAGGAAGCGCGGCAGATGCGGCACAACTGGATCGGCACCGAGCACATGCTCATCGCCCTAGCGCGCTCCGACGGCGTCGCGCAGCGAACGCTGCAGGAGCTCGGTGTCACGCTGGAGCTCGCGCGCGCCGGCGTCTTCAAAGCCGTGCCGCCCGCCGAGAACGAGGTCGCTGAGGTCACGGTCACGCCACGGGTGAAGAGCCTCGTGGGCAAGGCGATCATGCTCGCGGCGCCGCACTCCGATCGGGTGCGGCCCCAGCATCTGCTCCTAGCGCTGGTGAGCGACCCGGACGGCATCGGTTCGCAGGTGCTGACGGAGCTCGGCGCGACGCAGGAAAAGGTGCGTGAGACCGTCGATAAACTGACGCAGGGGTAGGTCACGGCGCGAGGGAGGCGGGGATGAGCGTCATCTATCACGACGGCAGCCGCGAGCTGCA
>Ga0075429_100000697_pt1 | contig 26194 bp, 16 predicted proteins | sample RhiMetdeltSRZDD3_FD_75295 | JGI IMG/M metagenome (GOLD analysis project Ga0075429, IMG submission 75295) | Populus rhizosphere microbial communities from Tennessee, USA - Rhizosphere MetaG P. deltoides SRZDD3 | ecosystem: Host-associated > Plants > Roots > Rhizosphere > Soil | place: USA... | reverse complement strand
CTCGCGGCGGTCAATGCGGCCCGGCCCTCGAGCCGGGGGACCCGATACGCCGCAGCGCTCCGTTCGGCCCGACAGATTCTGGGCGGAGCGCGCGGGCTCGTGGCAGAAGTCCTGGTCGTGACCGACATGCAACGGAGCGGGCTGACCGGACTCGCGGGGCTCGAGCTGCCCGCCGACCTGGGGGTTCGTGCCGTACTGGTGGCGCCGGAGCGTCGCACCAATGCGGCCGTCGTGGGCGCCGACGTCCAGCGGGTGCCGGACGGAACCCGGAGCAAGCTTCTGGTCGCCGCGCGGGTGCTGAGCCGCGATCTCGGTGCGCCGCGTCGCGTGCGTCTCGCGCTCGCTGTCAATGGACGTGAGGCGGCGTCGCGCGAGGTCACCCTCCCCGCGAACGGCGCGACGATGGTGACGTTCGACGGTGTTCCGATGGCGGCGGGTCCCGCCCGCGCAACGGTCGCGCTGCCGGCCGATCCCCTCATCGGCGACGATACCCTGCACCTCATGATTCCCGCCGAGGATGCGCTTCAGGTGCTGGTGATCGCGGCGCCGGGTGCTCGCCTCGAAGAGACGCTGTTCCTCGAGCGCGCGCTGGCGATCGGGCGCGAGCCCCGATTCATGGTGCAGCGCCGCTCCGGAGCCCCGCTCACGACCGCGGCGCTCCGCAATGTTGTGGTCGTGTTCCTCGCGGACACGCCGGTGCCTGCCGGGTCGGGAGGCGCGGCACTTCAGGCATGGGTCGAAGCGGGAGGCGGCCTGGTCGAGGCGGCGGGACGCCGGCTGGGGGCGCGGTCGCCCGCCACCTCGCTGCTGCCGGGGACCTTTCGTGGCGCGGTAGAGCGTATGGAGGACCGCGGGGGCGCGTTCGGCGAGGTCTCACTCGATCACGCGGTGTTCGCCCCGTTCAAGGAAGGGGGAGCCTCCGCCCTGGGCGCCGCGCGCTTCCTCAGCTATCCGCGGATCGAGCCCGCGGCGGGAGCGGAGGTCATTGCCCGCTTCGACGACGGGGCACCGGCGCTGGTCGAGAAGGCCGTGGGCGGGGGCCGGGTGCTTCTGCTCGCGGTGCCCCTCGATGCGGTGACCGGCGACTTCCCGCTGCAGCCGGCCTATCTCCCGTTTCTGCGGAGGCTGGCCATCTACGCCTCGGGACATGAAGCCCGGCCGCCCTGGCGCACGTCAGGAGAGAGCGGGCTGGTACCCGGATCGGTGCGCGACCCGGTCGTCTCGACCCCTTCCGGCGCTCTGCTGCGTCCGGGGGCGGACTCGACCGGGCGGGCATTGGCGCTGACGGAGGCCGGGTTCTACGATGTATATGAGGGGCGGGCCGCCGGGGAGCCGGTCGAGACCTTCGCGGTGAACGCTCCCGCAGCCGAGTCCGACCTGACGCCGGCGGATGCGCGGGAGCTCTTGCTCGGGGTGCGGCGCGGCGATTCCGCGCAGACGGTTTCCGCGGAGCCGCCGGCCCCGCGAGAGCGTGAGGGACGGCAGCGGCTCTGGAGCCTGCTGCTCGCGGCGGCGCTGCTCGTCCTGCTGGTGGAAACGGTGATTGCCAATCGCGGGTGGCGGGGAACGGCCGAAACCGGCCTCGCCGCGCCGCCTGAAAGGAGCCTGTCATGACCGCGCCAATTCACGACCCCCGACTCGCAGACGCGGAGCTGCGAGAGGCGGTGAGGGGCCTCCGGGCCAGGTGGCGGCGCCGGATCATCGCCGAAGGCGTGGCGAAGGTCGCCATCGCGGCACTACTGGCCCTGCTCGCCGGCGCCATCGTGACCAGAATCGTGGGAGCGGGAGAGGCCAGTGTGGTGACGGCCCGGGTGATCGGATACCTGCTCATTGCCGCCGCAGTGGTGCGTTATCTGATCGGGCCCTTCCTCGGACGGCTCGATGACAACCGATTCGCCCTCTATGTCGAAGAGCGGGCCCCCGAGCTCCGCCAGGTGCTCGTCAGCGCGGTCCACGAGCTCGCGACGCCCGAGACGGTGCGCCCCTCGCCGGGACTGTCGCGGCGGCTCATCCTGCAGGCGCTCGACGACGTGCGCCGCCTCGACGCCGGGCCCGGTCTCGAGGGAACCCGCTTCCGCCGCGCCGCGGGACTCTTTGCCGCCGCGGCCGCCATCGCCGCGCTGCTGATTGCCGTGGGACCTCCGGTCCTCCGCGACGCCGCCCGGGTTCTTTTCGTGCCCTGGAGCGAGGCCGCCGCCGCACCGGTCTTCGCGGTCCAGGTCGTCCCGGGCAACGCCAGCGTCCCGCGGGGGGGCGCGCTGGAGATTCGCGCCACCCTGCGCAACTTCTCGGCGGAAGGAGCCGAGCTCGTGCTGCGCGCGGACACGGCCAGCGAATGGATTCGGATTCCGATGGTCCGGGACTCGGCCGCGGCCGAGTTCACCGCGCGACTCTTCGACCTGACCAGTGTCACCGAGTATTACGCCGAAGCCAACGAGGTGCGCTCCCGGGTCTTCAAGCTGACCATCGCCGATCTGCCCGCGGTGCGGCAGTTCTCCCTCGAGCTCCGCTTCCCCGGCTACACGGGATTGCCGGTCGAGCGCATCGAAGAGGGCGGCGACGTGGCGGCGGTGCGTGGCACCACCGTCACCGTGCGGGCCACGACCAGCCGCGCCGTGCAGAGCGGCTCGATCCGGCTCGACGACGGCACCACCGTTCCGCTCGCCGCCGATACCGCCGGCCGTCTCACCGGCTCGTTCCGCATTTCGAAGGACGGTTTTTACCGGCTCGATCTCGTCGCCACCGACGGGACCGCGGTCCCCGGCGCCATTCAGTATGTGATCGAGGCGCTGGATGACCGCCCCCCGAACGTCCGGATCGAAGAGCCGGGTCGCGACACCAAGGTCACGTCGGTGGAAGAGGTCACTATCGGGGTGCGTGCAACCGATGACTATGGCGTCGCCGGGCTCGAGCTCCATTACGGTATCAACGGAGGACCGGAGCGGCGGATCGCCCTCGGCGATTCCGCGCCGAAGCGAGCGACCCTCGACGCCCGCGCCGCGCACACCCTCTTCCTCGAAGAGCTCGGCCTCAAGCCCGGCGACCTGGTGTCCTACTATGCCACCGCGCGGGATGGCGGCGGCAACAAGTCTTCGAGCGACATCTATTTCCTGGAGATTCGTCCCTTCGGCCGGGACTACAAGCAGGCGGAGTCGGGCGGCGGCGGTGGCGGCGGAAGTGAAGACAGTCCGGAAGGTCTCTCCGCCCGGCAGCGGGAGCTGGTGGCGGGAACCTTCAACTGGCTGCGCGACAGCGCGCGGGTGAGCGACCGTGAGCGCCGGGAGAATGTGACCACCCTCGCGATCGGCCAGGGACGCCTGCGCACCGACGTGGAAGGGCTGGTCCGTCGTCTGGTCGAGCGGAACATCGTCTCCGCCGACACCGCGTTCCGTGTCATCCATGCCGCCCTCGATTCGGCTGCCAAGGAAATGCAGGCCGCCGAAGAGCGGCTGGCCCGCGGGATTCCGCGCGAGGCGCTCCCCAGGGAACAGCGGGCGCTGCAGCTGGTGCAGCGAGCCGAGGCCGCCTACCGCGAAGTGCAGGTGCAGATGGGACAGCAAGGTGGCGGCGGCGGGGGCGGCAGCTCGCAGGCAGAGGACCTTGCCGACCTTTTCGAGCTGGAAAACGACAAGCTCCGGAACCAGTACGAGTCGGTGCAGCAGGAGCAGGAGCAGGCAGCGGAGCGGGAGCTCGACGAAACCGCCGAGCGCCTGAAGCGCCTGGCGAGCCGCCAGCAGCAGGAGAACGAGCGGATGCAGCGAATGGCCGACGCCATGCGTGACCGGATGGGGCAGCAGAGCGGCGGCGGCGGCGGTGGAGGAAGCTCGCAGCGAGAGCTCGCGCGCGAAGCGGAGGAAGAAGCCCGGCGGCTGGAGCGGCTGGCGCGCGAAAAGAATTCACCGGAGCTCGCCGACGCAGCCCGCCGGATGCAGGAGGCAGCGGAAGCGATGCGCCGGGCCGCGAGCGGGACGCCGAACGCATCGAGTCAGGGCGGCACCGCGCTCGAGCGGCTTCGCGGCGCGACCCAGAAGCTCGAGAACGCGCGCTCCAGCGGAGCCAGCCAGGGGGTGAAAGACCTGGAGCGGCGCGCCGAGGAGCTCCGCGAGCGGCAGAAGGAAATCGCTCAGGGCGTGAGCGAGCTACCGAACGCGACGGGCGCCGACCGCGCGGAGCGGTTGCGGCGGCTGTCCGATCGAAAGGATGGGCTCTCCGCCGATGTGCAGCGGCTGGAGGCCGACGCCGAGCGACTCGCTCGCGAAACCCGGCGCGATCAGCCCGGGTCGGCCAACAAGCTGAGCGAGGCCGCGGGAGCAGTGCGGGACACCAGACTCCGCGACAAGATTGCATACTCCAAGGCGATCATGGGATCGAACGCCGCCGATGCCACCAGGAATCTCGAAGGGCTCATTGGCGAAAACCTCGGCGAGGTCGCCGAGAAACTACGTGCGGCCGCCGGCGCGCTCACCGAGAATGCCGGCGCCGAGCGGGATCGGGCGCTGGAGCGAGCGCGGGATCTGGTGAAGGGACTGGAGTCGCTGAGAGCACGGATTGGGGATAGGCAACAGGCAGATACCGCGCGAGCGGGACAGCAGTCAGGGAGCCAGGGAGCCAGGGAGCCAGGGAGCCAGGGACAGGGGCAACAGGGGCAACAGGGACAAGGACAGGGGCAACAGGGACAACAGGGACAACAGGGACAACAGGGACAAGGACAAGGACAAGGAAAGGGGCAGCAGGGACAACAGGGGCAGGGCGGGCGGGGAGGTCAGGCTGGCGATCCGAATCAGCCGGGACAGGGAGCCCAGCTCGGTATGCCAGGCGGAGGGCAGCAGGGCGGAGGGCAGCCGGGTCGTCTCGGTAGTGGCGACGTTCGGCAGTATTCCCGGGAGTTCGGGCTCCGGCGCCAGGCCGCCGAGGCGTTGCGGCGGGACCTCGCGGGACAGGAGACCGAGCGCACCGAGCTCGATCGCATCATCGGAGATCTGCGCCGGCTCGAGTCGGGGAAGCCTTTCAATGATCCACAGGCGCTGGAGGACCTGCAGCGCGCCGTGATCGAGGGACTCAAGACCTGGGAGTTCAAGTTGTGGCGGAGCCTGGGCCAGAATGGCGACAATCGTCCCGCGTTGGGCGCGCCGTCACAGGTGCCTTCGGAATATCGGGCGCTGGTGGAGGAGTACTACCGCTCGCTCGGAAAGCCGAAGCCGAAAAACTAGGAAGTAGCGAGTAGCCAGTAGCGAGGAGCGAGGAGGGAGACGGGCAATCTTCCTCCTCGCTCCTCGTAGCAGCCAACGTGTGCCTCCCGGCTTGGCAATCGTCTAGCCTTGTACTATGTCCTCAGGAATCCCAAGGCCGTTCGGCGCGTCCGGATCACTCCGGTTGCTGATGATCCTCGCTGCTGCCGGAGTGGGTCAGGCGGGTTGTGAAAACCGAGCCGGCCGACCGGCCAGCACCGACGCCGTCGTCCAGGCCCTCGACGGGGTCACCCGCAATGGACGGGGACTTCCGGGTTCGCGTCCGGTGGCGGCGGAGCTTGCCGAGCTGCGTCGTCTGTACCAGGGCTCGAGCTTCACGCCGCTCTGGTTGACCGCTTCGGGCAAATTGCGGAAGGAGGGGAAGGAAGCCCTGCAGCGCCTGGCGACTGCGGATACCGAGGGTCTCAGGCCGGAGGACTATCACAGCGCGCAGCTCGACAGCCTTGCCCGCCGGATCTCCGAAGAGAAAACCGCCGATGCCGTCATGGTGGCTCGGGTCGATGCCGGTCTCAGTCTGGCGGTGCTGGAATTCCTCCGGCACGTCCACGTCGGACGGGTAAACCCCCGGACGATCGGGCTCTCGATGGATCCGCCGAAGGACCGGCACGACTATGTGGTTCTGCTCGGTGCGGCACTCCGGGACGGCACTCTCGACGAGATCGTGAACGAGCTGGCCCCGCCGGTGGCCCAGTACCGGCTGACGCGCGAGGCGCTCGCCGAATACCGGAAGCGCCAGGTGGACACGCTGGTCGAGCGGCCACTCCGGCTCCCGGTTCCGCTCCAGCCGGGAGACACCGCTCGGAACCTCGGAGAGCTGGCTCGGCGCCTTGCGCTCATGGGCGATCTCGAGAGGGAGGACGGCCCTCCACCGGTACGATACGAAGGAGCACTGGTCGAAGCGGTCAAACGCTTCCAGGCACGCCATGGGCTGGCGCCGGATAGCGTGTTGGGCAAGGAGACGCTCGAGGAGCTCAACGTCCCCTTTTCCTGGAGAATCCATCAGCTCGAGCTGACCCTGGAGCGGCTTCGCTGGCTGCGCGACCTCGGCAACGAGCCGTTTCTTCTGGTGAACATTCCGATGTTCGAGCTCACCGCCTGGACCTCCCCCACCGCCGCCGGCCCACCAGCGTTCCGCACCGGAGTCATCGTCGGCAAGGCGCTCGATACCGAAACCCCGGTGTTCCTCGAAGAAATGCGCTACGTCATCTTCCAGCCGTACTGGAACATTCCTCCATCGATCGTGCGGACTGAGACGATCCCCGCTATCGAGCGGGACCGCGATTACCTGCGCAAGAACGGGATGGAGATCGTGCAGGGCCAGGGCGACGATGCCGATCCGGTCGACCTGTCCGATGGGGCGCTCGACAAGGTCGAGCGCGGCGAGCTTCGAATCCGTCAGCGGCCGGGTCCGGGCAACGCCCTTGGTCCCATCAAGTTCGTGTTCCCCAACAACCAGAACATCTACCTGCACGGCACACCCGCCGAGCAGCTATTCGACCGGACCAGGCGCGACTTCAGCCATGGCTGTGTACGAGTGGAGGATCCGGCCGGGCTGGCCGAATGGGTGCTGTCAGGTGTGCCGGAGTGGACTCGCGACCGGATTGACAGCGCGATGAGCGATCTGACCCGGACTTCGCAACGGGTCACCCTCCCGCGGCCGCTCCCGGTCGTGCTGTTCTACGCCACCGCGACCGTGGAGCCCGACGGAATCGTCCGATTCGCCCGCGACATCTACCGGCACGATCCCGAGCTTGACCGGGCGCTGCATCTGGCTATCGACTAGGACCAGCGAAGAGCGAAGCGTCTTTCCCTCTTCGCTCCTCGCTCTTCGCCACTCCCCAGCAAGCTACCACGCCCTCACCCGTCCAGTATCAACGTGCACGAAGTTCGAGCCCGGATAGTACCCGACCCCGCCACGCTTCAGCTTGAGCGCGGTATCGCGGAGGCGCTCGAGAGAAACATCGCTCAGGCGGATATCGATGGCCTTGCCCTGCAAGTGAAGACTCTTGGGCGAGACGTTCTTACTCCGGTCGGCGAGCATCTTGTTGGTCGCCGGCGAGCGGTAGCCGCAGATGACCTCGAAGGGGAGCCGGCTTCCGGAGGCCTGGTGCAGATCGGTCAGCAGATCGAGGAGGTCGGGATCGATCGGATGCACCTGATCGGTGCGCCAGTCACGCAGCACATGATTCACGTCATGCAGCGCACCGGGGAGGTATTTCCCGCCAGCGAAATACTCCGTCGTCAACCGCTCTCCGGTGTTGATGCAGTGGAAAGCCAGGGAACGGGAGGCCTCCGTGGCCGCGAAGATCCGGGGAACCCGAATCAGGCCAAGACCGGCCACCGCCGCACCGGCGAGAAAGCTCCGCCGGGTAACCCGGGTCGACTGATTTTCTGTCTCCACTTCGTTCTCCAATTGTGTCGGTCTGAGCACTTCAGAGGCGTGAATCGTGCCCCGGAAGGCGGCCAGATCGGCAGGCCGGAAACCGGACAATCAGGGGGAGGGTTTCGAGACCATTGGTGTAAGAGCGCCCCAGATCAGTGGCTGGGTCGCCATTGTCTGCCCCCGGTACTGGGGCCGGAAACCATAAAGAATCGCATGACCCTTTCCCACTGTCACGTCGAGCATCGCCGCTCTGCCATTGAGCTTTTCGCCGCCGAGGAGCCAGCCTGAGAGCAGAGGATCTCCGGCGGCCGGGTAGCGCGCGACTACCGCGACCCGAGCGGTATCGGTGACTTCGAATGTCGGGCTGTCCTCGAACCAGACGACTGGAACTGGAGCGGTGAATCCGGCGCCGATCGGATGCTCCCGGTTGATTTCGACCGCCAGCAGAGACCCCGGGGCGTAAAACTCGGTATTCCGGACCCCGGCAAGGACGTTTCGGACCGGGAGCTTGAGCACCTCGATGGCGTAATCGCTCGCCTCGTTGAAGAAGAGGAGTGTCCCGCCCTGTTCCGCAAAGGCTCGCAACGCCTCCGCTCCGGCATCGCCTAACCCGCCACGCAGCGAATCGGGATAGCTGGCGCCCAGCCCTCGCGCCAGCTGCCCCGCGGCCTGGTCCGGCACGATGATGACATCGAATCGGCCCGAGAGTCCGCCGGCCTTGACGTCCTGATCCACGATGGAGGTGTACCGGATCTTGTTGACGTCGAACAGCCAGCGGGTCCAGCCCTCGTCCATGGATGCGGCATGGCTTCGATAAATCGCGATCCGTCGCGAGGGAACGTCGCTCAACCCGGCCACCCGGTACCGCGGCTCGGGGATCATCGGGATCGGCGCACCTGCGGCCGGCACCGATCCGGTCATCGCGGCCACCTCCACGCCGAAAAGCAGCGGCAGGGTATGCGCGGTGACGTCGTAGGGCGCCTTGGGTGGACCGCCGGGGTATTCCCGGAGATTCGGATATCGCTGCCGCTCCAGCAATGCGTTGGCGTAGCTGCCGAACATCTGCTGAATGGGCACCAGGTAGCTCCCCGCCGGATAACTCTTGCCACCCGCTATGACCGGCGCGGACGTCTCCCGGATTTCGACCTGCCCATGCTGGAGGGTCCACACCAATCGCATGAGTGCCTGGGGATCGGCCTGGTCCTTGGGAATCACATATGCCGACGGCAGATCGACTCCGGGACGCCACGGGTGATTGTCCGCCAGGGCCCGATCGCCCAGTGCGGCATAGCTGGTAAGCCATGCGGCACGGTCGCGGGCCGCTTCGGCGAGCAGCGCCCAGCTGGCGCTGGTCTGATAGTCGACGATGTTGCCGATGCCCCAGGTGCCGCCGGGCCAGAGCGCGGGGTAATTCCAGCTGGTCACCCGCGCGTCGTAGCCCCGTGCCGGACCGAGCTGGCTCATCGTGAGCGTGACCGGGGTCGCGAGCCGCGCGCTGGCGGTTTCGGTCAGGATCCGGATGCCCCGGTGATTGAGCGAGTACTGACGCGCCGGGGACCACTGGTCATAGGACGCATTCGTGGCAATCCCGGTCTTCCCCTCGGCGTGCATCCGCCAGGACATCGCCATGCCGAGCGAGTTGGTCCCGGCGGTCAGGATCGGATCGATGTTGGGCTCGACCGGGTCCATGTACGGGGGGATGAAGATCCGTCCCCCGTTGGGACCCTGCTGGTGAATGTCGTTGACGATCTGGGGATCCCAGGGCGTGTAGAGCGAGTCCACCGTGTAGCGCGTCTCCACCTGGGTGAAGGCGTACCAGTCCCGATTGTTGTCGTGGCCGGTATAGTGGTGATACAGCGTCGGCGGGCCGCTGCCCTCGGCCGGTGTGCCCAGGGTCGCGCGGTACCAGTCGCCCACGATGTCCACGCCGTCGGGATTCTGAGAGGGCACCAGCATCACGATGGTGTTGGCGAGGATGCTGCGCGCGTCGTCGGTTTCCGCACGAGCCAGGCGGTCGGCCAGCATCAGCGGAGTGAGGAAGCCGCCGACCTCGGTCGAGTGGATGCTCGACGTGATGAGGATGACGTTCTTCCCCTCCGCCAGCAGCCTCGGGAGCTCGTTCGCCCCGCGCAGGCGGGGGTCTGCGAGCTTGCGCTGGATGGCTCGATAGCGCTCGAGATTGGCGAGCGTGGCCGAGTCGGAAATGAAGGCGACCAGAAAGGGCCGCCCCAGGGTGGTCTTGCCCAGGGTCCGAACCGACACTCGTGGACTGGCCTTGTCGAGCGCCGTGAAGTAGTCGCCGACCTGCTTCCAGGTCGGGAGCTTCCGGTCGGTTCCGGGCTCGAAGCCCAGCACCGATGCCGGCGTCGGCACGGGGTGCCGCTGGGCCGGGAGTCCGGGGGCCAGCACCAGGGCCGTGAGCACCGCGGTCAGCACCCGTGTCACGGGCTATTTCGCCCCCGGATTGCTCACCACCGGCGGCGGCTGTTTTTCCCAGACGAATCGCCGCAGGAAATCGCTGCTCTGCCCGAAGGTGTAGATCCACCGGCGGTGGATCAGCGACTCGTGCACATCATCCGGGATCACTTCGAGCTCGTAGTATACGCCGCGCGCGCGGAGCAGATTGACCAGCCCGATCGTCTGGTTGAATTCGACGTTGCGGTCGTCGTCACCATGCGTCATGTACACCGGCGACTTCCATTTATCGATGGAGCCGACCGCCGAGGAGCGGAACGCGAGGCTGGTGGTGTCCTGCGCGTTGCCGTAGATGTGCACGCCGGCCAGGTCCACCCCGGCGACGAAGACGTCGGAGTTCCGTGCCAGGGCCTGGGCCACCAGCAGCCCGCCGTAGGAGAGGCCCCAGATGCCGATTCGCGCCGGATCCACTTCGGGACGGGTCTGGAGATACTTGGCGCCGGCCAGCACATCCTGATACTCCGAGTTGCCCTGGGTGCGCGAATTGGCCGCCCGCCGGAACGAGTTGCCGTAGCCGATGCCGAGCCGATAGTTGATCGAGAGGACGACGTAGCCCTGAGTCTGGAGCCACTGGTTGAAGCCGTAGGACCAGTGATAGAACTGCATGTAGTGGTAGGCCGGGAGCATCTGGCGCGAGGGTCCACCGTGCACGAACACGATCGCCGGACGTTTTTCGCCGGGCTTGAGATCGCGGGGGAGGAAGAGCTGGTTGCTGATCTCGAGCCCGTCGGGCGCCTTGAACTTCACGATCTGCGGCGTCACGTGCGCCGCCTTGGGAAACTCTTTGGAGAGCGCGGGCCACACGACTTTGGTTTCGCCGCCGGCCGCGGGCACGATGCCGATCGACGCCGGCTGTGAGGCGCCGAAGTAGAGCACCGCGATGTCTTTCCCGGAGGCGAGCGGCGTGGGCGATACCTCGACGCCGTCGTCGGTCGAGACTTTGACCGGCGTTCCGCCGGCGACCGGCACCGCCCAGATGTGCCGCTTCTCGATGTCGGTCGCGTTGGTGCAGTAGAAGAGGGTCCGGCCGTCGCGCGACAGCGCCGTCGTGGTGAAAGTCCGGTCGGCGACCCCGTCGTTGATCAATCCGTCGGTGCTGGTGAGGAGCACCGGCTCCGGCTTGGGATTCGCAATGCTCACCGAGAAGAACCGGTCCCACTCGTCTCGCGGAATCGGGGAGCCGAAGACGACGTGGTCGCCGGCCCAGACGAGACCGTTGACGGCGACGAATTTCCGGTCGAGCGCCTGATTGTGCCAGAACTCTCGGGCTTCTCCAGTGGCGACATCGGCCACCATGAAGGCAATGGTGTACCCACCCGCGAAGGCCGCCCGGCACAGCCCGTCGGCGGGAACCGTGTCCGCCACCGGGACGCCGAACCCGCCACCACCGCCTCCGAAGCCGCCCCCCGCCGGGGCGCGACAGCCGCGCCCTGCCGGAACCGGGGCTGCCGGAGCGACCGTCTGGCCGAAGGGAGCGGGTGTCGCCGCGACCTGCTGCCCGAACGGCGTTCCGGGCCGGCGGATGAAGGCAATGCGCTTGCTGTCCGGCGACCAGGTCGGGCTCCCGTCGAAATCGGTGCTGGGCGACAGGTATTGGACCGTGCGTGCCTTCATGTCGTAGACGCCGATGAATGCGTGGTTCTCGCGGGTGCTCACGAATGCGATCTTGGAGCCATCGGGCGAAAACTGGGGATTGCTCTGGCGTCCCCAGGCCTTGATGAATGGAACGCCGGCGGTATCCATCGCGGTTTTCGGCCCGCGCGCCGTGCTGGCGCGGTAGATCTGCCCGTCACGGGCAAACACCACGTACCGGCCATCGGGCGAGAGCTCGATCGACCCGACCCGGCCTGTGCCCTGGGTCGACACGATCGAAGCCAGCCGCCAGGCGCCGGTGCCGTCGGTCCGAGCCGCCCAGACCGCTCGGTCGGCCCCTCCCGGATCGTGCGACGGATTGGCGACCCATCCGTCCCGGTTCTGTCCGTGTCCCCGGACGAAGACGGCCAGGGAGCCATCGTCGGAAAGCCGGACCCCACCCAGGTCTACGCCATCGTCCGCCATGAAGCGGGTGATCCGGGTTGCCCTGAAGCCCGGAGCGGAGGCCACGTAGATGTTGCGCATGCCCCGCTCGTAGCTGACCCAGGCGATCCGGTCGGCTTTCCTGGCGGCGCTCACCTCGAGGGGCGAGGCGGGGGAGAGGAACTGGTCGATGGTGTAATCCTGGACCTGGGCGGCGAGAGGAAGGGCCTGGGCACAGAGCGCCGCGGCGGCGGCGAGGACGCGAAACTGCGACATGGGAAGCCTCAACAGGGAGGAATACTCCAAAGTACGCTGGAACCGGCCGGATCGTTCAGGGGGCTCGCCCGAACAGCACCGAGTTGAAGACGACGCGAAAGGTGCCGAAGGGCTGACCCCGCCATTGTGGCCGGAATCCGATGAGTACCACGTGGCCCCGTCCGTGCCGGACATCGAGCGCGGCAGCATGGCCCTGGATGTGTTTTTCGCCCAGGAGATAGCCGGAGAGCAGGGGGGAGCCGTCTTTCGCATAGGTCGCAAGGGTGGTGCCCTCGAAGCCGTCGAGTGGCTTGAACACCGGACTTCCGTCCACGAATATCTTGGCCCGTTCCGGCATGCCGGCCATCACCGGATGCGACGGATGGGTGACGACCTCGAGAATCGATCCACTGGCGAAATAGCTCCTGCGGGGAAGCGTGTCGACGACATTGCGCACCGGCAGGTGCAGGGCGGCAATCGCATAGAGGGCGCTCTGGTTGAGGCACACGAGCGTTCCACCGGTCTGGACGAAGGCGTCCAGCGACCGGGCCCCCTCATCGCCCAGTCCTCCCTCGAAGCGAGGCGGCACGGTTCCCCGGGCGAACCCTTCGCTGATGGTGCGGGACCGGTCCGACGCCAGAAGGATCACATCGAACCGCCCGCCCAGGTTTCCGGCCCGGATGTCGGCGTTGGTGAGTATGGTGTACTTGAAACCGTAGTCGTCGAGCAGCCACTCCGTCCATCCCTCATCCATGCTCGCCGTCCACGGTTTGTAGATCCCGATTCGTGCCCGCATTACCCTGGGCTCTGCCGCACCGGACCGGGGCGCGATTCGCTCGGCCCGCACCGACAGCTCCGTCACCCAGTCATTCAGCTTCGGGGCTGCGATTCCCGACACCAGATACCGCCCGCCCCGTCCGCCGGTCGCTTCGGCAAAGCGGACCGCGCCGCCGCCCGCGATCACCCGGTTGATGAACCGAAAGGCATTGTTCTCCGCCGGGTCCAGCGCGAGCTGGTCCCCGGTACCGGTGATCCTCCCGGGCAAGGGGACGATTCCCGCCGCGACCGAGTCGGTTGCGAGCGGCGCGTCAGGGGCCGATTTCCAATCGACCGGCGTTCCGATCACCGGGCGGAGCGCCGAGCGCAACTCCGCCGACAGCGGCGCCCGCACCTCTCTGACCTGGACGTCCATCTGATAGGGCAGGGTCCAGCCCGCCGCATCGTAGGGCTGTTCGGGGGGACCGTCGGGGGACTCGCGGAGGTCGGGGTATTTCTGCGGCTCGAACAGCTGCCGCACCAGCTCGGCAAATTCCTGATCCATCGGAATGACCCAGGTCCCCTGCGGATAGGCGGCACCGTCGACGGTGGCCTCACGCTGCAGCTCGGTGATGCGGATGCCGTTGAAGGCCAGACGGCGCAACATCTCCGCCGCGGCGACCGGGTCGCGCTGGGCGCGCGGGACGACATATGCGTAGGGCGGGTCTTTCCGGTAGCGCAGGATGGCGTCCCGGCCCGCCTGGTACCGGTTGTACAGCAGCTCCTCCCGGTACTTCGACGCGTAGTCCAGCACGGCGAGCGATGCGGTCTCCATGTAGTCGATGGCGTCCTTGATCCGCCACCAGCCCCCGGGCCAGGGGCTCGAGTAGAGCGACTGGGGACGGAGGTCGCGCATGTCGGCGGGGAATTCGTCGATGGTGTAGAAATGCGGCGTCGCATAGCGATAGAGCGCGGTCTCGGTCCAGAACGCGGCGATGTTCTGCAGCATCGGCATGTAGTCCACATAGCCGGGATACCAAGCGTCGAATCCGGTGCCCATGTGGGTGGCACCCACCATCCCGTTGGATTCGAGGGCTTGCGCGATGATCATGCCGATCGTGTTCACCTCCCGTGACATCAGCGCGGGAGCCCGCGTCGCGATCGGCTCGGCGAAGGGCGGGAGCCAGATGCGAGTTGGAAACGGCGCGGTCTGGTGGTGGACGTAGATGACCTGGGGCTCCCACTCGCGCCAGACCCGGGCGACCACCCGCGACTCGACCACGTTCAGCATGTATGCGTCGCGATTGTTGTCGTGGCCGATGTACTTCTGATACAGCTCGTGCAAGGGCGCAACTTCGTAGGACGTGCCGACATTTTCCCGGTACCAGTTCGCGACGATGTTCTGTCCGTCGGGATTGATCGATGGCCACAGGAACAGCACGGTATTGTCGAGCATCTGCTGGATTTTCGGGTCGTCGGGCCGGGAGAGCAGGTGGTACGCGAGCTGAATCGTGTGCTGGGAGCCCGCGATCTCGGAGGCGTGGAGGCCGCCGCTGATGTCCACGAAGGCCTTTCCCTCCCGGGCGAGGCGGCGGGCCTCCGGATCGGTGAGTCCGTCGGGATGCGCCAGCCGGCGCGCGATCTCCCGGAGGCGATCGAGCCGCCCGAGATTGGCCGGCGACGAAATCACGGCGAGGGTCCACTCGTGTCCGGTCGAGGTGCGGCCGACGTCGATCAGCTTGATCCGGTTGCTGGCGGTGGCCAGCTGCCGGAAGTAGCGCAACGATTCGTCATAGGTGGCCAGCTTGAAGTCCGCGCCAACCGGGAAGCCGAGCACCGTCTCCGGCGCCGGAATCGACGCCGACTGGGCGGCGGCGTGCCACGGAGCTCCCTGCGCGAGGACAAGCACGGTCCCCGCGATGATGGCCTGGCCACGAAGTCTCGGAATCATCGGATGCTCACCGTGCGCTCGAGTTCGTCCGCGTGCTGGGCAGTGGGCAATAGGCAATGGGCAATGGGCAATAGGCAATAGGCACTAGGCACTAGGCACTAGACACTAGGCAGCAGATGGCCCAGTGCCCAGTGCCCAGTGCCCCAGTGCCCAGTGCCTAGTACCTGTAAGTATCCGGCTTGTACGGCCCTTCCGGCTTCACCCCGATGTACTCCGCCTGCTCTTTCGACAGCGTGGTCAGTTTGACGCCGAGCTTGTCGAGATGGAGCCGGGCCACTTTTTCGTCGAGGTGCTTCGGCAGCACGTACACCTGCTTCTCATATTTCGCGTTGTTGGTGTGGAGCTCGATCTGCGCCATGACCTGATTGGTGAAGCTCGCCGACATCACGAAGCTCGGATGTCCCGTCGCGCAGCCCAGATTGAGCAGCCGGCCCTCGGCCAGCACCATGACGCTGTGGCCATCGGGGAAGACCCACTCGTCGTACTGCGGCTTGATGTTGATCCGCTTGATGCCGGCGAAGGTCTTGAGCCCGGCCATGTCGATCTCATTGTCGAAGTGGCCGATGTTGCCGACGATCGCCTTGTCCTTCATCCGCCGCATATGATCGACGGTGATGATGTTCTTGTTCCCCGTGGCGGTGATGAAGATGTCGGCGCTCTCGACCACGGCGTCCAGCGTGGTGACCTGGTATCCCTCCATCGCGGCCTGCAGCGCGCAGATCGGGTCGATCTCGGTGATCACGACCCGGGCGCCCTGGCCCCGCAGCGACTGGGCGCAGCCCTTGCCGACATCGCCGTACCCGCAGATGACGGCGACTTTGCCGGCGAGCATCACGTCGGACGCCCGGAGGATCCCGTCGGTGAGCGAATGACGGCAGCCATAGAGGTTGTCGAACTTCGACTTCGTCACCGAGTTGTTGACGTCGATCGCGGGGAAGAGCAGGGTCCCGGCCCGCATCATCTCGTAAAGCCGGTGCACTCCCGTGGTGGTCTCTTCCGACACGCCGCGAAGCTTCGCCGCCACTTTGGTCCAGCGCCCCGGGTGCTTCGTCTGCTCCTGGTGCAGCAGGTTGAGGATGACGCCCCACTCTTCGGGGTCGCTGACGGGATCGAATGCCGGCACCTTGCCGGCCTTTTCGAATTCGACCCCCTTGTGCACCAGCAGGGTTGCGTCGCCCCCGTCATCCAGCAGGAGATTGGGTCCCGAGCCGTCCGGCCACATGAGGGCCTGATCGGTGCACCACCAGTACTCGTCGAGGGTCTCCCCTTTCCAGGCATACACCGCGATGCCCTTCGGATCCGCCACGGTACCCCGCCGTCCGACCACCACCGCGGCGGCGGCATGATCCTGGGTCGAGAAGATGTTGCAGGAGACCCAGCGAACATCGGCGCCCAGGTCGGCCAGCGTCTCGATGAGGACCGCGGTCTGCACCGTCATGTGCAGCGACCCCATGATCCTCGCTCCGGCGAGCGGGCGCCTGCCCTTGTACTCGGCGCGGAGGGCCATGAGACCGGGCATCTCGAACTCCGCGAGCCGGATCTCGTTCCGGCCGAACTCGGCCAGCGAAAGATCCTTCACCTTGAACGGCTCCCGCCCCGTCGCGCGGGTCAGGTCGAAGGAATGGATGGAGGGGGCGATGGTCGTCATGGCGTCGGTGCTCCGAGGGGTTGCGACGCTGGAACAGCGTCGACGGTCAACGATGAACGGTCAACGGGAACGATCGCCGTCGCCGAGAAAAGCGCCGGTCCCCGCGCCGAGGAATCGGAGGGGAGGCTGACAAATCGTGTCCGGCCGAAACCGGCTTCCTCGAGCCAGGCACCGAGCACTGATGCTTCGAAGCCCAGCCACTGGTGTCCCATCTGCTCCCGGTACTCGACATGCTCGTGCGGCTGCATGTCCACGATGAGCAGCTTGCCGCCGGGCTTGAGGGTACGACGCACCCCGGACAGGACCGTGAGGGGGTCGCTGGCATGGTGCAGCACCAGGACGAGGAGCGCGGCGTCCAGCTCTCCGGGGGCGACCGGGGGCTGCTCCAGGGTGCCGGACCGTACCTCCACGTTCGGCAGGTCGCGGGTGCGATGGCGCGCGCTCTTGAGCATCGCCGCCGATTCGTCCACGGCGATGACCCGGCCCACGAACGGAGCCAGTGCCGCTGCCACCGTTCCGGTGCCGCAGCCAAAATCTCCCACGGTCCAGCTTTCGCCGAGGAGACCGAACAGAGCCAGAAGCTCGGCGCGGTCGCCGAAGAGCTCCTTTCGCAGGCGATCCCACTGCCCCGCCGCGGAGGCGAAGAAGCGCTGGGCCGTGAGATGCCGCTCCGAGAGGATTCGCTGTAACCGCTCGCCATCCCGCCGGGCCGCCGCCGAGCCGGCGACTTCGTTCCGCACCGCATGCCAGAGGCGCCGCATCGGGGGATCGAGCTCCCGGGCGGGCATCCGGTACCAGTTGCTGGTACCCTCGCTGCGAGTGAACACCAGCCCGTGATCGACCAGCACCTTCAGATGGCGGCTCACGGTGGATTGGGGCAGCTGCAGCGCCGCCTGGATCTCCCGGACCGTCAGCTCCTGGCGCTCCAGCACCAGAAGGAGCCGCCCCCGGATAGGGTCGGCCAGGGCGCTGAGTCGGTCGAAGACGGCGGGGGCGGTCACTGTCAGTTATTAATCCGTTGAGCCGGATTGAAAGATATATGGTGCGATGGGGAAGGTCAATGGCCAGGGGTTGGGAGCTGGGAGGATGGGGATTGGGGGAGGCCATCCCCCAACCTCCAGCTCCCACCTCCCAACTCCCAGACTGTGTCCCCAACTCGCTCCGGGCTCGTCTCTTATGCGACTCCCCACCAGGGGCCTGTCGCCCCGGAAAGACTCGATTCACACCCTATGCGTATCGCCGGATTGATTGCCGTCGCGGGCGCGCTGCTCGCGGCTCCGCTCGCCGCTCAGACTCCCGTCTCGGCGCCCGACACCACCAAGCCGAAGAAGGCCCCGCCCCCCAAGGTGGACATCTCGAAGCTCAAGTTCATGTCGGGATGCTGGCAAGGGGAGACCGGTAAGGACCAGCGGGCCGAGGAGATCTGGACCACGCCGTCGGAGAACCTGCTGGTCTCCACCACGCGCTATTTCACCAAGGAACGCGCTCTCGGCTACGACTTCAATCGGATCGAAGTCACCGATTCGGGGGTCGTGCTGGGGATCACGGCCAAGGGCAAGCCGGAAGAGACCTACCTGATGAAGACGCTGGTGGACGAATACGTGATGTTCGAGAATCCTGCCAAGAAGGAGTTTCCCCAGCGGATCATGTACCGTCTCGCCTCCGACGGATCGCTGATCCCGCGCAACGAGGGCGACGGTCCGAGCTTCGAGGTGCGGTTTCGCCGGATAAAGTGTCCCGGTGCGGACATTAAGCTGAGGCCGTAAGACCAGGGGGTTGGGGGTTGGGAGTTGGAGGGCAGGGGTTGGGGGGCGCAACGGTCCCCCCTTTCGCGGTGTCCTACCTGCATCGGATCGCCGCTCCCTTTGAGAGGACACCGCAGATGCCCAGCCGCACCTCAGTCGCCCGTTGGCTCTTTGGCGCCACCGCCCTCTTCCTGGTGGCTGCCGTCCCGGTCCAGGCCCAGCGCCGCTTCGGCTCCGAATCGTGGGACCGGGACTGCAATCGTCACAACGACCGGGACACCGAACGCTTCTGCCGGACCAGCGAATCCACGATCCCGAGCCCCAGCGGCACCCTGGTGATCGATGGACGGACCAACGGAGGAGTCAGCGTGTTCGGCTCGAGCCGCCGGGACGTGCTGGTCCGCGCCCGGATTCAGGCCAACGCCCGCACCGAAGAGCGGGCCGAAGAGATCGCCCGCGAAATCCGGATTCGCACCGACGGCGGCCGAGTCCGCGCCGAAGGCCCGGAAACGTCGAGGCGGGAGTCCTGGTCCGTCAGCTACGAAGTGGAAGTGCCGTCGCGCTCCGACCTCGAGCTCCACGCGATGAATGGCGGTATCTCGGTCGTGGATGTGAGCGGCGTGCTCCGGCTGGAAACGCTGAACGGCGGGATCCACCTCGAGGCGGTCGCTGGCGATGTGGTGGCGGAGACGACCAACGGCGGCATGAACGTCCTGCTCGAGGGCGACCGGTGGCAGGGCAAGGGACTCGACGCGGTGACCACGAACGGCGGGGTGACGGTGCGCATCCCGGACGACTATTCGGCCCACCTGGAGACCGGTACCGTCAACGGCGGCATCAATATCGATTTTCCGGTGACCGTGCAGGGCAGGATTGGCCGCCGAATCACGACCGACCTCGGCCGCGGCGGGGCGACGATTCGAGTCACTACCACGAATGGCGGTGTCGTAATACGCAGGGGATAGGGATTGGGAGTTGGGGATTTGGGGAAGGCCGCTCCAATCCCCAACTCCCAACTCCCAGCACCTGGTACCCAGCATCTTCTCTCATTGCCATCTGAAGATCTTCAGCGCGATTGCGAACGTGCCAACCATCCAGGCCGCCACGATCGCGAGCTCGGGCGCGATCTGCGCCAGCGTCGCCCCCTCCAGCATGGTCGCCCGGAGCGCGTCGTTGACCGCGGTGAGCGGCAGCGCCTGCACGAAGGGCTGGATCACCTGCGGAAACCGGGAGGAGCTGAAGAACACTCCGGAGAAGACCCACATCGGCACCATCGCCAGGTTCATCAGCCCCGACGCGCCTTCGATCGTCCTGGGGCGTGCGGCCACCAGCAGGCCGAGTCCACCGAATGCGAGCGATCCCAGGAGGCAAATGAGGAGAAGCGTCCCGAGTGATCCTCGCATGGGCACGCCGAAGGCGAGCATACCGAATGCGAGAAGAAGTCCCGCCTCGAAGACCAGCAGCGTCAGCCGGGAGATGATGAACGAGGCCAGATAGGCCGCCTTGGGCATCGGCGTTGCGACCAGCCGCTTGAGGAGCCGCTTCCGCCGCGCGTCGACAACCGAGAAACCGATCCCCCAGATGCCGCTGCCCAGCAGATTCATGCCGAGCAGACCCGGCACCACAAAGTCGATGTAGCGCGATCCCCGCTCCTGGAGCCTGGTCTCGCTCACCAGGATGGGATCCGCGCGTCCCGCCCCGCGTTGCAACACGTCATCCACCACCCGGCGGGCGGCTGCGCCCTCGGGGCGGGTGTCGTCGAAGCGGTATTCCACGTTGCTGGCGCTCCGGGGGACGACGACGAGGGCGATCCGTCCGGTGCGCAGCGCCTTCGCGGCGGCGGAATCGTCCAGGAGCACGGCCTCCACGAGGGGATTTCCCTCGAGCCGCTTGACGGTCTCGGCAGCTGCCGGCGCGGCGGCGAGCACGGCGATTTTGGACGGCGACTCGGGGCGGCTCCGGAATGCGATGCCGAGGCCGGCCGTCATCAGCACCGGAAAGAGAAACGTCCAGAAAATCGCCTCGGGTTCGCGAATGAACTCGAGGATCCTGACCTGAATCAGCCGGACCAGCGGCCGCTCCGCCCAGCGACGCGCGACCTCAGCCATCGCGGAGGGTCCGGCCGGTGAGGTGTACGAACACGTCCTCCAGGGTCGCGGAATGAGTGCGGAGCCGCACCAGCTGGAAACCCCGCGCGCCGAGCAGCACCAGCATCGCCGGGATGGTGCGGTGGGCCTCGGCGGATTCGAGCAGGTAGCTGTCCTCCTGCCGACGAAGGCTCAGGGAGCCCGGGAGCTGGAGCAGCTCGGCATCGGCAAGGGACGGCTGGTCTTCGCCGATACTGAATTCGATGATGTGCCGCGCGCCGAGCGACGCAATCAGATGCTGCGGCGTGCCGAGCGCGATCACCTTGCCGTGGTCCACGATCGCGACCCGATCGCACAAACGCTCGGCTTCCTCCATGTAATGCGTGGTGATCACGACAGTCCGTCCCGCTCGCTTGACCTCCTCGATCAGCTCCCAGAGCTGCCGGCGCGATTGAGGATCGAGTCCCGTTGTGGGCTCGTCGAGGAAAAACAGCTCCGGATCGGCCACCAGCGCGCAGGCCAGCGCCAGTCGCTGCTTCTGACCGCCGGAGAGCTGACCGACTCTGCCGTTGCGCTTTTCGACCAGCTGCACCGCGGCGAGCACCTCCTCGAGCGGCCGCGGCCGGCGGTAAAAGCTCCGGAAGAGCTCCAGCGTTTCGGTGACGGTGAGTTTGTCGCTGAATTGGGTTTCCTGCAGCGATATGCCGAGCCGTTCGCGGAGTGACCGGCTACTCCCCTCCCACTGCTCGCCCAGCACCAGCACTTGTCCCGCGTCAGGCGCGGTGAGGCCCTCGCAGATTTCGATGGTGGTGGTCTTCCCTGCGCCATTGGGACCGAGAAGGCCGAAGCATTCCCCGGGCAGAACCTCCAGATCGAGGGCATCGACGGCGACCACATCCCCGTAGACCTTGCGGAGTCCGCGGAGAGAAAGTGCCGGGGCGGGCATGCCGGAAAGTAAGAGGTCAGTGGTCAGGGGTCAGGGCTCAGGATTCGTGAAAACCCTGATCCCTGACCCCTGATCACTGATCACTGATCACTCAGTCCACCGGGAGCTCCGCCGGTGCTCGGCGCTCGGCCAGGAGTCGTTCGCTAAAGTCCAGCCGTGACTCCAGCTCGGACATTCGCTGTTGCAAGTCCTCGAGGACCGCATCGCGATTGGCGAGCTCTCCTTCCAGACGACGGATTTCTTCACGGCTTCCGCTCTCGAGGCCCTCGAACCGGCCCCAGCGCCCCCGCTTGGCCCCGAACATCATGCGCATCATCGGCCCCATGAACATGGCGAACAGCACGAACATCATCCAGCTCGGGAACTGCGCGACCATCGGCATCGCCGTATCTCCCAGGGTCCTGCGAGTTACTCCTTGGCCCACTCTTTCTCGATTTCGTCCGCCGCGCGCTTCAGGATTTCGGTGATTCGCGGGACCGCCGGGTGGCCGGCACCCCAGCGCCAGGCGCGCTTGTAGGTCACGCTCGCGATCCTCGCAAACGCCTGGTGCAGATCGCCCATCGGCCCACCGGCAAAGTCGCGCACGGTGTCGCGCACCCGGTCGAAGATGTCTTCGATTGCGTCCTTGTTGGATTCCAGAAACGCCTCACCCTCGGGTGTGATGTGATAGACCTTCTTGCCCCCTTCCTCGACCACCCGCACGTAGCCCTGGTCTTCGAGGAGCTGCAGGGTGGGATACACCGTTCCCGGCGAAGCGGTGTAGCAGCCGGCCAGCTTTTCTTCGAGAGCCTTGATGACCTCGTAGCCGTGCCGGGGCTTTTCCTTGAGCAGACGGAGGATCACGAATTTCACTTCGCCCGATTCGAACATGTGACCGCGACGCCGGTGACGATGACGTCCCCCACCCATTCGAAATCCGAACACTCCCGGCCCGAAGCCGGAGGAAATGAAATCGGCGAAATTACCCAACCCCCAGTCATCACGTGACTTATCCATTTCAACTCCCGATTCAAGATAGATCCTGCGACATAGCATACGATATATCTTACGATAGGTTTCAAGCGCAATCAAGGTCTCCCGGCAGCGCGTTGCGCCGGGCCCGCATCGAGGGGAGATTCCTCGCGTCCCCCCCACAGGATCGAGTGTATGGCCGCAATTCCCCTCCGGGCGTTGTCCGCTCTCTGCTTTCTGGCCTCGGCGCCGTTCGCAGCCGCCGCTCAGGCGACCGACGCCGACGTGGCCCGACTGGTGACGGCAATGCTCGGCGACACGCCGATGCTCTCGGACCTCGAGCGTCTGGTCGATGGATTCGGCGGTCGGGCGACCGGTTCAGTCGCAAGCACCAGGGCGGTGGAGTGGGCGCTGGGGCGTTTTCGCGACGCGAACGTGGACGCGCGCATTGAATCGTTTACGATGCCCGGGCTCTGGCTCGAACGTTCGTCGGCGGTCACGATTCGAGGGACCCCGCTGCCCTTCTCTCCCAGGGTGGCCGCCCTTCCGTTCTCGGGAGCGACGGGTTCGGCCGGCCTCACCGGCCCCCTGCTCGATGCCGGCAGGGGTGACTCCGCCGCCTTTGCCGGGCTCGGCGGCCGAGGGCGAGGCGCGTGGGTGCTGATCGAGCAGGACGAGCTGGCGGACATCGAAGGGTTATTCCGGGAGTACGCGCTGTCTGGACAGATCGAGGCGCGAGCCTGGCGAGCGGGCGCCGCCGGCGTCGTGTACATGGGCTCCCGGCCCAACAATCTGCTTTACCGCCACAATCTCAATCTTGGCTTCGAGAACAAGACCCACCTCGGTCTGGTGATGGAGCGCGACGGCGGGCTCCGCGCGCTTCGTCTTCTCAGGGCGGGAACGCCCCTCACGCTCACCGCCGTCGTCGATGTGGAGACCGGTCCCGCGTACCAGAGCGGCAACGTCATCGGAGAAATCCGCGGCAGCACCCGGCCCGACGAGATCGTGCTGATCGGAGCGCACCTCGACAGCTGGGACCTGGGTGGCGGAGCGCTCGACAACGGCGCCAATGCCATGATGATGCTCGACATCGCGCGGCAGATCCGCCGGCTCGGCATTCGTCCCACCCGAACCATCCGGTTCGCGCTCTGGAACGGCGAAGAGCAGGGGATTCTGGGATCGCTGGGCTACACCCGGACCCACGCCGGCGAGCTGGACCGGCACGTGATGACCACCAGTGTCGACATCGGAACCGGCCGGATCTCCGGGTTCTTCACCGGGGGAAGGCCGGAGATTCTTCCGGCGGTGGAGCGGGCTCTGGCCCCGGTGGCGGGACTGGGACCCTTCCTGCAGGTGGACGCGCCGATCGTCGGGACCGACAACTACGACTTCATGCTGGAAGGAGTGGCGCACCTCGTTGCCAACCAGGAATCGGCGAATTACGGGCCGAACTATCATGCCCGGAGCGATGAGTTCGGCCAGGTCGACCAACGGCAGCTCCGGCTCAACGCCGCGATCATCGCGGCAATGACGCTCGGCTTCGCGGAAATGCCGGTCACGTGGAAACGACAGAGCCGGGCGGACATCGAGCGCCTCATGGCCACCACCGACCTGCGTCAGCAGATGGAGTCCATGGGGATGTGGGAAGAGTGGGCCCGCGGGGCGCGGGGACGCAAACGGCCGTGAGGGAGCGCTCTCGGCCATCAACGGTCGGCTATCTGCAGTGAATCTCGTGTTCTGGGGGATACTCGTTCTCCTGCTGGTCATCGTCGCGAGCGGGCTCGATGTGCTGATCGGGCTGGGCCGGATCGATCGGCTTGCCGGTATTCCTCCTCTCGCCGGCGCCGGGCCTCGGGTGACGTTGGTGACGGCGGCACGGGATGAGGAGCGCGGCATCGAGGCGGCCGCTCGCTCGCTCCTCGCGCAGGAATACCCGGCGCTCGAGTTCGTGATGGTGAACGACCGCTCCACCGACCGTACCGGTGCCATCCTCGACGCACTCGCCGAGCGCGAGCCCCGGCTTCAGGTGGTCCATGTCCGCGCCCTGCCCCCGGGATGGCTCGGCAAGAATTACGCGCTGCAGCAGGGAGCGGACGCGGCCCGGGGCGAATGGATTCTCTTTGCGGATGCCGACATCGTCATGCAACCAACCACGGTGGCGCGCGCGATGGCGTATGTGGAGCGACGAGGCGTCGATCATCTGACCTTGCTTCCCGACCTGGTGATGCCCGGCCTGCTCCTCAAGGCGTTCGTCTCCGCGTTCGTGATCTGGTTCTCGGGGTATCTCCGTCCCTGGAAGGCGCGGGATCCGGCGAGCCGGTTCTTCGTGGGCGTCGGGGCCTTTAATCTCGTCCGAGCCCGCGCCTACGCGGCGGCGGGTGGTCACGCCCCGATCCGGATGCGTCCCGATGACGATCTCAAGCTCGGTAAGATTCTCAAGCGGAGCGGTGCCCGGCAGGACGTCGTGCTGGGGCGGGGCCTGGTGTCGGTGGAGTGGTACCACTCGCTGCGCGAAGCGATCGACGGCCTGATGAAGAACTCCTTTGCCGTCGTCGACTACAATCCGGTGCTCATGACGCTGGGAGCGGCGGCCTACCTGATCGTCGGACTGGGACCGCTGGCCGCGCTGCTGCTGGGCGAGGGCGCGGTCCGGGCCCTGGGCGCTGTCACCATCGGATTCCAGCTGGTGGTATACCTTCGGGGCGCCAAGGAAGCCGGCGCCCCCCGACGGGCAGCACTGCTGTATCCGGTGATCGCGGTGATTTTTTGCTGGATCGTGCTCCGGGCGATGGTGCTCAATCTCCGACAGGGAGGAATAACCTGGCGGGGGACCTTCTATCCGCTCGCGGAGCTGCGCCGCAACCGGGTGTGACGCGACCAGGGCCGTCAGCCGCTCTGGGGTGACACGAGCAGTGCACAACAGGTCACCCCGCCTTCCGCTTTGGCCAGCTCGCCCGCTTCGACGTGCCGCACCTCGACACCTTCGTCGCGGAGGCGTTTGCCGGTGCGGGGGAATTCGGCGGGATAGATGACCACGTCCCCGATGCGGAGGGCGTTGGCGCCGAACGGCTCGAGGGGATCGATCGGGATGAGCCGATAGTCCTCGAAGAGCAGCGGATCGACCCAGGCGGGGTTGATGAGCAGCGTTCGGTCACCCACTTCAGTCACGGCCGATTTGAGGTGGAGGCAGCCAGTGACCGGTACCGTGCGCACCGTGTAGCCGGCGGAGACGGTGATCCTCGCGAGCTCGGCCGCGCCCTGGGTGCTGGTGCGGGGCGTGAGTCCGACGAACAGAGTGCGGCCGCTCACCAGCACATCGCCTCCGTCGAGAGTGGCCGGCGCCGCGATCGATTCGATGGGACGGTGCCGGCGCAGCGCTTCGGCGACCGACGCGGTCTCGGCGCGTCGCGACGGCGCCCCGGGCCGGGTGATCACCGCAATCTCATCCAGCACCACGGCCGTGTCCTCGACGAACACCCCATCGGGGAGCTCCGGCGCCGGAGGGAGGCGCTCGACAGCACACCCCGCGGCACGGAGCGCCTCGAGATATGCCGCGTGCTGCCGAGCGGCGTGGACGACGTCGATCGGCGCCCGGGCGAGATGGCTCAACTCGCAGCGTCCGATCTCCGGGCTTACGTCGCGGACCAGCGCAAGAAGGATCACTGAGTTTCGGAATAACAGACGCAAAGACGCAACGACGCAAGGTGAACTGCTTTGCGTCTTTGCGCCGTT
>Ga0075429_100000696_pt1 | contig 26202 bp, 27 predicted proteins | sample RhiMetdeltSRZDD3_FD_75295 | JGI IMG/M metagenome (GOLD analysis project Ga0075429, IMG submission 75295) | Populus rhizosphere microbial communities from Tennessee, USA - Rhizosphere MetaG P. deltoides SRZDD3 | ecosystem: Host-associated > Plants > Roots > Rhizosphere > Soil | place: USA... | reverse complement strand
GTCGTGTAGCGCACCCGCGAGCCGGGCTTGGCGATGATCTCGACCACTGCGGAGTGCAGCGAGTCGGTCGTGTAGGTCGGCGCGGTGCAGCCCTCGATGTAGTGCACGAACGAGCCCTCGTCCGCGATGATCAGCGTGCGCTCGAACTGGCCCATGTTCTCCGTGTTGATGCGGAAGTACGCCTGCAGCGGCATCTCGACATGGACACCGGGTGGGACATAGACGAAGGAACCGCCTGACCAGACGGCCGAGTTCAGCGCGGCGAGCTTGTTGTCGTTGGCCGGGATCACGGTCGAGAAGTACTCGCGCACCAGGTCCTCGTGCTCGCGCAATCCCGTGTCCATGTCCTTGAAGATCACGCCCTGCTTCTCGAGGTCCTCGCGGATCTGGTGGTAGACGACCTCGGACTCGTACTGGGCGCCCACACCGGCGAGGTACTTGCGCTCCGCCTCGGGGATGCCGAGCTTGTCGAACGTGTTCTTGATGTCGTCCGGGACCTCGTCCCAGGTGCGCCCCTGCTTCTCGGACGCGCGCACGAAGTAGTGGATGTTCTGGAAGTCGATGCCGTCCATGTGCCCGCCGGCCCACTTCGGCATCGGCCGGGCCTCGAAGTGCTCCAGCGCCTTCAGGCGGAAGTCACGCATCCACTGCGGCTCGTCCTTGTGGTCGGAGATCTCCTCCACCACGGCGCGGTTGAGCCCCTTCTTCGCCTTGAAGGCGTAGTCGGTCTCGGAGTCGTGGAAGCCGTACTCGTAGGAGTCCTTGATTCCCTCGAGCTGGTCGGGCCTGGCAATTGCGATTTCGGGCGTGGCCATCAGGAAACCTCCAGCTTGATGGTGTCGTCCTCGATACGGACGGAGAAAGTCTCTACAGGGAGATAGGCGGGCAGGGTACGGGGCCGGCCGGTGCGCAGATCGAACAGGGACCCGTGACGCGGACACTCGACGGTGCAGGAGTCGGGATCGAACGGCCCCTCGGCAAGCGGGCCGTCGTCGTGCGAGCAGCGATCCTCGATCGCGTGCAGCGCGCCGTCGCAGTTGAAGACGCCGATCTTGCGACCGTCGGCCTCCACGATGCGCGTGGCGCCCGCGGGCAGCTCCGCCGCGGGGCAGACGTCGATTGTCGTGCTGGTCTCAGTCATTTCCGAGTGGAACGGTCAAGTTTAGCCTGGGCGACTCATATCTCGTTCCTCAGCCGTGCGACCTCGGAGGCATCCGGGTCCTGCTCCGGGGTACCCGAGGGCCACTCGTCCGTACCGAGCAGGGCGCCCTGCACGACCTTCAGGGACAGCAGGCCGCACTTCAGCCTGGTGGGGGAGAGCTCGATGCCGATCTCCTCGGTCACGAAGTTCCTGTCGAGTCCGGCCACCTCGGCGACGGTCTTGCCCTTCAGCTCGTCCGAGATGATCGACGCGGTGGCCTGCGAGATCGCGCAGCCCGTGCCGTGGAAGCGCAGGTCCTCGATCCGGTCGCCCGCGAGCTTGATGTGCACCCCCATCTCGTCCCCGCACAGCGGGTTGCGGTCCTGAAACTCGGCGTCGCGCTGCTCGAGCTCCCCGAAGTTGCGGGGAGTCTTGTAGTGGTCGAGGATGAACTCGCGGTAGAGCTGGTCCATCAGACGCCGAAGATCCGTTTTGCGTTCTCGAGCGCCCCGATCAGCCGGTCCACTTCTGCGGTGGTGTTGTAGACCGAGAACGACGCCCGTGCCGTGGCGGGCACGCCCAGGCGCCGCATCAAAGGCTGCGCGCAGTGGTGGCCGGCCCGGATGCAGACCGCCTCACGGTTGCACAGCTCGGCCAGGTCGTGCGGGTGGATGCCCTCCACCGCAAAGCTCACGAGGCTGCCGCGCTCCGCGGCATCCGGTGGCCCGTGGACCGTCACGCCGTCGAGCGCCGAGATCCGGTCGAGCGCGTAGGCCGTCACCTCCACCTCGTGCGCGCGCACGGCGTCCATCCCGAGCGCGGCCAGGTAGTCCGCCGCGGCGCCCAGGCCGACGCCCTCGGCGATCGCGGGAGTGCCGGCCTCGAACTTCGCCGGCACCGTGGCCCATGTGGAGTGGTCGTCCTCGACGGCCTTGATCATCGACCCTCCGCCCAGGAACGGCGGCATCTCCTCGAGCAGCTCCCGGCGCGCCCACAGCACGCCGATGCCGGTCGGCCCGATCATCTTGTGGCCGGTGAAGGCATAGAAGTCCGCGCCGGTCACCTTCACGTCCACCGGCATCTGCGGCACGGCCTGGGACCCGTCGAGCAGCACCATCGCCCCGGCCGCGTGCGCGCGCTCGGAGATCTCGCCGACCGGGTTGATCGTGCCGAGCACGTTGGAGACGTGCGCTACCGCGACCAGCCGGACCCGGCCGCCTGCGAGGCGCTCGTCGAGCTCCGCGAGGTCCAGCCGGCCCTGGTCGTCGACGCGCAGGTATTGCAGCTCGGCTCCCTGCTCCTGGCACAGCAGCTGCCACGGGACCACGTTCGAGTGGTGCTCCATCTCGCTGATCAGCACCACGTCGCCCGCGCCGACGTGCTCGCGGGCCCACGTGTAGCGCACGAGGTTGATCGCCTCGGTCGCGTTGCGGACGAACACGATCTCGCGCGGAGGCGCGCCGACCAGCGACGCCACCTTTGCGCGGCCGCCCTCGTACAGGTGCTCGGCCTCGGCGGCAAGCTCGTGCATGCTGCGATGCACGTTCGCGTTGGAGCGGCGGTAGTACGAGGAAATCGCCTCGATCACCGCCTCCGGCTTCTGCGCGGTCGCGGCGCTGTCGAGGTAGGCGACGCGCCGCCCGCCGAACTCGCGCGACAGGATCGGGAAGTCGGCCCGGATCTCCTCGACCGAGCGCGGCAGCTCCGCGGTGCGGGCGGCAACCGCCACTAGGCCGCTGCCTCCGCGGTCTCTTCGGGGTGCTTCTCGCGCACCCAGTCATAGCCCTTCTGCTCGAGCACGGCGCCCAGTTCGGGACCGCCCTCCTCGACCACGCGCCCGTTCAGCATGATGTGGATGAAGTCGGGCTGGATGTAGCTGAGGATGCGCTGGTAGTGGGTGATGATGAGCGCGCCGAGGTCGGGCCCGCGCATCGCGTTGACCGCGTTCGCGACGGTGCGCAGCGCGTCGATGTCGAGGCCCGAGTCGGTCTCGTCCAGCACGGCGACGTGCGGCTTCAGGATCGCCATCTGGAGGATCTCGCAGCGCTTCTTCTCGCCGCCGGAGAAGCCCTCGTTCAGGTAGCGGCGGGTGAACTCGCGGTCCACGCCCAGCACCTCCATGTGCTGCTCGAGCGTCTTGCGGAACTCCTTCAGGTTGATCGGGTCCTCGCCGCGTGCCTTCCGGTGCGCGTTGATCGCCGTGCGCAGGAAGTTCACGACCGAGACGCCGGGGATCGCGGACGGGTACTGGAAGGCCATGAAGAGGCCGGCGCGGGCGCGCTCGTCCGGCTCGGCCTCGGTCACGTCTTCGCCCTGGAAGACGATCTTGCCCTCGGTGATCTCGTAGCTCGGGTGGCCCATGATGGTGTTGGCCAGGGTGGACTTGCCGGAGCCGTTCGGCCCCATCAGGGCATGGACCTCGCCGCGGCCGACCGTCAGGTCGACGCCGCGCAGGATCTCCTTGCCTTCGACGTTCACGTGCAGGTTCTGGATCTCTAGATCAGGCATTGGGGACGGTTCGCTTCTCCTGTGTTCGTGATGTGGTGGTGCGCACGCGGGCGCGGGGACGGGGGGCGGTGCCGGAGGACTGGGCGGGCAGCGCACGGCCCTCCGCAAAGCTCGCAAGCTCCGCCAGGGTCGTCTGCTCGAGGACGCGCTCGACGCCACCCTGCACCCTGGTCCAGAGCAGCTTGGTGGCGCAGTTCTCGTACCCGTCCAGCTCATGGTTGCAGAGCATGCGGCTCGTGCCGTGCTCGCTCACGCACTGCATCGGGACGATCGTCTCCTCGAGCGCGTGCACGACGTTGGCCATCGTGATCTGGGCGGGGTCGCGCGCCAGCTCGTAGCCGCCGTGCGCGCCGCGGGTGGAAGACACCAGCTCGGCCTTGCGCAGGCGCGAGACGAGTTGCTCGAGGTAGGGGAGCGGCAGGTTCTCGGCCTTGGCGATCTCCGCCAGCGGCACGGGACCGGGCCCGCGGCGGCGCGCGAGGTGCACCATCACGCGGACTCCGTACTCCGACTTGGTCGAGAACATCTGCAGGCGCCTCCTGGCGGTCTAATTCCTAGCTGCGCGGTCAGGATACCAGCGGCCCCCGCGATTCCCGTCTAACATGGTGTAGGTGCAAGGGGAGCAGGGCGGAGTGCAGGCACAGCAGCGGGTCTTCACCGGGGGCAGGGTCGTCCCGCACCGGCTCGATCTGCCGGTGCCGAACCCGGACGACAAGGTCGTCGAGGGCAAGGACGGCTTTCTCTTCCTCGGCAACGACTCGAACGACACCCTCGGCCAGCACGCCGGGGAGAAGCTGCTCACCGCCCTCCAGGTCCAGCAGTGGCACGACCTGATCGAGGCCCGGTCGGCGTGGCTCTACCTGCAGGGGATCCCGTATGTCTGCCTGATCGCGCCCGACCCGCACGCCATCTACGCGGACAAGCTCCCGGATGACGTGACCCCCGGCGAGACGCGGCCGGCGCTCCAGGTGCTCGACCGGCTGGCCGAGCGAGAGTCATGGGCTCCGGTGCTGTACCCGCTGGAGGCGCTCAGGAAGGAGCGCGACGAGATGGTGTACGCGCGGACGGACTCCCACTGGTCGGAGTACGGCGCATACGTCGCCTACCGCGAGGTGATGGCGCGGCTGACGGAGTCGCTGCCCGTGCGGCGGGTCCCGCCGAGCCAGCTGCACCGCACCTACGAGCATCGCGCCGGCGACCTCGGCCTCAAGTTCGAGCCGGCGGTCGTGGACACCGACTACGGGTACGTCGACGTGATCGGGTCACGCGTGCGGCTCGTGGACGACAACCGGGTCCGCAACCACGGGCGCCTCGTGGAGTTCCAGGCCGACGCCTACAACGCGCTCACTTGCCTCGTCTTCGGCGACTCGTACGCGACGCGGATGATGCCGCTGTTCGCGGAGTCGTTCCAGCGCACGTTCTGGGCCCACATCTACTTCGACTACGAGCTCGTGCGCGAGCTGAAGCCGGACGTCGTCGTGACGGTGCTCTCGGAGCGCGGCATGATCGTGGTGCAGTCCGACACCGAACCGGGCATCCGGATGCTCGAGGCGGAGAAGCGCGCCGCCGGCGATCTGATGGGCCCGCGGAACGCGGACACGCTGCGCATCAACGGCGGGCGGCCCTCGATGGCGCCCTCCGAGCCGCCGGCCGCGGTCGCGGACGGCGCCTCGCCGGACGCGTGAGCGACTTCCTCGGCGCCCAGACGCCGGACCTGCCCCCGTCGATCAGGGACGGCAAGGTCGTGGAAGGCCGCGACGGCCGCCTGTTCGTGGCCAACGACGGCAACCGGGTGGTGGACCAGCACAGAGGCGCGCTCAGGTTCAGCGAGGACCAGCTGCGCGACTGGCGCCATCTGCTCGAGACCCGCGCGGCCTGGCTGGAGCGGCGCGGCTCGCACCACCTCTTGTTGATCGCACCGAACGCGCACTCCGTCTATCCGGATGCGCTGCCGGACGGCGTGGCGAGCGCGCCCGAGCGCCCGGTCCACCAGCTGCTCACGCACCTGCGCGAGCACGACTCGTACGCGCGGGTCGTCTATCCGCTCGCGGAACTCACTGCGAGCGACGACCTCGCCTATCCGAAGACCGGCAGCCACTGGTCCGAGTTCGGTGCGTCCATCGCATGCCGAGCGGTGGTCGAGGAGATCCGGCGTGTGGTCGACATCCAGCCGTTCCCGCCGGACGCGTTCGAGTTCGTGGCGCTCGAGTTCCTGGGCGACCTGGGCGCGAAGATGACGCCGCCGATGACGTCCACCTTCGTGCGCGCGGACGCGATCAGCCCCCGCGCGCGGCTCGTGTCGGACAACCGCGTGCGGAACACCGGGAGGCGCATCGAATACCGGAACGAAGAGCTCGGCGACGGCCCCGCCTGCATGGTGTACGGGGACTCGTTCGCGATGCGGGTCCTGCCCTTCCTGGCGGAGAGCTTCGCGCGGCTGACGTTCGTGCACATGGTCAACCTCGACTTCGACCTCGCGGCCGCGCTGGAGCCCGATGTGGTCGTGAAGATCATGAACGAGCGCTTCTTGATCTCCGTTCCGGTGGATGCGCCTGCGCAGACGCAGGCCCAGCTGGAGGCGCAGCGACTCGCCGCGGGCGACGTGCTGCCGCCCCGCCGCGCGCCGGTCGGCAAGGGCCGCCCGCTGTCAGGCATCCGCTAGCCGGCGGCCGCCCACCCACCTTGATGGCTTCGTGTCGCCCTCCGACACCAGGCCATCACGACGGTGGTGCTCGTCTTACGACTTGTGCGCAGTTCGTCTTAGGCATGATGAGTGTCCAGGGCGCCGCTAACCTGCGGCCGCTTCGCGCACCAGCAGCCGCAGGTCGTGCGCGAGCGCCTCGGGCGTCAGGAAGCTCACCGGGAAGCCGACTCGCTGGCGGCCCTCGCCGTCGAGCAGCACCACGTAGGAGTTGTGCTCGCGCTCGTCGGTCTGGGGGGCGAACCCGTACTCGCGCCACACCGGCTGCAGCTCCCGGCGGGTCCCGAGCAGGTAGTCGAGGTAGCCGCGCAGGCGCCGGCCGAGCAAGAACTCCTGCGCGAGCTGCGGAGTGTCGTTGGCGGGGTCGACGCTCAGCGCGAAGGCCCGGATGCGATCGCGCTCGGCCGCGGAGAGATCGTCCAGCGCGCCGCGGATCTGCTGGGCCGCCACGGGGCAGGTCTCGTCGCACGTGGCATAGGTGGGGCTCAGCACCACCACGGTGCCGCGCAGGTCCGCCAGCCGCACGAGCTCACCCTCCTGGTTGCGGAGCGCAAACTCCCCGGGTGGCGCCGGGGGGCGCACGGCGCCCTTGTATGGAGAGCGCGGGCCCTCGACGCCGGCCGCGTTGACCTCCTCGACGACGGCCGCAGGCTCGTCGTCACTGCTGCGGGCGGCGATCGCGGCCACCACCGTGCCGGCGAACGCCAGCAGCGCGATCACGAAGAGGACGAGTCGAGCCCGGGCGGACATGCCCGAAAGCGTAGGGCGTGGCGGGAGGGCTAGGGCTCGACGAGCCCGCGCCGGATCGCGTAGCGGACGAGCTCCACGCGGTCGCGCATGCCGAGCTTTTGCAGCACGCGCCCGCGATGTGACTCCACGGTCTTCTCGGAGAGGTGCAGGATCTCGGCGATCTCCTTGTTGGTGTGCGCCTCCGCGATCAGCTTCACGACCTCCTGCTCGCGCGGGCTGAGCTCGTTCGTGGGCTCCTCGCCGCGGTCGATGAAGTCCCGGATCAGCGCCTGCTGCGCGTTCGAGGTCAGGAACGGCTCGCCGCGGCTGGCGGCGCGGACGGCATCGACGAGGTCCTTGTCGGCCGCGCGCTTCAGCACGTAGCCGGACGCGCCGGCGCGCAGCGCCTCGAACAGGTAGCGCTCGTCGTCGTGCATGGACAGGATCAGCACCTGCGTGTCGGGCGACTGCTGCTTGATCTCGTGCGTCGCCTGCAGCCCGGTCATCTTCGGCATCGAGACGTCCAGCACGGCGATGTCCGGCTTCAGCCGGACGGCCTGCTCGAGCGCATCGACTCCGTCCTCGGCCTCGGCCACGACCTCCATGTCGGGCTGGCGGTCCAGCAGGAGCTTCACACCCGACCGCACGATGCCGTGGTCGTCGGCGATCAAGATTCTCATGCGGCGACCGTAAGGGAAACGCTCATGACTCGAGGGGTCGGCGAAGCCGACTCGATATTCATGCGGCCTCGGTCGTCCCGACCGGCTCCTGGACCTCCGGGCCGGGTGCGGCGACCGGCTCCGACGCCGGGACCTCGAGCACCACTGACGTTCCCTTGCCCGGGCGGGAGTCGATCTCCAGGGTCCCGCCGACCAGCAGCGCCCGCTCGCGCATCCCGGACAGGCCCAGGCCCTTGCCCTCCTCCGCGAAGGCGAAGCCCGACCCGTTGTCCGTGACCTCGAGGCGCACACGCGTGTCGCGGGGCTCGAGGTTGACCTCGATGCGGTTCGCGCCGGAGTGGCGGGCGGCGTTCACGAGCGCCTCCTGGGCGACGCGGTAGACGACGACCTGCGCGTCCGGCGACAGGTCGCCCATCCGGGGGTCGGCCCAGAAGCTCACGCGGGCCGGGCCGCGGCGGTCGAGGTCGCGCACGTGCGTGGACAGGGCGGCCACCAGGCCGTGGTCGTCCAGCGCCGTGGGACGCAGCTGGCGCGCGAGATCGAGCAGCTCGCCCATCGCCTGGTCCGCGAGCCGCTTGGTCTCCGCCAGCTGGTCGCGCAGGTCCGCGGGGGCGTCCTGGGTCACGGCCTCGATGCGCAGCAGGAGAGCCGTCAGAGACTGGTTCACCTCGTCGTGGAGGTCGCGGGCGATCCGCCTGCGCTCCTCCTCCTGGGCGCGCAGCACGAGCTCGCCCGAGCGCCGCCGCTCGTTCTCGAGGCGCTCCAGCATGCGGTTGAAGGTCGCCGCCATGCGCTGCACGTCCATCGTGTCGCCGGCCAGCTCGGGATCGAGCTCCAGCCGCCGGCCCGGGCGCGAGAGGTCGACCCGCTCCATCATCGCCAGCAGCCGCTCCAGGGGCTCGAACCGGCGGCGCAGCAGGAGCGTGTTGAGCAGGAAGGTGAGGAGCAAAGCCATCGCGAGGACCGCGAATTGCCAGCGCTGGTCGGAGGCTGAGAAGTCGAAACCGGCCGCGAAGATGACCACCAGGATGCCGGTGGTCACCATCAGGAGGTTGAGGGCGACGATCTGGCTGAGGAGAGAGGGGCGCTTCATGGCTTCCCGGAGCCGATTTTCACCCGGTTGGGGTGGTCGCCCGGAGCAAATCGGGTGGCGACCCCACAGGGAATCGGCCTTGGGTGGACGATACTTGTACCCGGCACGGCAGCCGACACACGGGTAACGGACGCCCTGAGTCTGTGGTTGGAGACATGAACCAAGCAACGCAAGCAAATTGGAAAGCGGGCCTGCGGACGACGATCCTGCTGGCGACCCTCACGGGTCTGCTGGTCGGCATCGGATATCTGGTTGGCGGCCCTGGCACCGCACTCACCTTCCTGTTCATTGGCCTGGCCATAAACCTGGCCATGTTCTGGTTCTCGGACAAGATCGCCCTCAGGATGAGCAGGGCACGGCCGCTGTCCGAGGAGGAGGCGCCCCGCCTGCACCAGATGGTGCGTGAGCTGGCGCATTCCGCCGGCATCCCGATGCCGCGCCTGTACCTGATCCCGGCCAGCCAGCCGAACGCATTCGCGACCGGCCGCAGCCCCAAGCACTCGGCTGTGGCGGTCACGGAGGGGATCACCCAGCTGCTCAGCGAGACCGAGCTGCGCGGAGTGATCGCCCACGAGCTGGCGCACATCAAGAACCGCGACGTGCTGATCACCACGGTGGCCGCCGCCATCGGCGGTGCGATCACCTGGCTGGGCTACATGCTGCTCTTCATGGGCGGCGACGACGACAGCCCGCTGGGCCTGGTCGGCGCGCTGGCGATGGTGCTGCTGGCACCGATCGCCGCGTCGATCATCCAGCTCGCCATCTCCCGCCAGCGGGAGTTCTCGGCGGACGCCACCGGCGCACAGATCTCCGGCAGCGCGAACGCGCTGGCAGACGCGCTGGAGCGGCTCGAGGCCGGGGCGAAGGCGATGCCGATGCAGGTCAACGCCGCGGCGGAGCCGCTGTTCATCGTGAAGCCGTTCAGCGGTGGCGGCATGGCGGCGCTCTTCTCGACCCACCCCCCGATCGAGGAGCGGGTGCGCAGGCTGCGCGCACTGGGCATCTAGACAACAAACTTCAGGTTCCGTGCTCAGCGAGCTGCGGCAACATGAAGGGGGCTGTGGCGGCGGTGTCGAAAGGCACCGCCGCCCTTTTTTATGGGAGCGATGGGCGAACTTCGTCCCCCGGCGCCCACCTGTCGGGCGCAACGGGACATGGTTCAGGTTGAGGGGGAGCGCGGAGGGTCCGGGACAACGGTCCCGATCCCCTGATACAGCTCGGTCAGAGCCACCGGATCGGGCCTGCCCGGTGCTATATTTCCTAAAGCCAGTAGGAATTTAGGTATTTCACGGTCCCGACGATAGGAATCCCCGTGAGCACAGACACACAGGCACGTTCAGGCCAGCAGCTGATCAAGGACGCGCGGTCGCGCATCGAGGAGCTCGATCCCACCGAGGTGAAGGAGATCCTCGACCATCGCGACACCAACGGGTCTGCCGACCAGGCGCCCGTGATCCTCGACGTCCGCGAGCAGACCGAGTACGAGATGGGGCACATCCCCGGCGCCGTGCACATTCCGCGCGGCCATCTGGAGACGCGCATCGAGCAGGCCATCCCGGACCGCAGCCGGCGTGTGATCGCGTACTGCTCGACGCAGAATCGCTCCGCCCTCGCCGCGCTCACGATGACGGAGCTGCTCGGCTACGAGGACGTGCAGGTGATGACCGGCGGCTTCACCCTCTGGAAGGACCGCGGCTACGACTTCGACCGCCCGCTCGCGCTCACCCCGGAGCAGCGGGAGCGCTACTCGCGCCACCTGCTGATCCCGGAGGTGGGGCTCGAGGGCCAGCAGAAGCTGCTCGAGGCCAAGGTGCTGCTGATCGGCGCCGGCGGTCTCGGCTCCCCGGCCGCGCTGTACCTGGCGGCGGCAGGCGTGGGCACGCTCGGCATCGTCGACAACGACGAGGTCGACCTCTCCAACCTCCAGCGCCAGGTGATCCACAACAACCAGCGCATCGGCATCCCGAAGGTGGAGTCGGCGAAGCAGACGATCGAGGCGCTCAACCCGGACGTGAAGGTGGTGCCCCACCCGATCCGCCTCGACCGCGACAACGTGCTCGACCTGATCCGCGACTACGACGTGATCGTCGACGGCGCCGACAACTTCCCCACCAGATACCTGCTGAACGACGCGGCCGTGCGGGAGCGCAAGCCCGTCGTGCACGCATCGATCCTCGGCTTCGACGGGCAGCTCACGACCTTCATCCCCTACGAGGGCCCTTGCTATCGCTGCCTCTACCCGCAGCCGCCGCCCGCGGAGCTCGCGCCTTCGTGCGGCGCGAACGGCGTGCTCGGCGTGCTGCCCGGCATCATGGGCCTGCTGCAGGCCAACGAGGTGATCAAGCTCGTCATCGACAAGGGCAAGCCGCTGGCCGGCCGCCTGCTGTTGTTCGAGGCGCTGTCCACCGAGTTCACCGAGCTGAAGGTCCGCCGCGACGTCGAGGGTTGCCCGACCTGCGGTGAGGGCGTCGACCTCGAGCACACCGAGTTCGAGGACTACGAGGCTCTCTGCGCGGCAGCGGGTTAGGGTCCCACCCGTGGCCACGGTCAAGATCCCACCGGTGCTTCGCCCTGCCGTGAGCGGCCAGAGCGAGGTGGAGGTCGGCGGCTCCACCGTCGGCGACATCCTCAACGGCCTCGCCGAGCAGCATCCGGAGACGCGCGGGCAGCTGTTCGCAGAAGGCGGGGAGCTGAACCGGTTCGTGAACGTCTACGTCAACGACGAGGACGTCCGCGTGCAGCAGGGCCTCGACACGGGCGTCGCCGCCGGCGACACCGTCGTCATCCTGCCGGCCATGGCCGGCGGTAGCCACCGGACGTAGCGCTGCCGAGGAAATCCGGTGGCCGCGGGGGCGGCCCCTCTATGCTTTCCCCCATGCTGGAGGCAAGGCCCTTGAGGGAGCCGCCGAACTGCTGCCCGGACGTCATCGGGGCGATCGGCAACACCCCGATCGTGGAGCTGAAGAAGCTCAGTCCCAAGCCGGGAGTGCGCCTGTTCGCGAAGCTCGAGTTCTACAGCCCGACCGGGTCCGTCAAGGACCGGGTCGCCAAGTCGATGATCGAGCGTGCGGAAGCCGAGGGCGCGATCGCCCCGGGTCAGCGGGTCCTCGAGCCCACGTCGGGCAACACCGGCATCTCGCTGGCGCTGATCTGCCGCCTGAAGGGCTACCCCTTCACCGCCGTGATGCCCGAGAACGTCACCTCCGAGCGCACGGAGATGCTGCGCATGCAGGGTGCCGACATCGTGTATTCCGAAGGGTCCAAGGGCTCGAACGGCGCGGTCGAGCTGGCGCTCGAGCTGGCGGAGAAGGACCCCAGCGTCTACATGCCCTACCAGTACGGCAACCCCGCCAACCCGGACGCGCACTACTTCGGCACGGCGCCGGAGATCATCGAAGACCTCGGCGACGTGACCGCGTTCGTGGCGGGCCTCGGTACGGGCGGGACCCTGATGGGCAACGGCCGCCGCCTCAAAGAACACAACGCCGCGACGAAAATCGTCGCGGCGGAGCCGCTGCAGGGCGAGGACGTGCAGGGACTGCGCTCGTTGGACGACGGTTACATCCCGCCGATCATCGACCTCTCGGTGCTCGACCGGAAGATCATCGTCACGAACCGCGACGGCATCATCTGGACGCGCAAGCTCTTCTTCGAGGAGGGGATCTTCGCGGGCGTGTCGTCGGGCGCGATCGCGTCCGTTGCGGTGCGGATCGCGAACGAGCTCGACGAGGGCAACGTGGTGTTCCTGGTGGCGGACGACGGCAACAAGTACATGTCCGCGGGCCTGTGGACGAAGTCGATCGACGAGCTCGAAGCCGTCGACTCGACGGTTTGGTGGTAGTTCCCCGCGAATTCGCGGACGCGATCGTCCGGCACGCTCGCGAGGACTACCCGAACGAGTGCTGCGGGCTGTTCGCGGTCGACGGCGATGCGGTGAGCAAGCTGTATCCGGCGGAGAACATCCACCACAGCCCGCTGCGGTTCGAGATCGACGGCCTGTTCGTGATGAAGACGAACGACGAGATCGAGTCGAACGGGCTGGCACTGGGCCTCTACCACTCGCACACGAAGAGCCCCGCGCACCCGTCCCAGACGGACGTCAACTTCGCCGAGCTGTGGCCCGGCGCGATCTGGCTGATCGTGTCGCTCGCCGATCCCGACGCGCCCGACCTGAAGGCCTTCCGCATCACGGGCCCCGACGTCGAAGAGGTCGAGCTGACGGTCGACTAGCTCATGGACCAGCCGCTCGCATGTCCTCGTTGCGCGCTGCGGTATCCGCTGGAGGAGCGGTTCTGCGCCCAGTGCGGCATGCCGCTCACGTATGCGGGCGCGGTGAACGCCGAGCAGGAGACGACCGAGAAGCAGGCGCGGGCGCGCAAGATCAAGCCGCAGTACGCGCGCGGCGAGCTGCGCCGCGTGGCCACGGGCCGCCAGCAGCCCGAGGCCGAGTTCATCCAGATGCTGTTGCTCGAGGAGGGTGTGCCGAGCACGCTGCGCCGCTCCGCCGGCTTCGACGTCCCCGACATGCTCGCGGCCGGCCCGCGCGACGTGCTGGTGCCGGAGTCAGGCCTCGAGATCGCGCGCGACGTGCTGCTGCAGAGCGACATCGACGTGCACGCGCCGCATGAGGTGCGCGAGTCCGGCCCGGCGCCGGGCAAGGTGCTGGCCTGGCTGCTCGCAGCGGCCGGGCTCGCGGCGCTGCTGCTGTGGCTGGCGGGCGCCTAGAGTCGAGGGGGTCGCTCCCGGCGCACTAATCGGGGCTGCGCCACCGCCCTTCACGAAGGACCATCACCGCCGCCCACGTCCACATGGCGAGTGGCACGCCGGCCATGAACGCACCGAACACACGGTCAACGGTGTCGCCCCAGATGAGCAGATAGACGCCAAGCAGAAAGCCGCCCCTGATCAAGAGCTTCTGGTACCAGCGGTAGGGCGGCAACCCTTCGGCAACCATGCGTTCGCGACCCCTGCGTCTCTCCTCGCGATACTCGCGAACCTGATCGCGCAGCCATCCCACGCGGCGAGACTAACCCCCGGAAGGCGTGGGCCGCACCGAGCGAGGCGGCCATCCTCCGACTAGAGGTCCCGCCACACGTGCCACGCGGGGCGCTCGGGCCCCGGCCCGATCGGCGTCCCGTCGGCGGCGAACCGGAAGTCGCGGCGCAGCCCCGACGCGGTGGTCACGTCCGCGCGCTCGTCGTTCAGCTTGTACTGCGTCCACAGCGCCACGTCGGGACTGCTCATCGCAGCGAACCCCTCCCGGATGAGTCGTGCCTGGCAGAGCTCGCGCGCGGCCGCGCCATCCGCGCCCGCGGGCAGGTCCAGCTCGGGGCAGTGGCTGGGTCCGAGCCGGTCCAGGTCGACGCCCCCTTCGGTCAGATAGAGGCGCTGGTCGCCGGGCCATGTGCGCTCCCGCAGCAGGCGGATCACCTGTTCCGCGCGGTCGCGGCGCCCGTCGGCCGCCTTCGTGTCGCGGTAGTTGTGGTGCGACCAGGCGGGCAGCGCCGCGCCGCTCGTGTAAAGGCCCCGCAATCCCTCCAGCACCGCCGACGTGAAGCCGGGCCACCCGGTGGCCACGATGACGCCCTGCTCGATCACGTCGGCGTCGGGGAAGTCCGACGTCGCGGGGAGCAGGAGCAGGGCGGGATGCGGCCGCCCGGCCACCGCCCGCGCGGCCGTCGTGGCCATGGCCGTGACGACTCCCGCGACCCCCGCCTGCGGCCAGCACAGGAGGTTGGGCTCGTTGCAGATCTCGAGGCCCCAGATCGTGGCGCCCGCGGGGTTGCCCGCCTGCTCGGGGCGCCGCCCCGCGCGCGGGCGCGGCCCGGCGGGGTTGCGGCGCGACGTGCCGTACCGGGCCGCCAGGTACTCGACGAACCACGACCACGGGCCCTGCGGAGACACGTCGAGCGGGAGCTTTGCGTCGGCCGGCTTGTCAGTGACCGGCTCGGCGCTCCCGGGCGCGGCTCCGTTCGACCATTCCGGATAGGAGTGATAGAGGCCGAGGATCACGCGCACCCGGTCGCGATTGGCGGTGGCGATCTGGCGGTCGAGGCGCTGCAGCGCACCGCTGCCGTGGTCGCGGTTGAGCTGTTCCCACGACGCCTCCCGGCCGGCGGGCGCCTGCGGCTGCAGGAACTTCCAGGAGACCTGCAGGCGGATCACGTCGGTGCGGCTGTCGCGCACGAACTCGCGGTTGCCCCACTCGAGATAGTCGTGTGGGTCGTGAGGTGAGCGCAGCGGCCCGAAGCCGCCCAGCGCGAGGCCCTTCAGCGGCCGGGCCGGCCCCTGCGCGGGCACGCTCACTCCCGTGCCGGGCCGGTTCGCCTCCCGGGCGACGGCGAGCGAGCCGACCGCGGCCGCGCCGGCGACGGCGCCGCCGCGCACCACGAGCTGGCGGCGCGTCATGCGTTCCATGGGTCGGTAGGTAGCAGGGAGCGGGCGGAACCGCGCCGCCTAACCCACGGGCGAGACGTCGGGCGCGGGTGTGGCGAGGCGGTCGAGGTGTTCGCGCCAGGCGGCCTCGATCTCGTGCCGCGAGCTGCCGAACGCCTCCTCGAGCGCCTTCATGTGATCGCCGGCGGGATGGGTGGCCAGGCGCACGCAGGCACGCTCGCCCCGCTCCTGCTGGAGCAGGTCGTAGATGGTGCCGCCGATCAGGCCTGCGTCCCGGACGCCGGGCGGGAACCGCACCCTGCCGCCGCGCAGGCGCGTCGCGATCGCCGCGCGCAGGAACGGCACCTGACCGGCGAAGTGCTGCGCGGCCCCTTCCGCCTGCCACGCGGTGCGCAGCAGCCGGGCCACCCGGCCGGGCCGGGCAGGAGGCGGCAGCAGCGGGTTGTTGGTCCCGATCGCCAGCGCGGTGTACGTGCGGCGCGGGCTCAGCAGCAGGGCCCGCTCTGAGTCGGGGCCGGCGGAGATGTCGCGCAGCGCCGGCGGCGCCAGCACATGCACCTCGCCGGTCCGGTACCAGCCCACCATGTAGCGCCGCGCCGCACGGGAGGCAAAGCGCCGCATCACCGCCAGCATCGGGCTCGCGAACAGCAGCTGCACCGGCGAGTCGTGCAGGATCACCGTCACGTTCGCGGGCACGCGTGGCAGCAGCTGCTCGAGACGCGCCCGGTGCTGCTCGAGGTCGTCGAGCACGGCGAGCGCGTCGTCCACCTGAGATGCCTCGTGCCGGGCCGTGAACGACAGCGATGGCGTCTCGACCCAGGGCACCCCGCCACCATACCTCGGAGCTGCCGGATCCTCCGGCTAGGGAAGATCCGGCGCGGCTGTCATCTGTCGCCGGCGGTGCGCTCGTATTCGAGCTCCGTCCTGATGCCCAGCGCGTGCAGCGTTTCCTGCGCGGCCAGCAGGTCGGGAGCGTCGAGCACCGCGCGGGCGAGCGGAGCGGCGCTCTCCAGCGCGATCTCGGGATCGAAGTACACGGTCGCCGCTCCCAGCGGCGTGAGGTGCACCGTGCGGCGCCCACCGCGGATGGTGGCAACGCCGACCTCCCCGCGCGCGCAGCGCACCGCCTGGGCGCTGGCCTCGGTCGGTATCGCTGCGGCTGCCCGTTCCACCTGGTCGACGGCTTCCGGCGTGAGCCCCTCGATCGCGTACAACCCGCCTGCTCCCGCCAGCAGCGCCAGGCGGCCGAGCAGCTCCTCGATCGTCAGCTCCCCGTCACAGCCGGGCCCGAAGATCGCGCCCACGATGCTCGCCCCGGCCCGCTCGAGCAGCACTCCCGCGGCCAGCATCACGGCGTCGCACAGCGGGCTCGCCAGCCCGGGCTCGGAGCCCGCCCCCAGGACGTCGCCGCCCACGTCCACGAACACGAACAGGTCGATGCCCAGCTCCGCGGCCGCCTGCTCGAGGCTCGCGGCGATGCGCGCCGGTCCCAGGCCGGGATCGACCAGCACGGTCTGCTCACCGAGGTGCTCGGCCATGCGGGACTCGGCAAACACCGCGCCGTCCTGCGTGCGCGTCTGCCGGTCGGCCAGCAGCACGCCCGGCGCGATCTCGGTCCCGTCCAGGATCTCCGCGGCGGAGCGCGGGCCGGGCTTCGGGTCGATGGGGAGGCGCTCCCAGGTCACCCCGCCCAGGACCGGCGCGGTCCCGAGTGCGCGGCACAGCTCTGCGGGCGCCAGCGCTCCCACGACGTCTCCGCCGCCGCCGATGCCGAGGACCAGCGCGCGCGACGCCGCGCGCACGATCTCGTGCAGCGAGCGGTGGGCTCGAGTCAGCCCGGTGCTCAGGCGACCGAGGCGGCCGGGGCGAGCACGCTCGCCTCGCGCACGATCGCCTCGATGCCCGCCGCTGCGCGCTCGAACTCCTCGTCGGCGATCACGGGAGTGCCCTCGAACGGCAGGTCGCGGTCGATCTCGACCCAGGACTTGCAGCCCTCGTACTCCGGGCGCACCCGGACGGTCACGGGCCGCTGGATCCTGTAGACCCGCAGCACGAGCACGTGCAGCGGGTGGCGCGGCTTCCAGCGCAGCCGCTTGAAGGCGTAGTCGGGCGTCCAGATGTGGAACGGGCTGAGCGAGTCCACGATCCGCGGGTCGGCCACCTCGTAGTGCTCGTGCACCTCGGCCCAGGCGCGGATGCGGACCCGGTCCGGCTGCTCGATCCCGCCGTCCTGGATCAGGGCCTTGGGCGGCGGCTCGCCGTCCGCCCACACACCCTCCTCCAGCGCCCGCCGGAGCTCGGGGTGATGGGACTGTCTGACCAGGTTGTTACGTTGGTGATCGAAGGTGGGGTAGAGGAAAAAGCGCTCGTGATCGAGCTCGAAATGCTTGTTCTCCTCCCGGATCCCGCCTTTCCGGAGGGTGAGCAGCTGCTCGCCCTCGGCGAGTGCGCGCACGGTTACGGCCCATTCTTTGAACGCGACTGGCATCGGTTTGGGGTGCGGGTCGGGACGCACGGATTCCGTGGCCGGTGGCTTGAATCCCCCTGAAATCGGTGGCGCCTGAAGCCCGCAGCAAGCGGAAAAAACCGCTCACTGCGGCCCATTGTAGGGGCTGACCTCCAAAGTTCCAAGTCGTGATCGGTGGATCAGTCAGCGACCCGGACGGCTGTACGACCGTGAATCGACGTCCTGTCAGGGCCCGGCCCCGTGGCCGCCGCCCCCGGGCGTCTCCAGGCGCAGCCGGTCTCCGGGGCGCAGCTCGCCCTCCGCCTTCGAGGGCAGCACCAGCGGCGCTTCCCCCGCCCGCAGGAGGATGTTCCGGCCCGGGGAGCCGGGCCCGCCGCCGGCGGCCCCCGGGGGCGGCACGCGGCGCCGCTCCGTGAGCAGCGAGAAGGTCATCGGCTCGAGCGCCTCGACCTCGCGGACCACCCCGGCCCCGCCCGCGTGGCGGCCGGCGCCCCCGGACCCGCGGCGCACCGCGTACTCGCGGACCCGCAGCGGGAACTCCGCCTCGAGTGCCTCGATCGGCGTGTTCAGCGTGTTGCTCATCGCGACGTGCACCGCGGACGGGCCGTCGGCGTCGGGGCACGCGCCCTGCCCGCCGCCGAGCGTCTCGTAGTAGGTGAACCGCTCGTTGCCGAGCGTCAGGTTGTTCATGGTTCCCTGGCCGGCTGCGGGTGCGGGCACCGCCTGACCGAGTGCCGCCATCGTGACGTCGGCGATCCGGCTCGACGTCTCGACGTTGCCGCCCGCCACCGCGGCCGGCGGCTGGGCGTTCAGGACGGTGCCCGGCGGCGCGCTCACGTGCACCGGGCGGTAGGCGCCGGCCGATGGCGGGAGGTCGGGATCCGTGAGCACGCGCACCACGTAATAGACGGCGGACTTCGTCACCGACAGCGGGCAGTTGAGATTGCCGTCCGTCTGCGGCGCCGTGCCGGCGAAGTCCACGGTCAGCTCCTCGCCCGAGATCCGCACCTCGCATTCGATGCGCAGGTCGTGCGCCGCGCCGGCGGCGTCGTCCTCGAGCACGTCCGACGCGTGGTAGCGGCCGTCGGGCATCTCGGCGATCGACGCGCGCGTGCGCCGCTCGGCGTACAGCAGGACCTCGTCCATCGCGCGGTCGAGCGTCTCGTCGCCGTGACGGTCCGCCAGCTCGCCCATGCGCCGGGCGGCCAGCCGGTTGGCCGCGAGCTGGGCGCGCAGGTCCGCGGCACGCTGACGGGGCCCGCGCATCGCCGCCACGAGCGAGTCCAGCGTGCCCGGGTGGACCTCCCAGTCGCGGGCCAGGCGGGTGGGAGGGATCACGACGCCCTCCTGCGCGAGGCGGCGGGAGCGCGCCGGCATGCTCCCCGGCACCTCGCCGCCGACGTCGGCGTGATGGGCGCGCGTGGCGGCGAAGCCGACATGTCGCGTCCCGCGAAACAGCGGCGACACCAGCGTGATGTCGGGCAGGTGCGTGCCGCCGTGGTAGGGGTCGTTCATGATCCACGTGTCGCCCGCCGCGTGCTCCTCGTGCAGGACGGCGGCGACCGCGTCGGGCATCGCGCCCAGGTGCACGGGGATGTGCTCGGCCTGCATGACCATCTGGCCCTGCGCATCGAACAGGGCTGTCGAGGCGTCCCGCCGCTCCTTGATGTTGGCCGAGTGCGCGGCGCGCACGAGCACCGCGCCCATCTCCTCGCAGACGGCGCGCAGGCCGCCCAGCATCACCTGCAGCGTGACCGGGTCGAGGCGCGCGCTCATCGCGCGCCGTCCCGGTCGAGCAGCACGGCTCCCTGGCGGTCCGACGTGGCCGTCCATCCCGGCGGTACGACCACGGTCGCCTCGGCGAGCTCGAGCACCGCGGGGCCGCGCAGCTGCTCGCCTGCCGGGGGCGGGCCGGAGAGCACCTCCGTGTCCACCGTGCGCCCGCCGAAGTCCGCCGCCCTCGCGCTGCGGGGGGGCGTGCCCGGCGTGCCGCCGACCGGCCGGTCCTCGCCGGGGCGCGCGGCGGTCGCCGTCACGCCCAGGTTCACCACCTCGAGCCCTCCCGCCGGGTCCGCATAGCCGTAGCGGTCGCGATGAGCCTGCTCGAACCGCTCCCTGAGCGAGGCGAGGTCCGCGTCCCCGGGCGCCGCGATCGGCAGCTCGAACGCCTGGCCGCGGTAGCGGACGTCCCAGGTCACCTCGATGTGGGGCGAGTCGAGCCCGCGCGCTGCCTCCGCCGCCAGCTCCTGCGCGACGCCGGCCGCGCGCCCGGTGCGCACGTCGTCCTCCGACATCAGGACTGTCCGCACGGCGTCGCGCCTCCGGCCCGCGGTCGCGAGGCCGAGCGCGGACAGGACGCCGGCTGCACCCGGGCACACGACGCGCCCGATGCCGAGCTCCGCGGCAAGCCGCGCCGCGTGCATCGGGCCCGCGCCGCCAAATGCGACCAGCACGTACCGGCGGGGGTCCACGCCGCGCTCGACCGTCGCGACCCGCAGGGCGCGCAGCATCTCCTCGTCGGCCACGCGCACGATGCCCCGGGCGGCCTCCAGCGTGTCGAGCCCGAGCGCGCCGGCGAGCTGCCGCACCGCCTCCTCGGCGGCGTCGCGGTCGAGGCGCACGCCGCCGGCCAGGGGCGCGTCGGCGCCCAGGTAACCGAGCAAGAGGTTCGCGTCGGTGACGGTCGGCTCCAGGCCTCCGCGCCCGTAGCAGGCCGGCCCCGGGTCGGCCCCCGCCGACCGCGGGCCGGTGCGCAGCGCACCCCCGGCGTCGGCCCAGCCGATGCTGCCTCCGCCGGCGCCCACGGTGTGCACGTCGACCATGGGGAGCTGGATCGGCCGGCCGGCAATCGACTGCTCCGTCGCCGCCCGCACGACCCCGCCGTCGATCACCGCCACGTCGCACGACGTGCCGCCCATGTCGAACGACAGCAGGTCGTCGTGCCCCGAGAGCGCGCCCGCGCGCGCAGCTCCGACTGCGCCCGCCGCGGGCCCGGACAGCACGGTCCAGGCGGCGTGGCGGCCGGCCTCGCCGGCGGTCGTCAGCCCACCGCTCGAGCGCATGATCTCCGGCTCGGGCAGGCCCGTCCGCGCGGCCTGTTCGGAAAGCCGGTCCAGATAGCCGCGCAGCAACGGCGACAGGTATGCGTCGATCACGGTCGTGGAGGTGCGCTCGTACTCGCGGAACACGCTCACGAGCTCGTGCGAGGCCGACACGTGCACGTCCGGCAGCGCCTCTTGCACGGCGCGCGCCACGCGCCGCTCGTGGTCCGGATGAGCGTACGAGTGGAGCAGGCAGACGGCGACGGAGGAGACCTGCGCGGCGCCGAGGCGCTCGACCGTCTCTGCCAGCTGCTCCTCGTCCAGCTCGTGCAGGACGCCGCCGGGGTCGCAGCGCTCGGCCACGGGCAGGCGCAGCTCGGGCGGGACGAGCGGCGCCGGCCGGGCCCGGCAGGGGCGGTAGAGCTCCGGCCGTGTCTGGCGGGCGAGCGCAAGCACGTCGGTGAACCCCTTGGTTGTCAGCAGCGCCGTGCGCGCGCCCCGCTCTTCGAGCAGTGCGTTGGTGGCGACCGTCATCCCGTGACCGAACGTGGCCACGTCGCGGGGTTCGATCCCCGCGCGGTCGAGCACGATGCGGACGGCGGCCATCACCCCCTCCGCCTGGTCGGCGGGCGTGGTCGCGACCTTGCCGGTGAAGACGCCGCCGGGGCCGGTGAGCACGGCGTCGGTGAAGGTGCCGCCGACGTCGACGCCCAGCGACCACCCGGGCGCCGCCGTCTGGGGTTCGGTAACGCTCAAAGCGCCGCGAATCTAACGCGGCGCTCGGGCTTTCGGATCGCGGCGGGCTAAGCGGCCATGTCCGCCAGCTCCAGATCCTCGAACGTCTCGATCAGGTGCTGGTGGGACGGGCAGTAATCGCTGGCGGGCAGCGGCTGGCGCTGGCACGGCTGGCCCTTGCGGGTCATCGCGTGACACCGGCGCGGGATGCCGCTGGCCTCCTCGGCGTAACCCGGCATCTGCGCGAGGAACCGCAGCGCCAGCTGGATGTTGCGGTCGATCGTCACGTATACGCGGGGTAGGTCGGCAATGGAGAAGTACGGCCGCACGTTGTTGAAGAGCGTGCGTGAGGGCCGGGCGAAATAGCGCCGGTCGGTCATCAGTCGCTCGATGGCCGACTCGCATTCGCGGAGCACGACGGCGCGGTTGCTCTCGTGCTGGGCGGGGCGCTTCTCGTCCTGGATGTAAGGGGCGAGGTCGCGGTAGATAGCGCGACTAAAGTGGTACATGAGGTGAAGTCCTCGCAGTCTCTGTGGTCACGGTCTCTCCTCCGGTTCCCCCGAACCTCAGAACGCGGCAAGTCTTTCCCGCCCTTGTGAATAAAAGGTGTGTGACCGGTTAAGCCTGGATTAAGACACCGGGATCCCGCTTGTGGAGCGGGATCGGCGGTGGGCGAACGCGCCCGTTTGCCCGAACTTCGGTCCGGGAGCGGCTAGTCCCAGGTCTCCCATGCGGCGGCGGAGCCGGCCAGGACGCGGTGGCGGCGGTCGAAGCCGGCCTCCGTGTCGGGGAAATCGGCGCGCAGATGGCAGCCGCGCGTCTCGCGCCGCTCGAGCGCCATCTGCGCGATCGCGCGGGCCAGGGGATGGGGGTCGTCCCGCAGGGTCTCGAGGCTCGCGGCGTCGCGCAACGGTCCCGCACCGTTCCACAGGGCGGCGCGGGTCGCCTCGCTCACCTCCGGCCCGGGCCCGCTCGCGCGTGGCGCGCCGGCGGGCGCCGGCGCAGGCTCGTCCAGCGCGGCGAGCGCGGCCCGCCGGCCGAACACGAAGCACTCCGACAGCGAGTTGGACGCCAGCCGGTTCGCGCCGTGCACGCCGGTGCACGCGCACTCCCCGACCGCGAGCAGGCCGGGCAGCGAAGCGCGGCCGTCGCTGTCCGTCACGACGCCGCCGATCATGTAGTGGGCCGCGGGCGCGATCGGGACGGGGCGCTCGCGAGGATCGAGGCCCGCCGTCGCGAGCCGTTCCACGATGTTCGGGAACCGGCTCGTGTCGATGCCGCGCATGTCGAGGTACACCTCGCCGCCGCTGCGCAGGCGCGCGTCGATCGCGCGGGCGACCTCGTCTCGGGGCGCGAGCTCGTCCACGAACCGCTCTCCCCCCGAGTCCACGATCAGCGCGCCCTCGCCGCGCACGGCCTCGGTCACGAGGAACCCGTCCAGCTCGCCCTCCATCCGCAACGCCGTGGGGTGGAACTGCATGAACTCGAGGTCGGCCAGCGCGGCGCCCGCGTCGAGAGCCAGCGACAGCCCCGACCCGATCGCGCCGCGCGGGTTGGTCGTGCGCTGCCACAGCGCCGCGGCTCCGCCCGTGCCGAGCACCGTGGCGCGGGCGGGGATCGCCGCCGTCTCGGTGACCACTCCCACGCAGCGGCCCTCCTCGACCCACAAGGCAACCGCGGAGCTGCGTTCGTGCACCTCGATCCGCGGGTGCGAGGTGACCAGCTCGGACAACCGCGCCGTCAGGTGACGCCCGGTGGCGCTGCCGCCCGCGTGCACGATCCGCCGCCGCGTGTGGCCGCCCTCGAGCGAGAGCTGCAAGTCGCCGTCCGGGGAGCGGTCGAACGGGATGCCGAGGTCCTCGAGCTCGCGCACGCGGGCGGGAGCCTCCTCGCACAGGATCTGGACGGCCGCGGCCCGGCACGTCCCGCGCCCGGCCTGGAGCGTGTCGGCGACGTGGAGGGCGACCTCGTCGTCGCCGGCGATCGCCGCCGCCAGGCCTCCCTGGGCCCAGTAGCTGGCCGATTGCGCCAGGGGCGATCGCGAGACGAGCACCACCCGGGCGCCCTGCTCCGCGCCCGCGAGCGCCGTGAAGAGCCCCGCCGCTCCGGCCCCCACGACGACCGTGTCGACCGCCTCGACGGCGCCCGCCTCGACGGTCAACGCGGGCTGCGTGGCACCGGGGGGCGGGCGGCGCGCGCTGGGGGATGGGGCGGGCGTTGCACGGGCCAGTACGGTATCCGCAGCCGGGAGCCCGGCACCTCTCCCGGGTGACCCATGGGCCGCGCTTTGTACCTACATCACCCGCTCTCGCTCGAGCACGACACGGGCGACCATCCGGAGCAGCCTGCGCGCATCACGGCGATCGAGGACGAGCTGGAGCGCCGGGACTGGCTCGGCTACGAGCGCGAGCTGGCGCCGGCGGCGGAGCGCAGCACCATCGAGGCCGTGCACCCGAGCGCATACGTCGACCGCATCGCGGCGGTCAGCGAACAGGGCGGAGGGATGCTCGACATGGACACGGTCGCGTCCGTGCGGTCGTTCGACGCGGCCCTGCATTCGGCCGGCGCCGCCGTGCGGGCCGCCGAGGCCCTGCTGTCGGGAGACGCCGCGGTCACGTTCTGCGGGCTGCGTCCGCCCGGGCATCACGCCGAGGCGGCGCGCGCCATGGGCTTCTGCCTCTTCAACAACGTGGCGATCGCGGCGCGCAGGGCGCTCGCCGCGCTGGGTGCCGAGCGGGTCCTGGTCCTCGACTGGGACGTGCACCACGGCAACGGGACGAACGACATCTTCTACGACTCGCCCGAGGTGCTGTATTTCAGCATCCACCAGTCGCCGCTCTATCCCGGTACGGGGTCCATGCAGGAGAACGGGTCCGGGGCCGGCGAGGGATTCACCGTGAACCTGCCGGTGCCGCCCGGCGCCGGGCACGAGGACTACCTGTCGCTGGTGGAGCACGTCGTCGCGCCGATCGCGCGCGAGTACCGTCCCAGCCTGATGCTCGTGTCGGCCGGGTTCGACGCCCACCGCGACGACCCGCTCGCGAACTGCGAGCTCACCGCCGAGAGCTTTGCCGCGATGTCGTCCGGCATGCGCGCGCTGGGGGACGAGCTGGAGGCGCCGCTGGGATTCGTGCTGGAGGGCGGCTACGACCTGCGTGCCCTGGCAGCGTCGGTCGCCGCGACCATGGAGGCGGCTCTCGACGGAGCCGCGCCGCCCGGCGTCACCGCCGGCCCGCTGGCCGCACACGCCCGCGCGCACTATGCGCGCTGGTGGCCGGCGCTGGCGACCTGACGACTTCGCCCGTTGGGTCCGCGAACGACATGCTTCGGTCGCGGAAAAAAGAAGGGCGCCGTGCAAGCACGGCGCCCTTGCCCCCCGCTAGCCAAGGCTCCCCAGCGTCTAGCGCTGCCTCCCGGGAGCCTTGTATGTAACGACCGCCGCAAGGGCGATCGTCGAGTCGCCGGCCTCGTGGTGTGGCGCGAAGCGATGGCTCTTCGCGCGTTCGGCTCGGAGGCGGTGGAACTGCCTCCGACCCCTGCCGGCCGCACCTGCCTTGATGCCCCTGGTAGGTATCGGCCACTGATCGAGGTCGGCGAACCCGCTTGTTACGCCTCGGGTCCGCCGGACTACGGCGTAGCCACGAACACATGCCGCACGCTCGGTGCGGCAAGCCACAATGGCCAAGAGAGAACGGCCGGGCCGTTCCGTGGCTGCCAATGGATCCTCCTTGTCCCGCGAATCACACGAACCGAAGGTGGTTCGGAGGCGAATACGCCTGTGCTGACTATAGGGGCAGTTGGACGGCGGCACCATCTTTTTTTCGGTGTCGAATTGGCAGGCCTGCGCGCGTGATCCTTGACTGCGGTGCGTGGATCGGTATGCCGCTGCCAGTCAGCCTTGGGGCGTCCATCCGATCGACCTGGAGGTCGCCTTGCTCGCACCGCTCGTCAAGCAGGAAGTCTGGCTCGCCCGCGCCGCCGCCCGGCTGCATCTCGCTGCCGGCGGCACGCGCGGCCAGGGCACAGTCGAGTACGTCGCGCTGATCACGCTGGTCGCGCTCGTCATGGTCGGCGTGATCGCCGCGCTCAAGAGCGCGCAGTTCGCCGAGGGACAGGAGCTCGGCGCCGTGATCCTGCGCAAGATCACCGAGGCCGTGAGCAAGATCAAGTACTGACGCCCTGACGCCGCGACGCGGTGTCCTCGGTCGGGGCAATGCAACCAGCATTGCCCCTCCCTGCGTCCTTGCGTCGCGACGTCAGGACCGCCGGGGCGTGACCGCCGACTAGCATGGCGCGCTGTGCCCGACCCCCGTCCCGATGGACGCGCCCCCGACGAGCTGCGGCCCGTCCAGATCGAGCCCGGCTTCGTGCGCTCCGCGCACGGGTCTGCGCTGATCGCCGTCGGAGGGACCCGCGTGATCTGCACCGCGTCGGTCGTGGACTCGGTCCCCGGGTGGCGCGAGGCGTCCGGCGGCGGATGGCTGACTGCGGAGTACGGGATGCTGCCCGCGTCCACCGGCGCCCGCAAGCCGCGCGACTCGACGCGGGGGCGACCGGACGGGCGCACCGTCGAGATCCAGCGCCTGATCGGCCGCTCGCTGCGGGCGGTGGCCGACCTGGACGCGTTCGGCCCGCGCAGCGTCTACATCGACTGCGACGTCCTGGAGGCAGACGGCGGCACCCGGTGCGCCGCGATCACGGGCGGCTACGT
>Ga0075429_100000695_pt1 | contig 26211 bp, 25 predicted proteins | sample RhiMetdeltSRZDD3_FD_75295 | JGI IMG/M metagenome (GOLD analysis project Ga0075429, IMG submission 75295) | Populus rhizosphere microbial communities from Tennessee, USA - Rhizosphere MetaG P. deltoides SRZDD3 | ecosystem: Host-associated > Plants > Roots > Rhizosphere > Soil | place: USA... | reverse complement strand
GGGTAACCCGCACTGCCCTGATCGCACGGCCTTGACCGGCATGCCGCGCCTCCGCGGGGTGACGGGCCGGCTCGTTCGGCTTGCTTCCGGGCTTCTGGGGTGCGCCCACATGGCCTGCGGCCCGCCGACGTCGACGCGCACCTGACCGCCAGGGCCGCGACGGCCGGGCTGCCGGTCGACGAGCACGACGGGCAGCTGCTGCTCACCGCCGCCGGCGCCCGGCTGACCCAGCAACGGCTCTACCGGCTCATCCGCCGGGTCGCCCGCCGCGCCGGCATCCCTCCTGGGCCAAACTGTCCTCGCACTCGCAGCGGCACAGCTTCGCCACCCTGGCCAAGGACGCCGGCAAGGACCTACGCGACGTGCACCACCCGGCCGGACCTCCGTCGTCACCACCGGCAGCGCAACGTGTACCTGCACGGCCTGGACCTCAACCCCGCCGCGGCGGTGCTCGCCGCGAGGATGCCCAGACTGCGGCGACGTACCTCGCCGGCAGCCGGCCAGCGACGCGGCCGAGATCATAAGAGCGTTGCCGGGGCCGCGCGGGCTGGCGGTGGTGACGGTGCTCATCCAGATCGGGCAGAGGACCACCGACTGGCATGGCCGATTCGCTACCGCGAGCGGCGGCGCCTGACCGGGGCGGCGTGCGCATCATGTCCGGTCGTTCCTGCCGTCGTGTGCGCGGCGCGCCGTCCGAACGGGCCGCCCTGCTACGGGTACGGTACCGGCCGTGGACGTGGCCCTGCTCGTTGTCGGTACCGTGGTCGCCGCCGTGGCCGCGATCGCCGCGGTGGATACTTGGATGGCCGCACGCGCCGCCAACCGCACCGGTGCCAGCCTTTCCGCGATCTAGCGGCACCGCTGGCACGCGGACCTCACTGCTCAGTTCGTGGTGTCCTGCCGGAGGCTCACCGACACCACGGCGCAGTTGCGGGTGGAGCTGGTCGGCCCGGCCGGGCTGGACCGTCTCGACGAGCCGCGCATCAGCGTCCGTGACGACATCCGCGGCCGAGCCCCGGTCACCGCCGCCGGTCCGACGGCCGAGCAGATCGCCGCCCAGGTCTGGGGCCGTACAAGTTTCGGCCCGGGGTTGACGGTGCCGATCCCTACGGGCGGACGGTCGCCCCGGTCGACCTGCTGCTCAGCGACTGGCGGCCGTTCGCCCTGGAGCGCACGTTGCCGCCTCCCTGGACGGCCACCCAGGGAGATGGCAGCCGCGCCTGGTGGGCGCGGTATGACGGCCAACCCGTGCGGATAATTCTGCACTGCCGGCTGGACGGGCACGAGCCGTGGACCGTACCGCTGGAGGTCCCGGTCGACCCGCCATCGGCCGGCTGAGGACGATCAGCGGCTATCCACCAACGTGTGGAACAGCAACGCGGCGCCGCCGGCCGCGCCGCCGCCGGTGAGCACGGCGGCGGGCACCGACCCCGTGGCGAGGAAGCCGAGCGCCCCGGCGACCAGGCCGACCACCGCGGCGATCAGCAGAACGACGGCGGCGCGAACGCTCAGCAGCGGACCGGGGGTTGGCCGGGGCACCGTAACCTCCGTTGATGAAGGTGGAATGACGCCCGCTCATACGTCGATCGGCCTCGGCCACCCCACGGCCGCGCGCGTTGTTACCCAGCGCTCAAAAGAATCTTGAGAATCGCCGTGGGATGCCGGCGGAGGCCCCACTTACAAGGGGTCGTCTTTGTCGTTCGCGGCCTGAGCGGGAGCTAGCGAGTGGTCAGGGCGCGGGCGACGAAGTCGACCCCATGCATCATCGGGGTCGACTTCGGACCGGGCAAGCGGGAGGCGACAGCGGTGATGGGTGGCGGCGGCACGGCGGGCGGGAGGTCCGTGGCCGCCGCTCGTCGCGTACAACCTGCAGAACCAGACAGGATCAATCTTGACTCGCCGGTGCTTCAGGACGACCTGCTGCACCGGGTCGACGAGGACAGCCGACGCCTGCAGGAGAACCTCGAACGGCGGGCCGCGGACGACCGGCTGCGGGAGGAGATGGCGCGGCAGAACTTCGCCGGCCCGCTGTATAGGAACTTCGAGCACGAGCTCGCTCGGTACGCGCACTCGGTCTTGCGCGGCTGGATGTACACCGGGTACGTCTTCCAGCTGCTGGCTGGCCGGCGGTTCCGGCTCCACGCGTCGGAGACCGAGTTGGCCGAGTTGGCGGCCGACTCCGACCTGCGGGAGGAACTGGCCACCATGACGGTCGCGCTCGCGCTGCCGCGCTTCAAGGAGCGCGCGCTGGTCGGCGGCGGGTGGACCTATCAGGGCGGCGCCAGCCTGCCCACGTACTTCATGGGTGCATGCCTGTACGTCTTCCCCAACGAGTTCCGTCGCTGGCGGGCCCAGCGGCTGCGCTGGCGGCGGCAGGACTGGAACGAGACCGTCACCCGCGACCCCGACCACAGCCAGACGACCAACCCGGCGGTCCTCGCGGCCGGCAACCTCCGGGTGGCGGATCACCTCGGTCAGCTCAGCCCACGGGAGGCCGCGATCGTCACGATGAAGATGGACGGCTACACCCTGGAGGAGATTGCCGAGACGCTGGGCGAGGCCTCGGTCCGCGCGGTCGAGGGCGTGCTCTACCGGTGGCGGACCAGGGAGAAGGACCTGATCAGCAAGGGAGGCTACGAGTGATGATGTGGCGCCCCCGCACCGCCAGGCCCACGTCGGCCAAGCACGACGACCTGCTCAACGCCTCCTCACTCGGCACCTCGGGCGCGCGGCAACTGCGGCAGCGGACCCCCGCCGCCCAGGCTCATCTGACCCGCGCCGTCGCCCCGCTTCGCGACGCGGTCTTCATCAGCTACCGGCACGATGACCCCGCGGCGGGCGGGCTGGCCATGCTGCTCGAGGGGCGGCTGGGCCGCAGCCTGGGCCCTGACCGGGTACTCGACGTGACCCGTCACGTAGCGCCGGGCAAGACCGCTGCCGGTTCCGTGCGCGGGGCGGTCCACCGCTGCTCTGTCGTGGTGGCGATTATCGGCCGGGGGAGGCAGTGGAACCTCCTGCGTAGCCCAGCCGACTGGATGCACATCGAGATCGCGCACGCGCTGCAGCTCGGCAAGCCGGTGCTGCCGGTCCTGCTCGACGACGTCCCGATGGTCAGGCCCGGGCAGCTGCCGCTGAACCTCGCCGCGCTGGCCGGCCGGCAGTACCTGCGGTTCACCGGAGCCGGCGACATCGACACGCTGATCGCGACCATCATGCGGCTCGTGCAGCCGCAGCCGGAGCTGCACGACCGCGCGGCCCGGCCGGGCGAGCCCGCACATCCCGACATCGGTTTCACCGGTCATCATGGGCGTACCCAGGCCGACGCCGCTGTGGAACCCCAGGCCGCCGGCGGGGGGCGGGTGGCCACCGTCCGCCGCTCGGCCAGCGCGGTTGCCGAGGCGCCGGGCCGGCGGATCGTCGGCGCCGAGCGCCGGACCATCGCCAAGGACCTCGTCCGGCGGTACACCTCCGGGGAAAGCATTCGTGCCCTGGCCGCCTCCACCGGCCGGAGTTACGGATTCGTTCACCGGATGCTGACCGAGTCCGGTGTTCAGTTGCGCCAGCGCGGGGGCGCCCGCCGGCGGAAGAAGGCCTGACGAGGGGCCTACGTGCGGTCGACTTTCTTCAGGCCGTGTTCGCGCGGCCATGCTCGATGCGGGTGCGCTCGGTTTGCTGGTCCTGCCGGATCCGCTTCCGTGCGGTCTCCCCGTGTTGGCGGATCGTCTCGCAGGCGACCAGGCCGGCGGCGCTGGCGATGGGCACGGCCAAGACGACGATCTCAGCGGGCGCTGGCGGTTAGACCACCGCGTTCCTCGACAGCGCCGGGCCGATGGGCCGTACACTGGACCGACCGGCTGGCTGTCGTCTCATGGTTCACGCCTACCAAGATGGGCGGCGCCGCCTCCACACGTGATAGCGGCGCGCCGTACGGCGCGGTGGACCACCCAGGGCCGCGAGGCGACCAGTACGGTCACGGGGTGCAGCACTGTGATGACTGCCCCTCAAGCGAGGTCACCTCGACCTTCCCCGGCTTCGGTCGGTTCTGCGCCGACTGCGCCGCGGCCCGGGCGCTACGGCCGGGCGGGCTACCGGATCCTCCCGCACCGCCCGGGCCGGTACGGGTCACGAGCCCTGACGGACGAGAACACCACCTCGAGTTCCGGGTGCAGCGGTGGGCCAGCTGCACAGGTGTCGAGCTCGTCGAGCGCGGCGGCGGCCACCACTTCTCGACCATCTCCACGCTCGGCCGGCACGACCAGCCCATCGACGCCCAGGATCTCGTGGTGGCGGGCCAGCTGGTACTCGTCACGGCACTCGGGGTCGGGCAGCACCCGCAGTTCGGCGTCGCGTTCCCGGCACATCTGGCAGTCGTTGGGCTTAGCCCTGCGGGACCTGCACGAGTACCGCTCCGTCGCGGTGACGCGCGATCTGGCCAACGAGCCAGTAAGCCAAGCCGGACGGGCTCAACTGAACGCTGGCGACGAACTGGCCGCCTGAGTCTGGGAGCCGCTGAATGGAAGCTCTCGAACCGCGCCCACGGTGAGATGACGGCACCGGATCCTCTCATCTAGCGATTTCGTGGTGCCCTCATGCTCAAGGACCGTCAGCAAACGGCGGCAGGTATCAACGCGGCCGTCGATCGGAACCGCGACTAGCAGGTGGTTATCGATCGCAACTGAACCTCTTCCACGTACGAGCACGCCCGGGGCGCGAACTTCGCCGTTCGTTGTCGGCCTAGATGTGCGCCTTAGAACCACGAACGGTGGCGTAAACAACCGGCCCGCGAACCGCCGTGTCCTACCCGGCACGCCGACGACACCTCGACGTGGAAGGTCACGCGCGATTAGAAATGGTCGTTCATCACCTTCGTGCGGATCACGATTGTCCACCACTGTGCCGACCATGACCGAGAAGAGGTCACCCACCTTTGGACCACTGATTTCCGACACGCCCCACCACGCCGCGCTTGAGACGACGGGAGGTGGATCCTCGCTGGTGCGCGCCATGTCACGTGGGCGAAGGACGAGCAGAAACACGTCGATGTCGGTGTGTTCGTCAAAGAGGCCCAGGGGCTTGATCATCGAGATATAGGAGCGCTGGGCGACCATTCGGCGCCAGTGTGCGTATCTTGATCCTGTGCGCAGGACGTCAGGCAGTATCGCGACGAGGTGGCAGCCTGGCCCGGCGGCGTTGAGGACGGCCTCACCGAACTGGGCGGCTCGTGAGGTCATCCCTTCGGCCCAGCGGCAGTCTACTGGCGCCGGGCTTGAGCCGAACGGCGGATTCAGGAGTATGACGGTGTCTTTGAGCTGTCGCCGGCGTAGTCGCAAGCTGGCGTCGGCGACACTGATGCCGGGTAGTGGAGACCTGTTCAGCTCGTCGCGGGCGTTGAAGGCCGTGCCGGGGTGCCGGGCGGCTGCGGCGAGGAGCAGCCGAAGTCGCGCTGCTCGCGTGAACTCGGGGTGCAGGTCCCAGCCAAACAACCGGGTCGACCATAACTGAACGGTGGCAGCAAGATCCAAGCCGACGGGAAGATACTTGGTCGCGGCTAGCAGGAGATCGCCGCCTCCGCACGTTGGATCAAGGTACGGTCCGTGCGGCAGGTCCGCGAGCGCGGAGGCGACCGCCTCACGATGAGAACCAGACGTGAAGAATGCCCCTACCCGACGGCGGTAGTCGATCGGCACCAACTGTCGCAACTTCTGACCGCATTCGCCGTCCAAGCTCGGAGCGAGGAGTACAGGATCAATCGTGGATCCAGTCAAGATCGATGATACTAGTTCAGAGAGCTGACCGTTGTACCGGGCGAACGGCGCGGCGGCGGATTGGTTCGTCACCCGGGCACCCTTCAACGAGATCAAGATCTTGACTTTATATCACGTAACGTTAATGTGGCCGTACTACAGCGGCGCGTAGCGACACAGTCACGGCGGAAGCGTTGAGGGAGGTCCTAGCGTGACGACCGAGCACCTACGGTTCGCCCCCGAAATCCTCCGTCGACTGGGCGAGGAGCTTGTTCCGCACCCTGACCTCGGCGTCATCGAGCTTGTGCGCAACGCGTATGACGCCGACGCCCCCTCCTGTCACATCCGCATGGATCATGTCGATCGACCTGGCGGAACGGTCACCGTTGCCGACGACGGGGACGGCATGACCGTTGAGGACCTACGGACAGGATGGCTACTGCTTGGCCGCTCACGAAAGACAGACCAGGCTATCAGCCGGAAGAAACGGCGACGCGTCGGCGAGAAGGGGCTCGGCCGCCTCGCCGCCCTTCGGCTCGGACGCCAGGTGCAGTTGTGCACTCGGCCCCGTTCAACGCCGGGCGTCGAGCACGTCCTCCTGATCGACTGGGCCAAGTTCGACCGAGTTGACGCCGTTGAAGACGTTGAGTTAACGATTCAGACCCGAGAGACCAGTGGACCTCACGGTACGGACATCGAAATCTCCGACCTTCGGACCGGCTTTTCGAAGGAGGACGTCGCCCGACTTGCCCGCGCGCTGCTCCTTCTGACGGGCCCATTTCCCGCCCTTGCTGAGTACGCCTTCGATGCGCGTCTGGACGCCCCCGAATTCGCCCAGCTTGAGAAGGTCGTCCACACGACGTACTTCGACGAGCACGAATACCTCCTAACCGCAACGTTGGACGACGAGGGCCAAGCGGCAGCGCAGCTCGTCGACTGGCGTGACCAAGTGGTTGCAACAGGCGACCACCACGACATCGGCACCGCCGGCCGCAGTTCCAAAGGAAAGAACGTTCCGCTGGCGTACGCCGGACCTTCCGCGACGTTCCAGCTATGGACGTACAACCTCAGTACCAAGGGGTTCACGGTGCGCAGGTCTGAGCGCAAGGTGGAGGAGGTCCGCCAGTGGTTACGCGCGGTGGGAGGAGTCCATCTTTACCACCGAGGCTTACGCGTCCACCCGTACGGCGACGACGGACACGACTGGCTTGATATGAACCTTCGCCGGGCCCGCAGCCCCGAGGGTCGTCCAAGTACAAACACGTCAGTTGGACGGGTAGTCGTGAACGACGACCGCAATACGTTGACTGCGAAGACGGACCGCTCGGGTTTCGTTGAAAATGCGGCGTTCGTTGAGCTGCGGATGTTCTGTCAGGACGTGCTTGACTGGGCGGCGTTCGAGCGGCTCCGTCTGCGCGAACGACGTAGGGAAGAGACGAAGCGGCAGACACGCCAGCGTGTCGCATCAGCCAAGGCCGAGGTGGAAAGGAGGCTCGGTTCTCTGCCGCCGGAGACGCGTGAGGTCGTAGAGGAGATGACCGAAAGCCTGACGAGCGCCTACGAGGAGCAGGTCCAGACCTTGGAAGACGAGGTCCAGCTCTACCGGACGTTGGGCACCGTGGGTACCACGACCGCGGTCTTCGCCCATGAGTCGTCGCGTCCGCTGGCGCGGATCGAGCAGGCGGCCGGTGTCATCGACCGATGGTTGCGCCTCGCCTTCGAAGCCCGGTACGAAAAGGAGTTGGAGCGACACGTGATGGCTGTGATGTCGTCAGCGGCGTCGCTTCGCACGTTCACCGACCTGCCGTTGGGGCTGGTATCTCGCAAGAAACGGCGTCCCGCTCTCGTGGACATCAACGCTGTGACCGCCGACCTAGTCAAGATCTTTGAACCGCACCTTGCGGCAGGCGAGATCACGGTGGAGACCGAACTCGCCGAGAGCTCCCCCGTGGTGCGGACCACCGTGGCCGCAGTGGAGGCTATCCTCGCCAATCTGCTCGCCAACGCGGCATACGCCTTCACGGTGCCCACCAGCGACCCGCGAGAGAGCCGCATTATCCTGATCCGGACAACCGCCAGCGATCAGTTGGTCATCGTCTCCGTGCTGGACAACGGCCCGGGCATCGACACGGACCGTATCCCGCTAAATGACATCTGGCTGCCAGGCCAGACGACCCGGGAAGGGGGAACCGGATTGGGCCTCACCATCGTGCGAGATGTTGTCAATGATCTTGACGGGTCGGTACACGCCAAGGCAGAAGGAGAGTTGGGCGGCGCAGAGTTCCACATCGAACTGCCGCGCGTGATCGCCGAATAGCCAGCTCCGAGCAGTGCTTCGCACGACAGCCTGGAGGATCCATGCTCGGCCTCGAAGAGCGGCCGCTGGGCGCTGGCGACCCGGTCGCCGTTGTGGACGACGTGGCCGAGGACGCCGACCTCACCGCGACTCTCGTCAGAGAAGCCGGCTTTGAGCCCCTAACAATCGTCCCGCCGCCCACGTCCATCGATGTGCTCCTGGAACAGATCAGTAGGAACGCCCGGGCGGCGATCTGCGACCATCGCCTTGCGGGTCGCGTAAACGTTGGCTATGACGGCGCAGAGGTTGTCGCCAGAAGCAACGAGAACAATGTGCCTGCAGTCCTGATCACGACGTACGCCGACGTAGAGGCCCATTCGATCCGACTGTGGCGTTCGCGCATCCCTCGCCTGCTGCGCCGCGGGCGCGAATCTGACCCGGACACTATCGCTGAGGCGCTGTTCCAGGCTGCCCGAGAGACCACCGGGCGCTTCGAGCCCGATCGGCTCGCGTACCGAACCGTGGTTCGGGTCGAAGCGGTGCGGACGGTTGCTGGCACGATCGTGGCGGAAGTTGTCGTCTCAGCATGGAACCCATCGGAGGTCGTTGAGATACCAACAGCTCTCATCACGAGAGACGTCGTGGTTGACGAGCGTCGTCTGCCAGGGAGCCGGTTCATGGCCTACGTCAACATCTACGCCGATGCCCCGGATGAACTCTATTTTCGTGGGTTCGAGCCCGCGCCGGCGGTTCCGAATGAATGGCTCGCTTCATGATTGTTGCACCACGACAACAAGTTGAGCCGGTGAGTCAGTCCCGTCTCCGTGTGCTACTCCTCGATGTGGGCCACGGGAACTGCGCAATCGCCCAAGATGGCCGCGAGGTCGCCGTTATCGACGCGCCAAAGACTCCGGTCCTGCCGCAGTGCCTCGCGGCGCAAGCAAATCCGACTGTTCGCCGCCTGGTTCTGTCGCACGCCGACCAAGACCACATCGGGGGGGCGGCAGCCCTGCTAGCCCATGAGGTTCTCTCCGTCCAGGAACTCTGGATCAATCCGAACTCTCAGCAGTACTCCAAGACGTATCTCGACCTTCTCACAGCCGCGCGAGATCGACACCGTAGAGGCGACCTACAGGTCAGCACCAACCTGAACATCGGAGTAGGTAGGCAGCTTTCCTTCGGGCGTGTCGAGATCCAGGTTCTCCATCCGGACATCCTCTATGCGGGCGTCGGACCCACGGGTGCTGGTCACCCATGGGGGCGCATTACAGGGAACGGCATGTCCGCCGTCCTGCGAGTGTCACTTGCCGGGCTTCCGGCGGTGCTGCTGCCCGGCGACATGGACGCGAGAGCATTCGAGGTCCTAGTCGACTCCGGATCAGATCTTGCGACGCCAGTGCTTGTGTTTCCCCACCATGGAGGATCCGCTCATGGGGGAAGCGACCGTGAGTTCGCCGCCCGACTATGCGAAGTCGTCCAGCCGCAACTCATCGTCTTCTCTATCGGCCGGCGGCGGCTCGCCAACCCGTCGCCGGAAATTGTGGCGGGAATCCGCGCAACCGCTCCCGGTGCTCATATAGCGTGCACACAACTGAGCCGTCATTGCCACGGCGTCGATATCAGCCCGGCAGTGTTCGATCACGTGCTCGCGGATCTACCAGCCGCCGGCCTTGCCTCTGGCGCATGCTGCGCCGGCAGCCTCTCAATTGAGAGAGGAGGCACGCAGATCATGTATCGCCCGCTTCGGGCAAATCACTCAACATTCATTGACGGAAACCTTGCATCGCCCTTATGCAAGGCCACCCCCGTCATCCCCAAAGCGAGGACGCCAACCACAACCTCCTCCAACAGATGACATCGCATGATGTTTACCCTTGTGTTGTTTCCGCTTACGACTGCGACTTCGACTCGCGCGTCGTACACGGTCGAGGGGTGTTCACGACCCGTGGCGGTCTGAGGCCGTGGCGCTGCCGGGGCTGGTGGCGGCGTCCACCGGTCTGACGCTGCTCCGGGGCGTAGATAGCCGCTATGGATTACGAGTGGCCTGGCCGTGGTTTGCGGACAGCGGGCCATGTCGCAGCGCGCGCACCAGGCAGCCGGGGCCCAGCCGGTGCGCTCGTCGCGGACGCTTCGATGGAGCATCCAGGCCCCCGTCACTGCAGTGAAGATGATCGGAGTCATCGTGATGGTCCACTCCGGTCCACGTGGCAAGGTGCGCCGCCGGCTGCGCCTCGCGTGGCGAATGCCCCGCTGACCAGGGACGGTGAGCGGCCCGGCGTTGACGAACGCGGCCGGCGTCAACGTGGCGTGTGGTTCGACGCATCCGTCCGAGCAGGTCGGGCACACTGCCAACGGAAACAACGCCAGCGACCAGCATAAAACCAGGTCGGCACAGGTGGCTTCTCAATCCACTGGAGTGCGTCGGGGCTACCGCACACCGGCACGCATGCGTTCGGGCATCAGGTCGCACAGGAGCCGGTAGGTGTCTTTGTCCAGATCCTCAGGGACTTCGGCTTCGCGGACGCGGATGAGTTCGCCGAGGATCTGGTCGAGTTCGGCGGTGTTGCCTTCGGCGGCGGCGACGCGTAGGAGGTCGCGCCAGGCGATGTCGCTGCTGCGATCGGGATCGGCTAGCCATGCCTGGTCGACGGCCCACCGGGCGCCGGTGATGTCGCCGCCCTCGAGACGCAGCTCCACGAGCCGGTGTGCCGTGTCCACGACCGCGGAGGCGAGGTGGTGCGGCTGGATGTCCGAGGTGGGCAGCCAGACGTAGGGGTTACGGGCCACCGGAGAGTACGCGACATCGGCCCCGGCGAGGGGTACGCCGCGTACGAGTGCCAGTGCCTGGCGAAGGTCACCGGCACCTGCTGGTCCACGGCTTTCACCACGGCTGCGCAGCCGACGGAACAGGTGCCAGTCCAGCAGGTATCCATCGCGGAGGCAGTACCGCCGGTCGGCGGTGGCATCGGGAAGCCACGGCTCACCTTCTGCCGTCTGGCCGAGCCAGCGGCGGGCGCGTGCCACGGCGACCCGCCGACTGGTGGCCTTGACGCGTTGTCCGGGCCATAGTGCCTCGTCGAACTGATCAGTGGTGGCACCGCGTGCGCCGCGGGCCGCCAGGTACACGATGATCTCGGCGTAGAAGCGCAGCCGCTCGGATGGCTGCTGACCGGGGGCTTCGGCGGTGACTGGCCCGAGAATGGCGATGCGTGGCCGGGCGGGGTCGGCGTCGGTCCAGGAAGCTACGTCGGCGTCGAGGGTCGGGTCGCTATGGCGGCGACGGACCGGTGTGGTGACCCGTTTGCGGGTCGGGCCCTGGCGACCAGTCAAGGCAACGACCATCGGTTTGCGGGCGGCTTCGTCGACGGTGGCGCCGGTGTCGGCTCCGGTCCGGTGCAGCGGCGGCAACGGTTTGGGACTCCCGGCCCGTTCGGGTTCGTGCGATGGCTTCTCCGGCTTCAGGGTCGCGGCATCCTCGTCCGGCGCCTCCTCGTCGGTGGGGTCGTGTTTGTCCTGCGGCTCGGGCTCATCGGTGGTGGCGTCCTGCTCGGCGGTTGGCTCGCTCAGCAGGGCGCCTGCGGCATCGGTGCCCGCTGCCCACGGCTCGATTTCCTGGGCGGCAGGCACGCGCGGCCAGTCCCCATCGTCCGCGGCGTCGGCTGCCTCGGCGGCGCGTGGCTGAGGTGCGCGGCGGCGGGCGGTGTCAAGCAGGTCGGCGAGGTTGCCGAGTTCTGCGCGGGGCAGTCCGGCGGCGGTGAGGGTGGCGTCGTCGCCGGCCATGCCGAGGGAGGGGATCGCCAGCTGGCCGTTGGGGTCGATGGAGATGGGCCAGCGGCCGATGTTCTGGTTAGTCGTGACCACGACGGCCACCGCGCACCGGCCGATGGCGGATAGGTCGTTGTCGAGCGTTTCCAGTGCGGCAATCTCCTGCGGACCGGGATTCTTGGCCAGCAGCACCTGCGGCATCCAGGCATCGGCGACGATGTCGGCGACCCGTCCGGCGAGCGGGTCGCCCGCGCCGAGGTGATCTAGGGACTTAACCACTTGTGACGCGCAGCGGCGGATGCGATCGATCGCGGCGCCGATGCTGGGGGCGGCGTCGATACGGTCGCCGCCCAGCGCGATCAGCCTGCCGGTCTCGGCGGCGTCGAAACCCGCCACCGTGATCTCAACGTGGTCGCTCCACACGTTGCAGGCCAGTTCGGCCGCGAGGTACCGAAGAAGGTCATCGGCCCGACCGCGGTCGCCGGTGATGGCGAGTAGGCCGAGCCGCTCCAGGTCGAGCAGCAGGTGCATGCCCGGCTGGGAACCGATCGCGGCGAGGGTGGGCAGGGGTGCGAGTTGCCCGTCGACGTCCGGCAACGCCACGTCGCCGGGCAGGGTCCAGTTGAGTTGGTCGCCGACCCACGGAGCCGGCGGGCCGGGGCAGGGTCGGGTGAGCAGCAGGTTGACGGTGTCGCCCTGCAGCCATGCGCCGACGATGTCAGGCATCTGTTCGGCTGGCCGATCGGCGAGTCTGGCGGCGAACACGCGCAGCGCCTGGTCGAGCCGTTCGACCGCGACCGGCTGGGCGACCACTCGCAGCTGTGTCTCGGCCTTCGGTTCGACCGGCGCTGGGAGCCGGCGCCCTGCTGGGCGGTGCTGCTCCTGACGGCGCCGGTTGCGGCGCAGGGCGGTCAGCAGCAACGCGGCGAGCAGACCGGCGCCGAACAGCGGGACGCCTATCAGAAGCGCATTGTCGAGCATGCTGTCGTCCTCACCGGATTGGTGACCGTTGGGCGCGGGCGCTGCCGGCGCGGGGGTTGCGACCCCGGCGTTGCGGTCCGCCGCTGCGCTGCCGCTGGGGACCGCACTCGCGGTGCTCGGGCTTGCAGCCGCACTCGGGCTCGCCGTGGCGCTCGGGCTGGCGATCGCGCTCGGGCTCGCGCTGGGGCTCGGGCCGGTCGATCGCGCAGGGCTGGGGGCGGTGCCGCCGCCGGCGGGAGGGCCGCCCGGTGAAGGCGCTGCGGTACCAGGCCCGGTGTTGCCGGGCGGCGCGGGGATGATGATGGTGCCGGTGGCATGGTCGCGGGGGCCACTGTCGTGGGCGTCGGCGGGCAGTACGACGCGCCAGGTGGTTTCGATGTGGTCGGGGAACCGGCCGTCTCGGTGTTCGAGGTCGGGGTTGAGCGCCTCGATCTCGGTGTAGCGTCCAGGATTGCCGAGGAACCGGGCGGCGATGTGCCACAGCCAGTCTCCGCGGGCCACCTCGTAGGTCGGTCCGGCGGTTGGCCTGGTGGTCGTAATGCGGGGCACCGGGGTGAGTTCGCCAGCCGTGCTGCGCACCGGGACGCGAACGGTCCAGCCGGGATAGATGCGGGTGTCGCCTGGGCGCAGGGTGCGCCCGTCCGGTTGCTGGATGCCGTAGCTCGCCGCGGCGATGGCGTGCCACTGGTACTTGTCGCCGAGGTAGCGTTCGGCCAGGGCCGGCATCTGCTCGCCGGGCTGGACCGGGTGCTCGATGTGCTCGACTGCGGCGGCCGGAGCTGCGGCGGTCACCGTGCGGGGTGCGGCTGCGGTCGGTGGGGCGTGGAATGCCGGGGCGGTCAAGACCGGGGCCGCTCGCACCGGCGCGGCGGTGCCGCTGGCGATCGTTGGGGAGCCGAGCATGAACGCGATCGCCGCGATGAGGCCGGCGGCCAGGCGGCGCTGCCAGCGCAGCGCCGGCAGTTGCCAGCCGAGAATCTGCGCGAGCAGCTCGGCGAGCACGGACCAGACGAAGGTTGCCCAGCCGGCCCACCCGATCAGGCACAGGACCCGCACGAACAGGGTGCCGTCGTCGGGGCCGGTCAGCTCCTGCCAGGAGGGCACTGGCGGGCCGAGGTAGCGCCACGCGGCCAGCAGCACCAGCGGCACGGCGATCAGCAGGGCGGCCAGGCCCATCAGGGCGGCCAGGCCGAGCAGGATCCGGCCGCCGCGACGACGGCCGCCGCTAGTGGTGTGCCGCGCCATCGTCTGCTCCTTCCTTTCGCCCCGTGAGATGTCCCTGTGCGATGTCTATGTGGGGACCATTACCGCGGTGGCCTGTCGGGTGGCCGGCAGCGTGTCGATACCGATCAGGCCAAGAAATACGGTGGTATAGACGACCGTGACGGTGACAGTGACCTGCCTGCGGTCGGTGGAGACGGTGACGTTGCCGGTCACCCCGGCCGCTGCAAGGTAGTTCTGGGCGGCGGCTACCGCGGCGGGTGGGTCGACCACCTTCTCCCCGCCCTGGATGGCTTGCGGTGCGGCGATGGCCTGTCCGGCGGCGCGGGCGGCCTCGGCGGCGAGGCGGTCGGCCCGCTGCAGGGCGCGGAGCTTGCCGCCGCCGTCGACGGACAGCCCGATCATGGCGAGCACCGCGAGGGTCAGCACGATCACCAACAGCGCGATGCCCCCTTCATCGCGCGCCTGCCGTCGGCTCACGTTGGTGATCATGTGCGGGTCCGAAACGTGTCTAGGGCGCTGACGAAGCTGGCGGTCAGGGTTTTGGATCCGGGCAGGCCGTCGCCGACCAGGTCGCTGAAGTCGACGACGCACGTTATCGACACGCTGACGGTGGCCGGTTGCCCAACCTCCACGTCGAAGCCGGCGAGGTTGGGCACCACGGTGAGGCTGGCGCAGTGCAGCCCTTGTTGGTTGAGTGTCGCGCCCGCGGCGGTCAGTGCGTTGTCGTACGCCTCGCCCTTCGTGCGGGAGATGGACGCGGCGCGGGCGGCGTCATGGGCGGCGTGCTCGATCGCGCCTCCGGCGATCTGGATCCGGCCGCCGACGATGGCTAGGCCGATGAGTAGCAGCAGCGGCGGGGCGAGGATCGCGGCCTCGATGGCGGCCGATCCTCGATCGTCGCGCCGCCGTCGCAGCCATGTGCGGATCACGGTGTCACCCTTTCGACGGTGCCGTGCGCGGTGGCGCTGATTGGGAAGGCGTTGCAGAAGCCGGGAATGACCGACAGGCAGTGCCCGGCGACGGTCACCTGGACCTCTTCGCTGCCGGGGTCGACGGTGACCGTGGTGGCGGTTAGGCCATCGCCGGTTGCGGCGATGAACGAGGTGGCTCGGGCCCGCCCGGCTCCGGGGGCGGCGTTGTAGGCGCGTTGGGCGGTGACGCCTTCCTGCGCGGCGGCGAGCGCGATGGACCGGGCCCAGAAGTAGGTGGCTGCCTGGATCGCGGTGAAGATGATCGCCATTACGGCGACCGCGGTGATGGCGAACTCGATCGTCGCCGAGCCGCGGTCGCACCCGGCCCGGCCCCGCCGGGCGGGCGTGGTCCGGCGGGGTTGCGGCACGGCGGCGGTCGTCATTTGATGCTGGGCAGCCGGTTGTTGATGGCCAGGGTGATCGCGCCGGCAACCAGGCCGGCTACGGCCAGGGCGAGCAGCGCGAAGATCGCCCATTCGATGGCGGTGGCGCCGTGGTCGTCGCTGCGGGCGGCGCGCCACTGGGCGCGTAGCAGGACGACGGTGGATTCGATGAGGTGGTTCATTGCGTCGGTTCTCCTTTCCCCGTCCCTCGTGGGACCGGGTTGTTGTCAGGTGGTGACCAGCCGGACCAGGAATGGGTAGGCGGCGATGATGAACAGCACGAACACCAGCAGGCTGGTGGGGATGTACAGCACGGTGGTGGCGGTGTTGGCCCGCTCCTCCGCTTTGGCCAGCAGCGCGGCGCGGAGCGACTGCGCGCGGCTTCGCAGGGTGTCGTAGACCTGGGCGCCTTCGTCGCCGACGAGGGTCATGATGTCGCCGACGTCGCCGAGGTCGGGCACGCCGATCTGGTCGGCGACCTGCTTGAGTCCTTCCCACGGTGGTTCCAGCCGCAGCCTCGAGTTCTGCAGGCTTTCCCGGATGCGTTGGGACACCCAGCCGCCACCGACGGCGGCGGCGCGTCCGAGGGCTTCGGTGGGGCCGCGGGAGGCGGCCAGTTCCAGGGCGATGAGGTCCAGGTACACGGCGACGTGGCGGCTGAACTCTTCTCGTGCCTCGGCGGCGCGTTGGCGTACGGACACGTCGACGAGGAAGAAGAACAGCACCGCCAGGGCCAGTCCGACCGCGGCGGGGATTACGATGCCCAGACGTACACCGCTGAGCGCGAGGATGAGGGAGAACACCGGCGGGAACAGCAGCCCTATCAGCGCGAAGCCGACCTTCTCGGTGATGTACCGTTCCGGGCTGTGCCCGATGAGGGCCAGCTCGCGGTGCGGTACCCGCAGCCGGCTGCCGAGCCAGCCGGCCGGACCCGCGGTTGCCCTCGGCCTGCGGCTGGCGTCCGTGGGGGCGTGGAGTTGCCGCAACGCGGGCCCGAGGGCGGGTACGCCGGGGGTGAACTCGCGCAGGATGAGGAACAGGCCGAGGCCGACGCCGGCCCCGGCGAGGATGAGGACGACGACTCCGGGCGTCATCGCGTGGCCGCCTCGTGGCGTTGGGCTGCTGTCGGCGGGGCCAGCTCATCGACGTTCCCAGCGGTAGCGGGTACGGCGAGGAAGCGTCGCCGTCGCACGGGCAGGGTCAACCGGCGGATCCAGACCAGCAGGCCGACCAGCATCAGCGTCGCGGCGAACAGCACGAGCTGCCCGACCAGCTGGCCGTAGGGGCGGGCGTACGCGCCGTTGGCGAACACGACGACCAGCACGATGGCGATCAGGGCGGTCATGAACCGGGTGACGAAGCGGGGCTCGGCGCGTTTGGCGGCCACGCCGCGGCGCATGACGACCTCTCTGGCCGCGGACTCGGCGACCGAGGTGAGGACTTCGGACAGCCGCTGGCCGCGGTCGTGGGCGTGCAGCTTCAACGCGGCGATCACCTCGTCGGCGGTGAAGTCGGCGAGCTGGTCGGCGAAGCGGTCCAGGACGTGCTGCGGGTCGGCTCCGGCCTGTAGCCCTGCGGCCAACTCGCCGACCTCCTCGGCGATCGGAGCTGGGGCGGTGCGGGCGCTGGTGACGATGCCGGAGATGAGTCCGTGTCCGGTACGGACGAGGTCTTTCAGCCGCCGGGTCCAGGTCTCCACCGCCTCCAACCGGGTGATCATGTGACGTTCGGCGGAGCCGACGGTGAGCAGCCACGGTCCGCCGAGCACGGCCAGCCCGGCGATCAACCCGCCGACCGGCCACCCGGTCACCAGCCACGCCGCCACGGTGGCGGCGGCCGAAAGGGCGAGCATGGCCTGCCGGGTGCGGCGCTGCCGGGTGGACAGTCCGATGCCGAGCAGGGCGGCCAGGCCGGATGTGCTCTGTGCCGGCGGAGCCGCGGCGCGGCGGGTGCCGACCACGCCGGCGACGACCAGCAGCAGGCCCGCAACGAGGGCGGCCGCCGCCGCGGCGGCCATCGCGGCGGGAGTCACGACCCACCTCCGGTCAGCGTGTGCGGCGGCTGCTGCCACAGTCCGTCGGTCACGTTGAGCCAGGCCAGGTCGAAGCCGGTGCGCAGCAGGTCAGCGCGGGTGCGTTGCGGATGCACCCGCGGCCTGGCCCGGCCGTCGACGCCGGGCCCGAAGATGGTCTGGGTGGCCGGTTTCGCGCCGTCGCCGAGTCCGTCGATCTCCACGACGTGCGAGACGAACCGGTGCCGCCCGCCGCCTATGGCGGTCTCGTTGACCAGGTCGACGTAGACGATGTAGTCCAACGCGTTGACCACGGTCAGCCACGCACCGGTCAACGTGTCGGCGGCGCCGTAGCGCATCAGCAGCTCGGCGAGCCGGTTGAGCACGCTGTCGGCGTGCCGGGCGTGCACGGTGCACATCGAACCGCGCATGGTGTTCATGGCGTCGAACATCGCCACGATCTCCGCCGAGCGGACCTCGCCGACCAGCACCCGGGTCATCGACAGACGCAGCATGTCGGGGAACACCCGGTCCAGAGAGACCTCACCGGCGGGGCGCCCGTCGGGGCCGAGGTCGCCGTGGCCTTCCCGGCTCTCGATGGGTACCACCCAGTCGAACTCGCCGGTCTCGTGTAAGCCCAGCTCGTACTCGGTCTCCATGGTGGCGAACCATTCGCCGCGCGGGATCTCGGTGGCCATCGCCCGCATCAGGGTCGTCTTCCCGGAGTTGGGTGGCCCGGCGATGATGACGTTGAGGTTGGCCCGTACCAGGGCGGCCAGGAACTGGCGCAGCACCGCGTCGATGCCGTCCAGGGCCACCATGTCATCGAGGTTGACTATCTTGGTGCGGTGTCGGCGGGTGACCACGACCGGGGCAGGGGTGACGACGTGCATCGCGGCGAGCCGGTTGCCGTTGGGCAGCCGCATGTTCAGCGTCGGTTTCGCCGCGGTCAGCGCCCGTTCGTTGCGCTGCCCGATGACCGCGATGCGCTGGATCATCTGCAGCAGTTCGCGGTCGTCGCCAGCGGCGGGCGGGCCTTCCTCGACCCGGCCGTCGGCGTACTCGACCCGGACCCGCTTGTGGCCGAGGACCATGACGTTTTCCACGTCTGGGTTGTCGGTGATGGCCTGCAACCGGCCCAGCCCGAACAGGTAGGCCAGCACCGCGTCGTGCAATGCCTGTTCGTAGTCGTCGCCGACGTTGTCACCGGCGACGCGGCGGGCGTCGACGTGTTGGCGCACCACGCGGGCGGTGATGTCCTCACCGATGGCCCGCCGGTCGTCCGGGCCGATGTCGGGGGCGTTGCGGAATTCGGCCGCCAACAGTCCCGCGGCCTGCTCGTGCAGCGCCCGGACCACCGTGTCGTCCGGCACGGCTGCGGTGGCCGTTGGCGGTGGGGGAGCGGGCGGCGGTGGCGGTGGCGGTATCACGAAGGGCTGGGCACGCCCGTTGGCCCGGGCGTACGCCGCCGCGGTGGGCGGGCCGGTGGGTGGCTGCCAGGTGCCCCAGGTGCGGTCAGTGGACACGGCGGGCCTCCCTGCTCGGTGCGACTGGTGGGCGTAGAACGGGTGGGGCTGGCCTGCCGTCGCGGGCAGGCCTCGCCGCGGCGACCAGGTGCCAAACGTCGGCCTCCGCTCGGGCCGCCTCACGCAGCAGCCGGCCGCGGTGGCGTTGGCCGCCCTCACTGAGCACGGCGGCGGTACTGGGGTCATCAGGCAGCGCGGCGAGGACCGGGGCGCGCAGTTCGGCAGCGACCTCCGTCGGGGCGTATGCGCCGTCCCCAACGCTCACCAACGCGACCCGGTCGACGCCGTCGCGGCGCAACGTCGCTAGGGCGGCGGCGCTGGCCCGTATCGACGGCAGCGTCAGCCGCAGCACCAGCAGCACCAGGTCCGCGGTGGCCAGGATTTGCGTGGGCGGGTACGCGGCGCTCAGTCGTCCGCAGTCGGCGATCACGTCATACCCGGATGTGTCGGCGTCCAGGCTGCGGAGCAGGTGGGCGAGCTCCTCCCATCCGGCGGCGAGGCCGGCAGCCTGAGCTGGATCGGTCAGACCCGGCAACACCAGCCGGGTCATGGCAGTGCCCTTGCCCGGCGCGAGGTCGACCAACTGCGTCCACAGGTCCTCGGCCAGCCGCCGCCGGTGCAGGGAGGCGGCGAGCTGCGCCAGCCCCCGCTCGCCGAGCGGGATCTCGCGCAGGTATCCGGCGGCCACGTCCCCGCCGGCGGGGTCGCACTCGGCGAGGATGATGCGCCGGCTCCAGGACAGGGTGCACGCCAGGGCCGTGACGGTGACCCCGGGCGATCCCTTGGCCGAACACGTCGCGATCAGCGTCATCGTCAGCCCCGGGCGGTCACGACGACGACGATGCGTCCCGCCGCGGCCATGGCCGCGACCGCGGGGCCGTCGGCCTGGCTCACCGCGACATCAACGCGGACGTTGCCGTTGGTGGCGGGTGGGGTCGCGGCGGCGACGGTGGCGCGGATGCTCTGCGGCCGGGCCGGGGCGCTCGCGTTCGGGTCGGGCACGCCGGCCAGGTTGGCCGCCGGCACTATCACCAGCACCACCGCGTCACCAGCCTTCAGCGTGCGGGCCGGCACCTGGGCGGGTTTGAGTTCGATGCCGACCAGTTGCTCGCCCGGGGCCGGGATGGCCCGATCGGTCAGGTGCGCGCGGGTCAGCAGCGTTCCGGGAACCAGGTCCGTGGCGGCGTGCTTGCCGACGACATCGTTGCGTTGGCTCGCCGGGATCGGTTGTAGCCCTGCGGCTGCGTTGACGTTGACCACGGTCAGATCGTCGGGTCCGATCGCGGCACCGTAGGGCACGTTGTGGCTCACCGCGAGGTAGGGGTGGGTCACGCCGGCCGTGACGACCAGCAGGTAGGCGACGACGGCGCCGACGACGACCAGCACGACCCCGAGGGCGAGCAGCCCCCAGCGGCGCCGTCGGGGTAGGCGGCTCAATAGTGCCGGCGGCGGGGCGGGCAGGTTCGGACGGCCTGGCCCACCCCGGTCGGCGATGCTGCGACTGGCGGTCGCCGTCATTGGCCCACCACCGGAATCTCACCGATCCGCACGCTCGTCTGGGACTGGCTGGTCGGCGTCAGCACGCCGCCTTGGCCGCCGCCGGACCAGTCGACCCGCCAGTACGTGGTCGCCGTAACGGTGTACCGGCCGTTCGGGTTGGCGGCGGTAACGCTCGGCGCGGTGTAGCGGTAGCCGCAGGTCGGCGACATGCTGTTGCCGTAGCGCGGTTCATAGGGCGTGCCGGGGTTGTGACAGGTCACCGCGCCGCGGTCGCCCATGCTCCACACGATCCGCTGCGCCCGCGCGGTGATGGTCACCGTGATCCCGCCGCCGGAGGCGTTAGCCGACTGCGGACCCCACGTCCCCGGCGTGACCGCGGTCCACAGCCAGACCGGCAGCCCGACCGCGCCGCTGCCATTGGGTTTCGGCGTGATGCCGATCTGCGCGCCCAACAGGCGGATCTTGGCCAGGGCTTGCTGGGCCAAATCGGCCGGGGTCGGGCCGCCGGGTGGGTTGTCCATCCAGTAGTAGAGCTGCTGCACGACGGTGCTTCCCGGCCCCGTGTAGCAGGTACGCACACCCCACGCCCCGTTGGCCGAATCCTTCCCATCGGGCGGGGTTAGCCCGGTCGGCGGCGGATCGAGGCGTTCCCAGTAGCAGCCGCCGCCGATGTAGTAGCCGAAGTCGGGGTCCTGGCAAGGCACCTGCTGCCCGCTCCATGTACAGCCGCCGCCACCGCCGCTCCCGCCACTCCGGCCCGGCTTGCCGCCCTCAACGTGGCACCACGGGTTGGTTGTCGGGTCGCATCCCGCGCCGCCAGTGGGTTGCGGTGCGGGGGCGCCGGCCAGGCTCTGCGCCGGCGCGGTAAGAATCGGGCCACCCATGAGCGAGGCGAGGCACACCAGGACCACGGCGGCGAAGGCACGACGAGTCAGCATGGATCCCTCCCCTGTTTGCTTTCGTTCACCAGCCACTGACCAGTCGTGTACTTGGCAACGGTCACCACCGCGGACACCCGCGGGTTCTTGATTTCGCTGCCGGTCACGGGGGACTGGTTGGACTTGTAGACGAGCTTGAGTTCGCTGTAGTCGAGGCAGGCGTTGATGGTCACGGTGGGTGGGCTGGCCGCGAGGTCCACTTTGGCGCTGAGGACGGTGGCTTTTTGGGCGCCCACCTGCACCTGCCCGTTGCCGCGCAATGTACGGATGTTGTGGCGTGTCAAGCTCAGCAGCGGATCGGCAGCGTATCGGGCCAGGTCCGGGTTATCAGGATCGGCGGTCTGCGACGCCAGCGCCCACGTCTGGATGTAGCCGGTGTACGCGGCCCGAGCCTGCTGCTCTGCGTCGGTGACGCTCGGATCCGCGGTGGCCATCGGCGTGGTGGACGTCTGTGTCGAACTCGGCCGCGGCGAGCTCGAACCCTTGGTCGTGCAGGCCGCGCTGATGGCCATCGCAAGCGCGAGGAGCACAAGCGTGGCCGCCCCACGGCGCCGATACGTCACACGTACGTTCATGCGAACCTCCAGGACCTGACGGTCGATACGACATCGGGGGGCGATTGCCCGCTGCACCCGACGCGACGCCGACGCCCCGAGGATGCGCCGCCAGCCGTCCAGAGATCGACTCTCATGACCGGCGTGTTGCCGCCCGTCAGCGCGGCCATTGCCGACACCCGTGCCCAACACGTCGCCGCAACGCGTCCGCCGACCGCCGCCGACAACCGCGGGTGGCGGGGTCGCGACGAACCGACCAGCCGTCACGGCGTAGATCGCCGTTACGCCGGCCCGCGCCTGCCGCGTTGAACCGTCGCGCGCAGAGCGGCTCTCGGGTAGCCGGACACGCACCGGCCAAAATGATCGGCGCCGCCTTTCGTCCTCTTGTGAACATGGCGTTTCCTCCGTGCAGCGTGCTGGGCCAACAATCTGTCCTACCTCAAGAACGGGCGGTCCCGCCACGCTCCGGATTGTCCGCACCACGAGGTGCGTATCGGCGGGTGCGGACGAGGCGGGCATTCAGTCGTCCGGCCAACCAGCGCGTTTGCTGATTCGTGCCGGGAGGTCCACACTGACGCCAACACTCACCGCAGCCCCAAACATGAGCCACCGCTCTAACCCCTGATTTCGCGACGTAGGGGAGTCCCATGGCGGCGTCATCCAAGGTCGGCGACCTAACCCCGGCCGTCGACCTGATCCTGCAACCCCTGCTCATAGAGGCGCTCACAGCCATTGACGAGGGCAAGGCGTTGGAGGATGCCTTCCCCGCCGGCACCGACTCGGTCGCGCTCGGCGCGGCGGTGCAGCGGCTAATCGCTATCGGTGCGGTACTTCCGTCACCGACAGCCCCGTTCGGGCACCACACGATGACTCCACGCGGACACCAACTCACCCGGCTCCTAGAAGATCTGGAGAACCTCATTCCTCCAGGCGAGGTGAGCAGCGGAGAGTTTTAGCCCAACGTACGGGGGACAGTCGCCGACGGACCTACCACGTGATAGTCCATTCGCCCGGAAACCTCGCGATGTGGGCCTGCCCTGCGAGCTGTCAACCCTTGTCACCTGTTACCGCCTTGACATTGTCCCCATACTTGGCGGGGGGTGGATCTGCATGGCGCCAGGTGCTCCGACGCGTTGACCACGGAACGAGTCGGGGTCACGGGGGACTGGAGGGTGTATGGGTGGATAGAAACCATTTGCGCCGGCTCTCCGAGATCCTTGGCCACAAATGGGATCTTGTTATCCTCGCTCGGCTCGCGGAGCGGCCCCTGCGGTACATGGAGATTGCGACTCAGGTACGCGAGATCGATAGCGACTTGACGGAAGGCGTGCTGAGCAAGAACCTGAAACGGTTGACTACTAACGGCCTCATCCGGCGGGTGCGCGACAACGGTCATCATGTCTACACCTTGACGCCGCGCGGCCGGCGCCTCGTGGCCATACTCGAGCAGATCACCGAGTTCGATGACGAGACACGACCCGATGAACCGGAGTCCGGCGAGGACCCGTAGCTGCCTGGTTCAGCGCTCAGGCGCGGGGCTCGTTGTCCGCAGCGCGCTGTGTCTGCTGGCGATAACTCCGCTGCTGCGCTGGGCGGTCATCGCCCACGCGGTTCGACCCGGTCGGCGCTGGCGACGCGCATGCCCCCGATGCTCGACACCGCTGGGGCCCGGCCGGAATCTCGGCGCATTGTCGCCACGCGGCCGGTGCGGCAACTGCCGACTCCGGCTCGGCCCTCCACCATGGACACTGGAACTCGTCACGGTTGGGTCCGCGGCCGCGCTGGTCGTCGCCGGCATGACCGGCCCGCGGTTGGCCGCGTACGGCTGGTGGGCGGCAGTTGGCATTGTGCTGTTGTACGTCGACCTGGCCGTGCAGCGGCTACCTGCCCGGCTCAGCTACGCCGCGGTGGCTGGGTTTCTGGCCCTGCTAAGCATCGATGCGCAGCTCGCGCATGCATGGCACCCTTGGCTCCGATCGGTACTCGGCGCTCTCGTCGCCGCGGCCGTGCTCGCTACGTGCGCGCTGGTCATGCCGAGGCTGGTGCACTGGGGCGATGTCCGCTACGCATTAGCGATCGGAGCCGCCGCCGCGTTCGTGGGCTGGCTTGCTCTGTACACCGCAGCGTTCTTGTCCACGCTCCTCGCCGCCGTGGTCGGTGGTGGCATGATCGTGGCGCGGCGCGCCACCCTGGCGACCCAAGTTCCGCAAGCGCCGTTCTTGTATGCCGGAACGCTGCTCACGCTCGTCCTGCTCAGGCTCGGTTAATCGAGGCGTCGGCCGGTCCGTCGCCCTACAAAGGGTGTGCCCGTCGCCGCGCGGCAGCCTGAGTGGCGGGATGGGCGGTCCGGTCGGCCGTCGACACCCATCCGTTCGACATCCCGGGGGCAATGTCGAGCCCGGCCAATTGCGCGGCGTTGCCCGTCGTGGGTGAACTAGACCGCACGTGGTGCACGGGATCTGCCATGCCTGCACTCGGGTCGGTTTGCGCAACCGCCGTGGGAACCTGCGTGACGGACGGGTCGATACCTGCCTGAGCGGGGTAATCATTGATGGCCTGGTACACGGCGTGCCGGGCGTAGGCGTTGAGGGCACCGGCGAAGTCGTCGTCGCGGAAGTACAGCAGCCCGGCCGGGTTGTCCGGGTCGGCGTTGGACGAGTGGACAAGATGGTCCTCCAGCGCCGGCTCGAAGACCCGCCCGAAGTCGTCCTCGTCGTTGGCCAGGGCGGCCGAGCGGACGCGACGGTCGTCGGCGAGTTCGGCGACGCGCTGCGCCAGCCAATCCCACTGATCAGCCGAGTTATCGGCGGTGAAGGCCTGGGTGGAAAGCCAGGCCCGTACAGCTGACCTGATAACGCCTGACAGGTCTGGTATCTCGTGGTGGGCCGCGGGAGGGCTGGTGGCCGTGGTGGGTTCTGTCGCGTCGCCGGGTTGGTGGTGTGCGGCCGGATCCTTCTCATGCACCGGGTCCGGATCGAGCCATGCCGGTAGGCCCTTGTCGTGCGGAGCCGGCAGGCGCAGGATCGGCGCGTCCTCGTTGACGAACACGTCAAAGGCGCTCCATTTATCGCCGTCGCGCTGTGGGAGCTGGACTCTCATCCAGTGGCCCCACTGCCCCGGCCCGTCGAGGTCATCGCCTACGCGGCGGGAGGTGTACTGGTTGTCGATGACGATGCCGCTGACGGACTCCGGTTCACCGGTGTGGAAGTTGATTCCCTGCGCGCGGACGAAATCACCGACGGCGACCTGATTGGCTGCAATGGTGAACCGCTCGACGTGCTCGCGGAGCGCGGTACCGAACTCGGTGGCGGTCGGCCGCTGCTGCGCTGGGGTGCCGTACCAGCGGGCCTCGTAGAAGCGTTGCACGAGCTGCCGCATCCGTTCGCGGGCGGCGTCGTCGGCGGGCTCGATCGGCTCGCCTACACCAACGTTGACGATGACCTGGCGTGGGTTCCCCACAACGGTGACCTGTCCGCCGAGCATCGAGGCCATCGCCCGGGCGTCGTGCAGTGCCGCCTTCGCCGCCCACACCGCGTCGTTGTCGGCACCCCCGTACGGCAGGGCCAGGTCCGGATCCGCGGGCGACGCTGCGCTTGTCTGGTCGGCGTCGCCGGTCGGGCCGGCGGTGCTGTCGTTGGCCGTGTCGCTGCCGTCAATCTGGGCGGTGATCTCCTCCAAGCGTTGCCGGGCCGCGGCGAGTTGTTCGTGCTGACGGAAGGGTTCGGCCAGTTGGGCGCGGGCCTGGTTGACCTCGCCGGTGAGCCGATCAACGTCGATGAGCGCGTTGCGGTGGATGGTCTCCACACCGGTGAGCTTGTTCTCCAGCCGGGTGATCAGCGCGGCGCTGGCGACCTCGGTGGCGTTGACGGTGAACTCGGATACGGGTACGTCGGTGAGCGCCAGGGTCAGGGTGACCACGCCCTTGTGGTCGCGGTGCAGGGTGGAGGTGATGGCGAAGCCGCCGATCTCGCCGATGTCGCGGACGCTCCCGCTCGGTAGCCGCGGCTGGTTCATCTGTGAGGCCAGCACAACCCGCAGGTGGTCGCTCGCGGCGGGACGTTCGGTGAACCGGTGCCTGTCGATGGTGCTGGCGAAGGCGTCGCCGCGGGTGGCGACCCGTTGGGCGATGGCGGCCTCGGCAGCGTGGGCCCGGGCGGTGAGAAACTCGATGCGCTTGTCGGTTTCGCGGACCGTCCAGCGCAGGCTGTCGTGGCTGCGGTGATGGGCCCGTTCGAGCCGTTCCAGCCGGGTGACGTCGGCCTGGGCCTGGGCCTGGTCGAGCAGCAGCGGGTTGCCGGTGGCCAGGGCCTTGACCTCG
>Ga0075429_100000694_pt1 | contig 26235 bp, 23 predicted proteins | sample RhiMetdeltSRZDD3_FD_75295 | JGI IMG/M metagenome (GOLD analysis project Ga0075429, IMG submission 75295) | Populus rhizosphere microbial communities from Tennessee, USA - Rhizosphere MetaG P. deltoides SRZDD3 | ecosystem: Host-associated > Plants > Roots > Rhizosphere > Soil | place: USA... | reverse complement strand
TCCGTCGGCCCCGGACCCATCAGCGTCCGCTGCGGCGGGTGGAACGACTGGATGCGTTTCGCGGGCGCGTAGCTGGTCATGGCGTTCTCTCCTTGCGTAAAGCCGAACGGCGCGTCGTCCGGCCGGGACTTCACGCGCACGGGTTTCTTGGCGCTTGCTTCCTCGAGGATGTCGAGCGCGCGGATGCTTCCCTGGGAGACGCGCTCGACTTCCGCGGCCCAGCGCGCCGGCACGTAGCCCGCTTTCACCCAGTTGTTGACGACCGCGCGGTCGAGCTGGAACGCGCGCGCCACATCGGCCTGGCTGCCGAAAATCTCGACGAGTCGCTCCGCGCAGTTCATGATTTATTTCAGCCTTGCGCGTAAGGCTAGCATGTCAACCTTATATTGACAATCTTGGATTAAGACGATGAAAGCCGAAGATCCGGTCCGGTTCCAACCCGCAACGGCCGCGCAAGCCTGGCTTGGTCAGCTCGCGGCGCGCGGCATCGAATACCTGTTCGCCAACGGCGGCACTGACTTCGCCCCGATCGCAGAGGCTTACGCGGCGGGTCGGGCGAACGGCTGGCGAATGCCTCAGCCCGTAATCGTTCCGCACGAAAACCTGGGCGTTGCGATGGCGCACGGGTTCACGATGCTCACCGGCCGGCCGCAAGCGATGATGGTGCATGTCGGCGTCGGCACCGCGAACTCGATCAACGGCCTGATCAATGCCGCGCGCATGCAGATCCCGATCCTGTTCACGGCCGGGCGCACACCGCTGACCGAGTCGGGCGCGGTGTTCGGCGCGCGCAACAACTACATCCACTGGGCGCAGGAACATTTCGACCAGGGAGCGATGCTGCGCGAATTCGTGAAGTGGGACTACGAGCTGAAACATCCCGAGCAAATCGGCGCTGCGCTCGACCGCGCGCTGGCGATCGCGACCAGCGAGCCGCAAGGACCCGTATATCTCACGCTGCCGCGCGAGATTCTTGCGGCAGCGCTGCAAAACCATGCTTCGTGTGAGCGCCCACTTCTGACCGCAGCCTCGCCGCCTGGTGTCGATCCCGAAAAGCTGGAAGAGGTCGCCAAGCTGCTCGTGAATGCGAAACAGCCCCTTCTGATTACTGCGAATGCAGGCCGGACTGCGCAGGCCGCTGCGGCGGTCACCGCGCTCGCCGAGCAGTTCGCGATCCCGGTCGTCCACTACCGGCCGCGATACTTCGCGCTTTCGACCGAACACCCGATGCACGCCGGCTGGGAGCCGCATGCGCTGCTTGCCGAAGCCGACCTGGTGCTCGTCGTGGATTGCGATGTGCCCTGGCTGATTTCGCAGGCCAACCCGAAAGCCGAAGCGAAGGTCGTGCATATCGGCCCGGATCCCCTCTTTGCGCGCTATCCGATGCGCAGCTTTCGAACCGACATCGCGCTCACCGGGCTGGTGGCGCCTGCGCTCGCGCAACTGCTCGAGCGCGCACTCGCACATGCACCCTCCGAATCGACGCTCGCCGCGCGGCGCGGTGCGACGGCGACACGCAACGCCGCGGCGCGCCAGCGCGGCCGCGCAGGGATTGCTTCGCTGCCATCGGCCCTGACCGGGAAGTACGCCTCCGCCTGCCTCAATTCAATCCAGCGCGCGGACACGATCCTCGTGAACGAGTACCCGCTGGTGCTCGAGGAAATGGAAATCCGCGAGCCCTGCCGGTACTTCGCCAGCGCACCCGCCGGGGGACTCGGCTGGGGGCTGGGTGCAGCGCTCGGCGCCAAGCTCGCCGCGCCGGACAAGACGGTGATCTGCGCGGTCGGCGACGGCGCGTACATGTTCGGCAACCCGACGCCAGCGCATTTCGTCTCCGAAGGGATGAAGCTGCCGGTGCTTTTCGTCGTCTTCAACAACGCGCGCTGGGCGGCGGTGCACCGCTCCACGCTCGGCATGTACCCCAAGGGCGCCGCCGCGCAGGCCGAGGAGCCGCCGTTCGCGGTGCTCGAGCCTTCGCCGCGCTTCGAGAACGTAATCGCGGCGAGCGGAGGCTACGGGGTACAGGTGTCCGAGCCGCGCGAGCTGATGCCGGCGCTCGAGCGCGCGATCCGCGTGGTCCGCGAAGAAAAACGGCAGGCGCTCGTCAACGTGCGCCTGGAGGCGATCTACGCCAAGACGAGCTAGCGCGCCGCTCCAATCCGGCCGATCAGCGGCAGCCTGAGCGCAGGAGAAAACGGGTCGAAGCCGAACGTGAGTCCGAGCAGGTTCACTTCGAGTCCTTCCACGCCGCTCGCGGTCAGCGCAAAGAGTCCGCCGAGCGAGATCTGCACTCCGCTGCCGCTCGGGGCCGACGCGACGAGCCGGTCGCCGATGAAATCCTTGCCGATTGCAGTTGGCGGCAGGTCGACCTTCAGCTCGGGCACCGCGCGCGAGATCCAGGCAGTGAACGTGTTGGAGTTCGGTCCCGGGAAGACCGAATATTCGTTCGCGTACGGATAGGCTTTCACCGCCGCCTCGATCTTCGGGATGATCGCTTCGGCTTCGGCGCCGCGCTTTTCGGCGAGCACTTCGGGGACGTTACCGAACCAGTGCGCGTCCGGACTACGCTCGCTCACCGCGAGCGCAGTGCCGCCCCGGCGCAGTCGCCAGCCGATGACTTCGTAGACGAGATAGCTTTTCGCCTCCCGGGGCTTGACCGCGACCCACGTATGGACACCGAAGTTGCCCTTCCAGCCCCACGTGCGCGCCGCATAGACCTGCACCACCGCCTCGAGCGTCGTTGCCGGATCCGGCGCGAGGCCGGCGGGCTCGTGGCTCGCCGTGCGCCAATCCTGCGCGACTACGCCGCGGCCGAAAACGGCGACCAGGATCGTCAGGACGGCGAACAAAAGGAGTTCCATGAGTCGATTGCGGCGCGGTTTGTTCATCCTAGTCGATCTCCGTCTCTGCCTCGGCAAAACGTGGCTCCCCGAGCTCTTCGGGATCAAACGCCCGGTCTCCCTCGGCCTGCGCGATGCCGGTCGGCCGCAGCCCGGCGAAGTCGAAGAGCTGGCGGTCCAGCAGGTGCGAAGGCCGAATATCGGTGAGCGCGCGCACGATCGATTCTACGCGACCCGGGTGGCGCCTTTCCCATTCGCGCAGCATCTCGCGGACTACTTTTCGCTGCAGGTTCTCCTGCGACCCGCACAGGGTGCACGGGATGATCGGAAATCCCTTCGCTTGCGCGTGCGCGGCAAGGTCGTCCTCCTTCGCATACACGAGCGGCCGGATCACCACGTGCCGCCCGTCGTCGGAGACGAGCTTTGCGGCCATCGCCTTGAGCTTGCCGCCGTAGAACAGGTTCAGGAAGAACGTCGCGAGGATGTCGTCGCGATGATGGCCGAGCGCGATCTTGGTCGCGCCAACCTCTCCCGCCACCCGGTAGAGCACGCCGCGCCGCAGCCGCGAGCACAATGAGCACATGGTCTTGCCCTGCGGCACGAGGCGCTTGACGACGGAATACGTGTCCTGCTCGACGATGCGATACGCCACGCCGCGCGCAGCGAGGTATTGCGGCAGCACCTGCGCAGGGAATCCGGGCTGCTTCTGGTCGAGGTTGACCGCGATCAGCTCGAAGCGCACCGGTGATTTTTCCTGCAGCGCCAGCAGCACGTCGAGCAGGCCGTAGCTGTCCTTCCCGCCCGAGACGCACACCATGACGCGATCGCCTTCCTCGATCAGGCGAAAATCCCCGATCGCCTGCCCGACCTGCCGGCGCAGCCGCTTGGCGAGCTTCGCCGCCTCGTAGGCCGGCTTGCGCGGATCCTGCGTCACAGGAACACCGAACGGCCGCCGTCCACCGCGAGCATGTGTCCGGTCACGAAGGGCGCCACGGCGAGGAACTGCACGGCCTGAGCAATGTCTTCGGGACTGCCGAGGCGCGCGAGCGGCGTGCTCGCCACGATGCGCTCGCGCTCCTGCGGATCGAACTGCCCGTCCTCGGGCCACGCGATCGCGCCAGGTGCGACCGCGTTTACCCTCACCTCGGGTGCCAGCTCTAGCGCAAGCGCGCGGGTGAGCGCCGCAAGCCCGGATTTTGCGACGCTGTACACGAGATAGCCCTTGAGCGGGCGCTGCGCATGGATATCGACGATGTTGACGATCGATCCCTGCACGCGGGCGAGATGCGGCGCCGCGGCTTGCGAAAGGAAAAGCGGCGCGCGCAGGTTCGATCCCACCAGCTCCTCCCAGTGCCCCGCCTCGATCTGGCCGACCGGCGTCGGATAGAAAGCGGAAGCATTGTTCACCAGCAGGTCGAGCCGCTGCCAGCGCTGGAGCGCGGCGCCGATCACGACCTTCGGCGCGATCGGCGCGAGCAGATCGCCCTTTACCCGAAGTGCGCTTCCTGCCCGCGCTGCGTTCAACTCCGACTCGAGGCGCGCTGCGTCCGTGTCGGCACCGCGGTAGTGCACGACGATGTTCGCCCCGCAGCCGTGCAGACGGCGCGCGATCGCCGCGCCGATCCGCCGCGCCGCGCCCGTCACCAGCGCGACTTTTCCATGCAGTGCCTCGTCCATGATGCAGGCGAATTCTAGGGTAAATTCGCAGCCGAACTGCGCATGCACCCGAGCGATCTTCCCCGACCCGATCCGAGCGCGCTGGCCGCGAGCCGCGCGCTGCTCGATCGCATCGCGGCGGAGCTCGCCGCGCACGGCAACTGGATTTCGTTCGCGCGCTTCATGCAGCGGGCACTCTACGAGCCGGGCCTGGGGTACTACGCAGCGGGCAGCGAATCGATCGGCGCACCGGGCGATTTTGTGACGGCGCCGGAGCTCTCGCCGCTGTTTGCGCGCTGCCTCGCGCGGCAGGTCGCAGAACTGCTCGAGCCCGGGGACGCCGTGCTTGAATTCGGCGCTGGAACCGGCACGCTCGCTGCGACGCTGACGCAAGCGCTCGCCGAGCTCGGTCGCGGCGACGCGCCGTACCTGATTCTGGAAACGAGCCCTGCGTTGCGTGCGCGCCAGCGTGAACGCTTGGCAACGGGTGCGCGCTGGATCGATGCGCTGCCGCGGACCTTTCGTGGCGTGATGCTCGCCAACGAAGTCGTCGACGCAATGCCGGTACACGCGCTGACGTGGACGCGGGAGGGCATCGCTGAACGCGGTGTGTGTGCCAACGAGGGCGAGCTCGCCTGGTGCGAGCGGGCAGCGCAGGGCGAGACGCTCGCTGCGGCACGCGAGATCGACGTAATTCTGCCCCCCTCCGGGCGCTACGAGAGCGAGCTCGCGCTTGCCGCGCGCGCCTGGATGCGCAGCGTTGCGGAATCGCTCGAGCGCGGCGCGCTCATCGTCATCGACTACGGCTTCCCGCGTCGCGAGTACTATCATCCGCAGCGCTCGATGGGCACGCTGATGTGTCACTACCGGCATCGCGCGCACGGCGATCCGTTCTACCTTCCCGGCCTGCAGGACATCAGCGCGCACGTCGACTTCAGCGCGCTCGCCGATGCCGCGCGCATCGGCGGGCTCGACGTACTGGGCTATTCGGGCCAGGCGCAGTTCCTCATCAATTGCGGCATCACGGACCTTCTCGCGCAAACGGACGCGGCCGACGCGCGACGCTATGCACCGCTCGCCAGCGCGGCAAACCGGTTGCTTTCGCCCGCGGAAATGGGGGAGCTGTTCAAGGTGCTGGCGGTCGGGCGCGGAGTGCATCGGCCGCTCGCTGGTTTCGCGCAAGGAGACCGCGCGCGTGCGCTATAGACCGTGAAGCGCCTGCTTTTCGTTGCGCTCGTCTTCGCCGCCGCCGCAGCTCGAGCGGACGAGATCGACGCTGCCAAGCGGCGTTGGGCGGAAAGCCCGCACGGGCCGCTGCTGGAGCGGATCTTGCCGCCGACGTTCGAGCGCAGGCAATTGCCCGAGCCGCGTTCGCGCGGTGCGCAGCTCGTCGTGCGCTACTGCGTCCAGTGTCACAATCTCGCCAACCCCGCGATGCACGATGCGAAGCGCTGGCCTTCGGTGCTGGATCGCATGGTGGTGCGGATGCGCGGCAAGGGAAATCTCGGGGCGCTGATGACCGAGATGATGGCGAACGTCGAGGCGCCGAGCGACGCCGAGCAGCGGACGCTGCTCGCTTACCTGACGCGCCACGCGCAAAAGCCTCTCGATGAGACCAAAATTCCGGAGCTGCTGCAGCCTTCCGGCGAGCCGTTCCGGATGGCGTGCAACCAATGCCATACGTTGCCGGATCCCAAGCGCTACACTGCAGCGCAGTGGCCCGCGGTCGTCGAGCGCATGCGCAGGAACATGGAGTGGATGAATCGCATCGTCGGCTCGAAGCCCGATCCGACCGAGCCGCAGTTGCGGATCGAGGACATCAACGCCTTTCTGGCGAAATACGCGCGACGCTGATGACCGTGAGACGATTCGCGCTGCTCGTTGCGATCCTCCTTTCATTCAGCGGGTGCGCCAGCCAGTCGAAAATGCACGCTCTGCTCGGTCAGCAGGTCACGCTGGAAGGCGTCGCGGAGGCGCGCAAACTTGGCGCAGTACTGCGGGGCAACGACTTCGCTGTATGGATCGATCAGTTGCAGGACTGGCCGATTCAATACGTCGGCCAAAGGGTCCGAGTCAGCGGTGTTCTGGACGAGCGGCACGATCTGCCGGTATTCGTGCGGAAGCCGGGTGAACCGGTCGCCGGCGGAATTCCGGTCCCTGCAGGCACGGACTTGCACGCAGCCAGCCATCGATACATCGTCCGCAACGCAAAATGGAGCCTGATCCAATGAACGCTCGCAAGGTCGCCCTCGTTACCGGATCGGCTACCGGCGTCGGCGCCGCCACCGCGGTAGCGCTCGCGCGGCGCGGATATGACGTTCTGATCAACTACACGAAAAGCGAGCGCGAGGCGAACGAGACCGAGCGCGCCTGCCGCGAAGCCGGCGCGGATACGTTGTGCGTGCGCGCCGACGTCGCGCTGGACATCGAGTGCAGGAGCATGGTGCAGGCCGCGCTTGCCCGCTGGAACCGGCTCGACGCGCTCGTCAATAACGCCGGCATTACCACCTTCGTCGGCTCCGGGAACTGGGATGCGCTCGACGCCGAGACCTTCCAGCGTATCTTCGCGGTGAACCTGCTCGGCACCTTTCAGATGGTCCGCGCCGCGGTGCCGCACCTGAAGGCGGCACGCGGCTCGATCGTCAACATCTCATCGATCGCGGGGGCGCTCGGCATCGGCTCCTCGGTGCCGTACATCGCTTCGAAGGGCGCGATCAATTCGCTTACGCTCCACCTGGCGCGAGTGCTCGCGCCCGAAGTGCGGGTGAACGCGGTGTGCCCGGGCATGATCACCACGCGCTGGTTCGTCGACGGCGTCGGCCAGGAGGCGTACGAGAAGCTGAAGAGCCACTACGAGAGCGCGACGCCCCTCGCCACCGCATGCTCCGCGGAGGACATCGCGGATGCCGTACTCTGGCTGATCGAAGGTGCGCGCACGACGACCGGCGAGCTGCTGATGCTCGACTCGGGGATGCACCTCGGGACATTCGGGCGCGCGGTCGTGCAGGACAAGCGGTAGGCGCCTAGAGACCGCGTTCCTCGATCCAGCCAAGCAGCGCTTCGGCCGCATGCTCCCAGCGCGCATCGAGCATCAAGGCGTGGCCGAGCCCCTCGAGCAGCCGATAGTCGGCGCTCAAGTGGCGCGCCGCAGACTCGGCGAGCGACGGAGAGATCAGCGCGTCGCGTGCCGCGGCGAGTACCAGCGCCTGGGGCACGTTCAACTGCCAGAGCTGCGGCAGCCCCCATAAGGTCATGTCCATCAGCGCGCGCCGCGATTCGGCCTGCATGCGGGCGTGGATGCGTTCCACCCCTTCAGCCTCCATCGGACCGGCGAAGAGCGCCTCGGCCAAGGCGTCGCGCGAAGCCCCGCGTCCCGCGGCAAGCGCATTGATCTCGATCCACAGCGACGGCCTGAACAGCGCCAGCGAGAACGCAGACGGCAACAGGCCGAACGGCGGCACCGGGCAGGCAAGCACGATCGCAGGCACGGTCGCGAGCTCGAGATGCTTCTGCACTACCAGCGCGCCCATCGAATGGCCGATCAGCACGGGCGGGCGACGCATCGCCGCGACGGCAAGCGCGAGGTCCTCGACATAGTGATCCAGGCTGAACGAATGCAGCCGCTCGCGACCGCTGCTGCCACCGTGGCCGCGCAGCGACAGCGCAAAGACGGGAAGGCCGCGCGCGGCGAACCAGGGCAGAAAGTGCTCGGCCCAGGACCACGCCCCGACATAACCGCCATGAACGAAAAGCAGCGGCGTGCGGGCCGCATGCTCCGAGGACGGGCAATACAGAAGCTCGATCCTCTCGGTTCCCGCGAGGAAGCGCTGTTCGACGGCTGGCGTCACTGCGGCACCGCCATGCCGCGTGCGACGGCAGGCCGTGCCGCGATCGCGTCGAACCAGCGTTTCACGTGCGGAAACTCGGCCAGCTCGACCTTGTGCCACTCGTGCCGCGCCACCCAGGGAAACGTGGCGATGTCGGCGATCGAATACTCCTCGGCGAGAAACGACCTGTGCGCGAGGCGCCGGTTCAGCACGCTGTACAGCCGGCGCGTTTCCTTCGAATAGCGCTCGATTGCATACGGCACGGGCTCCTTGGCGGCGCGCAGGAAATGGTGCGTCTGGCCGAACATCGGCCCCACGCCTCCCATCTGGAACATCAGCCACTGCAGCGCCTTGTACTTGCCGCGAGTGCCCGCGGGAAGGAAGCGCCCGCACTTTCCCGCCAGGTAGATCAGAATCGCGCCGGATTCGAAAAGCTTGAATGCCCTGCCGTTCGGTCCGTCGTAGTCGACGATCGCCGGAATCTTGCTGTTCGGGTTGAGCTCGACGAATTCCTCCCTGAACTGCTCGCCCTTGCCGATGTCGACCTTGTGCGTGCGATAGGCAAGGCCGCATTCCTCCAGCATGATTGAAACCTTGCGGCCGTTCGGCGTGCTCCAGGTATACAGATCGATCATCGACAGATTCTCCAGGCCGGCGGAATATCGCGGCCGCCGGCACTGTATTGCATCCGACAGCGGGTGACAAACGTATACTTCCCTCGGGCACGCATCTGATGAAGCGCATCCTCGTCTTGTTTCCGAAGGAGTGGGACCGGCTCGAGTTCGCACGCCCGGAGTACGCCAGCCGCTACGAATTCGTGTACGCCGGGTTCGACCTGTTCCGCTTCCCGCAGAACCTGCAGCTCGGCTGGTTCGACGTGTTTCGCTTCGTGAACGACGTGGTGGCGCGCTTTCGCCGCGAGCGGATCGACGGCGTATTCAGCAATAACGAGTACTTCGGCGCGCTGATCGCCTCGGTGGTCGCCGAGAAGCTCGGCCTGCCCGGCAACGACCCGCGCGTAGTGCTCACCGCGCAGCACAAGTTCTACGCGCGCAAGCGCTTCGCCGAGATCGCGCCCGAAGCTTCGCCGCGCTTCGCGGCCTTCCCGTACTCGATCCGCGGCCGTGACGAGTTCCCGTTCGAGCTGCCCTGCTTCGTCAAGCCGGTCAAGGCGACGTTCTCGGTGCTCGCGCGGCGCGTCGACACGTTCGATGAATTGCGGCGCCATCTTTCGTTCTGGCCGCTCGAGAAATACGTGATCAAGCGCCTGGTCAAGCCGTTCAACGACCTGCTCCCCTGGTATACCGACTTCACGATCAATGCGCACCACATGATCGCCGAGGAGATCCTGCCGGGACACCAGGTCAACATGGACGGCTACGTGTGCGACGGGAACGTGCGCGTGCTCGGCGTGATCGACGAGAATCTGTTCCCCGGCACCTACGCGTTCCGCAGCTTCGAGTATCCCTCGCGCGTTCCGGCAGAAGTGCAGGTGCGCATGACGGACCTTGCGCAGAAAGTGCTGCTCGGCATGGGCTACCGCCACGGCTTCTTCAATATGGAGTTTGCGTGGGACGCGGAGACCGGCCGCATCCGGGTGATCGAGATCAACCCGCGCATGGCCTCGCAGCTCGCCGTATTTTATGAATGGGTCGACGGCGTCAATCCGTACGCGATGCTGCTTGAGCTCGCCGTCGGCGAGTCCCCGCGCCACGAGCGTGCCGCTCCCCGCTTTCGACATGCCGCGAGCTTCGCGTTCCGCAAGTTCGACGGCAAGCCGCTCGCCGTCCATCCCACCCGCGAGCAGATCGAGCGCGCGCAACGCGAATTTCCCGAGGCGCGGTTGATGCTCTACCTGAAGCGCGGGGCGAGCCTCGCACGCGAGATGAAGTGGCTCGGCAGCTACCGCTACGCCGTCGTCAACATGGGTGCCTCCTCGAGCGACGACCTGCACCGCCGCTTTCACGCCTTCCGCAGGAAGCTGTTCCTCGAATCCGACTTCGCCGCCGGGCTCTAGTCGCCGCGCGCCGCAGCGGCAATCGCCTGCTCGCGTGCGCGCTCCAGCCGGGACGCGATCTCCGCAGGCGCCTGCACTTCGCGCGCGATCGCGCCCGCGTCTACCGTGTTCGCCGCGGCGAGCGCGCGCTGCAGGCGTGCAGTGCTATTCTCCATGGCGGTGCCCGGCTCGGCGTAGCGCGCGACGTCGAGCAACTGCGCGAGGCGGTCGGCGCGGCGGAACGCGTCGGCGCGCCTGAGGATCCGCAGCTGCGACGCAGGGGAAGCGTCCGCTGCATCGCGCAGCGCGTCACGCAGGTGGCACGCGGTCAAAGCGAGCTCGCGCTCGCTGTTCGGCACCCGCAGGCGATCGCAAAGGGCGCGCACCGCGTCCTCCGCGATCGGCCAGGCAAGCAGCGCAAAGCGCTCGTTCAGCGGCGCATTGGCTTTCGCCGCGCGCTCGAGCGCAGCGCGGTCGACACGGAGCTCGGGGAAGAGCGGCGCCAGCGCAGCGCACGCATCCAGCGTCTCGAACATTCGCGCCGGGTGGGGCTCGGCGAGACCGCGCGAGAATTCCTGCCAGACGCGCTCGGCGACGAGGTGCTCGAGCTCGCCCGCGGCAACCATGCGGCGCACGAGCGCGAGCGTCTCGTCGGCGACGCGGAACCCGTAGCGCGCGGCGAAACGCGCCAGCCGCAGTACGCGCACCGGGTCCTCGACGAACGCTTCGCTCACATGGCGGAGCACGCCGTCCTTGAGGTCGCGCGCGCCGCCGAAAGGATCGATCAGCCCGCCCGATTCGTCCCGCGCCATCGCGTTGATCGTGAGGTCGCGCCGCGCGAGGTCCTGCTCGAGCGTCACGTCGGGCGCGGCGTGGACCGTGAAACCCTTGTAGCCGCGGCCATGCTTGCGCTCGGTGCGCGCGAGCGCGTACTCCTCGTGGGTCTGCGGATGCAGGAACACCGGGAAATCGCTGCCGACCGGGCGATACCCTGCGGCGACCATTTCCTCGGGCGTAGCGCCGACGACGACCCAGTCGCGGTCGGCGACCGGTACCCCCAACAGCTCATCGCGCACCGCTCCGCCGACGACGTAGGCTTTCACGCGGCGCTCAAGGCGCGCTCAACGGCGCGCCCGCCAGCGCATCTTCGGATAGCGATCCCGCGGCCCCGCCGGCGCGAGCCAGCCGGGAACCGCCGCCTCCAGCGGCGTCGGCACGAGCGCGAACGGGAGCGGCGCGCAGTCGCCGCAGACGCTGGGCACCTGCATCGAGCGAACGTTGTCCCTCGTCATCAGCGGCCGGGGCGAAAGCTCCATCAGCCGCGCCTGCAGATGCGACAGGCCGTCGCCCAAACCGATCACGATACGCCGGCGCCCGCTCACTTTGCACGCGTATTCGACGAGCTCGCGCAGCGTGTACACCTTCGGACCGCACAGGTCGTAGCGCTTGCCGGCCGTCTCGGGTCTCGCCAGCGCCACGACGTAGGCACGCACCACATCGCCAACGTAAACGGGTTGGAAGCGCGCCTGCGGGCTGCCGAGCGGAAGCACCGGAAAGAGCGCCGCAAGCTCGGCGAACAGGTTGAGAAAGCGATCGTCCGGCCCGAAGATCACCGAAGGCCGGAAGACCGTGACCGCAAGGTCGTCCGCGGCGAGCACGGCTTCCTCGGCGACGCCCTTCGAGCGAAGGTACTCCGACGGAGCGTCGCGTGACGCGCCCAGCGCGCTCATATGCAGCAATCGCTTCACGCCGCTCGCACGGCATGCCGCGACAGCGGCCTGGGCCACTTCGACGTGCGCGCGCGCGAAATCCGGTCCGTAGTCGTGCGGTCCGCGCTCGTCGGGGCGGCCCCGCCGGCTGTGCAGCACGCCGGCGAGATTGATCAACGCGTCGTGCCCCTGCGCAAGGCGGGCGAGCGAGTTCGCGGCGCCAACGTCGGCTTCCACCACGCTGACCGTCGGCAGTAGGCGCAACGGCTTGGCGCGTTCCAGGCGGCGCGTCGGCACCGTCACTTCGGCGCCGGAGGCAACGAGCGCGGCGACGAGGTGCCGCCCTACGAAACCGCTGCCGCCTACGACGAGGATCTTGGAGAGGCGCATGGGGTGTTAGTCAACGATAGCGCGATTTTAGGTTCTCTCAGATCTCGGGATTTTGCGCAAAGGCAACGGCGCGCAAAATCCCGAGACCATAGAGAGCAAAAACAAAGCGTTGCCCCCGCCTCTCGACTGCCCCCTCAGGGCAGCGCTTCGTTGAACTTGTCGCTCGGCGCCTTTGCCGGAATCGTTCCGAGCCGCTGCTTCAGGGTCAGGGGTTTGCCTCCGCTCAAGGCCGCATAGTAGAGCGTGTTCGCCATGACCTTCTTCACGTAGTCGCGCGTCTCGTTGAACGGAATCGTCTCGGCGTAGATCGCGCCTTCGAGCGGCTTCACATCGCGCCAGCGGCGCGCCCGGCCGGGCCCTGCGTTATACGCGGCCGACGCGAGCACGGGGTGCCCGAGATCGTCGAGCACGTATTTCAGGTAGCGGGTGCCGAGCGTGATGTTGGTGTCGATCTCGATGACGCGCTCTTGCGAGTATTGCATCCCGATCTTTCCCGCCACCCAGCGCGCGGTCGCCGGCATGAGCTGCATCAGGCCGCGCGCGCCGGCGGAGGATTTCGCGTCGGCGATGAATCGGCTTTCTTGCCGCGTGATGCCGAGCACCCAGGCTTCCTCGAGACCGAACGTGCGCGCGTGCTCGCGAAAGACGTCGCGGAACGGGGCGAGGAAGCGCATCTGGAAATTGTGGACGTGCGTGGTCCGGTCGGCCGTGTTGATCGCGCGGTCATAGACTTCGGCGCGGCGCGCGAGCTCTGCGGCCGCGAGCAGTGGCCGGTCGTCCATCGTCCGGATCGCGAACAGCCACTCGCGCATGCCTTCCGTGCGCAGGCCCAGGGCGTAGAGCGCCAGCGCTCTCTGCAGGCCGGCGTGCGCCCGCGCCTGTGCGAGTTCGTCTTCGGTCGGCGCGAACGGCGGCGGCATCACGACGGCTTCGCCCAGCTCTTCCGCCGCGAGCAGGCCGTAGAAATGGGGCTGACCGGAGATTCGCAGGAAGTAGGCGCGCGCACCTTCTGCGTTGCCTTCAGCGGCGAGTGCGCGCCCGTACCAGTACGACCACGCTGAGTCCTGGCGCGCGGTCACCGACATCGGGTCGATCGCGTCGCGCAGCATTTCCCAGTCGCCGTTGCGCATCGCGACCCGCGCTTTCCACGCAAGCTGCTCGTCGTTCAACTCGCTGCGTCCGCCGCGCTTGAACCATTTGCCGGCATCCGGCATGTGGCGGCGCGCGGCTTCGTAGGCGACGCGCACCCACGCATATGCGCGGTCCGGCTCCGGCAGCCGCTCGCCGAGCGTGCCACCGAGAATCTCCGCTGCAGCGCGCGGGTCGTTGCGCGCGAGGCGCACGATCGCAAACACCACCATCTCACGCACCTGCCGGCGCGCGAGGTCCTGCGGCGGAGCGGCGAGCAGCTTTTCCGGGCTCGACGCCGCCTGCGACAGCATCCGCGAGTCGGGTGCTTCGTCCGCGGGGAGATAGTCGAGCACGCGTTGCGCGGCCGAAAGCTGCCCGTTGTCGAAAAGAATGCGCGCGCGGTGCCACATGTCTCTTACGCGCAGCCGCCCATCGTTGATCAGCTTCTCGGCAAGCGTGGTGCAGCCCTCGGGCAGCTCCTTCGGCTCGACCCACATCGCCTTGGCTTCTTCGTGGACCGAGTCATCGCTGCGCGCGAGGCGCGAGAGCCATGCGTAGCAGCGGATCTCGAGATCGTCCTGCACGAGCGGCGCAAGCTCGAGGTCGAACGTCTGCCACTCGGCGCGCCTGCCGAGCGCTTTCAGCCAGTCGGAGCGCAGCCGGTCCGCGAGATAGCTGCCCGCGCGTCGCGCCAGAAAATCGCGCGCTTCGCTGGTGCTCAGCTCGTTCAGACGGAGTCGAAGCGCCCAGTACTCCAGGTACGGGGCGAGGACATGGTCCTCGAGCCCTGCGGAGTACCTCGCGAGCTTGAGCGGATCGCCTGCGCGATACGCCTCGTAGGCGCGCAGAAAGGCATCCTCGGCAGGGCGCGACTTGGACGGCGCGGGTTCGACCGCGCGCGACTTGGGAGGCGCTGCCTCGACGGTCGCCGCCAGAGCCAGTGCTATAGTCAGGAAGTATCGAAAAATCATGGACTAACAGAGAATAGCATGCACGGCGATGAGCTGAAACGCTGGCGCAGCGCCGAGCGCGCCCGGCTCGTGGCAGCGCGTGAAGCGCTAGGTCGCGAAAAGCTCGAATCGTGCCGCCTACACATTGACCGCCACCTGGAGCAAGGATTCCCCGCGCTTTCGCGCGGCACGCTCGCGTTCTGCTGGCCGATCCGTGGCGAGTACGATGCGCGGCATCTTGCGAGAACGTTGCGCGAACGCGGCGCGTTGACAGCGCTCCCCGTCGTCGTTGCGCCCAGGACCCCGCTCGTCTTTCGCGAATGGCACCCGGGCGTTGCGCTCGCCGAAGGACCTCTCGCCATCCCGTATCCCGTGGAATCGCGCGAGCTGCTGCCCGATCACGTGCTGCTGCCGATGAACGGCTGGGACGAAAGCGGGTACCGGCTCGGCTATGGCGCCGGGTACTTCGACCGGACGCTGGCCGCTTTGCAAAGAAGACCTCTGGTGATCGGCGTGAGCTACGAGATCGCGCGCTTGCCGACGATCTACCCGCAAAGCTGGGACATCCCGATGGATTGGGTGGTTACCGAGCGGGGCGTCTACCGGCGCGAGTCGGGCCGGCTCGCGTTCGTCGGCCCGGCTGTACCGGGTCAGCGTTTGTAGGCGAGCGTGAGCCCGTCGCCGATCGGCACCAGCGCGACGTGGATGCGACGATCGCGGCGCAGCCGCAGGTTGAACGCCCGGATCGCGCGCGTATCGACATCCTGGCGGCGCCGATCGACGACGCTTCCTCCCCATAACGTGTTGTCGATCGCGACCAGACCGCCGCGGCGCACGAGCTTCATGCAGCGCTCGAAGTAGCCCAGGTAGTTCTTCTTGTCCGCGTCGATGAAGGCGAGGTCATAGCGTCCGGCCTGCCGCTCGCGCAGCAACGCATCGAGTGTCTCGAGCGCGGGCGCAAGCCGCAACCGGATTTTCGAAGCGACCCCGGCCTTGCGCCAGTAACGCTGCGCCATCGCAGTCCACTGCTCGCTTACATCGCAGCACGTAAGCCGGCCACCCGGCGGCATTGCAAGAGCGACGCACAAGGCCGAATAGCCGGTGAACGTTCCGATCTCGAGGTACTGTTTCGCGCCGAGCAGGCGAACGAGGATTTGCATCAGCGCGCCCTGCTCCGGTGCAATCTGCATGCCGGCGCCGGGAATGCGGCGCGTGGCCGCGCGCAACTGGCGTTGCACAGGCGTTTCGCGCACCGCATGGCCGACCAGGTACGCATGCACCTCGTCCGGCATGAAGATCGTCTTGGAGGACATCAGCCCAGGAACAGCCGGTAGGCCGGGTTGCGCGTCTCGTCGGCATGCGGGTAGCCGACGCGGCGCAGGAACGTGCGGAAATCGCCCATCTCCTGCCGCGGCACCTGGATGCCGACGAGGATGCTGCCATAGTCGGCGCCGAGATTGCGGTAGTTGAAGAGGCTGATGTTCCAGCTCGGGTTCATTGCCGAGAGGAACCGCATCAGCGCGCCCGGACGCTCGGGAAACTCGAACCGGTAGAGCAGCTCGTTGCGCGCCAGCGGCGAATGCCCGCCGACCATGTGCCGCATGTGCCCCTTCGCGACTTCGTCGTCCGAAAGATCGAGCGTGCCGAAGCCGCCGCGTCGCAGGATGCGAACGATCCGCGCGGTCTCGTTCCGGTCATGCACGGTGACGCCGACGAAGATGTGCGCCTCCTTCGGATCCGACATGCGGTAGTTGAATTCGGTGATGTTGCGGCCCCCGAGCACGCTGCAGAAGCGGCGAAAGCTGCCGCGGCGCTCCGGAATCGTGACCGCGAGCACGGCTTCACGATGCTCGCCCATCTCGGCGCGCTCGGCGACGAAACGCAGCCGGTCGAAATTGGTGTTGGCGCCCGACGCAATCGCGACGAGCGTCTTGCCGCGAACGCCGCGGCGTTCGACCCAGGCCTTGGCGCCCGCCACGGCCAGCGCCCCCGCCGGCTCGAGCACGGCGCGCGTGTCCTCGAACACGTCCTTGATCGCGGCGCACATCTCGTCGGTATCGACGCGCACGATCTCGTCGACGAATTGGCGCGCGAGCCGGAACGTCTCCTTGCCCACCTGGCGTACCGCGACGCCGTCGGCAAACAGGCCGACGTGGCCCAGCACCACTCTGCGTCCCGCGCGCAGCGAGCGCGACATCGCGTCGGCGTCGGTCGGCTCCACCCCGATCATGCGCACCGCGGGACGCAGGCGCTTCACGTATGCGGCGATGCCGGAGATCAGGCCACCGCCGCCGACCGGCACGAAGATCGCATCGATCGGCCGCGTCGTCTGGCGCAGGATCTCCATGCCGATCGTCCCCTGCCCGGCGATCACGTCCGGATCGTCGTACGGGTGCACGAACGTCAGCCCGTGACGGCGCTGCACGATGCGCGCGTGCGCCTGGGCGTCCGAATACGAATCGCCGTGCAGCACGACCTGTGCGCCGCGCGCGGCGACCGCGTCCACCTTGATGCGCGGCGAAGTCACCGGCATCACGATCACCGCCCGGCAGCCGAGCTTCTGCGCGGCGAGCGCAACGCCCTGCGCATGATTGCCCGCGCTCGATGCGATCACGCCCTTCGCCAGCTTCGCGCGCGACAGGTTCGCCATCTTGTTGTACGCGCCGCGCAGCTTGAACGAGAACACCGACTGCAGGTCTTCGCGCTTGAGCAGCAAGCGGTTGCCAAGCCGGCGCGACAGCGCCGGAGCAGGCTCGAGCGGCGACTGGATCGCGACGTCGTAGACGCGCGCCTTCAGGATGCGCTCGAGATAGTCGTTGCGGGCCACGGGTCAGCCTATCAGGCGGCCTGCAGCTTCGCTACCGCGACCGCGAGCCACTTGACGCCTTGGCGGCCGAAATTCACCTGCACGCGCGCATCCTCGCCCTGCCCTTCCGCATCGATGATCACGCCGGCGCCGAACTTGGCGTGCACTACGTTCTGCCCGATCCGAAAGCCCGGGCGGTCGCTCGAAAACGCCAGACGTTCCTCCTTCTTTCGCGGCACTTGCCAGGAGGCTGCGGCGCCGAGTGCGGAGCGCCGCTCGCTGATCCGCGGCGTCAGCCACTTCTTCAATTCCTCCGGGATCTCCGCGAGGAATCGCGACGCAAGGCTGTAGCGCGTCTGGCCATGCAGCATCCGCGTCTGCGCGTGCGAGAGGTAGAGCCGCTCGCGCGCGCGCGTGATCGCCACGTAGGCGAGACGCCGCTCCTCTTCCAGCCCGTCGCGCTCGACGAAGGCCTGCTCGTGCGGAAACAGCCCTTCCTCCAGCCCGGAAAGGAACACCGCGTTGAATTCCAGGCCTTTCGCCGAATGCACGGTCATCAGCTGCAGCGCATCCTGTCCTTCGCCCGCCTGGTGCTCGCCTGCTTCGAGCGCTGCATGCGCGAGAAACGCGCTCAGTTCATCGACTTCGGGACCCGACTCCACCTCGCGCTCCTCTTCGGTGAACGACGCGGCGGCATTCACCAGCTCGCCCAGGTTCTCGACTCGCTCTGCGCCATCGCGCTCGGCCTTGTAGTGCTCGACCAGGCCGCTTCCCGCGACGACTTGCTCGACGCATTCGGCGAGCGGCAACCCTGCGCACTCTGCCTTCAGCCGCTCGATGAGCGCGCGAAACTGCGCGAGCGCGGGTGCGGCGCGCCCCGTCAGCGCCGCCGCGGCCGCGAGCAGGCTCGTGCCGCCTGCTTTCGCCCCGTCCTGCACCTGCTCGATCGTGCGCGTGCCGATGCCGCGCGGCGGAAAGTTGGCGACGCGCAGGAACGCGCTGTCGTCATCGGAAAGCGCGACCAGCCGCAGGTAGGCGAGCGCATGCTTGACCTCGGCGCGGTCGAAAAAGCGCAAACCCCCGTATACGCGGTACGGGATCGAGCTGCTGAAGAGCGCGTGCTCGATGACGCGCGATTGCGCGTTCGACCGGTACAGCACGGCAATCTGGGCGAGGCGATGTCCCTCGCGCTGCAAGGCCCTGACCTCTTCGGCGATGAAGCGCGCCTCCTCGATGTCCGAGCCGCCTTCGAACACGCGCAGCGGGTCGCCCTTGCCGCTCGCGGTCCACAGGTTCTTGCCGAGGCGCTTGCGGTTGTTCGCGATCAGTGCGTTCGCCGCGTCGAGAATGTTGCCGTGCGAGCGGTAGTTCTGCTCCAGGCGAATGACGCGCGCGATGCCGAACTCGCGCTCGAACTGCCCCATGTTGGCGGAGTGCGCGCCGCGGAACGCATAGATCGACTGGTCGTCGTCGCCGACCGCGAACAGTCGCGACTCCTTGCCCGCGAGCAGCTTCAGCCAGCGGTACTGCAGGCGGTTCGTATCCTGGAACTCGTCGATCAGGATGTGGCGGAAGCGCTCGGCATATTGCGCGCGCAGCACCTCGTTGCGCGCGAGCAGCTCGTAGGCGCGCAGCAGCAGCTCGGCGAAGTCGACGGTACCTTCGCGCTGGCACTGCTCGTCGTAGGCCGAGAAGAATTCGACGAACCGGCGCGTACGCTCCTCGGTCAGCGGCACATCCCCGGCGCGCAGCCCTTCCTCCTTCTGGCTGTTGATGAACGACTGCACTTCGCGCGACGGAAACCGGTCTTCGTCGGCGTTCAACCCTTTCAGCATCCGCTTCACGGCCGCGAGCTGGTCCTGCGAGTCGAGAATCTGGAACGTCTGCGGCAGCCCGGCATCGCGGTAGTGATAGCGCAGCATGCGATTGGCAAGGCCGTGGAACGTTCCGATCCACATCCCGCGCGGATGGACCGGCAGCATCGCCGCGAGGCGCGTCAGCATTTCGCGCGCCGCCTTGTTCGTGAACGTCACCGCGAGCACACCCGCAGGCGACACGTGGCCCGCGCGGACGAGCCATGCGATCCGCGTCGTGAGGACGCGCGTCTTGCCGCTGCCTGCGCCGGCGAGTATCAGCGCATGCTGCTCGGGCAGAGTGACTGCAGCAAGCTGTTCGGGATTGAGGTGTTCGAGATGCAGCGACAAAGCGCGCGGATTATCTCACGCGTGGATCCGGGCACGGCTCGGCATGCCCCTTGCGGCCAGTGAAGTGTGCATCGTTCACAGTGCCGCCCTGTCATGGTTCACAGACGCGTGGGCGCTGGCGTGCCTAAGCTGCGTCATCAACCGAGGAGATGACGATGAACGCGAAACCGATGCTCGCTTTTTCCCCCGGCTCCATCCTGACGTTCGCCGCCGCAAGCCTTGCCGCCATCATCGCGCTCGGCTTTCTGTGGGGGGTCGTCTTCTTGTTCCAGAGCCGGGGCGCGCCGATGGAGCGCCTTGCCGCTGCCGAGCGCGCTTGCACACACCATGCCTACCCCTCTGAGCGGCACGCATGCATGCAAGAGCGGCTGGTAGAGTCGCAGGTCATTCCCGTGGCCAATCAGTAGCCGCAGGCGCACCCGCGTCGCGGAGCTGACAAACAGGCCGCGACGTTTTCAGTTCGACACCTTCGGCTCGCCCACTCCGTGCTGGCCGCGAAGCCTCGCCGCCAGCGATTCGGCGTCCGCCTTCGACGGCAGCTGCGCGATTCGCACGACGTACGCCCGCCTTCCCTGCGCCCTGGTCTCGGCCGCATAGCCGGCGGCGTGAAGCTTCTCCAGCAGTGCGCTCGCGGCTTCCTTCGATTGCGAATCCGCGAGCGTGACTTTCCATTTGCCGCCGCGGCGCGCGGCGCCCTTGCCGGTCTCGATCTCCGTTTCCCGCGCGAGCTCGGCGAGCTTTTCCTGCGTGATCACGCTGAGCGGCTGGGTCTTGCCGTTGTCGCGCTGATAGAACTGGCGCGGCTGATCCATACGCACCGGTTTTTCGTTCTCGGCGCCGACTTCGATCGCGCCTTCGATCAGACAGACGATTTCATTGTCCTTGACCGACCGGCCCCACAGGTCGGTGCCGCGGATGCCCGCGGTCACGGTCGAGATCCGGAGCTTGAAATCCCGCGGGCGCGGCTTCGCCAGCGCGTCGGTCGTAAAACGGAACGCACCGGAGAGAACGTCGAGCACACCTCTGAAGAGCCCACCCTTCTCCGGGACGAGATCGAGCAGCTGCAGCTTCGCGTTTTCGCCCAGCTTGAGGGTGCTGCCCTCGGCGAGCTTGATGTAAAGACGCGCGCCCGGACCAGTGCGCAGCGCGTCCGTCGCGATCAATTCCATTCCCGGAGCAGCCGGCAGTTGCTTGCCGGCGCGCTCTACCCACGCGGGCATCTGCACGCTCTCGACGATTGCCGCCGGCGCCGCGAGCGCGCTGCTCGCTGCGAGCGCGAGCCAGAGCGCGAAGACGACCTCGAGCCAACGTTTCATGTCTGTTCCCCCCGCTGCGATCTGATGGCGAATATACGCGAAGACCGGCGCACCGGATGCGTCCGTATAATCCAAGCTTCTGCCAACTTTGTCACAACGCAGGGCCGAAAATGCAGGAGAAATACGATCCGCGGGCGGTCGAGCGCGACGCGCAATCCTTCTGGGACGCGCAGCGCGCATTCAGCGTCGCCGAGGACCGCACGAAGCCCAAGTTCTACTGCCTGTCGATGTTTCCGTACCCGTCCGGCAAGCTGCACATGGGACATGTGCGGAACTACACGATCGGCGACGTGCTGACGCGCCACCACCGCATGCGCGGCAGGAACGTGCTGCAGCCGATGGGCTGGGATGCATTCGGCTTGCCGGCCGAGAACGCCGCGATGGCGAACGGCGTGCCGCCCGCCCGCTGGACGCGCGACAACATCGCGTACATGAAGCGCCAACTGCAGCCGCTCGGGTTCGCGCTCGACTGGGACCGCGAGCTCGCGACCTGCGACCCTGCGTACTACAAGTGGAACCAGTGGTTCTTCACGCGCCTCTTCCGCAACGGGCTCGCCTACAAGAAAACCGGCGTCGTGAACTGGGACCCGGTCGACCAAACGGTGCTCGCGAACGAGCAGGTCATCGACGGCCGCGGCTGGCGGACCGGCGCGCTCGTGGAAAAGCGCGAGATCCCGATGTACTTCCTGCGCATCACGAAATACGCCGACGAGCTGCTTGCCGCGCTCGACGATCTGCCCGGATGGCCCGAGCAGGTGAAGCTGATGCAAAAGAACTGGATCGGCCGCTCGGAGGGCGTGCGGCTCGCGTTTCCGTACGAGCTCGACGGCGAGGAAAAACGGCTGTGGGTCTTCACGACGCGCGCAGACACGCTGCTCGGGGCGACGTTCTGCGCAGTCGCCTCGGAGCATCCGATCGCGGCATGGGCGGCCGCGCGCAATCCGGCGATCGCTGCGTTCGTCGAGGAATGCAAGCGCGGCGCGTTCATCGAAGCAGAGCTCGCACAGATCGAAAAGAAAGGAATGCCGACCGGGCTCGACTGCATTCACCCGATCTCGGGCGAGCGGGTTCCGGTCTGGGTCGCGAACTACGTGCTGATGGGATACGGCGAGGGCGCAGTCATGGCCGTGCCGGCCCACGACGAACGGGATTTCGACTTTGCCGTGCGCTACCGCCTGCCGATTCGACCGGTGATCCGCCATCCGCTCGGTGACACGACACCCGCGCCGTGGAAGCCTGAATACGCCGAGTACGGCACCTGCATCAACTCCGGAAAGTACGACGGGCTTGGCTACGCGGCCGCGGTCGACGCGATCGCCGCGGACCTGAAAGCCAAGGGACTGGGCGAGAAGCAGGTTCAATGGCGGCTGCGCGACTGGGGCGTCTCGCGCCAGCGCTATTGGGGCTCTCCGGTCCCGATCGTGCACTGCAAAGCCTGCGGCGACGTGCCGGTTCCGGACGACCAGCTGCCAGTGGTGCTCCCCGAGAACGTGGTCCCGGACGGATCCGGCAACCCGCTCGCGAAGATGCCGGAGTTCTACGAGACGACTTGCCCGTCGTGCGGGAAGCCTGCGCGACGCGAGACCGACACGTTGGACACGTTCGTCGATTCATCGTGGTATTTCGCCCGCTTTGCCTGCACCGACAACGACAAGGCGATGGTCGATGCTCGCGCCGGGTACTGGATGCCGGTCGATCAGTACATCGGCGGGATCGAGCACGCGATCCTGCACCTGCTGTACTCCAGGTTCTTCCAGCGCGTGATGCGCGACGAAAAACTGCTCGACGTCTCCGAACCGTTCACGAACCTGCTCACGCAGGGCATGGTGCTCGCGGAGTCGTATTACCTCGATTCGCCGGAAGGCCGGCGCGAATGGATCCACCCGTCGGAAGTCGACGCGCAGCGCGATGCGAAGGGCAAGCTCGTCTCGGCGAAGCGCATTTCAGACGGCGCCGAGGTCGTATACGACGGCCTCGGGACGATGTCGAAATCGAAGAACAACGGCGTTGATCCGCAAGCCCTCATCGAGCGCTATGGCGCCGACACGGCGCGCTTCTTCGTGATCTTCGCCTCTCCGCCGACCAACACGCTCGAATGGTCCGACGAGGGGGTGGAGGGGTCGTACCGGTTTCTTAAGCGGCTCTGGAGCTACTGTGCGCACTTCGACGATCCGGGTGCGGCGATGTCGGAGGCCCTGAGCAAGGCGACACGCTTCGAAATCCATTCGGTCCTCAAGCAGGCGAACTACGATCTGTCGAAGCATCAGCTCAACACGGTGGCCTCGGCTGCAATGAAAGTGCTGAATGCGCTCGAACGGTTTGAAGGATGCAGGAACGCGGTTACGGAGGAAGGCCTGTCGATCCTGTTGCGGCTTCTCTCTCCGATCACGCCGCACATCTGCCATCATCTGTGGCGCGAGCTGCGCTTTGGCGAGAACGTGATGATTGCGCCGTGGCCGGAGCCGGATGCGGCCGCGCTCGAGCAGGACGAGATCGAGTACGTCGTCCAGGTGAATGGCAAGAAGAGAGGAACACACGTGGTGCCAAAATCGGTGGGCTCGCGGGAACTCGAGGCGATGGTTCGTGCCAGCGAGCTCGTCAAACGATACACCGGCGACCTGGTGATCAAGAAAGTCATCGTCGTTCCCGGCCGCCTGATCAACATCGTCGTCTGATGCGCCGCCTCGCCATCGTCGCGCTCGCTTTGCTCGCAGGCTGCGGCTTTCAGCTGCGCGGCGCGGCCGAGCTGCCGTTCGAGACGGTCTACCTGCCCGCCACGGGCGGCATCGGGCTCGACCTGCGGCGCAACATCAGGGCCGGCACCCGGACGGTCGTAGTGGACGACCCGCAGCAGGCGCAAGCGATCCTCGAATTCCTGCAGGAAGTGAGGAGCAAGGAAATCCTCTCGCTCTCCGGCGGAGGACGCGTGCGCGAATTTCGCCTCTTCTATCGCGTGGTCTTCCGCGTTCACGACGGCAAGGGCGGCGAATATCTTCCTGCGTCGACGCTGCTGCTCGCGCGCGACTTCACGTTCAACGACGCCGAGATCCTCGCCAAGGAGACCGAAGAGCAGCTGCTCTACCGCGAGATGCAAGCGGACATGGTGCGGCAGATCCTGCACCGTCTCTCCAGCGCGAGGAAGCCCGTCGCGGCGTCGTAGCGCGTGCAGCTGCGCGCAGAACAGCTCGAAGCGCACCTGGCGAAGACGCTGGCGCCGATCTACACCGTGCACGGCGACGAGCCGCTGCTTGCGCTGGAAGCGGCCGACGCGGTGCGCGCGGCCGCGCGGCGCCGCGGCTGCAGCGAGCGCGAAGTGCTGCACGTCGAGCGCGGTTTCGACTGGAGCGCGCTCGCGCATGCGGGGGCCAGCCAGTCGCTGTTCGGCGGCGCGCGCATCGTCGAGCTGAGGATGCCCACCGGAAAGCCCGGAACCGAAGGCGCTGCGGCAATCGAGCGCTACTGCGCTATGGACCCGGGCGCCAACGTCACCGTGGTTACGGTCCCCCGGCTCGACAAGGCGACGCAGTCTTCGGGCTGGTTCACCGCGCTCGCGAGCGCCGGCGTGGTCATCGACGTGCGTCCCGTCGATCGCGCCCGCCTTGCGCAGTGGATCGCCGCGCGGCTCGCGCGCAACAACCAGAGTGCGCCGTCTGCGGTGCTCGAATTCCTCGCCGACCGGGTCGAAGGCAACCTGCTGGCGGCGCACCAGGAGGTGCAGAAGCTCGCCTTGCTGCTGCCTCCCGGCGAGCTCGCGCTGCAGGCGGTGGAAGGAGTCGTGGCGAACGTCGCCCGCTATGACGCGCACGATGCAGGCGCCGCGCTTCTCGCCGGCGATCTCGCGCGCTACCTGCGCGTGCTCGACGGATTGCGAGGCGAAGGCGAAGCGCCGTCGCTGCTGCTATGGACGCTCGCCGAAGACCTGCGCGCGCTTGCGGCCGTTCAGACCGGCAGGGAAAACGGACGGCCGGTCGACGCGGTGTTGCGCGACTATCGCGTATGGGGTGCTCGCCAAGCCGCGGTGCAGGGCGCGCTCGGGCGCTACTCGCGATCCCAGCTCGACGCTGCGCTCGCGCACGCAGCGCGCATCGATCGCGCAATCAAGGGTGTTGCGCTCGGCGAACCGTGGGATGAGCTTGCGAGGCTGGGGTTAGAATTGACGCATGGGACACGCCGCGCCGCTTGACGTACACGCCTACATGCGCGATCTCGGTCGCGCCGCGCGCTCGGCTGCGCGCGTGCTGGCCCGGGCCGGCAGCGAAGCGAAGAATCGCGCACTGCACGCGATCGCGGGCGAGTTGCGTGCGCGCTGTGCGGAACTGCTCGAGGCGAATCGCGACGACGTCGCGCAAGCTGCGCGCTCCGGGCACGATGCCGCATTCATCGACCGGCTCACGCTTTCGGCCAAAGCCGTCGAGCAGATGGCGCAGGGGCTCGAAGAAGTCGCAGCGCTCGCCGACCCGGTGGGACGCATCGAGGAGCTGGTGCGGCGTCCGAGCGGAATCGAGGTCGGGCGCATGCGCGTGCCGCTCGGCGTGATCGGCATCATCTACGAGTCGCGGCCGAACGTCACTGCGGATGCGGCCGGCCTGTGCCTCAAGGCCGGCAACGCCTGCATCCTGCGCGGCGGCACCGAGGCGCTGCACTCGAACCAGGCGATCGCGGCCTGCGTGCGTGCGGGCCTGCGAAGTGCCGGGCTTCCCGAGGATGCGGTACAGATGGTCGCCACCACCGACCGCGCCGCAGTCGGCGAGCTGATCTCGATGCCCGAGTATGTCGACATCATCGTGCCGCGCGGCGGCAAGGAATTGATTGCGCGCCTCGCGCGCGAATCGCGCATTCCGATGATCAAGCACCTGGACGGCGTCTGTCATGTCTACATCGACGACCGGGCGGACCCGCGCATGGCGGTGAGCATCGCCGACAACGCGAAGACGCAGCGCTACGGCACCTGCAACACGATGGAGACGCTGCTCGTCGCCGAGGCGATCGCGCCCCGGGTTCTGCCGGAGATCGGACGTGTCTACGCGGCAAAGGGCGTCGAGATGCGCGGCGACGATGCAACGCAGGCGCTCGTTCCTTGCGTGCGCCAGGCGAGCGAGCAGGACTACGGCACCGAGTGGCTCGCGCCGGTGGTGTCGATCCGGGTCGTGAAAGGCCTCGACGAGGCGATCGAGCACATCGCGAAATACGGCTCGCAGCATACCGACGCCATCGTTACGGCGGACCCGGAGCGCGCACAGCGCTTCCTGCGCGAAGTCGATTCGAGCTCGGTCATGGTGAACGCTTCCACCCGCTTCGCCGACGGCTTCGAATTCGGACTGGGCGCCGAGATCGGCATCTCGACCGACAAGCTGCACGCGCGCGGACCCGTCGGGCTCGAAGGCCTGACCACGCGCAAGTTCGTCGTGCT
>Ga0075429_100000693_pt1 | contig 26238 bp, 24 predicted proteins | sample RhiMetdeltSRZDD3_FD_75295 | JGI IMG/M metagenome (GOLD analysis project Ga0075429, IMG submission 75295) | Populus rhizosphere microbial communities from Tennessee, USA - Rhizosphere MetaG P. deltoides SRZDD3 | ecosystem: Host-associated > Plants > Roots > Rhizosphere > Soil | place: USA... | reverse complement strand
GTACAGTCCAGGTGTCATTACCGCCGTGTTAATCACACTCCCTTTTTCGTTTTATTTATTCCAGCGCGCTTTCAAGGAAATATCATGAACTGGACACAGTTTTGGATATTGCTTGGCATCGCCCCCCTTGCCGTGGTAATTATCGCCTCGCTCTCACTCCAAATCGGAAAGGTATTCGACAAAAGCTTTGTCTAATCGCCGCCTTGATCAAACCCTCAATTTCCACATCGTAAATGGCTCGTCAAATCCCTTCACATTCGCTGTAAAGGGGCTCAATGCGCCCGGCTTCATATTTTCTGCAAGAAACTGCAAAACCTCGGGGTCGTTGTTGATTTCTTCTGTAAAAACCAGCTCACCTCCCTGTGAGAAGCCAGGCAGCCGCGCGGTGATGTTGACAGTAGAACCGAAATAATCCAGACGGTCATTGAGATTGACAACGATACAGGGACCCTTGTGCATGCCGACCTTGAGCCAGAGCATCGGCTCGCCGCGCGCGGCGATTTCCGTCTGGGCATTCCAGACCGCACGCAAGGCATGGATGGGATGGCGGAATGTGGCCATGACAGAATCACCCATGGTTTTGACGATCGCGCCGCCCTCGGAGGCAATCGATTTCTCCAGGATGTCAAAGTGTTCGCGCACACGCCCGAATGCAGAAGCATCCCCGATCTTGCGATACAGACGGGTCGAGTCGCGCAGGTCCGTAAACATCAATGTGACCGAGCCAATGGAGATCTCTTCGCCGGGTCTCACGACTTCTCTTGCGAACAGGTCGCGGAAAACCTGCAGGGCGGTCACGTCTGCAGCCGTCGAGGCCTGGTCACTCCAGGCGGTACGTTCCAACTGAAAGGTTTGCTCCGCCTCCGTGGCGTTGATCAGGTTAAGGGTCGGGGTCAGCGAAACCCGCTGTTGTTCCGGGGGCCATCCAAACGACGTCACGCGGATGTCCGATTTGGGTAATCCATCCACCCCCGCCACCAAAGACAGGGAGCCAGCTACATCGGTAGCGCGCAGGCTATAACGCCCGGGCTCGAGCTGCATGCTCACGGGTAACGAACGCAGCGCCGTAATGCTTTGCGAGAGGACGACATGCGGCTGCAACTGCGGACTTCCCACGCAGAACGCCACATCATATTCCACGGGACGCACCGAGGCATTCGGCCGGAAGACGACTTCGATGTTATGATCGAAATTCACGGTGAAGTCGATCTGGCAGGTGTCGCAATGTGACCTGCCATGCACATCGCCGAGATTGGTGTGTCCTTCCGTGGTGCCGCGGCAGGAGGGGCAAAGCAAATCCCATGACATATCCAGAATGCCGGCACGCGTCGCGCGCAGAAACATCTCCAGGACGGCGCGGCGATCCACTTCCCAGCGGTCGGCAAGGGCATACGGACGGATGCGCTGGACTGACAACTCATCGGCTCGATTCAGAAAATCTTCGAGACGTTCCACCAAGGATGGATCTGTGCCCTGACGGATGAGCGTCGCGCTCAAAGACTTGAAGCGGGCGCGCCCTCCCGGGCTGAGTCCACGCGAACGGCCAATCTCAAGGACAGAGCCACGTTTATTCGCGAGTCGATCATAAATCCGGAATGCCTTTTCGAAACGGTTCTTTGCAATGGTTCCGATCACAAACGGAATAGCAAGCTGCGCCAGGAAATTGTCGGTCTTTATCCAGGTTTGATAGCGGACGTGCGTGCCCCCTTCGGGGCGCGGGTCGAAGTTGGTCAGCACCCGCATTTCGGCAATAGGACCCTTGCTATAGGTCCGCAACACGCCGAACGAATACGGATAGGTCCATTCGAAAGGCTCCTCCTCCCATTCAACCTGAATGACAGGAAGCTTCATCCGCACGTGCTTCACGCCTTTGACGTTATCCAGCATCTCGATCTCGGGTTGACCGGTGTCCCGGTTAAAGCGATTCGTATCCGAGGCGAACGGCCAGATCGCCTGCGGAGGCGATTGTAGATCCCAGTACCAGTCGAAATAGAATTCCCGTGTCATGCTAGATAGATGATAACAATTATATGGATTTTACGTGCCAAAGCGGGATAAAAATTGAAAATGCATTTCAAATCCCATTATTGTCATCATGGAATGTGCACTTTGTAGGAGAATCCCGTCTTGAAGAAGTAGAGTGTAATACTTCAAAATAGCGGGTATTTATGACCAGATAAGGTGGATTATCGATCTGAATTTCCCATTCCAATTGTAACTGCAAGTGGGCGCGCCCGTACGAGCCCGCTGACTCCATCATCAGACCATTTTAGGAGGACATCATGAACAGGGAAGAAACTTCTTCAAGCCGGCAGGACGAATCTATGCCGACGCCTACAACAGGACAAACATCTGCTAACACGGGAACCAAAAGCCAGACTCGACCAAGGAGGAGAAAAAGACGGACTATGACAACCCAGTTCAAGCTATTTCTTGGATTTATAACGGCGATCACCCCAATCGTTGTTGCCTGGCTTAGCTATCAGGCCAATCTTCCCAAGCCAACTCCGGTTCCAGTAAATACTTTGGCGCCAGTGTCATCATTAACGCCGCTTTTCACGGAAATGCCCGCGACATTCACAGAGACGCCGTCCGCTACCATTGACCCGACCGTTACTACGTTCCCCTCATCGACAAACACAGCGACAGCTACTGCGGTCCCAACGGAGACCACAACACTCCTGCCACAGCCGAAACTGATCGTGTTATTGCAAGCCAACAAGACTTCAGGAAGAGCTCCCTTAGCTGTAAAGCTGGATGCACGGGAATCCTATCTGACGGATTACGATGGACAAAGGTATGTCTGCCGGAATGGCACCTGCCACTATATCTGGAAGGTATATGCCAATGGGCAGCAAATCGGAAAATCTGCGACAGGCTCCGGCGGCACCTTTGATTACCGGTTTGCAAGAAAGGGGATCTATACTGTGACGGTTTGGATATGCCGGGGGCAGGACGAACGTGATTGCGGAGGCAGTGGAATTCAGATCCTCGTGAACTAAATAGCCGATGACCCTGATGTTCACCAGATGGGACACTTACGAGCCATTAACAAGACCTTAACTTCTACGAAAGTGGATTATGGTATAGTTTGTTAACAATTATGCCCGAATCGATCCTCATCGTCGAAGACGAACCCGCCCTGCGCGACACGCTTTCCTACAATCTGAAAAAGGATGGCTTTACTGTCGAAGCCGTTGGCGACGGGCGCGCAGCTCTTGAGTCTGCGCGGCGGCTCAAGCCTGACCTGATCGTCCTCGACCTCATGCTCCCTGAAATAGACGGCTTTGAGGTCTGCCGCATCCTGCGCAAGGAAATGATTACGCCGATCCTCATGCTGACCGCACGCGACGATGAAATCGATCGCGTCGTGGGTTTGGAGGTGGGTGCGGATGATTACCTGACTAAACCCTTCTCCATGCGTGAGCTCATGGCGCGGGTCAAAGCCCAGTTGCGGCGCTCACGCCTGATGCGCGAGGAACTCGACAAGTCAAGCGTAGAGGAAAAGCCGCAGGAGAAGTTAAACTTCAAGAATCTCGTGATCAACCTGACACGCCGCGAGGTCACACTCGACGGCGAACCGCTGGCTTTGAAGCCACAGGAATATGAACTACTCATGTTCTTCGCGCAGCACAAGGGCCAAATGCTCTCGCGCGAATTTATCCTGGAGCGCGTCTGGGGCTGGGACTTCATCGGCGACAGCCGCACCGTGGATGTCCACGTCCGCTGGCTGAGGCAGAAGATCGAGGCGGATGCCAGCGAGCCAAAGCGTATTGTGACCGTGCGAGGGGGGGGATACAGATTCGAAGGCTGAAGCCGGAGGGATGAAAATGAAGGTTGAAGGATGAATTCATCGCTCTGGCTGGTCGTCATCATCGTAGTTATGATCGCGGCGTGGTATGCATGGCGCTATTACAAATTGCGTGGCGACGTCAATGAATATGCCAGTCACGTCAGGGGGCAGGATATTAACACAAACATCAGGGAACTTGAAAATTTATCGAGCGGTATTGCTTCGCTGATCGCGATCTTCAATTCGCAACACGCTCTTTTGGAATCGGAACGATTGCGCCTTGCCACGGTCCTTGATCAGATCACCGATGGGGTGCTGATCGCCGATGCAACCGGACTCATCCAGTTTGCCAACCCCGCGGCAGGCAGGCTGTTTCAGTTCGGCAACCCACTTCACCACAGCATCGCCGAAGTGGTGCGCAACCACCAGCTTGTGGAAGCCTGGCGGCGCGGCCAGCAAACGCGCCAGATACAAAGCGAGTCGGTCGAGGTACCCACCCGTCACCAGTATTTGCAGCTCGTCGTGATTCCAGACCAGCACTCGAGCGGAAGCCTGCTGCTGGCCCAGGACCTGACGCGCATCCGCCGGCTCGAGACCGTGCGACGAGATTTCGTCAGCAACCTGTCCCATGAGCTCCGCACACCGCTTGCGTCGTTGAAAGCGCTGGCTGAAACTTTGCAGGAAGGCGCACTCGATGACCCACCCGCGGCGCTGCGATTTGTGGACCAGATCCAGATTGAGGTGGATGCGCTGACTCAAATGGTGAACGAGTTGCTGGAGCTTTCCAAGATCGAATCGGGGCGCTTCTCGCTGGACCGCTCGCCAGTTGCGGCATATGACCTGCTTCACTCTGCTGCCCAGCGGATGCAGGTCCAGGCAGAACGCGCAAACATTACCGTGCGCGTTGAATGTGTGGAAGATCTGCCCAGGGTGCAGGTGGACTCACAGCGGCTGGAACAGGTTCTGATCAACCTGATCCATAATGCAGTCAAGTTCACAAGGCCGGGGGGAGAAGTGGTCCTTTGCGCGGAATCTGCTCCGGGTGAAGTCCGGTTTGCGATACAGGATACGGGAGTGGGGATCCCTGCAGATGAGGTCCCGCGCATCTTCGAGCGCTTTTATCGTGTCGATAAATCCAGAACCGGTAGAGGGACGGGGCTGGGTTTATCGATCGCCAGACATATCGTCGAGGCGCACGGAGGCAGGATCTGGGCGGAAAGCACAGAAGGACAGGGCAGTACGTTCTATTTCACGATCCCCCAGTGAAAATTCCTGGAACGGTTCATAAAAAATTCCTGCACGTCCACCGCGTGGTCTTCGTTCTTTACCTTTAAGCGTGTATACGTTCCATCCTGCTGCATGAGGCGGGCGCGCATATTGTCCTTGAGATAAGTTTCCAACATGTCCTCGCGTATCTGGCGAACGTGTTCCGCGTTTTCGATGGGGAATACCACTTCGACGCGATGGTCAATGCGAGTCATCAGATCGGCACTGCCCATATAAATCTCCTCCTCCCCGCCGTTACAAAAATAATAGACACGGCTGTGCTCCAGGTAACGCCCCACAATACTGACCACCTTGATGTTTTCACTTACTCCCTTGACGCCCGGTCGTAGACAACACATGCTGCGCACCAGCAGGTCAACTTTTACCCCCGCCTGCGAGGCTTCATAGAGTAATGCAATAAAATGCGGATCCACGATGGCATTGACTTTGAAAATCAACTGTGCCTTTCGTCCCGCGCGGGCATGTTCAATTTCACGCCGCACCAGGTTCTCCAGCCCGCTGCGCAGATTGATCGGGGCAACCAGCAGTTTTTTGAAATCGTGTTTTGTAGAGTACCCGGTCAGGTAATTGAACAAATCAGTGACATCCGAGGCAATGTCGTCGTCGCAGGTAAACAGTCCAAAGTCTTCATAAACGAGGGATGTTACTGCATTGTAATTCCCCGTGCCGAGATGAAGATAACGGCGAATGCCGTCTCCTTCCTTGCGCACGACCATGATCATTTTGCAGTGGACCTTGAGCCCCACCAGTCCATAAACTACATGGACACCTTCCTGCTCCAGCATGCGCGCCCAGCCGATGTTACTCTCCTCGTCAAAGCGCGCCTTGAGTTCCACCATGACCGCCACCTGTTTTCCGCGTTCGGTGGCCTCGAGCAGCAGCTCCACCACCGGCGCATTCTGCCCCACCCGGTAGACGGTCTGTTTGATGGCAAGCACGTTGGGATCGCGCGCCGCCGCACGGAGGAAGTCAATAATGGGATTGAAGGAGTCATAGGGTTGGTGCAGCAGGACATTTCCCTGCTTGATGACTTCGAAGATATCGCCCGCCAGTGTTGCCTCGCGAAATACTCCCGGCACCACGGGATGATAGACAGGGAACTTTAGATCATGCCGTTCGACGTTGTTATAGATTTGCCACAAGCTGCTCAAGCCAAGTGGGGCAGGCATCACGTACAGATCGTTGGGGCGGATCTCCAGGTTCTCGATTAATAGATTACGAATCGGCTCGGGCATATTTTCATAGATTTCCAGCTGCACTACGGAGGCAAAACGTCGCTTACGGATATTTTGCTCCATGGTTTCGAGCAGATCGTCTGCTTCGATTTCCTGTAACTGAACATCAGCATCGCGAATAATGCGGAAGGGATAGGCAGCCACCACTTCCATCCCCGGGAAGAGCATGGCAAGATTTGCCTCGATCACCTGCTCGAGCCAGACAAAGTAGTGGTGAAAGGGGATTGTCCCATCCTTACGCGCCGCGCCGGAGGAGCGTTTGATCGGGACCAGGCGCGCCAGGGTGTTTGGCACTTTCAGACGCGCAAATTTTTCATTCCCTTTTTTGTCCTTAATTACGATGGCAAGATTCAAACTTAGATTTGAAATATGCGGGAAAGGATGCCCGGGATCGAGTGCCAACGGAGTCAATACCGGGTACACCACTTCCCGAAAGTAATCATCCGCTCTGGTTCTCTGCATTTCCGGGAGTTTACGATAATCCAGCAGATGGATGCCCGCCTTATCCAGCCGTGGCAGGATCTTTTTATGGAGACAGTGCAGCGCGCTCCCGTATACCTCAAGCGCAAGTTTGCGTATGGATGCAAGCACCTCGGGTGGTGTCAAACCATCCAGGGAAACATCCATCACGTGAGACTCTACCTGCTTGCGGATGCCGGAAACGCGCACCATGAAGAACTCGTCCATGTTCGAGCCGAAAATGGCGAGGAATTTCAAGCGCTCCAGCAGGGGATTGCGCTCATCGAGCGCCTCCTCCAGGACGCGCCGCTGGAATTCGAGCAAACTCAGCTCGCGGTTGACATATAGAGAAGGTGAGGAAAGATCCACTGGCTCCGACATGCTGTTCCCTTATCAAGCATCGATTTCCATCAGTATACCGGGAGTCAGGAGCCACTCCAAGGTCGCGCGGTGATCCTGATGGTGCAGGTCATCCGCCGAAAGGTGACAGACACCGCCTTTTTTGAGCGTGATCTCCATTTTTGAACCATCCGAGGTCAGCAGACCGATGAGTGAGCTCAAGTGCGGCTCATGTCCTACAATTGCCAGGCTGTCCACAGAATGTTTCTCATTGATCTCACCGATCAATAGCTCGGGGTTTCCCAGAGGGATCAGGTTGTCACTAAAGACGATCTTGTCCTTCATCTTGAACACGTCAGCCAGGATCTCGGCGGTCTCACGGGCGCGCACGTAGGGGCTCGAAACGATCAGATCGAATCCCACCCCCAAATGCCGTAGAGCTTTGGTGATCTGACGCATCTTCTTGCGTCCCTTGTCGGTGAGAGGGCGCTCGCTATCTGAAGCATAATCGGATGTAGCTGCATCGACAGCAATCGCATGGCGAATAATATACAGGTTCATATTATTTCTCCCAGGGGAAGGGTTGGTCTGGCGCAGAACGCCAAAAAGAATCGAGTTGATTCATGTATTCCAGATACGACGAAATCGCTCTGGCGTGGCACCCCTCATAATAACCGCGAACCGGCTCCGGGTCGAAGGAAGAGACGTTTACCGGCGCATCGGTCAGTGCCTGCAGGATCACTTCCACATCCTGGATCTCACCCATCAGAGACTGGTAATCGTGCATACTCTTAAGATTCTGCACAGGGAAGTTGTCCAACAATGGATGTACGATCTCGACCATGTAGCGAAATGTTTTGAAGGCGATCCGCACGCGATGGATGCTGGTAGCCTGCGCCGGGTTGATCCAGTCCCGGCGGCGTTTGGTAACTAGAAAGGCGTCGTCCACAGCCTGGAACATCTTGAGGACCAGATCGTCGCTTGAGTCTGCTTTCAAGGACTCACGCAACCGGCGGATACGCTTGGACGCATCAAAGAGATCGATCACTCTTAATTTTTTACGCAGCGTTTTTAGAAGGCTCTTTTCCACACCCTGGAGATGATCCTGAAATTCCTGCAGCTGGGGCAGTTCCTGCAGAGTTTCGGAAATTTCGGCAAGGATAACCTGTGTATCGCGCAAATCATCAAACTCGTCCAGTTGATCTTTAAAAGAACGCTTTAATTTTTGCAGGCGCGGGCGTGGAGAGATGGAATTCATCAATCGAATAAACGCAAGTATGCGCCGAGATGCCACTCTCAGATCATGGACTGCTTCATTGGAGAATTCTGCGCGGCAGCGTTTCAGCTCCAGGCGGTAGTTTTTCCAGCGGTCGTCCAGGGCGGACAGCAGAAACTGGTTTACGGGTATTTTTTTAAGGGGTTCTTCATTTGCTGAGATAGTCATCGCTATTCATCAATCCATTTCCAGGCTAACACCGAACACTTCCCGGAATTGAGATTTGCGCTTGTCAAATGCCCATTTCATGAGCAGTTGATCCCTCTTTCCATATACTTTCAGTTTCCAACCCGAGCCTGTATCCTTCAAGGTCACATCGTTCACATTTTCCATGTGGCTGATATCCAGCGAATCTGCCAGGCGCAGCAGCACAGAGAGTTTTGTAACGATCAAGCGATCCTTTTGAGGCAGGGCTTTGAACTCTTCATCATGTGTGGATGGGAGCTGCTTGCGATGATAGCGGATGAGGCTGGCGATGATATTCTTTTCACGCTGGCTCAGTCCAATCAGAGGGCTGGCGCTGACCAGATAGGCGCCGTGCTTCTCGTGATTGGCGGTATTAATGAAATGTCCGATATCATGCAGCAAGGCGCCGATCTCCAGTAGAAGCCGGTTGTCATCATCCAGGTCATGAAGCTGTCTGGATTGCTCAAAGAGGCGCGCCGCCAACCTCGAGGTAAGACGCGCATGTTCCTCATTAAATTGATATTTACGCCCCGTATGCAGGGCAGACTCCCAGGCCTGCTCCTGCCGGCGTGGAGGCAGACTTTTCGAAAGATCTTCGGCAATATCCAGCAGGATTCCATCCTTGAGTCCCACGTTAGGGATCATGATCTGTTTTACGCCCGCCTCCCGGGCGATCAGATGCAGGACGATGGAGGCAGGCAGGATCACGTCCGCCCGGTCGGGGCGCAGCTTCAATTTATCCATCCTCTGCTCATAGGTCATGCGCTCGAGGCGTTCGATCAATTTTTCGAGTTCTTCCAGCGTGACGAAGTGATCGCTTTCCGCTTTGAAGAGTTTCTGGCGCAGGCGTCCGATCTCTTCCACGTTCCCGCCCGTCCCGGCGCAGATCTGGATTTTCTCGTCCCCCAGGTCCTGTTCGATGCGATAGCGCGCCGCTTCCACATATTCACGGACCAGCTTCCCCAGCGGATGCTTGGACTTGTTGCCATTCAATTTTTTGAGGAGACGCACCGTCCCCATATCATAGCTGTCCGTGGAAATGATATTCCGCCCTGTAGAGAGAGTGACCTCCACGCTGCCTCCACCGATATCGATCAACAACGTGCGCTTCTCCTTGAGATTCAGCACATGCGCGACGGCCGCATGGATCAGGCGTGCCTCCTCTTCCCCACTGATGATCTCGATCTCGATCCCGCTGGTCCGGAACACACGGTCTACCAGGAGATCGCCGTTCGCCGCCTCACGCGCCGCGCTGGTGGCGACGGCACGAAGCTGATGAACATTGAAATTCTCAGCCATCTGCTTGAAATGTAAAAAGACTTCTTCCGTCTGTTGGATGGTCTCTTCCTCCAGAACTCCCCCATCAAACACGTCTTTCCCGAGGCGCACTGGCAAGCGGATATTCTCGATCGGGTGCACCTGCCAGGACTCATCCACCTCGCCGACCACCATGCGCATGGCATTCGATCCAACGTCAATGGCAGAAATGTTCACCATTTGTACTCAGGCTCGGATTGTTTCGAGTCCCTGGGGACTGTCTTCCACTGGGGACGCTCGGACCGAACGATATAAATAACTCGCTCACAGATATTGGTAACACGGTCACCCAACCGTTCCAGATTGTGAGCTGCCCAAATGACATAATTCGCGCGCTCGATATTTCTGGGATCTCGCAACACGCTTTGGACGGCGTCCTGATACAACCTGGAATAACACTCATCAATAATATCATCTTCCTGCATGATGTCTGCTGCCGTTATTACATCCTCGTCGGCAAAGGCCGTCATCGCCCGGTGCAGCATATCCACGGCTTTCTCTGCCATTAAGTAAATGTCCTTGAGGATATGAGGCAGGCTCAAACCTTCTGAACGGAGATTGATATTGGCGATGCCCTTAGCATAATCTCCCATGCGCTCCAATTCGGTGCAGATATCCAGGCTGGAAGCCAGAAGGCGCAGGTCGTGAGCGATAGGCTGCTGCGTTGCAATGAGGACCATAATAGAGGTCTCGATCTCAAAACGTTTTCGATTGATGAAGAGATCATTGGAAAGAATTTGCCGCGCACCCTCCAGGTCATTATCTTTCAGTGCCGTTACGGAGTCCATGACCGCCTGTTCCACCATGCTGCTGAGCAGAAGGATCTCATCTTTGACTTCGTGCAATTCCTGACTGAAGGTATTACGCTGCATAATTAATTCCAAGTTTGTGTGCTGATTTTTCTGCCGCTCGTCTGATGCGACGAAATTCTTCTCGGTACACGAGGGCTAGAAGTAGAGATTCGTCTGGTTATACAGATAAGACCTGCGTGCGGTACGCTGTAAATGTAGCATGGGACAATTAACAGGGCGGGAAAGGATTGTTAACGATTGGTAAAACTCAGAATCGAGAACGGCGACAGCCGATTCGAGTTTTCATAATTGTTTAGTGTCCGCAAACTCGCTGTAAAGTACAGATTCTCAACTCCGTGCTATCCTAGGGGCATGGAAATGTTTCTACTCGCTACGGTGACTGCATTGCTGACAGTCATCTTTATCGATACGGGGCGTAAGCGGCGTGCCTTCCTGTGCCAGCAGGCAACGGTCACGCAGCGACGCTGACCGCGCGAAGAAAACATTCCACTCTCCTCCTCACAAGAGCCCGGACCTCCTCCCGGGCTCTTGTGCACTTAAATTGAGCGAATTGTTAACCAGTCCTTAAATCAAATTTGATTTGTCCTTAACTCCGCCTTGTTACACTCTGGTTAGAAAAAAGGAGAATTATGGGACTCGCGGATCTACACATCCACACGGTATATAGCTACGACGGTACGGCTGCCGTACCTGCTGTCCTGGCACGCGCCAAGCAAGTCGGTCTGGATGTGATCGCCATCACCGATCACGACGAAATCAGAGGCGCCTTGAAGGTGTTTGAGCTGGCGCCCACGTTTGGCATCGAAGTGATCCCTGGCATCGAAATTACAACTGCAGAAGGTGACTTGCTGGCACTGTTCGTAACCGAAAAATTTCAACCGGGGCAACCGCTGATCGAAACAATCCTCCAGGTGGGTGAGGCAGGCGGGATTTGCATTGCGCCCCATCCGATGGCAAGAGGGGCAGGCATGAAAAGCTTAAGCCGTCCATCCATTCTGAGAGCGCTCGACCATCCGGTTGCTTCACGCATTCTGATCGGAATCGAAACATATAACGCCACGGCTCTCGACCGTGAGAGTAATCAGCACGCGCAAAAGCTCTGGGTGGAGTGCCGTCGCACTGCCCGGTTGGGCAATAGCGATGCCCACGTCCTGCAGACCATTGGCCTGGGGGCTACGGTATTTCTGGGAAACACCGCAGCGCACCTGCTGGATGCATTATGGATTGGCGCCACCGATGTACGACAGGGTGAGCAGTTGAGTTCGGCTCAAATCCTGGGAACATGGGCACTGAATTTCGTCATGAGTGCCCCAGCCAGGATAGGAATGACCGATCCATAGAAGAATGCGGAGGCAGAACATGATAGCACTTACATTTGTGATCTTAAGTCTGATCGTCGTCTTTGCGATCGATACTTGGCAAAAGCGGCGCAGGTTTTTAGAGGAAAGCAAACAAGAATGGCAAAACACATCCTGGTAACCAACGACGATGGCGTGTTCGCGCCCGGCTTGCTTGCCCTTGTAGAGGAAATGCGCAAATTGGGACGAGTGACCGTCCTGGCGCCCAATCGAAACTGGTCCGGGGGCGCACAGGTCAAGACTCTGGACCGCGCCCTGCGCGTCAAAGAAGTCCGTCTGGCCGATGGCACACAGGCATTCGCCGGCGATGGCGCGCCATCGGATTGCGTTGCGCTTGCCACCCTTGGTTACTTCAAGGAGCCGATTGACCTGGTCGTCTCAGGCATCAATGCAGGTGCAAACCTTGGACACGATGTCACGTATTCCGGAACTGTGACTGCCGCGATGGAGCGGTGATTGCAGGTGTGCCGGGCATCGCGGTCTCCCTGGAGGCAATGGATAACGTAATCGGAGAAATTGATTATGGGCCCGCCTCGCATGCCGCAGCAAAGGTTGTCCACCAGGTAATCGAGAATGGTCTTGCCCATGAAATCCTGCTCAATGTCAATGTACCCTATTTGCCGGAGGATAAGATCCGCGGCATCACTCTGACGCGGCAGGGATTACGGGTGTATCACAGTCGTTTGGATGAACGATCCGACCCGCGCGGCAAGCCCTATTACTGGATCGGGGGAGATGCTCCTACAGGTGTTCCCGAGCGCGGAACGGAAGTCGGTGCGCTGGCAGAAGGATTTGTCTCGGTCACTCCACTCCAGCTGGACTTAACAGCCTATCGCGCCTTGACCGATCTCAACACCTGGCATTGGGACGAACCATCGTTTGAAACTACACTGCTCGAGGCTTCTCAAAAAGTTTCTGTGTCGCAGTGATACGTTTCTCTTCTCCTTCATTGCCCGCCTTCCGCCTATATTGGCAGAAGGCGGGCAATTATTTAAATAGTTCAGACTCAGGTCTTAACAAGACGTTAACTAATTCTTACTATGCCCTTAAAAACCCACTGATAAGATGACAGTGTATAAAAATTAAGGAGAAAAGTAGAAATGACCAAATTTTTTCGTACGTTTATGTTCGCCCTCATCGCAATCAGCTTTGTACTTGCGGCGTGTGCGCCTGCCACCACGCAGGCACCTGAACCCACGGACGCCCCTCCGGCGACCGAAGCGCCAGCCACAATGGCGCCGGAGCCTACTGCGGCCCCGACCGAAGCTCCTGCGGAAGATCCAGTGGCAATGTATGCCCCGGATGCCGTGTCTGGTGACATTATTGCAGCCGGCTCGTCCACGGTCTTTCCGCTGGCAGAACGCATGAAACAGCGTTTTGAAGAAGAAGGCTTCACAGGTAACCTCACGATCGACTCGATCGGTTCCGGTGCAGGCATTGAGCGCTTCTGTGTGAATGGCGAGACGGACATCGCCACTGCCTCCCGCGCGATCAAGGAGAGTGAAATCGAAAGCTGTGGCGCGCTGAGTCCGGCTCGTACGCCGGTCGAGTTCCAGGTCGGCATCGATGCCCTTGCGGTTGTTGTCAGCAGCGAGAACGACTTTGTCACCGATGTGACCAAGGAAGAGCTGGCTGCGATCTACTCGACCGCCACCAACTGGTCGGATGTCCGCCCCGAGTGGCCGAATGAACCCATCCTGCGCTTCAGCCCCGGCACCGACTCCGGCACCTTCGATTACTTCATCGAAGCCATTATGGGGCCGGCCAACCTCGATGCGGATGGCAAGCCTGACCTCGCCAAGGGTGAAGAAGTCCTGCTCAACGCTGCCAATATCCAACTCTCCGAAGACGACAACGTCCTCGTCCAGGGCGTGGAAGGCAGCCCCTACGCCATCGGTTACTTTGGCTACGCTTACTTCCAGGAAAATCAGGGCAATCTGAAGGCCCTTTCCCTCGGCGGTGTCGAACCGAATGCCGAGACCGCTGAATCTGGTGAGTATCCTCTTGCCCGCCCGCTCTTCCTGTACTCGGATGCTGCCATCCTGCAGGAGAAGCCTCAAGTCGCAGCCTACATCTGGTTCTTCCTCAACAACGTCAACAACGAGATTTCTGACGTGGGGTACTTCCCCGTCAGCGATGCCAAGCTCCAGGAAGGCATCGACGCCTGGAACACAGCTGTGGGCGAGTGATCCACTCTATCGTCAGCCATACCAATACACCTTTCCTCCCCTGTATGGGGAGGGAAGGTAATTTGCTCTACGTTATTAAGATGATGTTATTTGAAAGGAGGTGCTTTCATGGCGGATCTATCCCTGGAGAAAACCTTGGAAAAGAAAGCATCTGTTAGTCGTTTGCGGCGCAAGCCGCGCTGGGGTGAAACCATCATACAGTCCCTGCTATTCTTTAGCGGTTTTTTTTCCATTTTCACAACACTGGGCATCGTCTATGAACTCGGCAAGGAGGCCCTGCTCTTCTTCCAGATGCCCGAAGTCAACTTAATTGACATCTTTACAAAAACCAAATGGCAGCCTCATACAGGCGAGTTCGGCATTTGGCCCTTGTTCAGTGCCACCATGATGACAACCGTCATTGCCATGCTGATCGCCATTCCGCTTGGTATGGCGGTGGCGATCTATCTGAGTGAATATGCCAAACCCAGGGTGCGCAGTACTCTCAAACCGATATTGGAAGTGCTGGCAGGAATTCCCACCATCGTCTATGGCTACTTCGCGTTGACATTCATGACCCCGCTCCTGCGAGAGGTCTTCGGCAGGGATCTGGTCCAAATCTACAACACGGCCTCGGCAGGTATCGTCATGGGGATCCTGATCCTGCCGCTGATTACGTCGATGGCCGAAGATGCATTGAGTGCCGTCCCCCGTTCTCTGCGCGAGGCTGCTTATGGGATGGGCGCGACCAAACTGGAGGTGGCACTGCAGATCGTCGTTCCTGCGGCCCTCTCCGGGATCGCCGCGGCAATCATCGTCGGCATCTCACGCGCCATTGGCGAGACCATGATCGTGGCAGTTGCCGCCGGCGCAGGTCCCAATTTCACTTTGAATCCGTTCGAGGGTGCAGAGACTCTCACCGGTCATATCGTGCGAATTTCGGGCGGCGACCTCAGTTACGACTCGATCGACTACAACAGCATCTTCGCCCTGGGCTTGTTCCTGTTCCTGGTCACCCTGACGCTGAACATCATCAGCCAGGCGATTGTGCGCCGCTTCCGTGAGGTATATGAATGAAAGAAAAAGCAATCGTTCAGGGGTTCAGCGATAATCTTGGTGCGCGCAACCGTAAAGGTACGGTCTGGTATGTGCTGTTCCAGGCATCGACCGTGATTGGCATCCTTGCGCTGATCGCGCTGGTGCTCAACATTATCAACGGTGCCTTCGGATACGTTGCCTACGAAGCCCGTGTGGACCCGGATACGCTCGCCGTGGATGGTGTTCCACTGACGGACCAGAGCAGGGAACAACTGGTGGCTCTTCTTCAATCCACCCTGTCGAGCGGTGCATACACAAAATTAGATAATGAGAAACCTTTTGCAGACCGTTCCCGTGAAGACGTGTACCAACTCATCGTCGAACGGATTATTCGACCCGAAGTGGTCCAGGTCTGGAATTTATGGCCGTCACTCACCCGGGCCGATCAAATCCGCGCAACGCTCGCCAGTGAGCATCCCGATGCTGAATTAGACTTCATTTCCTGGCTCAGTAAAGACTTCGTCACGCGGCCGCAGACAAGTGAAGCCTTCACAGCAGGCGTGCGCACCGCCATTTTTGGCTCTCTGTGGACGATCCTGTTCACAATTTTGTTTGCCTTTCCGATCGGCGTCGGAGCCGCCATTTACCTGGAGGAATACGCCTCCGACAACCGGTTCAACCGGATCATCCAGACGAACATCAACAACCTTGCCGGGGTGCCATCGATCATCTATGGCATTTTAGGGTTGGCAATCTTTGTGCGAACGCTTGAGCCCCTGACCAGCGGTGCCGTCTTTGGGCTGGTCGACCCGACTACAGCGAATGGCAGGACCGTACTTTCCGCCGGGCTGACTCTGGGCTTGCTCGTGCTTCCGATCATCATTATCAATTCCCAGGAAGCCATCCGCGCCGTGCCGCGCTCTCTGCGCAACGCCAGCTTCGGGGTCGGCGCCACCAAATGGCAGACCGTCTGGTCACACGTATTGCCCAACGCAATGCCGGGTATCCTGACCGGAACCATCCTGGCGATCTCACGCGCCATCGGCGAGACAGCTCCGCTGGTTGTGGTTGGTGCTTCCACCGCGATCAGTTTTGATCCCAACTCCCCGTTTTCGAAATTCACTACGCTGCCAATCCAGATCTACCAGTGGACGTCACGTCCACAGGATGAATTCCGAAGCCTGGCCGCGGCCTCCATTCTTGTCCTTCTAGTATTGCTGCTGACCCTGAACGCATCCGCAGTCTTGTTGCGCAACCGCTTCAGCAGGAGATTCTAAGCATGGCTACCAATAACAACTCCAATCACAAATACGTCATTGAAACCCACGACCTCGACATCTTCTACGGCAGCTTTAGAGCCGTCACCGGGGTCAACATGAAAGTCGAACGACATAAGATCACCGCGATCATCGGTCCCTCCGGCTGCGGTAAATCCACGCTGTTACGTGCCTTCAACCGCATGAATGAACTTTACGCAGGCACGTCCATTCAGGGACAGGTCATGTTCGATGGAGAGGACATCTATGCGTCACAAGTGGATCCAGTGGAAGTCCGCTATCGCATCGGCATGGTGTTCCAGAAGCCCAACCCATTCCCCAAGAGTATTTACGAAAATATTGCCTGGACGGCACGCATTCACGGCTACAGGGGCAATATGAATGAGCTGGTGGAAAACTCCCTGCGCCAGGCTGCTCTCTGGGATGAAGTGAAGGATAAGCTGCACCAATCCGGCCTGTCACTTTCGGGCGGACAACAGCAGCGCCTATGCATTGCCCGCGCCATTTCGATCAAGCCGGAGGTAATCCTGATGGATGAACCCGCTTCCGCCCTCGACCCCATTGCCACTCTCAAGATCGAAGAGCTGATGCAGGAATTAAAGAAGAATTACACGATCGTGATCGTTACGCACAATATGCAGCAGGCCGCCCGCGCTTCGGACTATACTGCCATGATGATGCTGGCCGATCGCCAGGCACGTTCAGGCACTGTGATCGAATTCGATGAAACGAATCGGATCTTCACGATCCCGAAAGATAAGCGTACGGAAGATTACGTAACTGGCCGGTTCGGATAAATTTGGAGATATAATCACATGACCGACACGTATCGAAGTGAGGAACCCATGTTACGGAAAACTTTTGAAAATGAAATCCAGCAGGTCAAAGATGACGTGCTTGTACTCGGCAGTATGGTGGAACAGGCCATTCTTGGGTCTGTCGAGGCACTTAAAAAACGTGATATCAAAGCCTCTGAACGGATCTTTGCCCAGGACAAGGAGATCAACGAAAAGCGTTTTCAGATCGAAAACAAACTCATGATCCTGATCGCCACACAGCAGCCGATGGCACACGACCTGCGCCTGCTGGCATCCTGCATGGAGATCATCTCTGAACTGGAGCGCATGGGCGATTACGCCAAAGGCATCGCCAACATTAACATCCGCATGGGCGATGCGCCGCTGCTCAAGCCGTTGATTGACGTGCCGCGCATGGCCCAGATCGGTGTGGATATGCTTCACGAGGCGCTGGGCGCCTTTGTCAATGAAGATATCGAGATAGCGAGATCCATTCCGGTGAAGGACGATGAGGTGGATGCGCTGTACAACCAGGTCTATCGCGAGCTAATGACCTTCGTCATCCAGGACCCAAAAACCATCGAGCGCGCCAACTGGCTGCTGTGGGTGGCGCACAACCTCGAACGCGTGGCAGACCGGGTCACAAATATCTGTGAGCGAACGGTTTTCATCGCGACCGGGGAGATGCAAGAGATCAAATCCACTGATGATGAGTTCTGGCATCAACAACAGTCGCAGTAGACAGAAAAATCGCTCGGCAAGCCGAGCGATTTTTCTTGGTATTAAGATCTTTAGCCCATTCTTCCTGTAATATAAGCCTCTGTTAATTCCTGTTCTGGCTTGGTGAACATTTTCTGGGTTTCTGAAAATTCCACCAGCTCCCCCAGCCAGAATAAACCCGTGTGATCGGAGACCCGCGCGGCTTGCTGCATATTGTGCGTGACGATCACGATCGTATAGTCCTTCTTTAATTCTGCGATGAGTTCCTCCACCCGTAAGGTCGCGATGGGGTCGAGCGCGGAGGTCGATTCATCCATGAGAATCACTTCCGGCTGCACGGCAACAACACGGGCAATGCACAATCTCTGTTGTTGTCCCAGCGAAAGTCCAAGCGCATCAGACCTTAAGTCGTCCTTTACCTCATCCCACAAAGCCGCAGCTTTCAGAGATTGTTCGACCACTTCGTCCATTTTCACATCCATCCCCATGACGCGCGGACCAAAGGCCACGTTGTCATAAATGGACTGTGGAAACGGGTTTGGCTTCTGGAACACCATCCCGACTCTCTGTCTGAGCCTGACTACGTCCATATCAGGATCGTAGATATTTTTCCCATCCAACAGGATCTTGCCTTCCACGCGCGTCCCAGGGATCGTGTCATTCATACGATTCAGACAACGCAGGAACGTAGACTTGCCGCATCCCGACGGGCCGATCAACGCGGTGACCTGATACGGCAGAATATCCAGACCGATACCAGTTAATGCCTTCGAAGCGCCATAATAAAAATCAAGATGCTGGACAGAGAAGGCAGGTTGAGCATGATTCATGGCTTTATTTTATCATTCCACATTGCCCACATCATGCTCTCATCACGCTTACCCCTAAATTGTCCGCGTGGTCACTGATCCGCTCCAGGTTGCGCAAAATCTCTGTAAAAATGACATTCGCTTCCGGGTTGCAAATGCCTGCCTCCAATCGTTCAATATGCCGCTGGCGAGTCTGCCAGTACAATTTGTCGAATTCACTTTCCATGCCACAAACATTCTTTGCCAGCAGCTTATCATTCTCCTGAAATGCCTGGAGTGCGCAGGAGAAGGTACGGTACGTGTGCTTCCATAATTGCTCCAACTCCTCGAGTGCCTGCGGGCTGAATGAGACACTATTATTAATATGTTCCGTTGCGTATTGGGCAATATCTTCCGCCATATCACCAACTCGTTCGATATCGATCAATAGGTTCTTGATCTGGAAGCAGCGTTTCTGCTGCGCAATGCTCAAGTCCTCCTGGATCAGCCTGTTGACAAAATCAACCAGCGTCTTGTACACGGGATCAACAAACTTATCCTCCTGTTCAAGGACAAAGTTTGCCGCCTGAGCGTCTTTCTGCAGGAGCGCCTGACCACTTTGTTGGAACATACGAGCGGCGGCTTCTCCCAGCCGTACCAGTTCACGAGCCGCCTCTGTCAGGGCAACCGCGGGAACACTGTATTGCATGTCATCGATATAAAGGGTAAGTTTTTCCTTTGCAGTTCTTGTTTCCTGAGGTACAAGTTTTTCCGCCACCCAGGCAATCTGTTTCACAAAGGGGAACAGGATCATGCTGACGGTGACGTTGAATATGGTATGCGCGTTAGCGATCTGACGGGGAAGGTCGGAAGAGGTACGACCCACCAGATCCGCATACTGAGCAATAAAGGGAAGAAACAAGGCGACACCCATAACATTAATCAATATCTGTGCCATGGACGCCTGGCGAGCAGCCCGGGAGAGACCGATGGATGCAATAAACCCTGTCACGCAGGAACCAATGTTGGCGCCCAGGATAACCCCAATCGCCCCATCCAGTTTGATGACATGACTGATCCCCATTGCCACTGTCACACTGGTGACGGCAGTACTGCTTTGTACAATCGCAGTCATGACCAGACCTGCCAGGACCCCGGCCAGGGGATACTGTCCCATAGCGACCAGGCTATCACTAACCCAGGGAATCTCCACCAGATCCTTCAACGCCCCCGACATCAGCGTCATGCCCAGGAATACAATCCCAATCCCAAAACTGATCTCTCCGTATTTTTTCCAATCCCGGTTCTGAAAAAACTCGAAGAAGATGACACCCAGCACGACAAACACCATGTTGAAATTCCCGATGTTGAAGGCAACGATCTGAGCCGTCAGGGTGGTGCCAACTTCCTGACCGATGATCACTCCGATCGTTTGCTCGACCGTCATGAGATTGGCATTGATCAGCCCAATCATCGTGACCATCAGCAAGCCGCTGCTGTGGATAAGTGCGGTGGCGATCGTCCCGAACAGGGCGCTCCGAAAGCGCCCGCGCGTCATTCTTTCAAGCCATTTTTGGATTTGCTCCCCGGTCAGTTTTTCCATCCCCGCACTCAGCATGCGAATGCCATACAAAAACAGAGCCAACCCGCCTAGAATTTCCAGAAAACCAAACATTGTTCCTCCGATGACGACTGAGAAGCTACCATCATCTTATTGATTAACCCACTGTTCGTCAAATGATGTATGTCATTACACATGTCACCAGGATGGTCACTGACCTACAAGCTTGAGGGCCATTTTCCCCGTCCATGGGTAAACGCAATGCATTTTGTCAAATGCCTTATAATTCAGCCCAATGAACCGGATTCTTATTACCATTGCGATTTTTCTTGTTTTGCTGGCGGCATGTTCTTCTAACACAACGGAAACCAATTCCAACGCTGAAGCGTATATCGAAAACAAAGGCTCGGATACGATTGTCAACCTGGCGCTCGCCTGGGCAGAACGCTATCAGGCGGAGCACCCGGAGGTCCGTATCTCGGTCACCGGCGGCGGGTCCGGGACGGGAATTGCTGCGCTCATCAACGACACCGTGGACATCGCTAACGCTTCCCGTAAGATCAAGGAGGAAGAGACCGCTGAAGCACAGGCCAATGGCGTGGAACCCGTGGAACACATCATCGCGCGTGATGCCATCGCGGTTATCGTCAACCCGGAAAATCCCGTCAGCCAATTGACCCTGAAACAAATCTCGGATATTTACAGTGGGAAGATCAGCAACTGGTCTGAGGTCGGTGGAGATGACAGACCTATCGTGCGGCTCTCACGCGAGACCAATTCAGGCACACATGTTTATTTTTTAGAAACTGTTTTGCGGTTGGGAAATAGTGACGACAAGACCCTCTTCTCTACAGATACACTCCTTCTCCCTTCCTCAGAAGGGATCATCGCCGAAGTCCGGCAAAACCCCAATGCGATTGGGTACGATGGTTTGGGATATGTGCCCAAAGACCTGAAGATGATCGCCATTGCCGAGGAGGAAGGCGGCGCTTATGTGCTGCCATCCATTCCGACGGTGAACGATAAGACGTATCCAATTGCGCGTGATCTTTATATGTATACCAATGGTGAACCCACGGGGATTGTCAAAGAATATCTGGATTGGGTCATGGGCTCCGAAGCACAGCAGATCGTTGCCGAACTGGGGTTTGTACCTGCATCTCTCACGCCGTCCGATTGAGGAAACTACATGGAAAAATCTCTCAACTGGTACGAATTTGTCATCACGCGTTTGATCAAGGCTTCCGGGTATTCAGCCATCCTATTTGTTGCCCTTATCTTTTTCTTTCTTGTTCGCGAAGGTGTTCCCGCCCTTCTGGAAGCCAACCTTGGGTCTCTTTTGAATACACGTTGGTATCCCATTGAGGAGCATTATGGGATTCTGCCGCTCATCACCGGCTCATTAATCGTAACAATGGGTGCTACGCTGATCGCCGTTCCGTTTGGGATCGGCACAGCAATTTATATCTCGGAGATCGCCCCGCGCTGGATGCGGGAAATTCTCAAACCGCTAGTGGAGCTGCTTGGTGGGCTGCCATCGGTGGTATTGGGCTTTCTGGGTATCCTGGTCCTCTCGCCATATCTGCGCGTGTTGCTGGACCTTCCAACGGGGCTGACCGCTTTCACAGGTTCCCTGCTTCTGGGTGGGATTGCGGTGCCCACGGTCGTGTCCGTTGCGGAGGATGCACTCGATGCTGTGCCGCGTGCCTATCGTGAAGGGGCGTGGGCATTGGGCGCCACACGCTGGCAGACCATCTGGCGCGTGACCTTACCTGCCGCGCGTTCGGGTGTACTAACTGCTGTCATGCTCGGCATCGGACGCGCCATTGGTGAAACCATGACCGTTATGATGGTCACCGGAAATGCCCCCGTGCTAGCCATCAAACTGGGCAGTCTCTTCGCCCCCGTCCGTACCATGACTGCGACCATCGCCGCGGAAATGGGCGAGGTCGCCAGCGGCAGTACCCATTATCACGTACTGTTCTTCATCGGTATGGTGTTGTTCCTGATCTCACTGGGTGTGAACGTAGCAGCCTCGTCAGTTGTTTTCCGGACGAAGAAGCGAGCTGAGAGGATTCTGTCGTGAAACGCGTCCTACCCAACCGCCACCTTACCGAGCGCATCGGTTTTACTGCCATTACGTTGATGGCAATCCTGACCGTCCTCCCCATCGTTGCCGTTGTCATCTACATCCTATTCCAGGGTCTGCCTGCGATCTCCCTTGGATTTTTAGCCGGTTTCCCGCATGATGGTATGCGGGCGGGCGGAATTTTGCCGGCTATTATCGGTACCATCTACCTTACCATCGGTACGGCAATTTTCTCTGTACCACTGGGCATCGCGGCTGCGATCTATCTTTCTGAATATGCTTCCGACACCCCACTCACACGCACCATTCGCATTGCGATCATCAATCTGGCGGGCATTCCGTCTGTAGTCTACGGATTGTTCGGCCTGGGTCTCTTTGTGATTTTCCTGAATTTTGGCACATCCATACTCGCTGCCTCATTGACCCTTTCCATCATGACCCTGCCTGTCATTATCAGCACCGCTGAAGAGTCGCTCCGTTCCGTGCCCCAGGCATTTCGCACGGTGAGCATTTCGCTGGGCGCCACGCGCTGGCAGACCATCCGTCGCATCGTGTTAAAAGAGGCGCTGCCCGGGATTCTGACCGGGGTCATCCTTGGGCTTGAACGCGCTGCGGGGGAGACGGCGCCGATCCTGTTTACGGGCGCAGCTTTCTTCCTGCCGCGTTTGCCTCAATCTCCGTTCGATGCGACGATGGCGCTGCCCTATCACCTTTTTGTGATTTCCACCCAGGTCCCTGAAATGCCCATTCAAATCCAATATGGCACGGCTCTTGTGCTGCTGGTTTTTGTGTTGACGATGAATCTGATCGCCACGGTCATCCGTTCGAGAGCGAGAGCAAAGCGGCAATGGTAGATAAAATAACCATAGAAAACCTGTCCGTCCAATACGCCGATGGGACCGAATCCCTGCGCGATATCAGTTTGGGAATTGCCGAAAAAGCGATCTCTGTGCTTTTCGGTCCTGCCGGAGGCGGTAAATCCACGTTATTGCGCTGCCTGAATCGTTTGAATGACCTTACCGAAGTCAAAGCAGCCGCGGGACAGATCCTGATCGATGGTCAAAACATTCTCGATCCCCAAGTCGATGTGATTGCGTTGCGCCGCAAAGTGGGCATGGTGTTTGCACGTCCCGTGGTTTTGCCCTTGAGCATCCGTGGAAATCTTACGTACGGATTGGAGCTTGCAGGTGAAAAGAGGCGGACAAAACTGGATGAAGCTGTAGAGCGAAGTCTGAAGCTGGCAGCCATTTGGGATGAAGTCAAAGACCGCCTGGACGATCCTGCCATCGCCCTCTCAGGTGGACAGCAGCAACGCATTTGTCTAGCGCGCGTGCTTGCACTCCAACCTGAGATCATCCTGCTCGACGAACCTACATCGGGTCTTGACCCCATCTCGACGGGCAAAGTGGAAGCCGCCCTGCAGGAGCTCAAGAAGGAATACACGATCATCCTTGTGCCTCACTCCGTGCAGCAGGCAGGGCGTACTGCCGATTACGCTGCATTCTTCCTCCAGGGGGAACTGGTGGAATATGGTGAAGGCAAAACTCTCTTCACTGCTCCAAAGGAGAAACAGACAGAAGATTACATCACGGGCAGGTTTGGTTAATTCCCTTTCCGCGCTAAGCGGAATGAGCCGATAGGCAAGTGAAGACGAAGCGCAGTTACCAGAATAAATTTCGTTAACCTCCCCTACGCACCTCAACTGCGTTCTCGAGCGCCATTCACTCCCTTCCGCGCGAGATGATACTTATGAATAATCCCTACAACATACTCTTCGAAACGGTTCGGATCGGTCCCGTCACTGCTCCGAACCGTTTTTATCAAGTGCCGCACTGCAACGGATTTGGCTACCGCATGCCGCAGGGACTCGCGACGATGCGCGGGGTCAAAGCGGAGGGCGGCTGGGGCGTGGTCTGCACGGAGGAGGTCGAGATCCATCACTCGAGCGATCTCGCGCCCTATCTCGAGGGGCGGCTGTGGGACGACGGTGATATCCCGGCCCTGGCATTGATGGCGGAAGCAGTTCATAGGCACGGATCGCTGGCTGGCATCGAGCTGGTCTACAACGGCTTTGATGCACCCAATCTCTATTCCCGAGTGCCCTCTCTGGCACCGATCTCGATGGGAACGATTGGCGGCTCAGGCTACGACCCCGTCCAAACCCGCCGCATGGACAAGGAGGATATCCGAAATCTGCGCAAGTGGCACCGTGAGGCGGCACTCCGTGCGAAACGCGCCGGCTTTGATATCATCTATTGCTACGCGGCGCACGGAATGAGCGCTGCGATCCAGTTCATCCTGAAGCGTTTCAACGACCGAACCGATGAATATGGTGGCAGTCTGGAAAACCGCGTCCGGCTCTTCCGCGAGTTGATCGAGGATACAAAAGAGGCTGTAGGCGATACATGCGCTGTGGCAGTGCGCTTTGCTGTGGACGAATTGCTCGGCGAAGAAGGGCTCACCCATCAGGGCGAGGCATATGATGTGGTGGCGTTGCTCGCCGAACTGCCCGACCTGTGGGATGTGAACGTCAGCAGTTGGAGCAACGACTCGATCACCTCGCGGTTTGGCGGCGAAGGGCATCAGGAGAAATATATTTCATTCGTCAAAGGGTTGACAACCAAACCAGTTGTGGGTGTGGGGCGATATACCTCTCCGGATTCGATGGTCTCTGCGATCCGGCGCGGGGTGATGGATATGATCGGGGCAGCACGTCCCTCCATTGCCGATCCGTTCCTGCCGCAGAAGATCAAAGAGGGGCGTATCGCAGACATCCGCGAGTGTATCGGCTGCAATATCTGCGTGACAGGCGACACGCGCTATGTGCCCATCCGCTGTACCCAGAATCCGACAATGGGGGAAGAGTGGCGGCGCGACTGGCACCCGGAGATCATCCCGCCAAAGAAAAGCAGTAAAGAGGTGATGATCGTCGGCGCGGGACCCGCGGGGCTGGAGGCGGCGCGGGCCTTAGGTCAACGCGGCTACGAGGTGATCCTGCTCGAGAGTCGCAAGGAGCTAGGCGGTCGTGTGCTTCGCGAGTCCGCGTTCCCTGGACTCAATGAATGGCGGCGCGTCATGGATTGGCGATTAACTCAAATCCAAAAGATGAAGAATGTTATGGTGTATCCATCCAGTCCCATGACATCCCAGGAGATCCTTGAAACCGGCGCGCAGAATATCATCCTTGCCACGGGTGCGACCTGGCGCCGTGATGGTATGGGTCGCACACTGCGAAAGCCAATCCGTGGATACGATTTAGCGAATGTGTTAAGTCCCGATGATTTGATGGGCGAGGAGAAAGTAGTTAACTTCACGGCAATGCTTCGCGAGAATTTGGTAAATGGGAATTGGATGATTTATGATGATGACCATTACTACATGGGCGGCGTAGTAGCCGAGTTGCTAGCCAGGCATGGATGTCGGGTTTCACTGGTGACACCGGCGCCTCTCATTTCATATTGGTCCCAGTTCACGTTGGAACAGGAACGCATTCAACATAAGTTGATGAAACTTGGAGTCAAGTTATATCCACAGATGGTGTTGAGTCAGATTGAAAAGGATTGTGTCACGTTGACCAATATAATTTCAGGATCACAGACCGAATTGCCGCGTGATGGCGTTGTATTGGTCAGTGATCGTATCTCGAATGATTCCCTTTATTATGAACTCAAGCCTGCACTCGAAGAAGGAAAACTAGAATCCCTGCGCGTCATTGGCGACGCCGAAGCACCGAATATT
>Ga0075429_100000692_pt1 | contig 26267 bp, 31 predicted proteins | sample RhiMetdeltSRZDD3_FD_75295 | JGI IMG/M metagenome (GOLD analysis project Ga0075429, IMG submission 75295) | Populus rhizosphere microbial communities from Tennessee, USA - Rhizosphere MetaG P. deltoides SRZDD3 | ecosystem: Host-associated > Plants > Roots > Rhizosphere > Soil | place: USA... | reverse complement strand
TCAGCGCGAGCGACCGGATAGAAGTCGGGGTCGCAGAACAGGGGACGCCCGAGCTCGTCGATGACGCGGTACTTGAGCTGCGCAAGGGTCAGCGGCTGCGGCGACGGTGTCGGCGTGCTAACGCCGGCGCCGCACGCGGCCAGGATCAGGGCAAGACCGAGCACAAGCACACGCACACCCAGCTAACGCTCGGCCAGGTCCGGTGGTTCCCTGGCTAGGCCTTTGCCGGCCTGCGCCGCCGGACGTAGCGGGTCGCGTACACCTGCTCTCCCAGCGACAGGACCTTGTTGTCGACCCAGGGCGTCGTGAGCATCACGCGCTGCGCCTCCTCCCACGAAAGGGTGCCGGGCGGGAGGTGGTCCTTCTTCCAGACGACGATCCAGATCGCGCCGTCGGGATGCGTGACGCGCACCAGCTCGCGCGCCAGCCTCGGCGGGTCGACCTCCTCGAGCGAAAAGCAGAGGACCAGACCGTACCGTCCATCCTTCGCACGCAGCGGCAGCCGGAGCGGCGCGACATCGAGCTGCCCGCACAGATGCTCGAGAGGCCGGTCGTACTTCGCAACGGTTCCGATACGAAGGGCGGGAAAGCCTGCTTTCGCGCCCAGTTTCGGGACGACCTCTTCGATCACGCGCAGACCGCGTGGCACGGGCACGCGGCGAGTCTAAGAACGCTGAACCAGCGGTACGAGTCCTGCTAGGTGAGTGGTCGTGCTGGGTCAACGTTTCGCGCGGCCGGTGCTCGTCGTCGATGACGATGAAGCGACCCGTTCTGCCGAGCGTGCCGTCCTGACAGAGGATGGGTTCCGGGTCATCGAGGCACGCGATGGGGCAGAGGCGATGCGCCAGATCCAGGCCGATCCGCCGGCGCTCATCGTTCTCGACATTCAGATGCCCGGCGTCGACGGACCGTCGTTCGCGCGCGAGCTGCGCATGGCCCTTCGGCACGTGCCGCTGGTGGTCCTCACCGGTGTCGACGATCCGAAGCACGAAGCGGATCGCTGCAACGCCGAGGCGTTCCTGAGCAAGCCGTTCAACGCGCCGGAGCTCGTGAAGGTCGTGCGTCGCTTCGCGAGCTGACCCTGCCGGTATAGCCTCCCCTCGTGCCTGCCCGCCTGCTCGTAAAGGACCCGACCGGGACGACCGAGCGCGCACCCGAGGAGCTCTCCGAGCTGCGCGATCGTCCTTGCTGGCTCGACATCTCCGATCCGAAGAGCGCCGATCTGGAGCTGGCCGCGACGGAGCTCGGCCTGCACCCGCTCGCCGTCGAGGACGCGCAGCAGCGGCATGAGCGCCCCAAGATCGATCAATACGACGACCATTACTTCATCGTCTTCTATGCGCTCGAGGAGCCTTCACCCAATGTCGTGCGCGAGGTCGAGATCTCCATCTTCATGAAACAGAACGCGATCGTGACCGTGCACGACGGTGACTTCTCGGCGCGCGCGACCGTGGAGAGGCGATTCCGCGAAGGCAAGCTTCCATCGACGGGATTGCTGCTGCACGCGCTGCTCGACACCGTCGTCGACCAGTACTTCGGTGTGATCGACAGCCTCGGCGAGCGCGTCGAGCTCCTCGAGCAGATGGTCGTCGGTGGAGACTCGCAGGACTACGACACGTCGATCCGCGAGCTGTTCGAGCTCAAGCGCGATCTCCTGCGGGTGCGGCACCGCGTCGCTCCCGAGCGCGAGGTGCTCGCGGGACTGGTGCGTGGCGACATCGAGGAGCTGCGCGAGACCGGACGCCGCGCGTACTTCCAAGACGTGTACGACCACATCAACCGCGTCACCGATGAGATCGACACGTTCCGCGAGCTCACGTCGAATGTGATCGATGCGCATCTCGCTTCCGTGAACAATCGGCTCAACGAGGTCGTGAAGGTGCTCACGAGCGTTGCCACCGTCCTGCTCGTGGTGACCTTCGTGGTCGGTTTCTTCGGCCAGAACTGGGAGGCGATCCCCTACGGATCGACCGAGCTCTTCTGGGCATCGATCGCGGCGATGGTCGTGCTCGCCGGCGGAACCGCCCTGTACTTCCGACGCAAGGGATGGCTCTAGCCGCTAACCTGTCTCCTGCATTGCCCCAGCGGGACTCCGGCGACTTCGGCAGCGATCTTCTTTCCATGGGCTTCCAGGTAGCGGTGGTCGTGGGAGGGCCGCTGCTCATCGCCGCGTACGTTGGGCAAAGGCTTGACGAGCAATACGGGACCACGCCGAACCTCGCGCTCGTGTCGATCCTGGTGGGACTGGTCGTCGCGGGTGTGGGGATGTTCCTGATCATCCGGCGTTACATCGCACGCAATCCGACACCGCCGACCAGCGAGGCGGCGCGCGAGGCAGGCAGGCGCTGGGAGCGCGAGATCCAAGAGCGAGAGCAAAAGAAAGAGTCGGGCGAGGAGAGCGAGTGAGGCAGGTCATCGGCATCGTGCTGCTCCTGAACGGCCTCGCCGTCCTCGGCGCGGCGCTGACGGGCAACCTGCCGAACTGGCCGCCCGGCCAGGCTGACATCCACGTCGCCGAGCAGGCCGGCACGCCGCTGATCCACCTCGGTGGCGAGGAGCACCCCTCGGAGGGCGGCGTGATCTCGATCTGGAACGACATCTCCATCTCCAACTCGATCTTCACGATGTGGCTGGTGATGGGGATCCTCGTCGTGATCGGGGTCCTCTCGTCCCGCGCGGTGAGCGAAGTGCCCGGCCGGTTCCAGGGCGCCATCGAGCTCATCGTGCAGGGACTCGTCAGCTTCATGAAGGACGCGGGCGGTCCGCGTGTCGTCCGGTACCTGCCCCTCTTCGGGACGCTGTTCCTATTCGCGCTCGTCAGCAACTGGCTGTTCCTCATTCCGCTGGTCGGGCAGATCGAGCTGCTGCACGTCCCGACCGCGGACTACCACACGAACCTCGGTCTCGCGCTCACCGGCTTCATCTGGTATCAGGCCGCGGGCATCCGCCAGAACGGCTGGTCGTACTTCACGCGCTGGGTGAACTTCCCCGCGTTCAAGGAGGGACCTCTCGTTGGCGCGGTGATGCTGATCTTCGTCGGCCCGATCGAGCTCTTCAGCGAGCTATTCCGGATCCTCACGCTCACGCTTCGTCTCTGGGGCAACGTGTGGGGCGGGGAGATCGTGCTCGCCGTGCTCGCCTCACTCCTCTTCCTGCCGAGCCTCGTGCTCCCGTTCGTGGGCCTCGAGCTGTTCATCGGCTTCATCCAGGCGTTCGTATTCGCGTTCCTCGTGCTCCTGTACATCATCCTTGCGCTCGAGTCGCACGCCGGCGAAGAGCACGAGGCGCACCCTGAGGCTCACCCCGACCCGTCACACGCGGCACGACCCGAAGTAGCACACGCGGCCTAATTCGCGAGGAGGAAAACCCATGAGCTTGGCTTGGCTTGGCGCCGGCATCGCGATCGGATTCGGGGCCCTCGGGGCCGGACTCGGCATCGGCATCGCTGCATCCAAGGTCGCGGAGGCGACCGGCCGCAACCCTGACGCCGCGAACGCGATCCGCACCAACGGCATCATCATCGTCGTCTTCGCGGAGTCGCTCGGCATCTTCTCGTTCGTCATCGCGTTCCTTCTCCAGGGCAAGGCGCTCTAGGCGATGCTCTTCGCTCCGTTCATCGCGGAAGAGTCGCCGACCGCGCTCGTCGTGCACCCCTTCTGGGTGCTCGTCTCGATCGTCAACTTCCTCGTACTCCTTTATCTGCTTCGCCGCTTCATGTGGGGTCCGATCACGCAGACGCTCGATCGCCGCGCGGAGAAGATCCGTGAAGGCCTCGAGCTCACCGAGTCGGCCCGCCGCGACCGCGAGCAGCTGAAGCAGGAGGTCGACAGGATGCTCGGGGAGGCGCGCCGCGAGGCGAGCGCCATCGCCGAGCGGACCACGAAGGCGGCCGAAGCCGCCGCGGCGGACATCCGCACCCAGGCGAAGGCGGAGGCCGACCGCATCCGCGAGAAAGGGCGCGAGGACGCACAGCACCTGCACGACCAGGCGCTCGCCCAGCTGCGGACCGAGGTCGCGTCGATGGTCGTCCTGGCGGCGAGCCGCATCCTCGGCAAGGAGATCAACGCCGAGCAGCACCGCGCGCTGATCGAGCGATCGCTTGACGACGCGGGCGCCGAGCTGAAGCAGAACTGATGGCACTCTCCGGGTCATCCGCGCGGCGCTACGCCGAGGCGCTCCTTCAGATCGCGACGGCCGAGAAGGCGGAGGACGAATTCGCCGCCTCGTTCGAGCGTCTGCGGCAGGCGCTCGGTGCCGAGGTCCTGCGCGCGCTCCGCAACCCTGGCGTCGCATTGCAGGCGCGGCGCGCGGCGATCATGGCCGCGACCGCCGGCGAGCCGAGGGCGATCCGGTCGCTCCTCGGTCTGCTGCTCGAACGCGAGCGCATCGCGCTGTTCCCGCAGATCGCCGTCGCGTACGCCGATCTGGTCGAGCGGCGCGCGGGGATCGTCAAGGGACGGATCACGACGGCGACGGAGCTGAGCGACCGCGAACGCGAGACGCTCGTGGGGCGCCTGGAGCGATCGAGCGGCAAGAAGATCCGCGCGACGTTCGCCGTCGACGAGTCGCTGATCGGTGGCGCAAAGGTACAGATCGGCGACCGGCTCATCGACTCATCGCTCAAAGCACAGCTGGCCGAGCTCGAGCGCGAGCTCGCGCGCTAGAGGGAGAACATCGTGGCGACGACGTCAGAGATCACCGACATCATCAAGGCGCAGATCCAGAAGTTCGAGGGACGGTCCGAGTCGGTCGACGTCGGTACCGTGGTGGAGATCGGCGATGGCATCGCCCGTATCCACGGACTGGCGGCGTGCCTCGCTTCGGAGCTGCTCGACTTCGGAAACGACACCTTCGGCCTGGCGTTCAACCTCGAAGAGGACACCGTGAGCGCGATCATCCTCGGCGACTACACCGGTATCGAAGAGGGCGGGGAGGTCCGCACCACTGGCCGCATCGTCGAGACCGCGGTCGGCCAGCAGCTCGTCGGCCGCGTCGTCGACCCGCTCGCGCGTCCGCTCGACGGGAAGGGCCCGATCGATACCAAGGAGTTCCGCCCGGTCGACGTCGTCGCTCCCGGCGTGATGATGCGGCAGAACGTCGACACGCCGGTGCAGACCGGCGTCAAGGTCATCGACGCGATCACGCCGATCGGCCGTGGCCAGCGCGAGCTGATCATCGGCGACCGTCAGACGGGCAAGACCGCCGTCGCGATCGACACGATCATCAACCAGAAGGGCCAGGACCTGATCTGCATCTACGTCGCGATCGGACAGAAGGACTCGTCGGTCGCGAAGATCGTCGCCACGCTCGAGGAGCACGGCGCGATGGATCACACGATCGTCGTCATCGCCGGGGCGTCCGACCCAGCGCCCATCCAATACCTCGCGCCGTTCGCGGGCTGCGCCATGGGCGAGTACTTCCGCGACAAGGGCCAGGACGCGCTCGTGGTCTACGACGACCTGACGAAGCACGCCTGGGCGTACCGGCAGGTCTCGCTGCTGACGCGGCGCCCGCCCGGCCGCGAGGCGTATCCCGGTGACGTGTTCTACCTGCACTCGCGTCTGCTGGAGCGCGCCGCGCGCCTCAACAAGGAGAACGGGGGCGGCTCGCTCACCGCGCTGCCGCTCATCGAGACGCAGGCCAACGACATCTCCGCGTACATCCCGACGAACGTCATCTCCATCACCGACGGCCAGATCTACCTCGAGACCGACCTCTTCAACCAGGGCATCCGACCTGCGATGAACAGCGGCCTGTCGGTCTCCCGCGTTGGTGGCGACGCGCAGACCAAAGCGATGAAGGCCGTGGTGAAGGGGCTCAAGGCCGACCTCGCGCAGTACCGCGAGCTCGCCGCCTTCGCCCAGTTCGGCTCGGACCTCGACAAGCAGACCCAGCAGCAGCTTCGCCGCGGTGAGCGGATCACCGAGATCATGAAGCAGCCGCAGTACCAGCCGCTGTCGCTGGTGCAGGAGGTCGTGATCATCTTCGCGGCGTCGAACGGCTACGTCGACGACGTGCCGGCGGCGCGGGTGAAGGACTTCGAGCGTGACCTCTACCGCTTCATGGACACGCAGTACAAACCGCTGGCGGACAAGATCGCGAAAGAGAAGAAGTTCGACGCGGAGATCGAGAAGCAGGCGCGCGCGATGATCGAGGAGTTCAAGAAGACCGTCTCATACGACGAGGCGAAAGCGGCCGCGGCCCCCACGGCGAAGGCGCGTGGCAAGGGGTCCGACGAGACCACGCCCAAGGGCGGTCAGGCCGAAGAGAAGAAGCCCGCGGAGGCGAAGGCCTAGATGCCCAGCGAACGAGATCTGCGGAGGCGCGTCCGCTCGGTCAAGAACATCCAGCAGCTCACGCGTGCGATGCAGCTCGTCGCCGCGTCGAAGATGCGGCGCGCGCAGGAATCGGTGCTCGCTTCGCGTCCGTTCGAGCAGAAGCTGCGGTCGGTGCTCAACGAGCTCGCCCCCTACGCGGATCCGGAGATCAGCCCGCTTCTGCAGCGCCGAACACCGGTCCGGAAAGTCGCGGTCGTGCTCATCACGACCGACCGCGGGCTCGTCGGTCCGATGAACGTGAACCTGCTCCGGACGGCCCTTCGTTTCGCGCAGGAGCAGCCGGCCACCGCCTATCTCGCCGTCGGCAAGAAGGGCATCGGTTCGCTGCGCCGCCTGCGGACGCCGGTGATCGCCGAGTTCCCGAGCATCCCCGACCGACCGACGACCATCGACACGAACGTCATCGCTCGCGTCGCGGTGGATGAGTTCACGAGCGGGAACGTCGACGAGGTCCACCTCGCCTTCACGCGCTTCGTCAACACGCTCCGCCAGGAGCCGACGATCCGCCGGATCCTTCCGCTCGTGCCTGAAGAGGAGGACATCGACGACCTGCCCCCGATCCAGTACCTGTTCGAGCCGGATCCGCAGGGCGTGATGGACGTCATCCTGCCGCGCTTCATCGAGATGGCCGTGTACCAGGCCATCCTCGAATCCAAGGCCTCGCAGTTCTCCGCGCAGATGGTCGCGATGCGAAACGCGACCGATGCCGCGGACGACATCATCGGAGACCTCACGCTCGCCGCGAACAAAGCGCGCCAGACGCGTATCACCAAAGAGATGCTGGAGATCGCTTCGGGCGCCGAAGCGCTGAAGGGGTAGCAAAGATGGCAGTGAAGACACCCGTGAAGAAGAAGGAAACGGCCGGGACGGGCGAGATCGTCCAGATCATCGGGCCGGTGCTCGACGTTCGGTTCGAGGAGGGCGAGCTGCCGGAGATCTACCACGCCCTCACCGTGAAGCGAGAGGACAAGAGCGACGAGATCGTCACCGCGGAAGTGCAGCAGCACCTCGGGAACAACTGGGTGCGCGCTGTCGCGATGCAGTCCACCGACGGCCTGCGGCGCGGCATGAAAGTGACGAACACCGGCGGTCCGATCACGGTGCCCGTCGGTAAGGACACGCTGGGGCGGCTCTTCAATGTCGTCGGCGAGCCGATCGATGGAAAGGGCGCGGTGACGGGCGAGCGACGCGACCCGATCCACCGACCGCCGCCGTCCTTCGCGGACCAGGCGACGACCGCGGAGATCTTCGAGACGGGCATGAAGGTCATCGACCTGATCTGTCCGTTCCTCAAAGGGGGCAAGTCCGCCGTCTTCGGCGGGGCCGGGACCGGAAAGACGGTCGTCATCCAGGAGCTCATCCGCAACGTCGCGGCCGAGCACGGTGGCTATTCGATCTTCTGCGGCGTCGGCGAGCGCTCGCGCGAGGGCACCCAGCTCCTCGGCGAGATGCGCGAGTCAGGCGTCATCGACAAGATGTCGATGGTCTTCGGCCAGATGAACGAGCCGCCTGGGGCGCGCCTGCGCGTGGCGCTCACGGGCCTAACCATCGCCGAGTACTTCCGCGACGAGGAGGGACGCGACCTCCTGATCTTCATCGACAACATCTTCCGTTTCACGCAGGCGGGATCCGAGGTGTCGGCGCTGCTCGGCCGCATGCCGAGCGCCGTTGGCTACCAGCCGACGCTCGCGACCGAGATGGGCGAGCTGCAGGAGCGGATCACCTCGACGAAGAAGGGTTCGATCACCTCGCTCCAGGCTGTGTTCGTGCCGGCCGACGACTACACCGACCCGGCGCCGGCGACCACCTTCGCGCACCTCGACGCCTCGATCCGCCTCGAGCGCTACCTGACCGAGCTCGCGCTCTATCCCGCGGTCGACCCGCTCACCTCCACCAGCCGCGCGCTCGACCCGCTCATCGTCGGACAGGAGCACTACGAGGTCGCGCGCGAGACGCAGCGTGTGCTGCAGCGGTACAAGGACCTCCAGGACATCATCGCGATCCTCGGCGTCGACGAGCTCTCCGACGACGACAAGCTGCTCGTCGCGCGCGCCCGCAAGATCCAGCGCTTCCTGGCGCAGCCGATGTTCGTCGCCGAGCAGTTCACCGGACTCTCGGGCGTGTACGTGAAGGTCCCCGACACGGTGCGCAGCTTCCGCGAGGTGCTCGAGGGCAAGCACGATGACCTGCCGGAGCAGGCGTTCTTCAACGTCGGCACGATCGAGCAGGCACGCGAGAAGGGCGAGCGCATGGCGAAGGAGAGCGCATAGCCGTGCCACTGCGCCTCGAGGTCATCACGCCGGAGCGCGTCGTCTACACCGACGACGTCGACATGGTCATCGCCCCGGCGACCGATGGGTACGTCGGGATCCTGCCGCACCATGCGCCGCTCCTCACCACCCTCGGGCCGGGTGAGTTCCGAGTGAAGAAAGGCGGGGTCGAGCAGGTGCTGGCGGTGTTCGGCGGCTTCATGGACGTCCGCGGCGACCGCGTCGTCGTCCTCACCGAGGATGCCGAGCACGCGGAGGAGATCGACGCGAAGCAAGCGCAGGAGGCCCGCGACCGCGCCCAGCAGGCCTTGCAGGCTGGGCCGATGTCCGCCGCCGACGAGGCTCGGGCGCGCGCCAGCCTGCAGCGGGCTCTCGTCCGCCTAAGGGTCAGTGAGCGGAGACGCCGCCGCCCCTAGCGCAAGCAGAACTGAACGATTCCGACCGGTCGCCGTACGCAGTGACCCAATTGGCGTTCGCTTTCCGGTGCGGCTACGCTGCGCGCGCGCGGCCGGTGCCGCGTCGCGAGCGGGGGGTTCTGTGAGGGGTCTGGCGTTCTTGGTCGTTGGCGTCGTTCTGCTTGCCTCATGCGCGGGCGCCTCTGTGACACCCGCGCCTTCCGACTCCGCCGGTAGCGAGTACATCGCAACGCCCAGCGCGATCCCGACCTCGGTCGCGACGCCGACCGCGCAGCCGACACCCGCGCCGCGTCTGTACGCGAAGCTCCGCGTGTTCGTCGCGTCGGAGAGCACGGACTCGGTCGTCGTGCTCGAGGGCACGCGGGACGGGCAGTACGCGCAGGTCGCGAAGATCGCGGTCGGACGGTTGCCGCATCAGATGGCCGTGTCGCCCGATGGAAAGTTCGTTGCTGTCAACAACCGCATGGCCAACACGACCTCCGTGATCGACCCGATCGCCATGAAAGAGATCGCCCGCATCCCGGTGGGAAGGCAACCGCACGGCATCATCTGGTCACCGGATTCGAAGACGTTGTTCGTCGCGCACGAGCGAGACAACTACATCGCACGCTTCGAGGCAGGGACGTGGAAGTCGATGGGCCCGCTCATGGTCGGCGTGCCGCAGCACGTGCTCGTGTTCAACTCGACGCGGCCGAACGAGCTCTGGTTCACGGTCACGAACTCGAACGAGAACGATCATCTTCGCGTCTACGACCTCGAGACGAAGAAGGTCACCCGCGTGCAGGTCAACGACGTGCACGACGCGTACTTCACCCCGGATGGCAGCGAGATCTGGACGAGCTCCTCTGGATTCCTCGAGAAGCCGTCGGATCGCATGGTCATCTACGACCCGATCGCGAAGAAGATCAAGCAGGAGCTGCGCTTGACGGGGCGATACCCATTCCACACGCTCAAGGTCTTCCAGGACGGCGTCTACCACCCGGAGAATCAGGGCGTCATGGTGCTGTCCGATCACATCGGGCCCTCGCTCGTCTGGCTGGATTGGCGAGAGCGACGGATCCTGGGCGAGACGAAGCTCGGCGGGCATCCGTTCCACTCGACATACGACCCAGAGGGCTCGCGACTTCTGGTGACGTCGAACGTCGACGGAATGGTGAACGTCATCGACATGAGGACGCGTCAGGTGGTGCAGAAGCTGCCTGTGACCAAGGCGCACGGAATCGTCTCGGTGGGGATCGCCGCGCCCTAGTCTTTCCGGCGATGCTCATGCGTCTGCTGGCGACGGTCTTCAACTCGTTCCCGGTGCGCTGGCAAAGGCGCTTCATGTCGGCCGCGAACGATCGCTTTCTCGTCGGGGTCACCGGTCTTGGGATCGACGCACAGGGCCACGTGCTCCTCGCGCGCCACCGCTTCGGTGCTCCGGAGTGGCGATTTCTCGGAGGCTTCCTGCATCCGCGCGAGCGGGTCGAGGATGCGCTCGCGCGCGAGATCCTCGAGGAGACCGGTCTTGTGGTCGAGATCGGACCGATCCTCGAGGTCGTTACGGGCTACCGCTGGGAGCGCGTCGAGCTCGTATTCGCCTACCGCGTCACGTCCGGGAGCGTCGCGCTCACGGACGAGGTCGCGGAGCTGCGCGGCTTTCCGGCGACGGACCTGCCCGAGGTGCGCGCCGACCAGCGCGGCCTCATCGAGCGCCACGCCGCGTCCGCGATCGCCTGGGCGCAGGGACGATGAAAGTCCTCCGGATCGACCACGTCGTCCTCACGGTCGCGGACATCGAACGGACGCTCGCGTTCTATGAGCGCGTGCTCGGCATGACGGCGGTGTCGTTCGGCGAGGGCCGGCGCGCCCTTGCCTTCGGCGACCAGAAGCTGAACCTGCATCAGGCCGGCCGCGAGTTCGAGCCGAAGGCACTCCGGCCGACCCCCGGAGCGATCGACCTGTGCCTGGTGACCGACGTTCCGCTGGATCGGGTGGCCGCGCATCTGCGCTCCCAGTCCGTCGCGGTCGCACACGGCCCGGTGGACAAGGTCGGCGCGCGCGGTCCGCTCCGTTCGCTCTATTTCCGGGATCCGGACGGCAACCTCATCGAGGTGTCGAACGAGGTCGGGGAGTAGGCATTTCGCGGGGGCGGCGATGCCGTCAGCGGTCGTGCCCGGCGTCTCCGAGCGCGGCGATGATCTCTCTTATCTGTCCGTAGTGCTCGAACTCGTGCTCGAGCAGTCGTCGCATGACCTTTCTCGTCGTAAAACGGTTCGGTCCGACCTTGTGGTCGACCCAGTCTTCCGGCTCCATCACGCTGAAGCGTTGGAACACCAGGCGGTGCGCGGCCTGAAAGGCATTGAACGGATCGGCCGGCCACTTCTCCAGGCGGCAGAGCAGCGTGATGTCGGTCTGCAGCATGTGTTCCAGCGCCTGCCGAACGCTCCATGTCTTCTCATCGGGTGGCGTCTCGATCTGCTCGGACGAGAGGCGTGAGAGCAGCGCCATGACTGTGGCGCGTGATGCCTCGTACTGATGGAGGAAGTCGCGTAGCTCGTGCTCCTCCAGCGGTCGGTCTTCACCGGGGAACACGGAGTCTGCGGGGGTCTCGCGGACCGGCAGCGCGTCCGGTTCGATCGACTTCCAATGGTCCGTCGACACACCACGCGCGGCGAGCATTCCCGTGTAGTCCGCGAAGGCGCGCCGAACGTTCGCGATGGCTTCATCGCGTGTCTTGCCCGACGCGTTGCATCCCGGGACCGCCGGGATCCGCGCGATGAAGTACGGCTCCGCACCCGCGACGTAGATCGCGGGGTCGGTCACACGAGCATCCACACTTTGTGTCCGCAGTCCGGGCGCAGCGAACGCACGATGCCGTTCACGCCGACGCGCAGCAGGCCCTGGCCCTGCTCGATCATTTCCACCGACACGCCCGGGCGCACCCCCTGCGTATCCAGGTACTCGAGGAATCCCGGCTCGTGCTCGAACTGGTCGGGGATACGTTCCACGGTGGCGCGCTCGCCGACCGCGAGGCGATCGAGAGGTCGTGTTGGACGTGGCGTCACGCCGGGCATCGGGTTGCCGTGCGGGCATGTCTGCGGATCGCCGAGGACGCGCACCAGGCGCTCTTCCAAATCGGGCGACATCGCGTGCTCGAGGCGCTCCGCCTCCTCGTGCGTCTTCCACCACTCGTAGCCGAGCAGGTCGACCAGCATCCGCTCCGCCAGCCGGTGTCGCCGCACGATCGAGCTCGCCGCGGCGTAGCCGCTGTCGGTGAAACGGACCTCTTTGCGCTCGTCCAGGCGCACCAGACCGTCCCGTTCGAGCCGGTGGACCATCTCGGAGACGGCCGCGGGGGAGATTCCCAAGAACTCCGCAAGGCGCGCGCTGATGACCTGACCGCCTTCATCCGCGAGCGTGTACACGGCCTGGAGGTACTCCTCGGTCGCTGGGGTGGCCTGAGTGGTGGCCATTGTTGACCTCCAGGGTAGGAAATTGTTAGGCTGGCTTTAGGTCTTGTTAGGGGAGCCTAACGGTGTCCCCCGACAAGCCGAGTATCGCACTTGGAGTCGAGCACAGATGAAGCCGCTGCGGATCCGGATCGCGCTCGTCCTGATTACCTCGATCGTCCTCGCAGCCTGTGGCGCGCCGCAAGGCGCGACACAGAGTCCCGCGTCGTCGAAGATCGTCATCGCCGTTCAGCCGACGGCGACGCCGGACCAGCTCTCCGCGAACGCGAAGGAACTCGCGACCTTTCTCACGCAGAAGATGGGTCGCGAGGTCGAGCTCGTCTTCCCCACGACATATGCCGGCGTCGTCGAGTCTCTTCGCTTCGGGCACGCGCAAGCAGCGTTCATGAGCGCCTGGCCCGCGCGACTGGCCTGGAAGCTCGCCGAAGGCGACGTCGCGCTCGCTGAGATCCGCGAGGTCGTCATCGGCCAGGACAAGAAGGAGGAGACCTTCTACTTCTCCTACTGGGTCGTCCCTAAGAACAGCACGATCACCAAGCTCGAGGACCTGCGTGGTAAGCGCGCCGTCTTCCCGAGCCAGCTATCGACATCCGGTTACGTCGCTCCGCTCGCGCGTCTCGTCGAGCTCGGGCTCGTCACGAAGCCGGCGACCGGTAAAGAGGCCGACCCGAAGACATTCTTCGGACAGGTGGCCTTCGCCGGCGGTTACCAGCAAGGCTGGGAAGCGCTGAAGGCGGGTCAGGCCGACGTCGCGATCATCGCCGGCGACGTCGCCGAGAAGCTCTATCGCGAGGTCCTGGACGGCACCAAAGTCATCGAGCAGCAGGGTCCCGTCCCGTCGCACTCGGTGGTGTTCGCGAAGCAACTGGACGCGAAGACGAAGCAGCAGCTGAAGGCCGCGCTGCTGGAGCTCGGGAAGCCCGAGCACCGTGACCTCATGCGGAAGTTCATCTCTGGGATCTTCGTCGGCTTCAAGGAAACGACAGCGGAACAGCACCTGGCGGCGCTCGCCAGGTACCTCGATACGACGCAGCTCGCCTTCGTCGAACCTCTGCGCTGATCAACGAACCCCCGTGGGTCTGACGGCCGCCCAACAGGGTCCTGGCCCTACCGTTCGGACGGTGGCGGTCCAGGACCCTGCAGCGCTCCGCGTGCACGATGCGTGGGTGTCGTACGTGCCGCGACGGCCGGTCCTTCGCGGAGTCAGTCTCGAAGCGCACGCCGGCGCGGTGACGATGGTCCTCGGTATGAGCGGCAGCGGGAAGACCACGCTCCTCAAGCTGTGCAAGGGGTTGCTGGCGCCTCAGCGAGGAGAGGTGCGTGTGCTGGGCGCGCCGGTCGTGCCGGCGCAGAGTCGCGGTCGGCTCGACAGCCGCGTTGCGTACATCCCTCAGCAGCTCGGGCTCGTGCGGACCCTGACGGCGCTCGACAACACCCTCACCGGTGCGCTCGCGCGCATCGGAGCGGTTCCCAGCCTGTTGAGGCTCGTGCCGGAGAACGAACTGCGGCAAGCGCGGGAGCTCATCGCGCGACTCGGCATCGGCCACAAAGCGGATGAGAAGGTCTACGCGCTTTCGGGCGGAGAGCGGCAGCGTGTGGCGATCGCCCGCGCCTTGATGCAGCAGCCACGCGTGGTCCTCGCGGACGAGTTCATCTCCGATCTCGATCCGCTGACCAGCACGGAGATCATGGGGATCGTGCGCGATATCGTCGCGACGGGTGTGGCTGTGGTCATGACCACTCACGAGATGGATGTAGTGCGCCGTCATGCCGATCAGGTGATCGTTCTGCGCGACGGCGAGAAGGTGCTGGACACTCAGGGAGCGCCCGACCCGGCTGCGATCACGTCCGCGCTCAGAGCATGAGGCGCCACCGAGGCGCGATCCTCGTCGCCACTCTGCTCGTGCTGCTGGCGCTCGCGCTCGCGGACGTCGGCCTGCTCGATCCCCTCCGGATCGTGCGCGGCGTGGGCAACCTGGGAGAGTTCGCCTCTGCGCTGTTCCCGCCCGATCCGAGCTCTCTTCCGACGCTTGCCGAAGCGATGCTCGAGACGATCGAGATCGCTTTCGTCGGGACCGCGATCGGCTTCGCGCTGGCACTGCCGCTTTCGCTGGCCGCGAGCCCGGTCCTCTTTGGGCCGGCCGTGACCGCCCCGGTGAAGATCCTTCTCGCCGCGGTGCGGACCGTTCCTGCGCTGTTCTGGGCGATCGTCTTCGTCGTGGCCGTGGGGCTCGGCCCCGGTGCGGGCGCTCTCGGCGTCGCCCTGTATTCCCTCGGTTATCTCGGCAAGCTGCTCTACGAGACCTTCGACGGCGTGGATCCGGAGGTCGTCGAAGCGGTCCGGAGTGTCGGAGCGTCGCGTTCCCAGCTCGCGCGGTACGTCCTCATCCCGGAAGCGGCGAACGGGATCCTCGCCCAGCTGCTCTTCATGTTCGAGTACAACGTGCGCGCGTCGTCGATCATGGGGTTCGTAGGTGCAGGCGGTATCGGCTTCTATATCCTTGGATACCTCGGGCTGCTCCGTTACGACCTTCTGCTGACCGCGCTCCTCCTCACGCTGCTCGTCGTCGTCGCCATCGATCGCGCAAGTGCCGTTATCCGGCGGATGTTCCTCTACCCGGTCGCGCCGATGCCGCCCGGGGAATAGCACCAGTCCATCGTCCGCCGGCCGATCGCGTGGTGACCACAACACGCGCACCTCAGCGACGTTCTAGATTGAGCCCACATGTTCACCAAGCAGATCGGTATCGACCTAGGCACCGCCAATGTGATCGTCTATGTGCGCGGTAAGGGGATCGTGCTCACCGAACCGTCGGTGGTGGCCCTCGCGCACGACGACGGGTCGCCGCGCCCGCGCATCGTCGCTGTCGGAGAGGAAGCCCGGCTCATGCTGGGCCGGACGCCCGGCAACATCACCGCGCAGAAACCGATGCGCGACGGCGTCATCGCCGACTACGTGATCACCGAGTACATGCTCAAGTACTTCATCCAGAAGGTCTGCGGACCGGTCAACTTCTTCCGCCCTGAGCTGATGATCTGCGTGCCTTCCGGCGTGACGAGCGTCGAACGGCGCGCGGTCAAGGACGCGGCGATACGGGCCGGCGCGCGCGTTGCGCATCTGATCGAAGAGCCGCTCGCCGCGGCCATCGGCGCGAACATCCCGATCTCCGGCCCGAGCGGGAACCTCATCATCGACATCGGCGGGGGCACCGCGGAGATCGCGGTCATCTCGCTCGGCGGTATCGTCGTGTCGCGCAGCGTGCGCGCCGCGGGCAACCGGCTTGACGAGGCGATCGCGAACTTCGTCCGCAAGCGATACAACCTCATGATCGGCGAGCGCACCGCTGAAGACGTGAAGATCCAGATCGGATCTGCGATGCCGATGGATCAGGAGCTGACGATGGAGGTCCGCGGCCGCGATCTCATCGCCGGCCTCCCGCGGACGATCACCATCGGAAGCAACGAGATCACCGAGGCGATGGACCCCGTGCTGCAGCAGATCATCACTTCCGTCAAGGCCGTCCTCGAAGAGACGCCACCTGAGCTCGCGTCCGATGTCATCGACAAGGGGATGGTCCTGTCCGGGGGCGGCGCGCTCCTTCGCAACATGGACAAGCTGCTCACGCAGGTGACAGGCGTCGCGTGTTACGTCGCCGAGAATCCGTTGTATTGCGTCGCCAAGGGCACCGGGCTCGCGCTCGAGCACATCGACTTCTTCCGTAGAAGCCTCGTCGCCGTCCGCTAGTAAGGTCGTGTCCGCGCGCGTGGACGTGCTCGGCGTGGGCTTCGACCGCGTCCCCCTCGCCGCGGCGGTGGAGCGCATCCTGCGCCGGATCGAGGCGGGGGAGCGCACGTTCGTCATCACCGCGAATCCGGAGTTCGTCATGCTGGCGCGCCAGGATGCGACGCTCGCCCAGATCGCACGCGAGGCGCACCTGGTCGTCGCCGACGGCAGCGGCGTCGTCGCGGCGTCGCGCCTGTTGGGCGACCCCCTGCCACGCGTGCCCGGGCGCTTTCTGGTCGACGCGCTCGTCCCGCATCTCGCGCAGCGTCGCACGCCGATCTTCTTTCTGGGGGCGGCACCGGGCGTCGCCGAGCGCGCGGCGGCCGAGCTGCGGCGTCGCGCGCCCGGTCTTGTCGTCGCCGGCGTGCACGCGGGTTCGGCCGAGCCGGAGCAGGACGCCGAGGCCGTGGCGCGCGTCCGCGATACCGCGGCGCAGGTGCTGCTCGTCGCGTACGGCATGCCGAAGCAGGAGCGATGGATCGCGCGCAATCTCCCGGCATTGCCGGCGGTGCGTCTCGCGATCGGAGTGGGCGGCGTGTTCGATCAGGTCGCCGGTGTCCAGAAGGTCCCGCCGGCCGCCCTGCACGCGATCGGCCTCGAGTGGCTCTGGCGGCTCGTGCGCGAACCGTGGCGCTGGCGCCGGCAGCGCGTTCTCCCGCTCTTCGCGCTGCTCGTGGTGCGCAAACGACTGATCGGCCGATGAAGCTCGCGCTCGCGCACGAGTACTTCGCCGTGCGTGGCGGAGCGGAGCACGTGGTCGATGTGCTGCACGCGATGTGGCCCGAGGCGCCGGTGTACACGTTCTTTCACGATCGACGACGCTACGGCGACCTCCCGGGCTGGGACCTGCGCACGAGCTTTCTGCAGCAGTTCCCCATCGGTGGCGGACTGCACCGCGTCCTGCTCCCGCTGTATCCGAGCGCCGCGCGCCGCCTACACGTCGCCGAAGACACCGAGTGCGTTCTCGTGTCGACCAGTGCGTTCATCAAAGGACTCGCGCTGGGCGAGCGGACGGTCGAGGTCGCGTACTGCCACTCGCCGACGAGATATCTCTGGGATTGGAGCGACGAGTACCTCCGCGAGGAGGTCCCCGCACCGCTTCGAGGTCCCGTGGGCGAGCTGCTGGTCGGCCTGCGCGAGACCGACCGAGCCTTCGCCGGGCGGGTGGACCGCTGGATCGCGAACTCGTCGGTCGTCGCGGACCGCATCCGCCGCTACTACGGTCGCGAGAGCGAGGTCGTGTATCCACCCATCGATGTCGACGCGTTCACGCCGCAGCGCGAGCGCGGGGACTTCTGGGTATACGTCGGCCGATTGTCCGCGTACAAGCGCGCCGACATCGCCGTCCGCGCGTTCGCGACGCTCGGCCTGCGTCTGGTGGTCGTGGGCGAGGGACGCGAGCGCAGCTCGCTCGAGACGATCGCGCGCGACAACGTTGCTTTCGCGGGACGCCTCGACGACGCCACACTGCGTCAGCTGCTGGGCGCCGCGCGCGGCCTTATCTTCCCGGCCGAAGACGACTTCGGGATCGTGTGTGTCGAGGCCCTCGCATCCGGTGCGCCCGTCGTCGCCCTCGCGGCAGGCGGCGCGCGGGAGATCGTGCGCGACGGCATCGATGGCGCGCTCGTCGCCACTCCGGACGTGGACGCATTCACCGAGGCGGTGCTGCGTGTCGAGCACCGCGCCTGGGACGTGGAGGATCTGCGCAGCTCCGCGCGTCGTTTTGATGTGTCAGGATTCCGTGACCGCATTCGCGCGATCGTCGACGACGCCCACGCGCGCGGGCGGACGGAGCAGGGGACCGCATGAGCAAGGTCAAGGTCGATATGCATACGCACAGCGAGTACTCGCCCGACAGCCGCACGCCGCTCAGGCGGCAGGCCGCAGCGGTCAAGGCCGCGGGGTTGCACGTCATCTGCGCGACCGACCACAACACGATCGAGGGCGCGCTGCGGCTCCGCGAGCTGGCCGACGGCTTTCGGGTCATCGTCGGCGAGGAGATCAGCACCAGGGACGGCGAGATCGTCGGTCTCTTCCTCGAGAAGGAGATCCCGCGCGGCTTGCCCGCGGAAGAGACGATCGCGCGTATCCACGATCAGGGTGGACTCGTATCCGTACCACACCCATTCAGCCGCAATCGCACGTTCCACATCCGCCGTTCGGTGCTCGAGCGCGTCTATCGGGACATCGACTGCATCGAGGTCTTCAATGCTCGCGAGGCCTTCACCAGCGACAACGTGCGTGCTGCCGCATTCGCCAAAGAGAAGAACATCCCGGGAGCCGTCGGCAGCGACGCGCATCGCGCGTCAGAGATCGGGCGTGCCTGGGTCGAGGTGGAGGACTTCGCCGGCCGCGAGGACTTCATCGCGGCGCTGCGCGAGGGCAGCGTTATCGGAAAGCTGACGGGTAACTACATCCATGTCCTGACCCGTCTCGACGTGATGCGAAAGTGGTGGACGCGACGGCGCGCGAAGAGCGGCGCGTAAAGTCCGCGGGCTCGACGCGTTTCGAGCGCCGGACCCACGTCGAGGACCCCGCGATCGAGCAGCTCGCCGAGGTCGCGGAGCGGACCGACGACTTTGCCGTACGCCGGCAGCTCTTCGGGATGCGCGAGCTCGTCTCAACGGTCATCCCGCTCGTCCTGATCGCACTCTTCGCAGGTCGCGTCGACTGGTCCGAGGCCGGCGCCACGATCGCCGGCTCCAACATCCTCCTGGTCGGCTGCGCGCTCGTCGTTTACTACGCGACGTTCCCGCTGCGCGCCGTGCGCTGGGCGCGGCTGCTGCGCGAGGGCGGCGCGGCCGTGGGATGGCGCGACCTCGTGCGGATCCTGCTCCTGGGCTGGTTCGTCAACAGCCTTGTCCCCGCGAAGCTCGGCGACCTCTACCGCTCGTATCTGGTGAAGCGACGCTTCGGGGTCTCGTTGTCGCGAACGGTCGGGGTCGTCGTCGCCGAGCGGCTGCTCGATCTGGTCGTCGTCTTCGGTCTCCTCGTGCTCGGCGGATACGTCGCCTTCGGCCGCACGGTCCTCCCGGATCTGTGGATCGTCTATGTCACCGGCGCGGTGCTCGGCCTGCTCATCGCCGTCGGTCTCGTCGCGATCTACGCCCTCGGCCCGAGGATCGCGCGCTTCTTCCCGGGCGAGGTGCGCCGCATCGGACGCCTCTTCCGCGAGGGTGTGCTGCACAGCTTCCGCGCGCTGCCCTTCGCCGGCGCGCTCACCCTGGTCATCTGGGCGCTCGAGGCGATGCGCCTCATGTTCGTGCTCTGGGCGCTGGGGCTCGAGCTGCCGGCGTCGGGCATCGTCTTCGTCGCGGTCGCGACATCGCTGCTGACGACGGTGCCGCTCACGCCGGCCGGTTTCGGATTCGTCGAGATCGCGATGGTGTACGTCCTCACCGAGGGCTTCGGTCTCGCGCAGTCGAGCGCCGTTGCCGTCGCCGTGCTCGACCGTGCCGTGAGCGTGTTCTCCGTGATCGTCGTCGGCGGGATCGTCTACGCGCGATCGGACCGATCGGAGCGAGTCGGAGGTTAGCGCCGGACCGGTCGGTGGCTGTGCGCCACACCTCTCGCTCGCTGCTGGCTACTGCGCCGTCGCGAAGCAAGACGGCAAGCAGCCGGCGAAGGCGAAAGCCGAGCCGTAGGCCGGCCTGCCGGCTGGGCGCAGACGCTCGCTCGAGGAGTGCCGCACATCCGCCGCCCCTGCCTGCGCCAGTAGACTCGCCGCCATCCGACCCCTTCTGCTCGTATCGATCGCGGCACTCATCGTTCGTGTCGCCAGCGCCGCGATCGTGGCGCAGCCCGGGTATACCGACGCCTACTACTACTCGGTCGTGGCGAGCCGTCTCGCGCACGGCGAGGGCCTGACTGCGGACTTCATCTGGAACTTCCTCGAGGCTCCGGACTTCCAGGCGCTTCCCATCGCCAGTCATCGCTTCTGGGTGCCGCTCGTCACGACTCTGCAAGCGGGCGGCATCGCGCTGTTCGGCGGTCTTCTCGGTGAGTTCCGCGCCGGGCAGGCGGCGGTCATCGCGGTGGCTGCCTTTCTGCCAGCCATGGCGTACGCCGCGGCGCGTTCGCTCGACGTCTCGTCGCGTTACGCGCTCAGTGCGGCGGCGATCGTCGGACTCGGCGGGCTGTTCGCTCCGGGACTTGTGGCCGCCGACTCGTTCGCGCCGGCGGCGCTCATCGGCACCCTCTTCTTCCTCGCGTTCGCGCGCGCTGCGGGCGGCTCGGTCCGCGCCGGCGCGCTCGCCGGCCTCCTGGTCGGACTCCTCTATCTCGCGCGCGCGGAAGGTGCGCTCTTCGGGCTCGCCCTCCTCGCGCTGGCCGTCCGTCCGCTCTCGCGCAGCGCCGGCGTGATCGGCAGCGTCGTGGCTCTCGCGATCGGCGGCGCCTGGTTCGCGCGCGATCTCAGCCTGGGCGCGGGGGACCTTCTCGCGCGCTCCATGCTGCTCGCGGATTACCAGCAGTTCTTTCGGATCGCCCCGCCATCGACAGCGGAGTTCTTCGGCGCCCTACCGAGCGTTCTCGCGGCGAAGGTCGGCGCGCTCGGATCGAACGCGGTCACAGCCCTCATCGCGTTCTTCGTCCTGCTGGGCCCGCTCGCGGCCCTCAGCTCCTGGCGTTTACGGGTTCGCATCGACGTGCGCGCCTGGTCCGCGCTGCTGGTTGTCATCTTCCTTGCGCAGTCGCTCCTGTTCACGCTGCATTCGACGCGTGGCTCGTACTTCCATTCGCTCGCGGCTTTCTTCCCATTCGGCATCGCGCTCGCCGCGGCCGGCGCCGAGAGTGCGCTCGCGCAGCGCGACGCTGCGGTGGCGCGGCTCTCGGTCACAGGGGCGGTGGTCCTCGCGGTCGTGATCTCCGTTGCCGCGGTCGTGCAGTGGGACGCGTCGTTCAACCCAGTCGCCCGTACGCGCGCCGCGGTCCTTGACGCGATCCCCGCCGGTCCGTTCATGGCGATCGATGCCGCGGCGTGGCGATCCATCAGTGGGCGATCGGTGATCGCCACGCCGGCCGAGTCAGAGTCGGACGTCGTTAGGTCCGCGAAGGTGTGTGAGATCGCGCGCCGGTACGGCGCGCGATCTCTCGTCCTTGAGGCGACGCACTTTCGCGGCTACGCGTCGACGTATGACGGCGTTCTGCGACCGGCATGGCTTGGGCCGGCGACCGTTCGTGACACGATCAAGATCTTCCCGGTTTACGCGGAGAGCGGATGTCCGCAGGAGATCTTCAGGTGAGAGATGTGAACGGTCGCGCGCTCGCGCCGCTCTTCGTCTCGCTCGCCGCGTTCGCGCTCGCCGTAGCGACGCCGCCGGGCGATCCCGACACGTACTGGCACCTCGCGTCGGGCAAGTGGATGCTCGAGCACGGCGCATTGCTGCGCGAAGACGTGTTCACCAGCACCATCAGCGGACGGCCCTACAGCGTTGGCGAGTGGCTCGGGCAGATCGTTCTGTATCTCTCCTATCTCGCCGGCGGATGGACGGGCCTCGTGATCCTGCGCGGACTGCTCGTCGCGACGTGCGCGTTCTTCCTCACGCGCGTCGCGCTGCGCGGTGGCGCGCCGGTGATCGCCGCGGTCCCCGTCACGTGCGCTGCGCTCATCCTGTCCGAGATCGTTTGGACGGATCGTCCGCACCTCTTCACGCTCGCGCTGTTCCCGCTGATGCTCGACCTGCTCCTGCTCGCGCGCGCGGGGCGGTTCCGTCTGCTTCTCGCGGTGCCACCGCTCATCCTGCTGTGGACGAACCTGCATGGCGGCTACGCCCTCGGTCTCGCGCTCGTCGGGATCTTCACGCTCGAAGCGCTGCTCGCACGCCGGAACTTCGCGGCCTTCGCGATCACCGCGAGCACGGCGGTCGCCGCATCCCTCGTGGACCCGGGGTCGCTCGGGCTCGGCGCGGCCGCCTCGCACGCGACGGCGCCACCGCGCTTCATCGTCGAAGAGTCGCCGCCGGACGTGACGCGTCCGGCAGGACTGCTCTTTGCCGCGTTCGTCATCGCCTCGCTCGCGCTCGCGATGCGCGCCGGGGGCACGCTGCTCGATCTGTTGCTGCTCGCGTCGCTGCTCTGGCTTGGGATGTCGGCGCAGCGGCACATGCTGTACTTCGCGTTCGCTGCGGTGCCGTTCATCTCCGCCGCTCTTCCGCGCGCGTTCCCGCCGCTCGAGGCATGGCTCGCGCGCCGGCGCCCATACCCGGCCGTCGCGCTCATCGGTTTCGGCGCGGGCGTCGCTGCGATGGCGCTCGTCGGCCTCGCGTTCGTGCCGAGCGCGCCCAACGAGCGCGGCTATCCGACCGCGGCGCTCGCTTCCGTCCGCTCCTCGAGCGGCGTTCTCCTGCATGAGTACGACTGGGGCGGTTACCTGATCTGGCGCGCCCCCGAGCGGCCGGTGTTCGTCGACGGCCGGCTGTTCCCGTTCCTGCCGGAGGTCTTCGCGGACTGGCGCGAGGCGGTGGAGCTGGGGCCGCGATGGAAACAGGTCCTTGACCGATACAAGGTCGATCAGGTGCTCCTCCGACCCGATCGCGCGCTCGTTTCGGCCCTGCGGGAGCAGGGCTGGAGGGTCGTGACCGAGGACGCGCGTGCCGTTCTGCTGGAGCGACCGCGCTGAGACGCGATGGTCGCCAGAGCGGCCAGCATCCGTCCATATACTCGGCCCACGGCACCTCAACCGCGTCTTATCAAGGATCCGGACGACCTCGAAGCGCAGTTCGATGCACTGGTCGACGCGCTGCGGCGCGACGTGCGCCGAACGCGCCAACAGGTCGAGAAGTTCTCGCGCGCCTACCAGCGGATGGCCGAAGCGCAGTCGGGCCGAACCGCGCAGGGCGAGCTCGACGAAACGACGCAGCGCTCCTACCGGCGGCTGAAGCAGCTTCAGCTGGTGGTGCAACACATCGAGTCGAGCGTCTCGTATCTGCTCGGCTCCGGCATCCAGCCCGAGCCGCACGGCAGCAACGAGCAGACGCTCGACGTCGCGCAGCGGGTCCTCGAGAGCCTCGAGGCGGAGCGCGAGCGCCTGTACCGCGACGTGCACGATGGCCCGGCGCAGGTCCTCGCCAACGCGATCTTCGAGGTCGACTACCTCGAGCGCATCGCCGAGCGCGCACCCGCGGAGCTGCGGCAAACGCTTCGCAGCGAGCTCGGCACGCTGCGCGGGCAGTTCCGCAGCTCGCTCGACTCGGTGCGCGCGATGATCTACGACCTGCGTCCGCCAGAGCTCACCGAGCTCGGCCTCGCCGACGCCATGCGCAACTACGCGAGCGAGTGGGAGACGCGGTGCGGCATCAAGGTCTCGAGCAAGCTCGACACCGAGGAGACGGCGATGTCGCCGCAGCAGGAGCTGGCCGTGTATCGCGTGCTGCAGGAGGCGCTGCAGAACGTGCACAAGCACGCGCAAGCCTCATCGGTCGGCATCGTGTGGCAACGCTCGGCGGGCAACTGGGTCCTGCACGTGACCGACGACGGCATCGGCTTCGATCTCGTGAAGGCCGCGCGCCGCGCGAAGTCCGTCGGACTGCTGTCGATGCGCGAGCGAGCCTCGCTCATCGGCGGGACCCTGCAGATCCAATCGAACCCCGGCAAAGGCTCCGCCGTTACACTCCAGCTTCCGATCGAGGGCGCCGCGAACGTGACGCACGTTGAAAGAGGAAGGTCCCTTGGCCGACAAGATTGACCGTACGAAGGACCCGGATCGCAATATCCGTGTCGTTCTCGCAGACTCCAGCCGGCTCACCACCATGGGTATCAGCCAGGTGCTGCAGAAGGAAGCCGACATCGAGCTCGTGGGCACGGCAGCCGATGGTGAGGAGGCGGCCGCGAAGACGCTGGAGCTCGAGCCCGATGTGCTCGTCATCGAGGCCGATCTCCCGCGCACGTCCGGGATCAAGGTCACGCAGCGCATCCGCCGCGAGCTGCCGCACGTCGGCGTGGTCGTCCTGACCGCGAAGGACGAGGAGCAGACCCTGTTCGAAGCGATCCGCGCCGGCGCGGCCGCCTATCTCAACAAGGACTGCGATCCGGTCGAGCTGGTCGACGCGATCCGCAAGGCGCGCGCGGGCCAGTTCATCATCAACGAGAAGGTCTTCAACCGGCCCGCGGTGGCGTCGAAGGTTCTGGCCGAATTCCGCGAGCTCTCCGTGTACGGCCCGGGCTCGTCGCATGTCTTCGCGCCACTCTCTCCGCGCGAGGTCCAGATCCTCGACAACATCGCTCAGGGGATGACCAACAAAGAAGTCGCGTACGCTCTGGCCATCTCAGAACAAACGGTGAAGAATCACATGTCGAGCATCCTGCGGAAGCTGTCGGTCAACGACCGTACGCAGGCCGTCGTGTACGCGATCCGGCAGGGTTGGATAAAAGGTCCGGAGATGGGTACTTGAGCGCGGCAGCACCCGACCTCGCGACCGAGTTCATAACCGAACAGAAGAAGATCACCGCCGAGGTCCGGGAGCTGGACCTCCTTGTCGAGTCGACCCTGACCGAGGTGAGCCGTCTCAAGGCGCGCGAGGATCAGACGCGCGCCAAGGTCGAGGAAGCGCGCGCCAACCCGGGTAACTTCCAGCGCGAGCAGATCTTCACTCTCACGGACGATCACAACACCGCGCTATCGCGCCGCATGACGATGGAGGCACAGCTCGCGGGATTACAGGCGAAACGCAAGCTTCTCGAGCGCGCAAGGGCGCTCGTCACCGCGGCGCAGGACCACGTCCATACCAACAGCTCGCGCGCGCCCCTGCCGGCCGACACCGCGCCGATCATCGATGAGAGCCGCCTGCTGCAAGCGGTCGTGGATACACAGGAAGAGGAGCGGAAGCGCATCGCGCGGCAGGTCCACGACGGACCGGCGCAGGCGATGGCCAACGTGGTCCTCCAGTCGGAGATCAGCGAGCGTCTCTTCGAGGTCGACCCGCAGCGCTCGCGCACCGAGCTCGCGGCACTGCGGCAGATGGTCAACAAGACACTTCAGGAGCTGCGCGGCTTCATCTTCGAGCTGCGGCCGATGATCCTGGACGACCTCGGTCTCGTCCCGACGATGCGCCGCTACGTGCAGACGCTGATCGACAAGCACGGCATCCGCATCGACTTCTCGAGCACCGGTCGCGACCGGCGGCTTCCCTCCGACGACGAGGTCGCGATCTTCCGGCTCATCCAGGACTCGCTCGTCGAGCGCATCGAAAAGGCGGTGGCGAAGGATCTCGTCCTGGGCATGACCTGGAAGGACGACAAGCTCGAGATCCTGCTTCAGAGCGACGGCAAAGAGCTGCCACCCGACGGTGAGCTGCAGTCCGGCCTGCGGCGCAGCGAGCGTCTCGATCTGCTGCGCGGCGAATCGCAGCACGAGACGAGGCCCGACGGCACCGTCGTCCTCAACGTCCACGTCCCGATCCGGAGCGCACCACAGCTCATCTCATGAGCGTCGCGTTTACGCCGCCGCAGATCGCCGCACTGCTCGAATCCACGTGCGCCCTCATCGAAGGCGAGGTGAACGCGCTCGGCGATGAAGGGGCGCAGTGGCATCCGGAAGTGGGCGAGTGGTGCGTGAATGAGTGCGTCGGGCATCTCATCGAAGCCGAGCGCCGCGGCTTCGCGGGCCGGATCCGCGACATGATCGCCGGCAGACCGCTCGCCGCGTGGGATCAAGAGGCGGTGGCGCGCGAACGAAAGGACTGCGATCGCATGAGCCAGAGCCTGTGGATGGAGTTCATGGGGCTGCGACATGACAGCATCGCGCTGGTGCGATCGCTCACTCCCACGGACCTCGAGCGCAGCGGCGAGCACCCGAAGGTGGGCACCCTGCGCGTGAAGGATCTCCTTCAGGAGTGGGTGCATCACGACCGCAATCACACCAGGCAGCTGCTCGCCGTGGTGCAGTCGCGTGTCTACCCGCACATGGGGAACTCCCAGAAGTTCGTCGGCGAATAGGGGGTCCTCCGCCGGTATCGCCGCGCTACCGAAGGACCGCGAACGCGGCTCTGCTGCTCGTGCTCTCGCTCGTC